>Ga0315293_10004470_pt1 | contig 13262 bp, 14 predicted proteins | sample YL17G13_20_MG_FD_203071 | JGI IMG/M metagenome (GOLD analysis project Ga0315293, IMG submission 203071) | Sediment microbial communities from Yellowstone Lake, YNP, Wyoming, USA - YL17G13_20 | ecosystem: Environmental > Aquatic > Freshwater > Lake > Sediment | place: USA: Wyoming | collected... | reverse complement strand
CTGCGGGTCTGTCCAGTGCTCCAGTAACCGCCTGGTGATGCTGCTCGCGCCGGGATAGCCCGCCTCGCGCCAGGCCTTGACGCGCGGGCGAATGCGGTTGACCAGTGGAATCTCGACAAAGCGGCCCAGATCGTCGAAGGCCTTGGAACTCTCCAAGGCGACCACGTAGCCGGCCGGGCGGCGGCCCTCCACCAGCGAGAACAGGCGCGTCTCGCGGTCATAGTGCCAGTGGCGGGACGGTTCCTCATAGGGCGTGTTGATGATCAGGCGGTCAATCGTGGCGCTACTCACCGATTTGCCTTCCTACCCAGGCCCGGGCGTTCTCCATCATCTCTGCCACGGTGCTGATGTCGGTCAAGGCAATCTCCATATCCTCGTAACGGATCGTTACAGCAAACGGGTTCAAGCGCTTCAATTGTTCTCTGGGCAACGGCAGATCAAGGCCCTGCTGCTCAAGCAAATCCGCTAACTCTTCCAGATCGTGATTGCGACGGAAAATCACAGCATTCGAAACGAGCACCGCCTTCATCGCTTTTTCCAGATATTGCTGGGCGTGAAAGCATACGCTGGAAACCGGCGCATCAGGATGCTGCAATAACAGTTCAACCGTTTTCCAGTCCCGTTCTGCCGCACGCAGCAACGCCTGCGCTTCGGCCGTAGCCGGTTTGGGTTCATTGGGCGACATAGAGCGTTCTCCCTTCCCGCAATGCCCAATAGACGGGACTGGTACACCAGTCTCGACGCTCCTCAATCTCGGCCTCTGAATACACCAACACATCCACCCCTGTCCCGATGCTGCCTACTGCTTCGTGCAGGTGGATCATCTCGGTGTACCGGTCGGCCACTTTCGGCTTGATCACCATGAGGTCCAGATCAGAGCCGGCGTCAGTGTCGCCGCGCCCGTAGGAGCCAAACAGGATCACCCGGCTGGGCCGGGCCACGGCGACGATCCGTTCCACAGCCTCCTGTAGCGTCTGCTCGTCAATCATTCTTCCACCTCCATCACTTTCAGACTCTCGATGCCCCGGTCGTCCACGATCTTGACGGCGATGCGCCGGTGCTCCCCCGGCTCGAAGGGCAGCGAGACGGTGCCACGGTAGGCTTCGATCAGGTCGGGGTCAATCTCGGCCTTGAGGACGCGGGCCAGCCGCGCCCAGCCCTCGTTCTCCCCCGCCAGCGGGAAAAAGACCTGGCGCGGAAAGAGGCTGCGCCCGTCGTAGTCGCTGTCCAGCAGCCACACGGCGATCTTGTCCGCGCCGCCCGATTCGATGGCGCCGGTCTTGGTGTTGTAATAGTCGAACCCGTGCACCGACACGCGCACCTTGCCCTCGTCCGCACCCGTGGCGATGTGCTCCACCTGCACGTCGGGCTGGCCGATGAGCCAGAACGACTCGTTGCTGGCGCGTTTCTTCTTCAGGTCGTCGGTCAGCAGGTCGGCGTTGATCTGCGCCTTGAGCAGCGTGACGCCGGGCCAGTGGGTCTCGTCAATGTCTTTGGCCGCTTCGGGGTCGAATTGAAAGGCGGCAAAGATGACCAGTTTGGGCCTGGGCACCAGGGTCTGCGCTTCTTCCAGGGCGCTGGCTACCTGGCGCTGTTCCAGCGGGGCGTGTTGCGGGCCGAAAGAGACCATGGCGCGCATCGGGTTGTAGGCGGGGGCATCCTCGCGCACCGAGTCGGCCCCTTCGGCGCTGGGGCGGGTCTCGCCGTCAGCGTGTAGCCAGCGGCAGCCAGGCAGCGGCTCCAGGCGGGCGAAGCGGATGTGCTGGCCGGCCTTGCCGCGCAGGCCAGTCTTGAGCAACTCGTCACGCCATTCGGCCTGGCGCAGGGTCTCGCCGGAGCGGGCGACCGAGGTGTCCGCCCAGACTTCCGAAGTCTTGGAGACTTCGGAAGTCTCGAGGATATCGTCCACCGATCTGACCGCCGGGGCGGGGACGGCCTCGACGGTAAAGGGGCCACTGACGCGGGTGACGTGTCGGTCCATGGTGGGCTGATCGTAGAGCGTTTCCTGCGCAGGCGGCTCGTCGTTGGCGATGGATTTGAGGGTGACGTGCGGCACGGTCTTGTACTTGAAGCCGCTGCCGACGCCCTCTTGCGGGTGGGCCAATTCGTAGTAGTCGTAGACCGCCGTCATCAGCCGCTGGCGGGCCAGGGTGAGGGCCACGCGCGAAGTGTCGCAGGTGATCCAGCGCCGGCCCCACTGCTCGGCCACGTAGGCTGTGGTGCCGCTGCCACAGGTGGGGTCGAAGACCAGATCGCCGGGGTCGGTGGTCATTAAGAGGCAGCGTTGGATGGCAAGCGCATCCGTCTGAACTACATAGACCTTTGGGTCAGAAGAAGAGAACCCGGCACTGCCTGTATCACTCCAGTTGTTTGTGAGTGGAGTGGCAGGGAAATCATCATAGTAGCGGATATAGTTAAGTTGAGAAGCAAGGCCGATTAGGCGCTTCGCATCCGCAAGTCTGTTCAAGCCCTCGGGATTCTTGGTTTTCCAGTGGCGATTCTCGCCACAGTGATACTCAATGCCGTTGAATCTATACAACCGCTCTTCGGGCTTACCAGGATCCTGCGACACCGCAAAGCTCAGTTGCGCGAGCTTCCACCCCTTGGGGAGTCTCGATGGATCTGCGCGTTCTTCCGATGTCGCATACCGCACTTCACTCGTGTCTTCTGATACAGCGTATTTGTAGCTCTTGAACGAGTCGGGGGCTTTGGGTAAATAGAGCTGCCGAGACTTAAGCTTTGCGATATCTCGGGCATACCAGACAAGGTAATCAAACTCGGAACCTATAACTTTCGCTCCCGCTCCAGCCGTCTTACCAAAAGGAATAAGAGCGACGAAGTTCTTGCTTGTGAACAACTCATCCATCAACTCCCGCACGTGATGGACGTTCTCATCGCTGATCTGCACAAATACGCTGCCGCTCTCGTGCAGCAACTCGCGCGCCAGCAGCAACCGGTCGCGCAGGTAGGCCAGGTAGGAGTGGATGCCCAGCTCCCAGGTGTCGCGGAAGGCGCGGATCTGCTCCGGCTCGGCGGTCAGGTCTTCGTCCTTGCCGTCCTTCACGTCGCGCTTGTTCACGAACGGCTGGAAGTTGGAGCCGTACTTGATGCCGTAGGGCGGGTCAATGTAGATCATCTGCACCTGGCCGGCCAACCCCTCTTTCTCCAATAGCGAGTTCATCACCAGCAGGCTGTCGCCGGCGATCAGGCGGTTGGACCAGCCATGCTTGTGGCGGTAGAACTCGATGGCCTGACGGATGGGCGGGTTTTCTCCCGGCGTCTGGAACAGCGAGAGTTGCACCAGCGCGGCGGGGTCGGGCTGGCGGCGCACTGCCTCGACGATGGTGCGCGGGTCAATGCGCTCGTGGACGTGCAGGGAGATGGTAAGCACCTCGAAGGAGGTGTGCTCGGCCTTGCCGGTCCACTGCAATTGTGGGTCGAGGTGGGGATCGTAGGCATAGGTGCGCGGGCCGGCGTCGGGGTCAGTATCGGGCGTGACCAGGCCGACGGGCGGGTTATTGAGCCGCTCCTTGTCGGCGTGCCGGTAGGATTCAATCGCGCGCTCGGTCTGGGCTGATTTTCGTCGTGCCATATTGCGACTTTCCTTTTGTCGTGATGCTAAACGCTGGCGAGAAGGCGGCTAACGGTGGGCTTCACCCGCCCGCGCGGATGCGGGAATGAGCATTTGCCTGAAGGCACACTGAATGCGCGTGTGGCCGCCGATACCTGAGCGCCGATAGGCGCGGCAGGCTGGAGAAACGGTTGGGTTTTGCTTCACTCAACCCAGGCTACTTGCTCTTGCTTCCCGTCTATCGATTTCCTCTAACTACTCAGTGGTTTTGGAAGAATCCTTCCTTACCACCGTGATGACTGCGGCACTGATAAGCAGCGTTAGCTGCAGGACAGGCATGCCGACATAATTGACCCATGGCGAACGAAAGGTCGGAATCAGCATCGCAACCAAGCCAAGGGCAGCAGCGGAGAATAGAAACATCGCGAATCCTCCGATGCGACTTCCGAGAGAAACCTTCTTTGCAGAGAGAACATAAGTCAACCCGACGAGGTCAAGTAACAGGGTACCAGAAATGAATTTAAAGAGTTGCTCTTGTGGAGAGCTAGACGTTTTGAATATGCCAGCAGGAAGCACTGTAAAGTGTCTTTGCTTTTGATAACTTTCCACAAGATCTAGATACTCATCTCTAAGATTATCGGAACCCAAAACCCCACCCTTCTCCAGCTCGAGTAACATAGATACAACTTCTATGTTGTTCTTGTTACCGGTCGCTGTGAGGTAATGAGTTGTTGACTCCAGAGCCAAGATGACACCCAGAACCACAGTACCCCAGACAACAAGTTTCCAGAATTTCTTACCCTCTAGATCCACAATGAACTTTAATAATGCCGAGATGATCTCGCCCATAGTTTTCTCCCTCCACTTTATGCTCGAACTACTTTGCTCCCTTAATTCATTATTTCAGAGCATTGGGTCAAAGATGTACTGGATGCCTGCTACTTGACCCCCTGGTAGTTGCCACGACCGGACTTCCACCGGCTAGTAGACGATGACTTTGCAGGGCACACCAGCGACTTGTTGGGCGGCGTTGGTACCTTACTCCCCAACGCACCCACCGCGCCACCCACAATGCGCCACAGCGACAGAGAGCGTAGCAACGATGGAATAATGTCAGAAATAAGCGGCTCGGAAACCGCGCAGCGGTTTGCGAGTAAGCTCCATTTCATTGTTGGGCATCAAGTCTTTTCCATTGAATTTCGCCGACAAGTTGAAGGCTTGAATTCACGGTCACTTTTGCCTGCCATGCTTGGTAACCGAGTCGTGATGCCCTTGATTTGATGTTGCGCACTTCATCCGAGGAGAGATCAGCTGGTGTAGATGGCGACATCGCTGTCTTCACCTGCACGAGTAACAATGCTTTGGTGCCAACCGCCTCTATGTCGGTGGAACCTGGTTGTCGAGTATCAAGGTTCGTCTTATATCCATTTTGAACGAGCCACGAATTGACGATCTGCTCTCCAGCGTCTCCGATCTGAGCCTGTGAATACATTGTCTACTCCTTTCGTTCTTCTTATGGTCGGGTGGAAATGCGGCGCGCACAGCGTTAGGGTTCAGTGGTGATTCCACGCGTTTCCCTGTGGGCCTCAGCCTGTCTCCTGTCGCCCACGTTTCCGCAAGCCCCCTCTCCGATCCCGGACGGTCAGTTTTCCCAAATCCGGTTCTGACCTTGGCTTCTTCCCTCGAAAGTCTGCCCAGTGCAAGCGAGACTTAAGCGCTGACCCGCATACTCCCCTGCCCTCCCTGGTTTGCTCTCGATTCTGTCCCACCTTCTATCCCGGCCCTCCATTGTCCGGCTCGTTGTGGAACGGCCAAATGCCCAGAGCCCCTTTGCCCCTTCAAGGTGTTACCTCTCAGGAGAGGACGTTACAATGATCTTACCTGCGAAAACCAGGAATCGTTTCATACGTCTTCTCCTGTGCTACGCCAATTGAACTAGCACATGGGCCGCCCAATGGGAAAGCTCACCTGCCGCCCGGCTTTGTAGTGCACCTCCCTGTGTGAGACGCGGTACAGTAGCGAAACCAATCTCGAAATCGGCGCATGATAGGGCGGTCAGGTGCAGTGGGTGTTGGGCGGCTGTACATTCTGAAAACCTACGAGCCTTTGGTTTGGAGAGCATCACGGCTCTCAACTGTTTCGGTTAGGTGACTACGTAAGTCTTGACCACCTAATACTACAGCCGCAACTGGCCAGTTTGGGCCTTCAGCCCATCCATCGGGATGCAGTTTTCGACATTGATCTCCCGCCAGAGCGGCCAAGACGCTGCCTCGGCTTGAGTCATGCCCCGCTTGCTGGGGAAGTGCGGTTATAGTACTAAGAGTGGTCGCCAAGCAACTGCCTAACAATAGCCTCTACTACTCCAATATGAACTGCATTGCCTAATGCCTTGAAGGCTTTTCCTCGAGATTTTGGTAGCTTGTGGTGATCCGGAAAACCTTGTAGTCTCAGCCCCTCGACTCGGGTTAAGAATCTTTGTTCTGGCCCAAGTACTGGAATCTGAGTGCTTGTCATAGCCACCAATGAAGGTGAGGAAGAATATCGCTTTACCCTTAGGCCAGATGGTCGGAACTGAAGCACATGCTTCCACAAGTTCCTTTCTTCCCCTTGGCAATTCCATTCGAGCTTACGAAATGAGGGGGGAAAGCGCCAAAGCTTTTCAACCCATTCTTGCGGGAAGTATTCTCGGTGCTTTTGAAACCACTCTCGATTCTGATGAATAAAGTCAATCTTCCACTTAGGGAATTTGGGCTCTTTAGCCCTAGCGTAACTAGGTAGCAACTGTAACAGTTCCTCGCGTGAAAGAGATGCTGTTGAGAAATGACCATCCAGAGACCGCTTTAACTCCTCGATTGGTGCTACATAAGGGGTGTAATCTGCAAAAGGATAAGTGGCACCTATCTCATCTCCCCAAATCGGGAAAGATGGGAGGGATGCTTTTCCTGGGAATTGTGATAAAAAGAGATTCCAGTGCTCTATGCACTCGCGCTGACTATCGGTAAGGCGAGTTTCTACAAGATCTTGCTCAGTCAATTCTGTTGTCGCTTGAACGATAACACTTAGGTCGGTTGCGTGCTTCCGATTAGTAGGCGGAAATGGGTTCTCGGGGAGATTCCCTTGCTTTGCAACAATAAAAAACCTCTCGCGTGAGTGGGGGAACCCAAAATAGTGCGGTGAGATCAGCCCTGGGCCACCACTAGTGATATGCTCAGTTCCACGCACGTCATACTCTAAAGCTTCTAGCTTTCCCCGAACAATTCGCCAGGTTTGGCCATTGTCATGCCGCTCAAAGTTTCCTACGTTTTCCAGGATTACGTATGAGGGTCGGCGCCTGTCCAGAACATGCACTATCTCGTCAAACAGGGTTCCCTGTTCCTTGTCGTTCATGCCTAATTGAGAGCCAGACTTCGAGAAAGGCTGGCAAGGAAAGCCAGCGCATAAAATCTCATGAGGTGGCACTTCATCCCTGCATTGCCGTATGTCTCCAAAAGCTCTTCGCTCTGCTTCAGGAAAGTTCTGAATGTAGAGCGAGCGAAGCTCGTCGTCGATCTCGGAAGCGAAAACGCACTCGTGCCTGAGCCTTTTCAACGCTAGATGGAAGCCACCAAGACCAGCAAAAAGGTCAACAAATCTCATCTGGATAGAGTTCCTCACCTTACATGCTCTAACGCTTTATGGCGCTCAATCACCACTTCTTTTATCAGGCTTGCAGCGGCCTGTGGGTCTCGCTTGATATCCGTCTCCCAGAATCTGAGAACACTCCAGCCGTCTGCATTTAGCAAAGCATCATTCAGCCTGTCTCGCTCAATGTTGCTCTCTATCTTCGAAAGCCAGTATTCTGCATTTGTGCCCTGACAGAGCTTTGGTTTCTGCTCTTCCCAGTTGCGACCATGCCAAAAATCGCCGTCGCAGAAGACCACCACGCGCGCGCGGGCAAAAACGATATCAGGCTTGCCAGGCAAGGTTTCTACATTTTTTCGGTATCTCAACCCTATCCGCCACAACTCACACCGTAGCATTTTTTCATGCTGAGTGTCAGTGCGCCGATTGTGACGCTTTGCCCGCGAGCTTGCCTCCGATGCTGGCTTTAGGTCAGTGAAGGAAGGAGACTTTACCATGCGAAATCAATCTTCCAGATTAGCTAACTGCTGCTGAACCCAAGTGCTCAAATCCTGATTTAGAGCCTGATCCCGAATGCCCTCAGAGAGCAGATTCACAATACGAACTCTATCGAACAGAATACCATTATCTTTAGATGTGTCATGCCAATCCCGTTCACTGATTATGCAAGGGATAGAAAAGGCAATTATAGGACAGCAGCCCCAATGAATGTACTCGCGCCATGCGTCTAGTGGCACTGGGCGCTTGATTACCCAGTTATGACCAGCAGCGCATTGTAGGAGAACAACAACCTGCCCCGACCTTTTTTCTCTGAAGGGTATCCACCCAACAATGTCTATTCCTCTATCTTTCTTGAAGGGTGAAAGTGGTGCTTCGACGAATCTTTCGCCCAGATCTTCAGCAAGCCTCCGGATCTTTCGCTTAATCTGGAGTTCTTGTTGTTCTTCTTCTACACTCTCTCTATCCTCCGGATCAAAAGGCCAGCCAAAAACAGTGGCAAGCCCGGAAAGGTAGTACCTTACCGCCTCGCAAGTAAGTCTCTCGAAAAGCTTCGGCGGAAGTTGAGTATCACCCTGAACACCATACAGTGAGAGTAGTAAGCAAGCCAGATACTCGGGTGGTTGTTCATCTGTCTCACGCTCAACTGTGCGGTCTTCGACACGATAAAGAGGCCTTGAGTACAAGTGCTGACGCCTTTCCAGTTCGTGCCACACGCTGGCTATGAGCGTCTCCGAGGGCTCATTTCCTCCAGACATTTCAAGCGCAGAAGTTAGAGCAGTCCTAGAGAGACTGCTGTTGGCAACAGAAATGCTTAACTCGACCCAATCGGCAACTCTAGTGACAGAATTTGGATCGGGTATACTAATCATCTGTACCCCTCGCAATTTTCAATAGGGTTTTGACTGTTTGCTCACACTTTTCTATCTCCAAAACGACCTCGGGTATTCTATGGCGGTGAGCCACTCCTAAGGCTTTCTCAAGCTTTGAGTTTGCTACGCCCAAATATTTTAATAACATTGTCTCTTCACCGTCACTCAGGTCATAGGCTCCCATTAGATCTCTGGTATTTTCGAGATACTTGATCGCTTCAGGATTTGCAACAATATGAGATAGGTAGTTAGTAATATCGCGAGACTCATAGATAACAGGGCCTCTCTTGCCATCCCCAAACACCCAGGACACCAGACTCTTAAGGTTCCCCAGTTTGTCAGTCGTTACCGGCTCATCAGGGTTAACTTCTGATAGTCTCCTGGGTAATCCCAAAAACCGTTTGATATTCCCTTGCCCTATAGCAAGCAACAAGAGTGAGAAATCTCTCTTAGCTCGCCTGGTATCGAATTCGAATTCGTTTTCCACCTGCTCCAGTAATTTGTAGCCTACATAATTCCGCTGAGTTACTGAGCCTCGTTTGTCTCCAATTTGTTCCCTTGCTTCCTCGACGGATAAGCCATTTTCAACCAACTGGACTATATATCGTGCTTTGGCATAGGAATCCCACTTCTGAATCCCCACGATATGCCGAATGCCCAAGTACGGTACAACTTCACTTCGCATCGGATAGACAATGACAGGCAGAAGTTCTAGATCTTTTGTGACCTCTTTAGAGAGGCTAGGCCAGTGCTTGATCTTTAACTTCTCCCGTAGCCCTAGATTTAGGAGAAGCTTCACAGTCGCAAGCCTTCTGTTTCCCTCAACCACCATCAATTCAGTGCTGTCACTGCTTATGTAGCGCCGAAATTCGTCTGAATTCGGGTCAATATGTTCAAGATTACTGGGTAGCTTAGGAGGTACTGCAACCAGAGGCTCCTCGTCGAAATATCCATTCTCCACCATTGAGTCCGCAAGCTCATCCAAGAAGAATTCTTTATAGAGCACGCTGAGCAATTCCTCTTCGCTTTTGCCTTGCGCTTCTTCAGGAAGTCTGGGGTTTTGGCTGTCTAGGTGAAGCAAGCTAGCTGGCTTGTTTACCTGAGGGCGTTTTCGTCCGTAGCCAGAGAATCTCTCATCAGTCATGACAGAGTCCTCCATGCAGTCTATCCACTATATGTAACGCGGGAGCAGCGGGGGACATCGCATAATCACTGTTTGATCTTTCCGTATAACTTTTCTGCAAAGAAAGAGTTTTTGCAGAATTTTCTCGGCCTAATAGGGGGTTTATACAGATTTCACCTTGGTGGTACAATACGGAATGCACCATCCAGCGTGCAATACTCTGCGCCTGCCCAAGCCTTGTCCCCTGGCATATCAAGTATTCTCGGTCTTATGAATAGTATATAGCAGAGCGTCTGTAAGTCAAGCAGAGGTTGGGACACAACAAGCCCCCGCCGGTCTGCACCTGACTTCAAGGGGAGTCAAGTCCCCTCCCTCCCTTCCCTCCCTCCCCTCCCGCTCAGAGTTGATTTTTCTCCCATTTCCAGGATAATACAGGGCAAGATGCTCCAACCCACCCGCCTGTTCGAAGTCGAACAATCCCCCCGCCCACTCTCCTGGCGCGAGGGCGTGGCGCTCGTGCTCATCCTCGTCCTGGTCTACGCGGGCGTGCGGCTGGCCTTCGGTGCACCGCAGGTCATCGCCGGCCCGACCATCTCGCTCGCGCCGCGTGCGCTGCCGGGCTGCCCTCTGTGCTAACATGAGCGAGACAACTCTGCCCTGGAAATTAGTGTAGAATACAGAGAGCAGAGGAGACCATAGGATGACATTTCACGACTCACTAACCGACATTTCTGACCCTGAAGTTGTGCCCAAAGCCAAGCGCCGCCAGTTCTCGGCCCAGTACAAAGTGCGCATCTTGGAGGAGGCGGGCGACGGGGTGAGACAGGGCGATAAAGTAGGCCGGCATTTGCAGGTTGACCTGCACGGTCACCCGCTCGATCCAGCCGGCCAACTGGGCCAGTTGGCCGGCCCACTGCTGGCGGGGTCCCGAGGCCCAGGCGGCTTGCTTCTCCCTGGCCCGCTTCCCAATACTTGACAGTATAGGTCATTGGTGGTATACTCTGTCTATGTACATAGATATTCTATGTACCTAGACTCCAGAAGGAGGGACTGCATGGGAGACAAAGCGGATGAGCACATCGCGGGTGAGTACATCCGGCTCGACATGCGCAAGGGGAGCACCACCATCTTGATCCTCAGCCTGCTGGCCGAGCGCCCGATGTATGGCTACCAGATCGCCAAGGACCTGGCCACCCGCAGCGGGGGCGTCTTTGAGTTCAAGGAGGGCACGCTCTACCCCGCCCTCCACCGCATGGAGAAGGACGGCCTGCTGACCGGCTACTGGGAGGTCGTGGAGGAGGGGCCATCGCGCAAATACTACACCATCACCGACCGAGGGCGTGACGTGTTGGCCCGCAAACTGCACGACTGGAAGGATTTTGCCCGCGCGCTACTGCAGGTGCTGGAAGGGGGCCGGGCTGATGCCAGCGTTAGATGATTACCTGGAGCGCGTAGGCCGCGAACTCCAGGCCTCGCCCGAAGAGGCCGCCGAGGTGCTGCACGAGGTCCGCTCCCACCTGGAACTGGCTATGCGTGACCTGGAGCGGAACGGCGGGGATGGAAGCGCTGGCCTGGCCCAGGCGCTGGCGCGTTTCGGGGCGGCAGAGCAGATCGGGCGGGAACTACGGCAGGTGCACGGCCGCACCGCCTGGCAGGAGACGATCCTGGCCGTGCTTCCGCTGCTCCTGTTCGGCTGGCTGCCCTCCGTCTTGCCGGTGCCCGCCTGGAGCGCGCCCCTGGCCCTGGCGGTCGCCACGCTGGTGGGCTGGCGCGCCCGTTGGCCGCTGTGGTGGTGGGCCTGGCTGGGCTGGCTGCCCCTCGTCATCCCCGGGGCGCCGGGGGATTTGCTATGGAGTGCGGTCGCGTATGCGGTGCTGCTGCTGCTGGTCAGCCGTCGCGACTGGCTGGAGGCCACGCTGGCCATCTACCCCCTCCCCACCGCCTGGGCCTTCCAGCGCGTCGTGCTGGCGTCCAACGAGGTAGGAAACGTGGGCTGGAGCGCCACGGCGCTGAGCCTGCTGGGCCTGGGGATGGCGCTGGCGTGGGCGGTGCTGTTGGCCCGCACGTTGCGCACCCCCTACGGGAAGGCCCGCATCGCAAAGGCGCTGGAGGGGCAGGCGATCATCTTCCTGCTCAATGGCCTGACCGTCGTCGTGGCCCGCCTGTGGCCGACGTACCCTTACCCCTACCCTTTCACCTGGCGCTACTTGCTGTTCGTCACGCTGCCCTACGCCACGTTCAGCAGCCTGCCGTTCCTGCTGTTGTTCATACTGACCTCGCTGCCGGCAATCCTGGCGCTGGTGCAGCGGACGAGTACGTCAAGGCACGCTCGCCGCCGGCCACCCTCACGCCCGGTGTGGGGCGGATGAGAATGGAGACTCCAACGTGAGTACCGTGCGCCACGTGTTGTGGTTTCTGATATGGCACCAACCGGCCGAAATCGTGTTCGGTGCGGCCGTGCTGGGCGTCGCCGGCGTCATCGCCGGTGCAGGCGTGTCGCTCCTGGCCCGGCAGCGCCACCAGGCGCGCACCCTCGCCATGGAGGGATTGCCCCTGGCGGTAGCCTTCCTGCTGTTCTGCCTGGCCGACTGGGGGTTGCTGTGGGCACTGCCCCACCTGCGGCTCTCCTTCTCTCCTGACGTCACGCCCCCCTTGGTCGCCACGCTCTTCGTGCGCCTGCTCGTGTTCTGGGGGCTGCTGGGAGCGGCCCTGTTGGCCCGCTGGCGAGGCCGCCGGCGAGGTACAGCGGTGCGAACCCGCCCGGCCGCCATGCTGTTCCTGGCCGCCAACCTGGGACTCAGCGCCATCCAGGTAGACGCATACGTGGTGGAGCCGCTGTGGGTGGAGACGACGGAGATGACGCTGGCCTCCGGCGACCTGGACCCGGCGGCGCCGCCGGTCCGCGTGGTTCACCTTTCAGACCTGCACATCGAGCGCTCCAGTTACCGAGAAGCGGCGGTGGTCCGCCAGGTCAACGCGCTCCGCCCCGACATCATCGTGCTCACCGGCGACTACTTGAACCTCTCGTATCTCTCCGATGCCACGTCGGCGGCTCACTTTCGCCAGTTCGTCGCGCAACTCCAGGCTCCCTACGGCATCTATGCCGTGCGTGGGTCGGTGGAACCGACGCCAGAGTCTATGGCCTGGCTGGTAGAGGGGACAGGCGTGGTGTGGCTGGAACAGGAGGCGGTGACGGTGGACGTGCGCGGGCAGCGGGTGACGCTGGTGGGGGTGGCGTGCAGCCACCGCCAGAAGCTGGATGCAAAACGGCTGGCCCAGGCGCTGGACGGCGTCCCTACCGAGGGGTTCACGCTGCTGCTCTACCACTCGCCCGACCTGGTGGCCGAGGCGGCCGCCTATGGCGTGGACCTGTACCTGGGCGGGCACACTCACGGCGGGCAACTGCGGCTGCCGTTCTACGGCCCGCTCGTCACCAACTCGCGCTATGGCCGGCAATACGCCGCCGGCCGGTATCAGGAGCGAGATACCACGATGGTCATCAGCCGGGGGCTGGGGTTCGAGGGGGGGGGCTTGCCGCGCGCCCGCTTCCTGTGTCGCCCGGAGATCGTCAGCATCG
>Ga0315293_10004467_pt1 | contig 13268 bp, 28 predicted proteins | sample YL17G13_20_MG_FD_203071 | JGI IMG/M metagenome (GOLD analysis project Ga0315293, IMG submission 203071) | Sediment microbial communities from Yellowstone Lake, YNP, Wyoming, USA - YL17G13_20 | ecosystem: Environmental > Aquatic > Freshwater > Lake > Sediment | place: USA: Wyoming | collected... | reverse complement strand
TGTTAAAATACGCTTTTCTCCTAAAGCTTTTTCTGCAATTTGCTTCCAGGCGTCATTATTAATATCGACAACTCCAAATGATTTAATATATTTTGCATTTATAAATTCTTCTTTACATACAATATACATAGGATTCATATCTTTTAATTGTGCCGCCGCCAATCCATCTTTTCCGTCTGGCCCCTTGTATGGAAATAATACTAAAGATTTTTTTGTTTGCATTAAATCACCATCTACAATTGCACATCTAAGACCGCCCTCTTTTGTATCAATTTCATAAAATTTTGAGTCGCCGTCATTAAAATCAATCCTAAACCACATTTCTTTTTCTCCTTTATTATTTCTAAACATTGTAAAACATTATAATTCGATAAATCTTTAATATTACTTGTATCTGGATCTAAAATTTCTCTTTTGCTCGAATCATAAACAACAGCATGACAAGAAGATCCTTCTCCTATATCTGAATCCATACGAACAACAATTAACATACAATCATTTTTTAAATCCTTTAATTTATTAAATTTTATAAATCTAGATTTAATATTAAATTCGCTATTTAAATATTTTTTAATACTGTGGGATGTTTTTCTATAAATATTTTTTTTAATATCTTCATAAGATGTTCCTGCAATCATAGCGGTACACGCCAAAGAGCAACCATTACGATCTAATTGTTTCACTAGATCCATATTATAATTTTTCTAACTTAAAAAAATTCCTTGAAATTTGAAAATCTTCCGTATATTCATATCTATTTATTTTAACAATTTTAATTTTAGATTAGCGAGACAATAATTTATAGGCTGTCCAAAAAGCAGCAAATAAAAAATAATGTCCCGATAAAAGAATATCCAATGGTTCGCCGTCCGAAGAACCTTTTACTGTATATTCTACATTATATTTATATTTCATCATTTATTTATCCTCTACCAGTACATCCCGGACAAGAACAAAAATTATCAATATTCCTTTTATTAATTCTTTCAATTTCTTTTATTTGTAATTCTTTTATTAATTCTTTTAAAGATATTCTTACTTTTTGATTATAAGATTTATCTGCTACTGACTCTAATACATTAACAATACCGTATTCTCCAATTATTGTTGATAATAATCTGTCGCAAAATGTATCAATCATTTTTTCATACCTTTTAATTCATATTTTACATTATTCATATTATCCATAAATTGTTGTGCAAATTCTTCCGACGCAGTATCCGCATCAAATTTATCAAATGGTCTAGCTTCATCAAGAAAATTATTATCTAATAAATAACTTATTAAATATTCTTTTAATTGTATTTGTAATTCTTCTTGTGAAAAGAAAGTCATAACGTCGGTCTTAGCTATAGTTATGTGTGAACAATTACTATATATATGAAATTCTGGATGACTTTCTGGTAATTCAAAAAACATTACGCCGCATGGAGTAGAACAATTTTTACAACCGGGATATTTTTGAATAATATACCATCTTTTTTCATTTCCGATATTTGGAGCGCGCAGTTTAAAAAATTCACCACTTAATAAACAATTACATTCACACATCTATAATTCCTTTATCGGACGGACGGAAAATCCCTGTGTTTCCTGGAGTTATCATTGTAAACCAACGTCCGGGATAAATTCTATTATCAATATCTACATCTCCGACTATGCAACCACAATTTTTGCACCATCTTACTACATTCTCTGTGTCATAATTTTCAGGAATACGACAAATAACTATTAAATCATGACTTTTTGGATTACACATTTTTATTCGACTCAAAAATTGCAACATTAGATTCTATTAAAACGATAGGATCGGTTGTAAAATCAAACAATATTCCGTCGCACAATTTTACAGCATAAATTTTCGAAAGAGATTTTAAGACATTGTGAAAAGGAGTATTTATTTTAATATACAATTCGTCGTCAAACCAAAAACATTCTCCGTAACCTATACTACTTAACAACAATTTATTATGATTTTTAGGAACATAAACTTTCATTTAAATCTTTTAACTCCTTTTCATAATCTGGACCACTATAAGTACAACCATGATTAGCAGCAAAGACAAATATATTTGCACATCGTCCATCTTTTTCTATTAAATTTAATTTATCGGCCAAAGCCCTAGCACATTCTTTTAATCTTGAATCATTTGTAATATCGTAATCCTTACCACTAGAAAAAGTAAATGTGTCACTTTTAGGTGGAACAAACCCAACGGTATTCTGCGGCCTTTGACCACAATTGGGGTGTGGTTTAACATTTTCTGCTTGCATTTTTTGTTCGGCCTTATCTATAGCTTTTCCAATAACTTCCTTTAAACTTCTTCTATTAGTTTTCTTCAATTCGCAGAGAATAGCGCGGGTTAAAGATTCTCTCAAGCTTTCTTTATCATTTCTCCAATAATCTAAATTTCTTTGAATAATTTTTGATAACATATCATAAGTTAATCTATTTTGTACAAAAAATTCTTTACTACTTGTACATTTTGGACATATAAATACAACCTTATCATCATTTGTCCAAAGTGCGTCTATATGAGTCGTTAATCCGCACACATCACAATAATATTTTCCGTTACAACAAATTATACTCATTTTATTTTTCCATTCGGTGTCCAAAGCTTTCCATTAAATCTTATTTCAATATCAATAGGTTCTTCTATTTGATCCAAACAAATTCCAGCCTCTCTCATCATTCCAAAAGCAATCTCAATCGTATCCTTCCATCTATCATAAGTAGCATCCATAATTATTTTATGAGTAACCAATCTTGTGATTCCAGATTGAATAATTGCTCTCGCGCATTCAGCACAAGCAGCCCAATAACAATACATGTGTAAACCAGAAGTTTTTATTCCATTACAAGCCGCATTGTAAATAGCATTTCTTTCTGCGTGCTCGACATAAGAATATTTAAGAGGGCGTTCCCATCTTTCTTTTACCGTATAATTATCTGCTACGCCGCCAGGAAAATGATTTGCACCATGCCCAACAATTTTTTCATAACATGGATCAACCAATACACATCCGTTTTGGGTACTTGGATCGGTACTATCTCTTTTCCCTATGGTGTAAGCGGCTTGCATAAAATATAAGTCATTCATTTTAATAAATCCTTTTTATTCCATTTCTTCATATATAAATCAGCCGCCTGTTGCCCGCCACGATTCCACCAGTGCATAAATCTTTCGTAGTTTCTTTTAACCTTATCTACTATTTCTTGGTCAACACTATAGGGATTATCCATATACGATCTATTACAATTACCATCACATGCAACAAGAATATTTAAAGCCTTCATTCTTTTATTTTTTTGAGTAAGTTGCTCCTGCATGTCGGTTATTTGTTCGGCTTGATTTCTACATTTTTCTTCGAGATAATGAAAATGCTCGGCGTGACGACAAAGTTTAGGATTGTAACATATTCGTAGAATAGTTTCGGCAAATCGGGCTCTTACACTCCAATAAATTGCCCTGATTCGGGGGCTTGCGTCTTTGCGCCAGGATTCCATCCATTTATCTTTTACGGATAGTTTATTCATTAAAATTGCACTCACGTTCACCAACTTTTGTGTCTCGCTCGCTTCGTAATTTTTGTAAAAGAACTCTAGCTTTACACTTAAAATTAATCAAAGCTTCTTCTGGGTTGTAATTAAATTGAACAAATTCCCACACTAATCGCTCAAGTTTAGCGTGATATATTTCTTGATTTTTAGTCATTTAGTCATCTCCGCATTGAAGCGATTTTATAATTTTTCTCATTCTGTCTAGTTCACAATTTTCCGAATGAGATCCTTCTTTTGCTTGTCCACTACACAAATAACAGTCGCCAATTATAAAACTTTTTGTAGTTTTTTTCTCTACATCATTAATCAATCGTAATAGGTCATATACAGGTTGATTACTATAACTATGAATCATTATATAGAACACTCCATTCTTTCATCATCTATTTTTAAATTAAAACCATGATTATACCATCCGTTATGTTTATTAAAAATATGTAAATATATATATCTTGGATAACCCGGCTTATATTTGGCTCGTTTGCCTATTAATTTAATAATTATCTCCCCTCCTTCGTCATCGCCATATCTATTAATTTTTAAAGAATGTACATCAAAATGATAATCTTCTAAAGTAAATTCTCCACCATCTTTTTTATCGCTCAATTCTGTGTCTGTAATAAACCATCCAAAATCTTCACAACAACAAGAAGACATATCAAAACCAATAAGATTATTACGTTCATCCACAAAATTTACTTTACCCGGAAAGGCTGGTGTTCTATCAAATATTTTAATCATTTTTCTTTTTCTTATTGTATGGTATCGCACCAATAATAATTCCAAAATATCTTATGGCGAATAAACAAAGATCTATAATAGCAAGAATAAATACAGCAGCACAAATATAACCAGCCATTATTATTTCCTTTTAGTTTCTTTAATTATAGAAACAAGCCTATCTTTTATTAATTCTGATATATCCTCTTTATTTAAATCAACATATAATTTACAATTTATATAATCTGTCTTTGTTTTACTAATATCTATATTGTGTTTAATTAATAATTCAAAAACATATTTCTCAAACTTTATTTTGTTTAAATATTTAAAGCGTATTTCTATCATTTTTACTCCGGCCACAAAGTATTGTATAATTCTTCTCTAATTTTATTTATAGTTTGTTCTGGGATATCTTTAAAAAGATTTTCTGCATAATCCGTCATCAGAATATTTTCACGTACTTTTCTTAAAGTTTCTTTGTCATTATTTTTCTTCATAAATCAGCTTGACACAAAATTATATCAGTTTGCATAGAGGGATAGATTGCGGCCTTATATGCAAAAGTTTTTCTTTCCGCATTTTTCACATTTAAATAATCTGATGTCTTCGTAAGAAACAAAGGTCCAAAACTTCCATTTATGAATTCCAAGCCAACATAATATTTTCATATTAAATCCTTATAAATAAAGTTTACAACGAATTTATCGTCTTTACTTCTACACATAGCTAGTGCGGCTTCTTTTTCGTATCCAAAAGTTTTTCTAGCCAACATCTCCCACGGAGTAATAGATTCTGCAAGAGCATAAATTTTTTGTAACTCTTTTATTCTTTCTTTTATCTTTTCTTCGGCTGTCATAACCAATTATACGATTAACGGATGGCTATTTTTGAGAAAAGAGGGCGATTAGTATAGTTTAAGGAATATGGATTTATACTTTGATTGGGTTTTGTGAGCCGGCTTCGTTTAAGCCCCCCGGCGTTTTCGGACGTTCGATTTGGATTATCGGACGGTCATATAACTACCGGCCCCTTATCGGACCTAATTTGCCAGACGCAAATTATCGGACCAATTATTATAAGACTAACCACTGAAGCTCGTTATCGGACTACGGGTGGAGATTGTTATGGGACTAGGTGATGTGGAATCATTATAGGACTATGTGGATGGGAACCTGGAATTATTATAGGACCAACCGCCGGGTATGTTATCGGACGAAAAGATTTTTTTTGGAATTGTTGACAATCGCGCTTGCATATCCTATACTGTAGTGGCGAGATACGCCACAAGGGGAAACGAAAATGGAAGCTATTATCAGACGTGCGTGTGAGTTTGGATTTTCGGATTCCGATAATCTTCTGTGGGTTATCGGTGCTATCCTGGTTATCGGAGCAATCGGTGGTATCCGATGCTCGTTGGCGCATTGTGGACGTTCGAGACATATCGGACGGAGAGTGCTGTGATGACAATTATCGGATGTGCATTTCTCATGGTGGTTATCGGAGCAGCGCGGCTGTGGTGGATTTATTCGGACTAGGAAAGGAGCGGTTATCGGATGGAAAGCCTTGCAGCGAAAATTGTAGCGGAGATGGAAGCCCGATATGCGAGAGACGGTCTCCAAGTATCGGACGTGATCGAGTTATCGGACGATGACGACGGCGACGATGAACTATCGGACGAAGGACCGACGCCGGATTTATCGGACGAAGGGTTTTGGGACGGTCGGGCGGATTAGGAGGTTATCGGATGTTCATTGTACTCGGCGATGTTATCGGACTGTGCGGCGAGATTAGCGGACATAGGGTTGAGGGTGTTATTATGGGACGAAACGAGCCGAACGAGTATTTATTGGACGATGGAAGGGTCGTTCAATTATCGGACGTTTTCGTGTGCAGGACCGATAACGAAGATGGGACGGCAACGGAAACATTCTCGGACGGTAGGGTTGTGGTTATCGGCGAAGAGGAGTTATAGGACGATGAAAGCCGCACTTTACATCCCGGCGTGTGGTCCGATAAGCGCTTCTAAGTGGGAGGGTTTATCGGACGATATGGCAATGGTTTTCGGACGACGAGCAGCGCACACATTATCGGAACGAGACGGATACGTTCGGGTTACGTTATCGGACGGTACGGAGAAGGTTATAGGGCTCGATACGTTATCGGGCTGTCTTCGTATCGGGACGTTACGTTATAGGAAGTAAGGAGTTATCGGATGAGACGGCGGATTCTATTATCGGACGAGATGGTTGAAGCGCGACTTCAAGAGCACGAGAAGCTCCAGTATCGCTTGAATCGCGGTGTTAGTTATCGGGACCAACTCCCGTGGTTCGAGGCGGAGATTATCGGACCATTCGATTCTCCGTTTTTCGGACGTACCGCTTTTGGTTCCGATAAGGAGCGGGCGATCTCGAATCTTATCGGACAGTTGAGACGCAACGGGTTTATCGGACGCCTCGTTGAAGGCCCGATTCGTGGTCCGATAAGTAACGAATCGACAGGCTCCCACGTTCCGGTCAATATCGGACGTGGACCGCACACCGATCTTGTGGAACGCGACCCATTATCGGACATTGTTGGACGAGACTATTCGGACGATGATCTGTTATCGGACGAGGAAGGCTCCGATCGCCTCGACTGATATTATCGGACAACAAAGGAGGGCTCTTTTATGGGATGTGGTAGCGGTGGACGTAGGGGCATATTATCGGACAAGACTGTAGGTTCGGGCTTTAGAAATACACCAACGTCCGATATAATCGCCTTTGTTGTTTTCGTTATCTACGTTATTATCGCCCACTGGAAATAGTTATCGGTCGGGCATAACCTATATTCTCGGACCACGAAAGGAGCAGTTATGGGACGCAACAGTTTGTGTGTAATATCGGACGCAAGGTTTTCGGACCTAGCGTGGGCTTACAGCAAGGCTTTGGTTCTCGTTGAGACGCTTGACAAGATTTATCGGAACGAAAACGTGACCGATAACGAGCAGGCCGACGCCCTGAAGGTTATCGGACAGATAAAGGCGATGGACCGATAACAGGAGCAAGACAGAGAATTATCGGATGTTGCGGTACGTCCCATAATTTCCTCTCTTGTGGATTATAGGACTGTTGCCGATAACGGTGATGGTCCTATAACTCCGGGTTGGGAGAATTATTATAGGACGGTTCTCTATAATGTAAAATCGTACAAAAACTGCGGTTATCGGACGTAGCCGATAATAGGTTCGCCTGCGTGCAATTTCGTAGGCTCTTATCGGAATGTGCCAATAATATCGCATTGTGCCGATAATATCGAGAGCATTATTGTTGAAAAACAATGTATTATAGGACGCAATTATTGGACAAAAAATAATTTTTATTTCCGGTTATCGGATCTTGACTTCTGGGGTCGGCGTGCATATAATACAATAGAAAATCGGACGCGGATGAGAATGTTATAAGACCGCGAAGGACGATTCAAGCTGGGATTTAGTCCGAGAAGAAGGGGCGACCCTGCGCATCCTTAGTCGTTATCGGTCCTAGAAGATTTCATTATCGGACGACGATGTATTATCGGATGGTTCCCATAATAACTTGGTTGTCGGGCGCGAACTATTCGGTATTATCGAATGGTTCGATAATAAGAAAATCTTTGCCCGATACTTGACTTCGGCCTACGGCGTGCATATAATACAGTATGATCGGCCCGACCGATAGAGCGCTCTAAAGGCGGGACCGATAATTCTAACATTGAGGAGATGAAGTATGAGTGCAACGGTTGCAGACAGGCCGGTAACGTCCGGTAAGGTCAACGAGAGCCTCTTCCTCGGCGTGGCGCAGCGCTACGCGAAGGACCGAAAACTCGTGGACGCGCTCATCACGTCCGGTAATCCCGATGACGCTATCTCGCGGGCGACGGCGGTTATCGGCGAATTGAAGTCGATGGTTGCCAACGGCGGGGATTACACTCCCGCTGTAATCCTCGGCTTCGATTCCAGCAACGCTTCAACGATCGCGGCGCGAGTTCTCGGACTCGGCCAAACGGGCGCGCAGATTAAGCGCTTGTTCTCGGACCTCGGCAAGGTCAAGAAGTCGTAGTTCTCGGACCTCGGTGCCGACATAATTATCGGACGGGAGACGCGGGTTTCTCGTCCGATATATTTTGCGCTGACGGTTATGATCCGATAAAAAAAGATTTATAGGACTACTCTCTATAATGTAAAATCGCAATAAAACTGCGATTATCGGACCTGGGCAATAATCGTTTCGTTTGCGTATAATTCTACGAGAGATTATCGAATCTGACCAATAATATCGACGCCGCCGATAATATCGAAGACATTATCATTGAAAAATGATATATTATCAGACCTATAATTTTTTCAGATTTTCATTTATCGGACCTTGACTTTCGCCTTCTGGAAGCATATAATATGATATATCTTCGGACGCAAGAAGGATGTTCTGGGCGACCGTTTTTATCGGGCGAGAAGAGGGGTGAGCTGCGCATATTTATTTTTTATCGGACCACAAAGATTTTTGAGTTTTTTATCGGACTATACCAATAATATCTGATATTTTCGGGAAATAATTAAGAAATTATAGGATTGTTCCGATAATAAAAATTCTTCCTCCCCGCGCTTGACATTCGCCTTCGGCGTGCATATAATAAGAAGCCTACATGCTATCGCCCCGATAACATCGGGAGGGACCGATAAGGATTGGTCCGATATAGACGCATCATAGGTCGTGCGTCCGATAAATGTGGGAAGGTCCGATAAGGGCTGAGTAGCGCGGGCCGATTCGTTATCGGTCGATGCGCCAGCGAAAGGATAGGTTATCGGTCTGCCTTCGTGGTGGAAGCCCGATAAGAAGGCCGGATGGTTATGGGAGCATAACCGGAGGGTCTTAGGGCCGATAATTGGGTCCGCGCTATGTCGGGCGTACTCCCGATAACTAGGTGTCCGATAAGTATATCGTACAAGGGCGCGATAACTCTAATCGGTCCCATAATATCTTCATGGTGTCGGCTGGCAACCGCAGAAGATAATACGGGAATCAAACCGATTATTGGACGAGCGACCGTCAACGCGATATGCTTGAGATTCTCACCGAGTCTCACGGAAACCTAGCATATTATCGGAGTGATATTCCCTCCAGTAAAGCGCCGGTAAACTTCCTCGTAGTGATTCGTCCGGTTGATTATCGGGTCGGGCGCGCAACGCCAAAGCGCGCTTAGGTCGTTATCGGATGATAGCGAGGAGTTCAAGTGCCGCTGGATGCCGCTTATAGGGCTTGCCCTATCCGTTCGGGTTCGATAACTGGCCGATAATATGTCAAGTCTTTTTTCAAGTCCGGTGGTACAATTATAGGTCCAAGCGGGATACGCCGAGGATCATAATAGGACCATGCTATGCCCATTTATGGTCCGGGAATAATTGTATAGTTCACATCCGATAAACGCGCAATCCGAGATTATGGGACAGAAAAAGAGCAAAAACTGCGAGTCCGAATAATCTTCAGGATCGCTTGGCGAGCCTGAGAATCGGTGCGCGCGTATAGTCCAGGGTCAATCGACGTACAATGTAGCTATCCGAAGTCTATGGGTAGAACGGCGTCGATAGGCTTGGTTCCATGTGGTGTAATAAACTGGCAACACATCGAGCCTTTAACTCGGAGTTCTAGGTTCAAATCCTAGCATGGAACTTGCGAAATAGTCCGCCCTCGTCGTCTAGTGGTCTAGGATACTGGGCTTTCATCCCAGAGACCGGAGTTCAAATCTCCGCGAGGGTATTTTTCCAAGAGTCCATTTTAAGGAGGAGGTACGTCTATGCAGGTCATCATGTTGGTCAACTACGGTCGTTATCGTGAGGGGAAGCCTATCACGATCACCAAGGCTGAAAACGATTGGGTGCGGACTAATCATGGAGTCTACATCCAAAAGAGTTTCGTTCGGATGTTGAATGGAGATCCAGTCGGCAAGGATGTTGTGATCTAAGGGTTGCGCTCCGGTACGTGCGATCCGCTTCTATGGGGTGTGGTTCAAGCCGACCGAGATGTTGACGTTGAAGTGCAAACACGTAGCTCGGTCTCTAATTTAATAGCTTGTGAAGGATATACACATCCTACCGTCAGGCTTTGTCTGACGCGGGAAGTTGAAGGTTCGATTCCTTCCATAGAAGATGAAAGGAGAGTGATATGCCAAAAATCTACAACAGACTGGAAAACCCAGATAAGCAATTCGCCCTCCTTCATGGAGTAAGGAGAGAGTATTGTGAGTGGGTCAAGGGAGGAAAGAGGTACAAACAAGATAGTCTAACCGAGGTTGCTGGCAATGGTCGGTTCGGATTCCAAACAAGGCGTCAAAAGAGAGAAGTTGCCAGTATGACGGTGACTGTCGATAAGACTGGTCTGAAGAAGTCCAGGAAAACGGCATGTAGACCGAGGAAAGAGGTTTCCAAACTGGCGACCAGTTTCCAACAGTATTGGGCAGAACTCGGATCAGAAGAACAAGCCAGACGAGTAAGTGAGGTCAATAAAGCGAGGAGAGCGAAAACAAGGAATCGTAAAGCAAGATATGGTCGTAGGAAGGCTATAGTCTTGACCACGAATCCTACAAGAGGTAGAAGGGGAGGTTTGGAACGAACATGCCAACAACACAACAGCCGGTAATCGTATGCCACGATCATCAGTGTAATATCGTGGAGTGTGGTTGTGTGTCTGGAGTCTGCCCATATTGCAAAATGAATTGGCAATATCTTTGTGGAGAGAGGTATTGTCCAATTTGCGACCACACCTTCTCTGAAATGCAACATTTTCAGAGGGTCGAGAAGACCGTAATCTCCATATAATTCTTTGTCCAGCCAGTCCGGGCCGCGAAAGCGGCCTTTTTCATGCGCCTCTTTGAAAGGAGAGAACCATGCTAATCGGAATCAACAGAAAACCAGCGTCCACCACAGAAACCACTTTGGATAGGATGGAGTCAAGCAAGATTCCATTTTTCCTTACCGGAAGTCGCTATTTCGGGTGGGAAAAACCGGAGTCAGACTGGGATTTCTTCTCCCAAGATGCAAGAGGAACCATCACGACTCTTGGTTTGCTTGGATTCATGGAAAACGTATCCGAGGGATACCAGGATGGTTTGACGAGGAAGGTTTTTATTAGACATTCCATCCATGTTCAACTCGTGACTTCTACCATCGCAAAACAAGAACTTAACCAGTTCTTCAATCGTAACAAACGACTCCTCGCAGTCCCAAGTTACGACCATCATTTTAAGTTGCTTTGGGCTCCCAGGTCAAAAGCGGAGCAAAAGGCAGCGTGGCAAACCGCCATCACCATGTTTTTGTCTCGCAGTCTTTTGTCTGGACACTAAGGATTAAACGATGGAAACAATCCAAGTCGGAGACAGAATCGGAACAATGATGGTCGGAAGTAGTCCGAAGTACGTAACGGGCGAAGTAGTGGAAGTCCAGGGGAAGATTATTCGTTTTCTTCTGGACGCAAACCAAAGCGAATATGGTGTTAGGCCGATTTTTTCAAGGCTTATTCACCAAGTTACCAGGACAAACAAGGGATAGGAGAAAAATCATGTTGTTTCTCGTAAGTTTGCTGTTGGATTGTGTCGCAATCGCCCTTTTATGTCTTTCTGGCATCTATATCGGTGTCGCCGTGTCAGAAGATGAAAATAAATGGGTGTTTTTGGCAATTTTCCCGTTTATATTGGGAATTGCCCTGTTTGCAGGGTTGCAAATCGTATTTTACTATAGTCTCCGTTGAAAAACCGCGTTTTCGGAGCAAAAAATGCGACTTTGCATCTTTCTTGTGGTAGTTTTCCTTGTTTTTGAGTGGATTTACGAGGAAAGAAGAGAAAAATGACAATTTTTTGGGCGTATTGCATCCTCGGAGTGTGCGGAGCAATCGGAATCGAGCTTATTTTCCGTCCGATTGAAAGGATTTTAATGAAAAAATAACCTTTTAAGTGCATTTTTAGGGTGTATAAATCATCATTCCCAGGTCACAAACGCCATTTTCGGACCATATACAAGAATCATTAGCGGTCCTTCAAAGAGTATTCGGGCAATAGCAAAGTGATATCAAAAAGATACAGAGTCCGGCCATATCTCTGGTACACCCATTAAACCCCACTTTGTCCCACTTTCAACCACTAAATCCATCTTCCTTAAATTATACTTTCTCCATAAGTCTATTGGGTTTAGGGGTATAATGGTAGGTGGAAGAAGTATGGAAAAATGTGGTATCTGCTGATTCTTATTACGAGATTTCCATGACCGGATTGGTCAGAAATAAAAGAACGGGAAAAATCCTTAAAGGCAGTGTTAGTGATTGTGGATATCCGCGAATAGACTTAATGAAAAATGGAAAACGTAAGTCCCTTTTGCTTCACCGCTTATTACTTGAAACATTCGTTGGCCCATGTCCGCCTGGGATGGAATGCCGTCATTTGGACGGAAACCGCCTTAATTTCTCTTTAGATAACCTTAAATGGGGAACAAGGTCAGAGAATTGTCGAGACGCAATACTTCACAAAACCAGATATAAACCCGACACAGAAGGTTCAAAAAATGGAAATTCAAAATTATCCGATAAACAAGTATTAGAAATAGATTTCTTGATTACAAAAGGAATCGGACTGGGAGAAATTTCCAAAAGATTTGGCGTTTCTTGCGCGACAGTTTGGTCAATCAAGATGAGAAAGACTTATAAGTATCTCTGGAATAAACCCTCAACCCCGAATCAAATCAGTAGCCAGTAGTCAACAAAACTTTTGTGGTTAATTCGGGTGTTTTGTCGTGTACCTGATAAAGGCAAATTGGTTGAGACCTACAATTTCGCCGAGAAAAGTTCGTGGGGTATTTTGGAAGGCAGCGTCACCATCAAAGAACACCCGTCGTCGAGACCGTGGTAAATCTCCGGCTGGAGTATGTGGCGAAGAATCCGAAACCACACAGGAGAAAAGCATGAGTACAACAATTTCA
>Ga0315293_10004466_pt1 | contig 13269 bp, 12 predicted proteins | sample YL17G13_20_MG_FD_203071 | JGI IMG/M metagenome (GOLD analysis project Ga0315293, IMG submission 203071) | Sediment microbial communities from Yellowstone Lake, YNP, Wyoming, USA - YL17G13_20 | ecosystem: Environmental > Aquatic > Freshwater > Lake > Sediment | place: USA: Wyoming | collected... | reverse complement strand
TTGAAAGACCACATGGAACTCAACCGCATCTGGGCCGGAGGCAAGGCGCCGTGGAAATTGTGGCAGTAGACCATCCGTCAACCAGGGAGATCTCGATGAAACCACTGTTCAAGGGCATCTACGCCGGCAAGAAAGCCCTCGTCACCGGCCACACGGGGTTCAAAGGCTCGTGGCTTGCGCTGTGGCTGCACCAGATGGGCGCGGAAGTGTCGGGCCTAGCGCTGGACCCGCCGTCCGACCCCAGCCACTTTGACTGCCTGAAGCTGCCCATCGGCAGCACCATCGGCACCATCACCGACGCGCATATCGTCAATGCCGCAGTCGCCGAAGCACAGCCCGAGATCGTCTTTCACCTGGCAGCCCAGCCGATTGTGCGCGCTTCGTACGCCGATCCGGCCGGCACCTACGCCACCAATGTGCTGGGCACGATGCACGTGTGCGAGGCGTGTCGCGCAACCCCCTCGGTGCGGGCACTTGTGGCAATCACCACCGACAAAGTGTACCGCAACCAAGAGTGGTGCTGGGGATACCGCGAAACCGACGAGCTCGGAGGATACGACCCGTACAGTTCGTCCAAAGCCTGCGCCGACATTCTTCTGTCAAGCTACAGGGATTCATTCCTCAACGCGTCGAACTACGGTACCAAGCACAACGTACTGATGGCCGTCACGCGCGCAGGCAACGTGATTGGCGGGGGCGATTGGGCGCGCGACCGCCTGATCCCCGACATCGCTCGGGCGGTGAGCCGCGGAGAGCCACTTGTCATCCGCAGCCCCGAATCAACGCGTCCGTGGCAGCACGTGCTCGACTGCCTCAGCGGGTACCTGTTGACAGGGGCCCGGTTGCTCGAGGGGAACATTGAGGTGGGCACCGCACTCAACTTCGGGCCGCCCGCCGAGGATGTGCTGCCGGTGGAGGCCGTGGTCAGAGCAGTGATCCGTGCGTGGCCGGCTGTCAAGTACCGCATTGAGCGCCCCGCCAATCCTCCGCACGAGGCTGGTGTTCTCACGCTCGACTGCTCCAAAGCCCGCAGCATGCTTGGCTGGAACCCGGTGTGGGACTTTGAGACAGCGATCGACCGCACCGCATCGTGGTATCGGGAGTTCTACACAACCGGGAGCGTCCAAAGCACACGGGACCTCGACCGCTACATCGCAGACGCATGCGCAAAGGAGGCTGTATGGACAAGGTAATTCTGGTGACCGGCGCCAATGGCTTCGTCGGCAGACACGTGATTGCGCGTCTGGCGCAGGATGTGCAGCTCAAGATCGTGGCTACCGATATGCACGACCGCCTGCTGCCGCTCTCCGCTCAGACGCACGGAGTCACCTATGTTGGCGGCGATGTGTCAAGCAAAGCATTTGTCGACTCGCTGGCTGCCACCCATCACTTCGATTCGATCATCCACCTGGCCGCCGTCATCTCACAGACGCCCGACTCGAATACCTACCTGTCTATTGTCAACTCCAACGTACACGCAACATTTCTGCTGCTGGAGATGGCGAAAGCGCACGATGCCCGGTTCATCTTCCCCTCCACTGCGCTGGTGTACGGCGTACAGGAGTGCCCGTTTCGCGAGGAGATGGTGCCCGATCCGGGTGATTTCTATGCGCTGTCAAAGCAGATGTGCGAGCAGCTCATTCGCTTCTACACCAGCCGATACCGGGTTGCGTCGGTGATCTTCCGTATCGGCATTCTCTACGGTCCGTCGCAAACAGTCAAGATGTTCATCCCCTGGATCATCGGGTCTCTCTTTGCTGGGGAGGAATTCCCCATGACGCTGGGAGAGCAGAAACGCGACTTCGTGTACATCGGCGATCTGGTAGAGGCACTTGGCATGGTGCTTGCCCGACCAGAGGTGACCGGCACCTACAACATCGGCTCGGGCAGTGCTCCAAGCATGAAGGACGTTGCGGCACTGGTTGAGGAGCTGACCGGCATTGCCGGCAAAGTGAAGATCGGTGCACTGCCGTATCGCGAGAGAGAGGTGTGGGACTACCGTCTTGACAATAGCAAGGCGCGGGAGACGTTCGGCTGGACGCCGGGGACGCCGCTTCGGGAGGGCCTGACCAGGACCATCCGGTACCATCTCAGCACCAAACAGGCATCCGCGTAGCACCGAGGCGCCGAACAATGCCGTTCAATTCGATGCCGTTCTTCGTCGGGCTGTCTGTGGTGGCAGCCGTGCTCTTTGCCCTGCCGCATCGGTGGCGCTGGGCGTGGCTCCTTGCCGCCAGCTACGGCTACTACATGACGTGGCAGCCGGTTGCGGCAATCGCGCTGGTGGCTGTGACGGCACTCGTGTACGAAATGGCGCGGGCGATTGCAGGCGCAACGTCCCCGAGGATGCGACGAGGTGTGCTTGCTATGGCGGTGGTCAGCGCGGCCGCCCCTCTGATGGTGCTCAAATACGCCGGGTTCCTCAATGAGGGACTGTCGCAGGTCGCATCGCTGGTGGGATTGACATACCACGTCGCGCCCGTGCACCTGCTGCTTCCCGTGGGCATCTCCTTCTTCACGTTCAAGGCACTGGCCTACGTGATTGACGTGTATCGGGGCGCACCACCCGAGCGTCACGCAGGCAGACTCGCACTGTACATTGCGTTCTTCCCGCAGATCCTGGCCGGACCGATTGAGCGTCCGACGCGGTTCCTCTCGCAGCTCGAAACGGCCGGCCGGTGGGATGTGCAGCGCATCATCGCAGGCATGAAACGCGCGCTGTGGGGCCTCTTCACCAAAGTCGTCATCGCCGACAATCTCGCCGTGCTTGTCAACCGCGTGTACGACAGCCCGGCAGATCAGACCGGAGTGTCGCTGCTCATTGCGACATACCTGTTTGCGTTTCAGATCCTCTGCGACTTCTCCGGTTACACCGACATGGCCATTGGTGTGGCAAAGATTCTGGGCTTCACGACCATGGAGAACTTCAAGCGTCCGTACTTCGCAACGTCAATTGCCGACTTCTGGCGGCGGTGGCACATATCACTGAGCTCGTGGTTTCGCGACTATCTCTATATCCCGCTGGGTGGCAGCCGAGTGACGCCCGTGCGATGGGCACTGAACATCCTGGTGGTGTTCCTGGTGAGCGGTTTGTGGCACGGGGCGAACTGGACGTTCGTGGTGTGGGGTGGGCTGCTTGGTGCGTACCTGGTGATCGGGAGAGTGACAGCCGGCGTGCGTGCGCGTCTGGGAGGGGTGCTCCGACTCGCACCAGGCTCCGTCGCAGTGAGGGTTGCGTCCGCCGTGGCGACGTTTCACCTGATTGCTCTTGCATGGGTGTTCTTCCGCGCGTCAACCATCGGGGACGCGGTGGCGGTCGTTGCTGGTATGGTCGTACGCATGGGCGACGGATCGTGCGCGTATGCACCGACCGAGCTTGTCGCGGCCATCGTGGGCATCGCCGCCATCCTCGCCGCGCATCTGCTGCAAGCGCGAGGCAGTGTGATCGGTCAAGTACAGCAGTGGCCCGTGGTGGTCCGGTGGAGCATCTATGCCGCGCTGATACTGGCGGTGATCAACCTGCAGCCCGAGTACAAGCCGCCGTTCATGTACATGCAGTATTGACACAAGGGACCTTGACGATGACCTTGTTTCTGAAACTGACGGCATTTCTCGGCATCCTGCTGATTGCACAGGTGCTGCTGTCCCTGAGCTACGACCTGCGCGCGACCGGCGAGGCAGATGGACCGCACCTGGACCTGCCCGGCCACCTGCGCGTGTCCGTGCCCGATCCCGACCACTACAACGCACCTCCCGAGGTGGCGGCGGTCCAGACATACCAGCGCACCAACCCGATTGTGGGCTTTGCCTGGCAGCCGAGCATCGACACCAGCGATGGCATTGTCATTTCGTGGGGAGATGCGCCGCCGGGAGTTGTGTCGACTGACGAATTCGGCTTTGTGAATTCCACCGCAGCCATCGCACAGCACCGGTCCGGCACACCCGTTGACATCGTTGGATTGGGCGCGTCGTACATGGGAGGAGCGCAGGCCACATTCTTCGACTATTTCGACCTCAAGGGTCTCTTCTACTACAACCTGGGGCAGGGGCGCTACACCGTCCCCCAGTTCAATGCCGCACTGCAAGCGTATGCTCTCCCGCTCAAACCGAAGTGGATCGTGTACGGCCTTGACGAGGTCTCCTTCCTGCTGATTGACGACTTCGAGGGCTGGAAGCGGTCGGGCATGGACTGGTTCTCCTATCATGGAGGAAGCTGGTGCGGGCCGCCACGCAAGAGTGGCTTCCCGCATGACCAGTTGCATGCGCTGGGCACGCTTCCCCACGCACTATACTGCGCGGTAGAGCGGAAGGTGTCGAAGAAGTCCCTCGTCGATCTCTCCGAGGCGCAGAAGAGACACCTGGTGGATGCAACGCGTACGTGCGTGCTTGACGCGTACCATACCGCATGCGACAACGACATCGGCTTCATTCTGCTGCTCATTCCCAGCAAGACCCGCATGACCAGCGGACCCACGGCACAGAACTTCCTCTTCGAGCGGGTGGTGCCGGATCTGCAGAAATCGGGCATGACCATCGTTGACTTACGGGAGCCCTTCGCCGCGGTGGAGGACCCTCGGTCGCTGTATTTCGCCATCGACAGCCACTGGAATCGGCACGGAGTCTACATCGCTGCGCAGGAGATTCTGCGCGCGGTGATGGGAGGCCGTCCATGAGAGTCCTGACGCCGATGCGTGTGATATGCGCGGCAGTCGCGCTCGGATCGTGGACCGCGTCTGACGCCGGGGAGGTGCAGTTCAGGGGAAGCTACGCATTCGATGCACTGGTGACCAGCAACTGGGAGAGCGAACTCAGCTACACGCACGCTGTCGTGCCGGCGCTCAAGCTCCGCGCAACCGTGCAGTACCTCGACGCAACGCAGGACTCGCTGAGCGGCATTCGGCGCCTGCGGGCGCAGGCGCTCTCTGCGCTGGGTGGACTGTCGTTGACAACGCTTCGGCACCATGCGGTGCTCGACCTTGGTGGAGGCGCCGACTGGATCATCGAGGGCGCAACGCGACCGCGCATCGAGGCCAAGGCCAGCATCGGGATCCCCGTTCCGGAAAATCGGGTTGTGCAGTCGCCGCGATTTGTGTTGGAGTCGTGGTACCGTCACCGGATTGCCAACGCCCCGGCAGTGAAGAACGAGATTGCTTCGTACGGGCTTTCCGGCGACCTTACCGCGAACCTGACCAGTCGGGCAGGACTCGGCGCCAACTTGCGCAGGGAGTACCTGCGGCCCCAACACGCGCTGCTGGACACCGCATACAAATCACCGGTGCGCGGCGGCATCCCGCCGGACACACTTGACAATAACGCGATAACGTCATTCTACGCATATGCGTATCTGTCCGTGGTGAAGCACTTCAACCTGGGCTACGCATTCTCATGTGGCAACAGTGAGATCGACCGCTGGGTGGCAACGCGCTCCGAGCCGCAATTCTCCACGGGCTTCCCCCCGCGCATCACAGGCACCGATTACTGGTACGCATACTACCCCTATGCGACCCTGCGGCATACGCTGGCCCACTCGCTGGTCATCTCCGGCGACATTCCCGCAGGCACGGTGTTGCTGGTCGAGGCAAAGGCTGTGATCCCGCTGTACTCGCGTAGGGAGGCATATTCCTCGCCCGCGACCATACCTGCAGGAGGCACGGGGCGCGATGCGTCTTACAGCTACTACTACACGCAGAAATTCACCGGCCCGCTCTCTCTCAACGCAAAGGCACGGGTGCGCGTGCGGGAGATGTTGACGATCGGTGTGGCGTACGAATACTTCTGCATGCCGTACCGGGAGTGGGCGTACTTTACAGATGATAGTTATTCATATCACAAGGTCTCGATGACGGTGGGGGTAGTGTTCTGAGTGTGCGCTACGGCTTGCGAACGACGTCACATCACCAAGGAGGATCAACATGCGAAGAGATCGGATACTGCCCGGGACAATGCTCAGTGTGGTGGTGGCGATGCACATGGGCGCACTCGCCCAACAGCCCGACTGCATCAAACAAGGCGAATCGCTCTTCGCGCAAAAGAACTACAAAGAGACCGTGCGTGTCCTCCAGCGGTGCAGCACCGACCCAACGAGTTGGCGGCTTCTCGGCCTCACCTACTTCGAGCTCAACTACATGGACGACGCCAAGGAGTATCTGCGCAAGGCCATAGAACGCGATCCTGCTGACGAGACTCTGCAGGCCAAGTACGCCGACGCCTTCGCCCTCAATCGCGAATTCTCCAAGGCTGTTGACGAATTCAGAAAGCTCCGCGAGAAATTCCCCGCCAGCATGGAAATCAAGAAAGGCCTTGCGCAGGCGCTCGGGTGGAGCAAGCGCTACGACGAGTCCATCGCACTGTACCGCGAACTTGTCAAGCAGGAGCCTACCGACGTGGAGTCGCGCATCCAGATTGCGGTGCTGATGAGCTGGAACAAGCGGTTCGCCGATGCCGTCACCGAACTCCGCGCGATCATTCAGAGCAAGCCGTCGCGAAAGTGGGAGCTCGATGCCCGCCTCAAACTTGCGGAGGTGATCAGTTGGCAGAAGAAACTCGACGAATCGATTCGCGAATACGACGCAGCCATCGCCTTCGCGCCCGAGGCGGTTGACGCATACCTTGGCAAAGGCGTAGTGCTTGAGTGGAAAGCTGAGTACAAGGAGGCGCGCAAACAGTATGAGAAGGCTCTGCAGGTCGATTCGCAGAGCACGGCAGCAAAGGCCCATCTCCAGCAACTCTTGTGGGTCAAGTAACCGCGCATTCCGGGGAGTCGCCCGCTCGGGATGCGGCGGGATCGTGACGAGACGAGCGGGCGGGGCTCCAAGAGCATTGAGTCACACAACACCACATCGTTCAGGAGGCATTGACATGGACAATGACGCGCTGCAAATCAAGCGAAACTTCACCGCGCTCGCGCTCTTCCTGCTGGTCGTCCTTGTGGGCATCGACGTAGTGCTGCGGCTCTGGCCCTCGGCAATCAAGCCTGTTGCCGCCGGTACCATCGCAGCCGTTGGCAGCGTGCAGCAGTTCTCCGACGGATCGTCCTACTACATCTACACCGTGTTCGAGAACACGGGCGATGTCTACCAGTGCTGGTGGGACGAGAAGACGTGGAACCAGAAGAAGGTGACCAACTACAAGGGCCCAACCATCGCAAAGACGGGGGAGTGATGCGCACCGAGTCCCGATCCCCGATACTGGACAGCGTGGACATCAAGCACCGTATCGCCCTGTGGGTGCTGGTGACCATTGGTATTGAGGCCGCCCTCTACTATGCCGATTGGTGGTTCGAGCCGCAGCACCGCAGGAACCTTGTCTTCTTCGCGCTGCTGTCCCTGGCCATCTTCTACGGCGTGTACCGCAGCGTGGTCAACTGGTTCTACTTCCTGTTCATCAAGGGGACCCCGCACATCGATGCACCCGCAGAGCTGTCGGTGGATGTCTTCGTGACCGCCATGCCCGGCGAGCCGTACGACATGTTCGAAAAGACGCTCACGGCCATTGCAGCAGTGCGGTATCCCCACCAATCCTATCTGCTGGACGGCGGCAACGATCCGCAGCTCATTGCACTGTGCCGACGTCTGGGCATCCACCACCTGGACTGCCGCAACATCAAGGGCGCCAAGGCCGGCAAGGTTAACTACGCGCTCACACAGTCCACGGGCGAATTCGTGATGGTCATCGACCCCGACCACATCCCCGAACCACAGTTCCTTGACAGAGTACTGGGGCACTTCGGCGACCCCCGCGTGGGCTTCGTGCAGGTGGTGCAGGGGTACTACAACCAGTCGGAGAGTCTGGTCGCACGAGCGGGTGCCGAGCAAACCTACGGATTCTACGGTCCGTCAATGATGGGCATGAACGGCCTGGGAACCACCGTGGCCATTGGCGCCAACTGCACCTTCCGGCGCGCGGCAATCGAGAGCATTGGCGGCCATGCCGTGGATTTGGCAGAGGACCTGCTCACTTCGGTGCGTCTCCATGCCAAGGGCTGGAAATCGGTATACGTGCCGGAGCGACTCTCCTTCGGGCTCAACCCGGCAGACCTGCACTCCTACTTCAAGCAGCAGCTCAAATGGAGCACGGGCATGTTTGTGGTGTTCTTCCGCGACTACTTCCGCCACGCGCGCACCATGACGTGGAATCAGCGGCTTCACTACTTCTTCGCGGGGACCTACTACTTCGATGGGTTGACTACCGCGATCACATGCGTGCTGCCCATTCTCTTCCTGTACTTCGGACTGTGGGCGGTGGAGATGGAGCTGGGAGAGTTCCTGCTCCATGTGACGCCCTACGCACTGCTGACCTTTGTGGTCGGGTGGTTTGTGCAGCGCTGGTACCGTCATCCGTCGGAGAAGGGGTTTCTGTGGCGAGGCATGGTGCTGAAGAAGGGGACGTGGCCGATATTTCTTCTCGGGTTGATGTACTGTGTATCGCGGACAAAGGTCCCCTACCTGCCAACGCCCAAGACCGCAGAGAAGGGCGTCTTCACGCACCTGGTGATCCCGCATCTGGCAGTCATCGTCTTCTCAGCATCGGCAATCGCGTACTCGCTGCTAAGTAGTGACCGTTTTGAGGTGGGCACGCAGCTCATGATCTTCTTTGCCGTGTGCAACATCGTACTGATGACACCCATGGTGTTCATTGCGCATGGCAACTGGTTCAGGCGGGCGGCAGTGGAACCCGTCACCGACGTGAGCGCCGAGGAACGACCACGTGCCACAGGACGGCGCGAGGAGGCACTGTCATGAAGCGTCCCGTCAAGATCGCGTTCCTGGTCGCATACTGCGTGCTGCTGCTCGTGCTGTTCAAGGGCATCAAAGCCTTTGAGGGGTGGGCACGACAGGCGTACTACTCCTACGTAACCAGGCAGATGGTCGCCAGCGCATCCAAGGTGCCGCCCGACAAGTGTCTGCTGGGCATCTACAAGCCCGAGCTTCCGTACTCGTTCGATCCGCTGACATGGCTGGAGGATTCGCTGGGCTCACGCTTCACGCTTGTCTCGTTCTACCAGGCATGGGGGAGTCTGCCCGAGCACCAGTTCCAGCCGCGCCTGATGGATGAGGTGGTTGCACATGGCCGCGTGCCCGTGCTCACCTGGGAGCCGTGGGTTACAGGGTTCACCGACGCGCGCCTGAAGCCGCTTTCGCAGAGGGAGCACCGCTATCTCAAAGACATTGCCGATGGCGCCTACGACTTCTACATCAGGGATTGGGCCCGTGCGGCCGTGACCTGGGGCAAGCCGTTTTTTCTGCGCTTCGCCCACGAAATGACCAACTCACAGTACCCCTGGTCGCCGGTCAACGACAACCGCCCCGAAGACTACATCCGTGCATGGTGGCATGTGCGCGGACTCTTCGACACGCTGGGCGCGCGAAATGTCATCTGGGTGTGGTGCCCCTACACCGCCGGTTCGCTGGCATACTACCCCGGTGACAAGTTCGTCGACTGGGTGGCCATGGACGTCTTTAACTATGGAGATTTGCAGGCAGAGAACAGCGGAGACGTGCGCTGGGCCAGCTTTGACAGACGGGCATCGTCGATCTACCAGGAGCTCTCTTCGCTGCGCAAACCCATCATGGTGGCAGAGGTGGGCAGCACCGACATGGGCGGCAGCAGGCCCGTGTGGTATCGGGAGATGCTGACCCAGGTTGCAGCAAATTACCCCAGCATCAAGGCACTGGTCATCTTCGACGACCCCGCCGACCGCACCTCCGGCCGGTGGCTCATCGACTGGAGCATCGAGGGCTCGCCGGAGGTGATGGCCGAGATTTCGGCCGGGTGCAGGGACAATCACTTCGTCCACATCCCCGACTACGGCACAATCCTATCCAAACCACGGAGGTAACGCATGGCTTCCTCACGCAGAGCACTGATCGGCTGTCTTGGAACGGCACTCATAGCCGCACATGTCAACGCGGCGCAGATCCAGGTGAGCGCGCTCTACACGCCGGCGATTCCGGTCATCCCGATGGTGCACAGCGGAAAGGTTCTGGTGCAGGATTACGCACTGGGCACATACCGCTTCCGCCTCATTGATGCAATCACTGCCGTGTCGTTGGATGCGCGCAACAACCAGTCGTCGTATCTGCACCCGTCGGACTTTGGCGGATCGCACATCGCATGGATCGCCTACAGCGCCGGAAGCGGTGGGGGCGGTGGGGGCGGTGGCGGCACGCCGGGCGGGGAGTACCATTACGCAGTGAAGCTCTTCACCATCAGCGGCGCCGTCGAGCAGAACGCCACGGCAAACACCGCCTACAAGGATTTCCTCGCCGTTGACAACAGCACCGTGGCTTGGACGGACTATCGCAACTTCACCGTGACCGACACGATCGTCGATGTGTACGCATACACCGCCGGAGCAGCCGAGCGACGCATCACAACGAGCCACTCGTACAAGTCGGCGCCGTCAATCTGCGGGGATGCCATCGTGTGGCAAGACTACCGCAACCGGGCCACCAGTGCGAATAACGCCGATATCTACCTCTACAACCTGTCAACAAGCAGCGAGCGCGCCATCTGCACCCACGCCGGCTATCAGGACCAGCCGAGAGTCTCCGGCTCTTACGTGGTGTGGCAGGACTACCGCAATGCCGCAACCGACCCCAGGAATGCCGATATCTACCTCTATGACCTGTCAACTGGCCAGGAGCGGGCGATCTGCACGGCGCCGGGCTTCCAGTGCAATCCGCAAGTGTACGGCAACCTCGTTGTGTGGCAGGATTATCGGAATGCAACAGCCGACACCACCAATGCGGACATCTATCTCTACGACCTGTCCACGGGCACGGAGCAGGCCGTGACCACCAAGGCGGGGTATCAGGAGTATCCGCATCTGTACGACGGGGTTGTGGCGTGGTTCGATTATACCGACAACAAGGTGTATGTTGCGCGGGTGACAAGCAGCAGTGTGGTGGCGCGAACACCTCTGTTTCGAGGAAGCAACGCGGGGCTCGGAGCGCAGGTGTCAAGCGTGGGCAGGCGCGGTTGGGGGGGGTGTGCGTACACGGTTGCGGGTCGCGCGACGAGAGCCGCGGATCGAGGGGACCGCACGCAAGGGATGATCGTGGTCAATCGGTGATGCGGCCAGGACGGGGGCTGCGGCAACTCACCGTCCTCGGAGGGTGGCCGCGTAGCCTTCGGGGAAAATCCCGCTGTTCCTGGTTATGCCAAAGACGGCTGCTGCGCTCTGGCCAATGTGTTTTCGTTTCTCAAGGAGATCCGCAGTAGTCCTGAGCGCGAAGTCCACAACCGCACGTTGGCTCTTGAGCTTGGCATTGGAGGCGATGGAGCGCACAAGTTGTGGGTTGAGATAGACATTTGTGCGCACCGAAGATGCCTGCCGAGACTTCGGTTTCGAGCGTGGAATTTTGCGGGAGCCTTGCATACCTATACCTCCAGAACCTTGAGATCGGTCACCCGCTGGATCTTCTCGAAATCGCGCCAGAATGTGCACCGAACATACATCACCCGGACCGCCCTCGCAAGCAAGCTGGGTCCCGGGTCTCACATCATCCCCAACTTCTTCATCTTCTTCCACAACCCGACCTTGCTGATGCCCAACGCCCGGGCTGTGGCGGCTTTGTTGCCGTCGTGTTGCGCCAGCGCATCCTGGAGTGCCTCGCGCGTCACCGTCAGGCGACTTCCCTTGGCTCGCACGGGTGTTGGGTGAAACGTCTGCTCGCCAAGGGCCGCGACCTTCTCAGCGCAGATCCCCTCCCGCACGGCAACAACGCGCAGTTCGTACGGCAGATCGGGGACCTGGATCTCGCCAGTCCGGCAGAGCACGAACGCATGCTCGATGGTGTTCTCCAGCTCGCGCACGTTGCCGGGCCAGCAGTAGGTCATGAGAATGCGCATCGCATCGGCGGAGCACGAGGTGATCGGCTTGCCGGTACGTGCACGGAATTTCTCGATGAAGTGCTCGATGAGAAGCGGCACATCCCCGCCGCGCTCGCGCAGGGGCGGCATGTATATGGGAAACACATTGAGCCGGTAGAAAAGGTCTTCGCGGAATTTTCCCTTTGTCACAAGCGCGCGCAGGTTCTTGTTGGTGGCAATTACCACACGCACGTCCACATGCGTTTCGTGGTTGTCTCCCACGCGCACGATCACCCGCTCCTGGAGCACACGCAGGAGTTTCGCCTGCATGGCCGGGGAGATTTCGCCTATCTCGTCGAGAAAGATGGTGCCCTGGTCGGCATACTCGAACTTGCCGATGTGGTCTCGGTACGCGCCGGTAAAGGCGCCCTTTGCGTGGCCGAAGAGCTCGCTTTCGAGGAGGGTCTCGGTGAGCGAGGCGCAGTTGACGCGCACAAAACGTTTGTCGCGGCGCTGTGAGCCGAGGTGGATGGCGGAGGCAACGAGCTCCTTGCCGGTGCCGCTTTCGCCCTGAATCACGACATTGGCATCCGTGTCTGCGGCCATCTCGATGAAGCCGAAGACTTCCTGCATGCGGGGGCTTCGGCCAACCAGTCCGAGGAGACGATCGCGCTGATCGGCTGGTGGTGTCGGGGAGGTGGCGGCAAGATCGGTCGGACTCTCCTGCGGCAGAATGCTCAGGCAGGTCGCAGTGCCGTCGGGGCCCGCGTCGATCGTGCTTGAGAAGACAACGACGGACAACCGCGTTCCCTTGGTTGTGGCAATGGTCAGCGCCTGCCGCGATTGAGCGGGCCCCACTGGCGGCTTTCGGTAGCCAATCAAAAGATCCGAGACTGCAGCGCCAGACGCCTGATCGCGCGCCACACCGACAGTTCGGAGGAACCAGTCATTGGCGTAGACAACTCGTGCCGCAGCGTCCACGACAACGACTCCGCAGGCCACCTGGTCGAGGATCACATTCGCCTGGATCATGGCTCACACTCCTGGATCGGGATCAGGTAACCATCAACTATTAACCGAGAGCTAACCCCAGTTAACTAAAGATAGATAACAGTGACCGCATGACGCAATACATTGAGCAGGGACCGAGTGACCGTCCATCCGACGCGCAGTCCCCGCCAGCACCTCAGCATAACCGATGGATATGTCGCGGAAAATCAGCGTATTAGATGCATCAACAAGCACGAATCCACGGACCGTTCGTCTGGACCCGATGCTCCCGACCGCCCAGGGATCCGCAGCCTGAGGTTAACGCGGTACACTGGCATGCCCATTGCGGTGGAGATGGAGTGGCAACAAACACACCCCAACACGAGGAGGCAGTATCATGGAAAACCTGACACTCGACACCTTCAAAGAGAAAGTCTGCGAGTGCGGTCTTGGCAGCAGTGGTGG
>Ga0315293_10004463_pt1 | contig 13274 bp, 15 predicted proteins | sample YL17G13_20_MG_FD_203071 | JGI IMG/M metagenome (GOLD analysis project Ga0315293, IMG submission 203071) | Sediment microbial communities from Yellowstone Lake, YNP, Wyoming, USA - YL17G13_20 | ecosystem: Environmental > Aquatic > Freshwater > Lake > Sediment | place: USA: Wyoming | collected... | reverse complement strand
CTAAAATAGAATCTGTTGATGATGCCGCTTTTATTTTTCGTGCATTAGAAACACAAAAATCAGAAAACTTTTTTGTTATTCATGTAAGAGAGGATGGTTCTTTTGTTGCACAGCACTTGAGTACAGGTTCGCATAACCAAACTGTTGCAGGCGCACTTTCTATACTTGATGGAATAAAGCGTTTTAAAACAAAGCAGCTTTATACAGTACATAATCACCCTTCAGGAAGTTTAAAAGCAAGTGGCCCCGATTTTTCTGTACACAGTAATTTTAAAAAAGCATTACCAACAGGTGTTGAATTAATGCCAAGCATCATAATTAATTTAGATTCGGGAAAATATGTAATATTTGAAGGAGAAAACATTTCTGGTGAAATGTCTAAAACAGAGCAAATAAGAGATGTCCCAACAGGAGATAAAAAATTTAAAGTAAAACCATTGGCTTTTTCAAGACAAGTTTTGCACCAACCTTCTAGTAATTGGGGAAAAATATCATCATCAAAAGATGCTGCAGAATACCTTAGTAATCAAAAGCGAGGAGTTGATAAAACACAGGTTATTGTAATGAACAATAACAATATGATAACTGGCGTTTTTTTCTCAAAAGGCAAGGCCCCTAAAGCTATTGCTGATGAGATAGGAGAATTTGCGTCAGGACAAAACGCAAACAATGTTATAATATCTTCATCAAAAGAAATAAGCAGAAAAGACCTTAATGAACTTATTGGACATTTAAAAGCAAAAGAGATAAAATTATTAGACCACATTATTGTAAGGTCAGAAAACGGAATAATAAAAAATTACGAAAGCTTAGGAGATGAAGGTAGGCTAGAAGAATCACCAAGTGAATATAAAGGTGGCGGAAAGCCAAAAAGTGAATCAGAAATAAATAAAGCTAAAGACGCTATAAAAAAACTTTCTGAAAAATATTCTGAAGAAGAAATAAAAGGCATGCTTTCTAGAAAAGGATATTCTGAAAGTGAAATAAAAGATGTTTTTGCTTCTACTAAAAAAACGGGAAAAGCTTTAAGTGGTGGAGAAACAAAGAAAACAGTTGTAACTATTCGTGCTTATGAAGGAGTATTTAGAGAAGGTGTAAAAAAAGAGCTTGAAAAATTAGGGCTTACCAGAGAAATTGAAAATCAAGCGGAAGCCGAAGCTAAAGGAAAAGAATTTGTAGAAAAGGTAGGCGAAGAAACAGCGTTACAGGCGGTTAGAAATAATGATATAGAAGGAGGAATGGCTGCTGTAGTGTGGAACGATTTAGTAGAAAGGGTTGAAAAGAAACTTGCAACTGAAAAAGATCCACAGAAGATAATGGAGTTAGAGGCAATGGAGGCACAACTATTAAATGAGTGGGGAAAGCAATCATTAAGTTCTGGGAGATTTAATGCTATGCACAATCGTATTTATCAAACATCAGATTTGGGTTATAACCTTCAAAATAAAATACAGAATTTTAAGGACCAAAACAAAGGTGAGATTCCTGCCGAAGTAGAAGCTAAATTTAGAGCAATAGACGCAGAATTAAAAGACGTTAGAACAAAACTTATAGAAGCAGAAGAAAAATCTAAAAAGGCAACAGAAAAATCAGAGGAATTACAAGCAATTATAGATATTAAAGAAAGCGTTGAAAGGGATAAAAAACAACAAATTACGTCTGCAAAAATAAAGCAAGCAACAGATAGGTTGGTTGCTAAGGTAAGAGAAGGTAAATTACAAAGGCCTAATGCTTTTTCTGCGGCAACTCCGGGTTCAATAGTTTGGGATGGAGCATTAGAGGTTGTAGCAAAAACTGTAAAAGCAACAGGAAAGGTAGCTGAAGCTGTTGCTAAGGGAATGGAACACATTGCAGCAAGCGAGTGGTACAAAAACCTTACAGCAGATAAGCAAAGCAAAGCAGAAAAGGCGTATAGAGATTATTTTATAGACAAAGAGGAGGTTACCGAAGGGAAAATAAAAATTCCACATTCTGTTATTAGGGATTTAGTTGAAAGCGGTATTGATAACATCAACGATTTAGTAAATGAGTTGAGGTCTATGCTTCCTGAAGAACTTGCAGACAAAACAGATAGGGAAATAAGGGATGCTGTTACCAATTATGGTAAGAGAATTAATATGAATAAAGAGCAAATTGAAGTCGATATTCGTAAAATGAAACGAATAGGTAAATTAATTTCAGCAATTGAAGATGTACAAAATAAAAAAAGACCATTACGAAGTGGATTGCAAAGGGATAAATTAGATGCAAATGAAAGGGCTATGCAAAAGGAGTTAAGGGAACTAATGAAAGAACTTCCTGTTGACGAAGAATTGCAAGCAGAGCAGCAAAAAACAGCTACCGATACTGCAAAACAAAGATTAAGAAATCAAATTGAGGATTTGCAAAGAGAAATTGATAAAGGAGAGAAAATTGCAAAATCAGCGCGAACAGTAAAAGATGATGCTGAATTAAAAGATTTAAAAGAACAAAGAGATAAAAAAAAGGAAGAATACGATGAAAAATTTAAGGATGATGAATTTAAGGAAAAAAAACGTCTTGAGCAAACCAAAAAGCGTACAGAACAAAGAATAGAATACTTACAAAAAAGAATACAAACTGCAGATTTTAGTAAAAAGATTGTTAAGCCACTAATAGCAGATACGGAACTTACAAAATTAAGGGCAGAAAAAATAAGGTTACAAGAGGAGTACGATAAAGAGTTTTATAAATACAAAATAATTAACAGAACAAGAGGGGAAAAAATAAAAAATGGAATATGGGAGGCTTGGGGTTTAACAAGGCTATTGAGTGCAACAGGTGAATTTTCGTTTATAGGTGTTCAAGGTTTAATTCAATCTATAGCGCATCCTACATACGCAAAAGAGGCTTTTAAAACAGCAATGAGGTCTTTTGCAAGTGAAAGCAAAACGCAACAATGGTTGAATAATATAAAGGCGCAAGAATGGTACCCAGAACTTAAACAATCTAAACTTGCTTTAACAGAAGTACATGCTGAAGTAAAGGCAAGAGAGGAATTGTATGTAAGCGATTACGCAAATATGATTTGGAATGTATTGGGGCTTCCTTTAAAATTAAAAAGTAAAACAGCATTTGAAAAATGGAAAACCGCAAGTCCGTTTTCAGCATTTGAAAGAGCAGCTGTTGGCTATCTTGATACTTTAAGGGTAATGAGATTTCTTGATGGGAAAAAAATGTTAGAAGAAAATGGAATTTCTTTTGCAAAAAATCCTGAAGCGTATAAAGAAATGGCTGATGTTATCAATACAATGACAGGTAGAGCTTCTTTAGGTGCAGCAGAACAAATAGCTCCTGCATTAACTAAAATATTTTTCTCTCCAAGAAATTGGGCTTCTTTGTTTAAAACAGCAACTCCTTATGCTTTTTATCATTTTGGTAAAATGAGGTCTAGCGCAGAAGGGTTTAAGCCTTCTGTAGCACAAAAAATGGCTATCTCTGATTTTTCTAAATATTTAGGATTAACAACTTCAATGATAGCATTAGCGACAGCATATTTTAATAATGACGATGATGAGGAAACAAGTGTTGAGTTTGATCCAACAAGCAGTGATTTTGGAAAAATAAAAATAGGAGATACTAGAGTTGATCCATGGGGAGGTAGAATACAGCAGGTTGTATTGTTATCAAGATTTATTTCTGAGTCTATAAAAGATGGACAAGGAGAAACAATTCCTTTAGGAGTACCATTTAAAACTCCAACAAGAAAAGACTTATTAATAGAAATGGCAACAAACAAGCTTGCCCCTTCTGCTTCCATGATAGAAAAATATTTAAGTTCAAGGATAGATGAGCAAGATGAGAGAGTAACAAAATATGGGCAACCTTATGAATTTTCTGAAGAACTTAAAGAGAAATTACACCCTATTTATTGGGGAACTGTAAATGATTTACTAAAAGATGATGTAACAGCATTAGATGGATTATTATTGTTTTATGCTTTCTTTGGAGGAGGGGTAAATGTTTACGAAAAGTAATTATTTGTTACATACATTTCAAGATTAAATATAAGTAATAAATTTGTATATATAAAATATAAAGAAAATGAAACCAATAATTTACCAAGCAATAACTGATAAAAGAAGTCTTCCTTTTAATTCTTCCGGTACAGGAACAATACAAACTATTGGTATTGCTATTATCGGCACAGGAACATTGTTTACAACAGAAATGCCTGTAGGTTCTTATATTGTTGATTTACCTAATTGGGAGGTGCGCAAGGTATATCGTGTAGATAGCGACACTTCTGCTTTTATGGAGGTAGCGCTTACAGCTAACATTGCTCCCTTAACTATTCCACAAATTATTAAAGCTCATCAAACAGGGGTAAAGGAGATTTCAATATTGACTAATACACCTATACTTATTGATAATTATGCGTTTACTGGTCTTTTAACGTGGTCCAAATCAAGCGATAGTAAGAATCAGCGTTCAAGTTTAATAGCCCCTGTTATTGTAGATGCTACAGGAGCCGTTGCACAAATTTCAATAATATATTAAAATAATAAATTAAAATAATTATTATGGGTTTTAACGCAGCATCAATATTTTCAGCTTCAGGGTTTGCTAACGAAGACACTTTTACTCCTACTTTAGCTCAAACTATATTTACATTATCAAGTTCTTACGGCGCTGGAACTATATCTATTTTGTTTTTAAATGGGGTATCTCAATTAGAAGGAATAGATTATACAATATCTGGAACAACATTAACTTATTTACATTTAACTCTTGATAATTTAGATACATTACAAATATTTTACAATTAACAATTAACAATTAACAATTAACAAAAAAATGGCAAAAATTAAAAGTAAACAAATTGACTATTCAAGTAAAATTGAATTTTTAACACCATTAGAAATTAAAAATTTAGCTAATGGTACAGAAGCTAATGATGCGGTCAATAAAAGCCAGTTAAGCGCTGCTGAATCTGCAGCTACTGCTGCTGTTGCTGCGGAAGCTGCTTTAAGAGCTGCTGCTGATTTAGCTATTAACGTAGCTGCTGCTGCTGAATCTGCTGCTAGAATAGCCGGAGACAGTGCTGAAGCCGCAAGAGCAACTGCTGCTGAAGGCGTATTAACTGCTGATATAGCTACTGAAAAAGGGCGTGTTGATGCAATCTTATCTTTATCTGATGCTGACAAAAATTCATTTAAAGAAATAGTTGATTTAATCAATTCTGTTGACGCAACAAATGATAGTGCTTTTGCTGGATATGTTGTTAGTAATAACGCTGCTTTAGATGCTGAAACTTCTGCTAGAAGTGCTGCTGATACTGCTGCTGCATTAAGAGCAACTGCTGGTGAATCAATTTCAAGTGGTATTAGAGCTGACTTAACTGCTGAAGCTGCAACAGCTAGAGCTGCTGAAGCTGCTGAAGCTGCAACTAGAGCTGCTGAAGTATCAAGAATTGATAGTAGAGATTTAGCTACTGAAGTTCGTATTTACAATGTTGAAGGTTCTGTTTCTGCTGAAATAGCTAACAGAATTTCTGATGTTGCTGATGAAGAATCTCGTGCGTTAGCTGCTGAAGCTTTATTGAGTGGACGTATTACTGCTGAAGTTTCTCGTGCAACTTCTGATGTTGATTCTGAAGAAACTCGTGCATTGGCTGCTGAAGGTGTATTAAGTGCTAGTATTGCTTCTGAAACCGCTAACAGGATTACTGATGTTAATGCTGAAGAAACTCGTGCAACTGATGCTGAAGGTGTTTTACAAAGTAACATTAGTGCTGAAGCTGCTGCTAGAATTGCTGCTGATAGTGCTTTAACTTCTGCATACACTTCTGCTGATTCCGCTATTACTGCTGCATATAGTGCTGCTGATAGCGCTGAATCTTCTGCTAGATCTCTTGCTGATATTACATTACAAGGCAACATTAATGTTGAAAAAGGTCGTGTTGACGCAATATTGTTGGCATCTGATGCTAACAAAGATACATTTGCTGAAATTGTAACTTTAATTAATTCTGTTGACACAGCTAACGATGAAGCATTTGCTGGTTATGTTTTAAGTAACAATGCCGCTTTATCTGCTGAAGTTGCTAATAGAATTGCTGATGTTAATGCTGAGGAAGCAAGAGCAATAGCTGCTGAAGCTGTATTACAAGCAAGCATTCTTGCAATTGCTGATACTACTACTGCAAGTAATGGTTTGACTAAAACTGGTGTTGATGTTAAATTAGGTGGTGCATTAACTTCTGCTACTAATGTTACTGGTGCTTTTGCTTTAAGTTTAGGAACGCCTGTAAGTAAAATAAGTAGTTTAACACTTGCAACAACAGGTTCAATTTCAAGTAATGCAAGTAGCATAACTAACACTGCTCTTCTTGGTGCAGGTATTGTAAATTCTGCTACTACTGGTGCTATTGCAGACAGTTCAATGAGCAGAACAATTACAACTACTGGTTTATTAGGTGCTGTTTATGGTGCTGATTATTCTGCAACATTTGTAAATAATTCATTGGTATCTAAGAAATATGTTGATGATAACACAGCATTAGCAACAGTTTCTAACAAATCAATGACTGCATCAATAGCAAGTGCTTCTGGTCAACAAATTGCAAGTGGTATTATTGCAACACCATTACTTGATTCTTATGTACAAGTATTTATTAATGGCTTGAAAGTTAAAGTTGGAGATGCTGTATCTAGTGCAGATGTTTATTTTGCAAGTGCTCTTGATTTATTAACAGCAAAAGCAATTTCAGCAATTTCTGTTGGAGATGTTTTAGTAAGAGGTTCTGGTTTAGGGTATGCTACTGATGCAACTGATGTTATTGATTACGATTACGCTGTATAAATAAGTTTAGTTTATATAATTTAATAAAGAGGAAATGTGATTAAAACCATATTTTCTCTTTATATAAATTATATTTTAAACTAAATAATAAAAAAGTAAACTATCTTTATAAATTTTATTTATAAATGCAAATTAGAACGAAACAAATAGCAGATTTACTTACCACTTGCGTTCCCATAACTGGAAGCACTTTGGACGTTGATTTGAATGGAAAAATATTAAGTAATTTACTCACACCTTTATTAATTGGTGGTACAGCAGTTGGTAGTGCATTAACTTATAAAACAACAACTGGCATAGGAACAACTGATGCCCATATATTTCAAGTAGGAAACAATGGTGCAACAGAAGCAATGAGGATTTTAAACTCTGGTAATGTAGGAATAGGAACAGCAGCCCCTGTTAGTTTATTCAATATTAGTAATACACCCGTAGGTGGTACAACAGGAGGTAATCCAACATTTACTTTTTTAGACACAAGAAATCTAAATGCTGCTGGGTGGCTTGCAAACACAACACCATTAGGAACAATACAAGCATACACAACTGACTTATCTACTACACCTAGCGCTATTGGTGCAATAACTTTTATTGCTCCTCAAATTTCTGCTTCTTCCCCATCTTGTGATATATCATTTTCTACTGGCAGTTCTGGCTCACTTACAGAAAGAATGAGAATTTTATATAATGGCAAAGTAGGCATCGGAACAACTAATCCAACTGATTTCGTTGAAATAGCTGATGCAACTACAACTGCTTCAGCTGCTGGACTAGTAATTAGACAATCGGGGGCTAATGTTTCAACTGGTTACGCTGCTTATTTTAATAAAACAGGTGCATCTGTAACAAATATTGCAGGTTATTTTACAGCAACTGGAGCAACAAATAACTATGCAATAATAGTACCATCAACAGGTGGTAGAGTAGGGATAGGAACAGCAACACCAACAGCAGTGTTGCAATTAAAAGCAGGAACAGCAACAGCATCTACCGCACCTTTAAAATTAACAAGTGGAGCATTATTAACAGTAGCAGAAGCAGGAGCAATAGAGTTCTTAACAGATGCTTATTACGCTACTATTACAACAGGTGCAGCACGTAAAACATTTGCATTTTTAGAATCCAATGCAGTTAATAATAGAGGAATTAATGTAACTTTTGATGGGCAAGGTATTATAATACCTCTTAATACAAATTCAATTATTGCAGCAGCAGCTACTAATGGAACAATAACAGCATGGTTTATTGAAGGAGATGTGTCTGGCTCTATTGTAGTTGATATATTAAAAAACGGAGTATCAATGAGTGGTGCTGGTAATAAGCCTACGTTGGCTTCAGCTCTTACAGCTAACGCTGCTGTTTCTGGTTGGACTTCATTAAGTTTTGCAACAAATGATAAATTAGAAATAAAAGTTACAACAGCATCTACAACTTTAACAAAATGTTATTTAACAATAAAATATAATATTTCATAATTAAAATAAATGGCTTACGAAATTTTAGATATACAAACAAACACTCTTGTAACAGTATTTACATTGGTTAAATTTGATTTTCTTGATGAACCAATAAATATACCTCATATTAATCCAACTGGAGATGAGGATATTCAAAAAGGTATTAGTAATAGGGAAATTACAGAAAAAAGGAAATTATTAGAAATACAATAAAATGGCAGTTAGAACAATAAGCGTTTTAGGCGGTGATTATAACAACATAGCAACTTGGGTTGAAGGCGTAGTGCCTACTAGCGCAGATGATGTAATTGCTACGGCAACCTCTGGGCAGCTTACAGTTAATGTTGCTTCAGTATGTCAATCTATTGACTTTACAAACTATGTGTCAACCTTAACAATAAATAATACATTAACTGTTGGTGCTGCTACTTCAACAGCAAGGGTTGTTAGATTAGTTGCAGCAATGACAATAACAACAACTTCTGGAACACCAATTCTTTTAATAAATAGTGCCGCTACTATGACAAGTAATGGCAAAACTTTTCCATATCAATTACAATTTACTGGTGTTTTTACTGCAACATTAATTGATAATTGGACTGTTACTGGAACTTTAACAAGTTTATTAGGCACTAGAACACTAAATGGTTTTACATTATTTATTGGTGGTGGCATAACGGTAACGGCTTCTATTGGGGGTACTACCAATATAGTAATGAATGGAACAGGAACTTGGTCTGGTAATAGTGGTTTTAATAATAACTTAACTTTCAATACTGCTGGTACAATAACAATTAGTGGTTCTGTAAATTATAATGGAACAGGCGTTTTAACATATACTGCTGGAACAATGGTTGTAGCTGGTTCTATTGTAAATGTTAATTTTACACCTACTTTCAATACAGCTGGCATGACTTGGAATATATGGCAAATTAACTCAGCAGCAACAATTACACTTAATTCTTTATTGTCAGCATTTCAAGTTAAATACGTAACTAATAATATAGTAACACTTTCTGGAGCGTTTGGTTTTACTTGTACGGAATTTATAGCTACTACAAATTCAATTACAACATCGCCATCATTAACATTAACAATAGGAAATACATATACAGTAACAACTGCTTTAAAAATGTTAAATACTGCTAGTGGGTTATCAACAAATGTATTTATAACACTAACATCAAATCACGCTACAACTAAAGCAGTTTTTATTTATAATGGCACAGCCGCAAACCTTACAATGGTTTGTGTTAATCCAACTAGAATAGACTCTTCTGGAGGTAATCCAATTAAATTTTATAAAGGAACAATTACTGACTGTATAAATTGGAAAGATGTTGAATCAGTAGTAGCTCTTGGATATGCAAGTATGTAATTAAAATAAAATAACAAAATGAAATACGAAAAAATAGGTTTAGGGTATGGCGTTGAAATAGTTATTGATGCAGAAAAGTATTCAATTAACATAACCATAGGGTTACACCCAACAGACAATATAGCACCTAACTTCTCGGTGGACATAATTGTTGAAAGCAATAATTCACAGACAGGATATGAGGTAGATGCTCAACGTAATAAGGCGGTTGAAGATTATATAATTAGCATAAATTTGTAATAAATTATAAAAAATAAATAGGTATGAAAAAAATACAATTAAGCAGAAAAGAATTGGTGGCATTATATAACAATATGTCCGCATACGTATCAAAAGTAGGCAAAAAATCTGATCCTTTAGCTTGGGTATGCGACAATATAATTACTTACGACCTTAACGAAGAGATAATAGAAACGCACACCAAAACAGTTGTAAAAAAAGAAAAAGAACTACAAAGGTTGGTTCGTAAAATTACAAACAATCACGCTAAATTGTACACGGAAGGCGACAAAAAAGGTACATTTGTTTTAGACGAAAAAGGAGGCTTTTTATACACTTCAGAAGGTCAACAATTAATAAATGACGAAACAGATGTTGTTTATGATAAATACGAAGAAGAAATTATTTCATTTATGAAAGAGAAAATAGATTTTTTCATTGATGAAGCAGATAGCGTACCAGAAAAATTGCCTGTAGAATTTAAAAACGCATTGCAATTATTAATGCCAGAAGTAGAGTATTGTAAGCAGTTTTAAAAATAATAATTTATAGTAACACAATAGTGTGCTAATGAGTATATAATTTAACAATGGCGATGAGCACTAAAGAACAAACATTTATAGATATAATTTTAAGCGTATTGGCTGGAGTTACTGGTGTAGCTAGTACTTTAGATAACATTGAGCAGATAGGAAGAATAGTATTAATTTTTATTTCTATATGTTCTGCACTTATGTTATGTGTTATAAATTACGAGAAGTTTTCAAATAAAATAAAAAATTATTTTAAATGATTTCAGTACTTGTAACACGCAATGAATTATCGGAAATACAGACTATTGGCAGATTAGATGTTGTTAATGGTGATGTTGAATTATTCTCCTGCATGACTTTAGAATTAGCATGGAATAATAATTTAAGACAGATCAGCTGCATACCATACGGAGAATATAGTTGTGAGAAAAAAGAAGCTACTGCTGCCATTCCTTATCAGCACGTAACAGTTCTGAATGTAAGGGATAGAAGTGGCATAGCAATCCATAAAGCGAACTACGCATCGCAATTAAGGGGCTGTATAGCGGTTGGAGATAAACACGTTGATATTAATAAGGATGGGAACTTAGATGTAACTAATAGCTCAAATACCTTTAAAAAGTTAATGGATATTTTACCTAACAATTTTAAATTGACAATAAAATGAACGAATCAAAATTTTTAAAACTAAATTTAAAAGACCTTGCTAAATCCGCTATCATAGCAGGATTGACAGTAGTTGTAACAGGTGCTATTACTATACTATCAGCCATTACAGATGCTACTGGTCAGCTACCTACATTAGAAGATTTCTGCAAGTTATTAATATCAGGACTTATAGCAGGTGCTATTTATTTGTTAAAGAATTTATTGTCAAACGAAAATAAAGAATTTCTAAAAGGCTAATGAATACAGACTTTACAGACGATGAATTGGCTTTAGATGCTGAGATTCAAGAGGGTGAACATACAGGCTCGAGGGCTAAAGATATATTCTGCAATCAGTGGGATAGCGCAAGGATAGGGCTATCTACGCTTCAATTATTACTACAAAAAAAGATTATTGTATCATTTGTAATTGGAATAGTTATAACAATCGGTGATAAAATTTCATTAAGATTCTGCATTAAAGATTAAATTGCTTTTTATTTTGTGTCGCAGAATATTCCGCATTCGTAAGATTTCATTTTACCTCCTTTATCTGTTTCTAAAAGTTGATGTAAAAAAATTCTTTTGCCCTTTAATTTTACCAACTTACATTTAATCCTTTCGCTTTGTTCGGCACGTTCTTTAAATACTTCGGGGTTCATTTTTCTAACGTGATTCCAGTATGTAGGTGAACTACTCTTTACGCAACCAATACAATTAGCATTTGGATAGCCTAATTTGTAAACAAAGGGCAAATCAATTTTAGCCTTCTCTAATATTTTAAAGCAATCTTTTTTTGTCAAATTTGCATCTATTAAAATTGGCAAAACATTTGACCTTTCAAATTTTATAAATCTTTCGTGCCTATCAATTTCATCTATTGTAAAGCCTAAAACGTGAAAATCAATTTTATTATTTTTTTCAAATTGGTAACGTGCTTCTTTCTTTAATAACATTGTGCATGGCGCACCTTTTACGCCACTCATATACTTCCTTTTCTCCCATACATCGTATGCGCTTATAGTGCCTATTTCTGTATTTTTTGCTTCAATTATTTGTAATCCAATCCAATTTGAAATGTCATTTAAAAATCTTCTATTATCAGAATCTTCTTCTTTTACTGGATTATTTACAATTAAAATATTATGAGTTAATCCGTATTTTTCAACTGTAAGTTTTGCAGCAACAGCCGAAGCAGCGCCACAACTAAACCATACTGTTATTGTTTTTTTCTCGTTTATTTTTTTTATGTCCATTTTATTTATTTTTTACAAAAGTAGATTATTATTATTATTAAATTTATTTTATTTAATTTATTATTTAATTAATTTTATTATCTTTGCAGAATGGAAAATATAATTTTTGTAAAAAGAACTCTGTACTGTCAATTAAGAACTAATAAGAATCCAGTGATAAAATTAGAATTAAAAAATGCTCGATTTATTGTTAGCGATATTGTCGCAAAGATTTTAAAGGTAGATAATAATGATGGGTTAATGTTTGGATTCAATCAAAAAGAAAAGACTGCCTATGTTTTAAAGGATGATGAAGCTGATGCTTTTATTTTAAAACGCAAGGATGCTCATTCGCTTAGATTCTCATCAAGAGATTTGATGCAATATTTTGATGATACTTTTGGATTGTTAGAAACAGGCAAATCTTCATTTCTTTTTAAAATAGATAAAAAATCTAATAATAAAGGATTACACAAAATATATTTATAAAACTATGAAAAAACCAATATACAAATCAGTACAAGCATACGCAGATTTATGCGGTATAAGCTTTCAATCCGTTATTCAGCGACAGAGATATGGGCATCTTGAGTTTACTTACCATGAAACTGCAAAGAATCCATTTGGCAATCCTGTAAAAATGGTTGATATTGAGAAATATCCTCCAGTTACAGCAAAAAAAAGAGGTCGTAAATCCTTAGTGTAAGTAGCAAATGTAAAATATTTTAAAAATAAGTTAAAATAAATTAGGATTAATTAAATATTTAATTGTATTTTTGTTGCAAGAAAATTAATTACTAACTTAAATCTCACACAAAATGAAAACATTAGCAACAGTACTCGAAGAAAATAAAGACTTAATAGTAGCATTTCACATAGGTAAAGGTGGACGATTTAACAACAGCGGACATTTATCCTATATTGGAGAATTGACTATTAACAATTTTACAGATGATTTATTTTTAAGTGAAGATGAATCAGAA
>Ga0315293_10004461_pt1 | contig 13281 bp, 15 predicted proteins | sample YL17G13_20_MG_FD_203071 | JGI IMG/M metagenome (GOLD analysis project Ga0315293, IMG submission 203071) | Sediment microbial communities from Yellowstone Lake, YNP, Wyoming, USA - YL17G13_20 | ecosystem: Environmental > Aquatic > Freshwater > Lake > Sediment | place: USA: Wyoming | collected... | reverse complement strand
GCCTTCGGCCTCACCCCCTTCCCCTCGCCCTGGATCCCGAGCGCACGCGAGGGGCTCTCCGCCGGGAAGCTGCCGCCGACACAGCCGTCAGTGGCGGAGAGGGGGAGGATCTCAAGGAGGCGGGGGCCTTCGGCCCCCCGCCTCCTTCAAAACCTGACCCCTCCCCCGGCTAGACTCCCTCCTGGGAACACTCACACGCGCCGGGGGAGGGGTCAGGGGCGGAGGAGGACTACGGCCGTTCGGCATGCTCCCGTGGCGCGGCCGTGAAAGTGCACGTCGAGATCACCAGCCGCAGTTAGTCTACGAACTTATGACGCGCGACACTAGCAGGGTGATGAGAAACCGACTTGCCGGAGAAGAGAACCGTTCCTCTCAGCCACCAAGGCATTTTCATCACGCTCCTAGTGCCACGGAGGCAGGATTTCTCCCTGGGTCCGGCATGAACGAAGCCCGGTGTCCTGCGTGCAGGACACCGGGCTTCGTGCCGATGAGAAGACTCCCCTCAGCCCTGCGCCGCCGGTTCGGCGTAGGTGTCCGCCCGGGCAATGGCGACCGCCGCCAGTTGGGCCACGATCTTGAGCAGGTCGTGATCATCGTCGGTGAACTCGCGGTCCGAGGTCTTGTTGAGGGCTTCGATGACGCCCAGAACCCGCTCGCCATCTAAGAGAGGAACACACGCCAGGGAGCGCGTGCGAAAACCGAAGGTCTCGTCAATCAGGGGTGAGAAGCGGGGGTCGAGGCGGACGTCGCGCACCACGTGGGGCTTCTTACTGGCTACGACCCAGCCGGCGATGCCCTGATTCTGGGGCATCCGGTAGCCGGTCAGGCTCTGGCGCATCTGCCCGCGGACCACGGCGAAGACGAGAGCACCAGCCTGCTCGTCCAAGAGGAGCAGGGACCCGTCGTCCGCGCCCATGACCACCAAAGCCGAGGCCAGCAAGTCATCGAGCAGAGCCGTCACGTCCGCCTGAGGGGTCAAGCGCTGGATGATGTCCTGCAGGGCGCTGAGCGCCCGCACCGACGAGCGCAAGACCGTCAGCTCTTCTTTGAGCTCGCGGTTCTCCTCGCGCAGGCGCCCGATCTCGAGTTGTAGGAAACGAAGAGGGTCGTGGCTGTCCATCTCGCCCTCAATCTTCCTTGATCATAGCACGAGTTTCCGGGCAGCGATACCACCCGAGTTGCCAGGGGAGTCTGCGCCCCACGACGCAGGCTTCCCCGTCTTCGGGGCCGATGAAGCCGTATCCTTTGACCGTGCTAAACCACTTCACCGTACCCTTGAATCGCTCGGACATTGTCGTGCAAGCCTCCTGTAGCGGTGTCTTGACCGGCCGCAGCCCAAGGGGCCAACGCAAGACCGCCTGGACACCTACCCGGGCGGTTGACCTTGTCGTCCCGTACTCAGACTGCGTCCTGCACGCAAGACATGGTATCATGCCCGCCAGAGGTCGTCGAGGCCTTGTGGGAGAGCGTGTCGGAAAGGCCCTGGTGCGGGGTCTTCTCCATCCATCGGCGCTTTTCGACACTCTCTGTGGAGCCCACCGGAGCACGACACCTCACGCCTGCGCCCCCGCAACGTTGGAGACCGGATCCATGAACCTGTACTTCTCGTGTTCCCTCACCGGCGGGCGAAAAGACCAGGCCGTCTACGCCGCCATCGTCCAGCACATGCTCGCCCTCGGTCACCAGGTCCCGACAGCCCACCTCGCCCACCCCGAGGTGATGGCTCTGGAGCAGGTCGTCGTCCCGGCAGATGTCTATCGGCGCGACATCGCCTGGATCCGAGACTGCGACGCCTTGGTCGCCGAGGTCAGCACTCCGTCTCACGGCGTAGGATATGAGATCGCCTACGCCCTGGGCCTGGGGAAGTCCGTCCTGTGCTGCTACCGCCGCGGCGCCGGGGTGTCGAAGATGATCACCGGCAACGACTCGCCCGGGTTGGTCCTGTGTCAATACGGAGACCTTACGGAGGCCCTGGCCGGCCTGGATGCCTTCTTGGCCCGCATTTGATCTCGAGGCTGCCCGCCATCTCGGAGCTCAGGGCGCCAGGATTGGGAGCGTGATGAAGACGCCTTGGATCCTCTGAGGAATTCGTACATGTGGCGGTTGGAGCAAAGCCCCGATCCCCAAATATGCGGTTCTCTTCTCCGGGCAGGGCGCCTTCTCATGATCCCGTTAGGGAGGTAACCCATGGAACATCCTGTGCTTGTCGAGCATCTCCATTGGCTGGGACATGACAGCTTTCGGCTTGACCATCCCATCGTCGTCTACCTTGATCCCTGGAAGCTCCCTCCCGACAGCCCCCCGGCCGACCTAATCCTGATCAGCCACGAGCACGATGACCACTGCTCTCCCGAGGACGTGCAGCAACTGCGCCGGCCCAGCACCGCCGTGGTGGCCAACCCCGCCGCGGCGGCGCGCCTCGAGCCGCCCGTGACCATCTTGCGACCAGGCGAGAGGACAACGGTGGGAAAAGTGACGGTCGAGGCCGTCCCCGCCTACAACATCGGCAAGCGCTTCCATCCCCGGGAAGCCGAAGGCCTCGGCTTCATCTTGACATTGGCTGGCGAGCGGCTGTACTTCGCCGGGGATACCGACCGCATCCCCGAGATGCCCGGCTTTGCCTGCGATCTGGCCCTGCTTCCGGTCAGCGGCAAGTACACGATGACCGCCGAGGAGGCGGCCCAGGCGGCCGGCGACATCCGGCCCAAGGTCGCCGTCCCGATGCACTACGGCGCCGGTGTGGCGGGGACAGTTGCCGACGCCGAGCGCTTCCGCGACTTGAGCCCGGTTCCAGTCATCGTGCTCGAGGAAGAGAAGGGCGGCTGAGCCCCGCTGGCGCAGCGGCTGCCCGCGGCCGCTGACCCGCTCCTTTGGCAATCGAAAAGGGCCGGCGCCTCTTAGGGCGCCGGCCCCGCATGTCCCGTGACCGGCAGATCGTTCTGATCTGCCTTCGGCACTGAGGAACGGTCAGGCCTCCTCGATCCGTCCAATCTCGGGGAAGAACTGCCGGACCGTCCCCTCCACCCAGCCGTGGAGCGTGGCTGGCGAGAGCGGACACCCCTCACAGGCGCCGCCCATCTCGACTTTCAGCACCTTGCCGTCGAACTCGACCATCCGGACCCAGCCCCCATGGTAGTGCTCGATGTAGGAGCTGATGACCTCCAGCAGAGCCCGCATTCGCTCCTCGGGGGTCACGTCCGTCGCATGGTTGTGAGACGCCTCCGGCATACCGCTCCCCTCCTCTCGACGATCACCTGTTCGTCACCGATTGCATCCCCTGCTGCAGCATGTCTACCACTTTGGCGTGGGTGCTGTTCACCCTTTCGGCGATCACTCCCGCAAGACGTTCCAGGATGACAACGCCTGTCCTTGGATACGCCTTGCACAATCGGCGCAGCTCTTCCCCGGAGATGCTGATTGCCTCGCAGTCTCCCAGGGCAACGGCGCAGGAAGTGTAGCACGGACGATTGAGGGCCGCCGACCAGCCGAACACGCCCCCCGGCCCAACCTCAGTGACTGGCAAGATGTCACCGTCATAGGGCTTGAAACGGATCGCCACCCGGCCCGAGATCAGCACATACAGCTTCTCGGCCCGATCCCCCTGGCCAAAGATGGCGGCGTCCGCTGGGAGGAACTCGCGTCGAAAGGACCGGGCAAGAACCTCAACATCATCCCGGGCCAGTCCCTGGAATAGCGGCAGCGAGCGCATCGCCTCACGGGTCATGGCAGCTTCCATCCCCGGTTGTTCCCTTTCAGCGGGACCGGGGGTCCTCCTAATCTAGCTCGCCTGCCCCATCGGACGAAGTGGCATCTTTCCTCCCCTGGACGACAACCGTCACGTGGCCGGCCAGCCAATGCCCCGCGATCTCCACTCTCGGCGTGCGGCGAAGCAAGACCCAAGTCTCATCGTGGTTCGAGGGCTGTATAATCGCCGCATGCCATTGAGCCCGGCTAGCCGGCCGGGGCATTGGCCCCTGACCATGAGAGACCTGCTTCGAGAGATCCTCGCCAACTACGCCCTCCCCTGGTTTGGCACCCATGGCGTCTCGCACTGGGCACGGGTCCTCGAGACCGGGCTTCGCCTCGCCCCAGGGACCGGCGCCAATCCTCAGGTCATCCAACTCTTCGCCGTGCTGCACGACTCCAAGCGGATCAACGAGGGCATCGACCCCGACCACGGCCGCCGGGCCGCCGACTACGCTGCCAGGCTGCGCGGCTCCTTGATGCACCTCATCAACTCGGATTTTGATCTCCTCTACCACGCCTGCGCCTGCCATACCGACGGACTCACAACCGGCGACAGGACCGTTCAGACCTGCTGGGACTCCGACCGGCTTGACCTGGGTCGGGTGGACATCACGCCCACCGCAGAGTACCTCTGCACCGAGGCGGCCAAGGAGACTGTCATCCTCGCGTGGGCCGAGGGGCGAAGCCGGTCGCGCCTTGTTCCGGAGCTGATCTACTCCGAGTGGGGACTGGTGAAAGCCGATCGGAATATCTGACGGAATCGCATCGAGAGGGTGGCTAGATCATGACCCGGCGCAAGAAGTGGCTCCTTGGCATCCCGACCCTCCTGATCTTCAGCATCGGGCTTTCGGGATTGGCCGCCGGAAACATGCGGTGGTTCGTTGGGGATTGGCCGGCGACGGCCTTTGTCCTGATGCTGATGGGGATGTGGGCAGTCCCCATCGCCTTCATCGACCCCGGCCGCGGCGGAGGCAAGCGAAGTGTATCCCGCCTCCTCCTTGGCCTCGCATTCCTGGCGACTATCTCCCTGGCCGTCTTTGACCACGTCCGGCATCCAGGCCGCCCGGCGGCCTTAAGCATCTTAGGGCTGCTGCTGTGTGCGGCCGCTGTTCCCCTGGGTCTCGCGGCCCTGCGGACTCTGGGCCGCTTCTACGTTCCTGATCCGCAGATCCTTCCCGGTCAGGGGCTGGTGACGCAGGGCGTCTACAGACGGATCCGGCACCCGATGTACACCGCCGCCCTGCTCTGGATCCTCGGCCTGCCTCTCGTCGTCCAAAGCCTGTGGGGCCTGCTGGCGAGCGCGGCGCTCGCCCTGCCCATCCTCTGGTTCCGTATCGGGCAAGAGGAGGCCTTGCTTCTTCAGGCCTTCGGCGACCAATATGCCGCCTACCAGGACCGCAGCTGGCGACTGATCCCGTTCGTGTTCTGATCCCCTCACCGACATCCCTGCTCACCGACTTGCCCTCTGGAACGCTCGGGCTGGTGGCCATCCCTTCTGTGCTAGAATCCCAGCGTTCGTTCCGGTCTCGGCATGGGAGGCGCGCATGTCGGCCTTGAAGGCCACGCTGGAAGGGGGCCTGCGCTATCGGGGCCGGCAAGGCCAGATCGCCTTCATCCTGCACCGGATCAGCGGCCTCGGCACCCTGCTCTTCCTCGCCATCCATATCCTCGACACCGCCACCGTCTACTTCATCCCCCGCCTCTACGAACACGCCATCGCCCTATACCGAAGCACGCCCTTCATGCTAGGCGAGATCTTCCTCGTCTTCTTCGTCCTCTACCACGGCACGAACGGCCTGCGCATCGCCCTCTTCGACCTGCTCCCCCGCCTATGGACCGAGGAGCGCCAAAGGCGAGCCTTCGCCTGGGTACTGGGAATCAGCCTCCTCCTCTGGCTTCCGGCCGCCTATTGGATGGGCCGCAACCTGATCCTCGTCAACTTCCTGGGCTACTAGGTGAACGCCGTGGCAACCTCCCCTGCTCCTGCCCGCCGGGCCGATGTCCCAAAGACTTTTGAGACCCGCGCCTGGCTGTTCATGCGCTACAGCGCCGTGCTGCTCATCCCTCTCGTGTGGATCCACATTGCCCTCCAGGACGTCATCACCGGCGTCCATGGCATTGACCTCGACTACGTGGCGCTCAGGTGGGCCACGCTTGGCTGGCGCGTCTACGACGTCGCCCTGCTCGCCTTCGCCTTCGCACACGGCGTCAACGGCCTGCGCAATGTGCTGCACGACTACGTCCACAGCCCATCCCGCCAGCGCCTGGTCGACGTGGTACTGCTCTTCGGGTGGGCCTCGGTCACCGCCATCGGCGCGGCCGCGATCGTCGGCGGGGTGCGAATGCCGTGAGCGCAATTGCATCGGTACAGGAGTAAGGCGATGACGCGGGTGCATCAATACGAGGTCATCATCATCGGCGCAGGCGGCGCAGGCCTCATGGCCGCGCTCTACGCCTCTCAGGGTGCCAAGACCGCCGTCCTGAGCAAGCTCTACCCGATCCGCTCCCACACTGGCACTGCCCAGGGAGGAGTCGGCGCCGCGTTGGGCAGCGAGGAGGAAGACCGCCCGGAGTGGCACACTTTCGACACGGTCAAGGGCAGCGACTACCTGGGCGACCAGGATGCCATCGAGTTCATGTGCCGGGAGGCCGTTGCCACCGTCTACGAACTCGAGCACATGGGTCTGCCCTTCAACCGCACCCAGGACGGCAGGATCGCTCAGCGGCCGTTCGGCGGCCACACCAACAACCAGACCGGCAGGCCGGTCCGCCGCGCCTGCTACGCCGCCGATCGCACGGGCCACATGATCCTGCAAACGCTCTACCAACAGTGCATTCGACGCCAGGTCGTTTTCTTCGATGAGTTCCAGGTGCTGGACCTGATCGTCGACGACGGAGCGGCCTGCGGCGTGGTTGCCGTCGAGCTTGCGACCGGTGAGCTGCACATCTTCCATGCCAAGGCGGTCATCTTCGCCACCGGCGGCTACGGTCGGGCTTGGGAGATCACCTCCAATGCCCACTCCTACACCGGCGACGGGATGGCCATCGCCCTGCGTCGCGGCGTCCCGCTGGAGGACATGGAGTTCTTCCAGTTCCACCCCACCGGCATCTACAAGATGGGTATCCTGATCACCGAGGGCGTCCGCGGCGAGGGCGGCGTGCTGATCAACGATCGGGGCGAGCGTTTCATGGAGCACTATGCCCCCAAGGTCAAGGACCTGGCCTCGCGCGACGTGATCAGCCGGGCCATGTACCTGGAGATGCGTCAGGGCCGTGGCATCGGCGGCCGGCGCTTCCTGCATCTCGACGTCCGACCCGAGACGGTGAACAAGTACGCCGAGCTCGACGGCCGCACTCGCCCGGATGGCAGCCCCTACCGGGTGACGGCCGACGAGATGCTGGGCAAGCTGCCGGATATCGTCGACTTCTGCCGCACCTACCTGGGAGTCGATCCCGTCACCCAGCCGATGCCCGTCCAGCCCACCGCCCACTACGCCATGGGCGGCATCCCTACCGACCTCAACGGGCGGGTGCTCCTCGACGAGAAGAACACCGTCCTGTCCGGCTTCTACGCCGCCGGCGAGTGCGCCTGCGTCTCAGTCCATGGCGCTAACCGCCTGGGCACCAACTCGCTCCTCGACATTCTGGTCTTCGGAAAGCACGCCGGGCTCCAGGCCGCGGACCATGCTCGTAGGAGCGACTACCTGCGCCTCACACCCGAGGCCGACGGCCGCGTCCGCCAGCTATTGGACGCGCTCCGCACGGGCGACGGCAAGGAGCCTGCGGCCGACCTGCGCCGAGAGATGCAGGAGGCGATGTTCGAGGACGTAGGCGTCTTCCGGACTGAGGTCGGGATGACACAGGCCGTGGCCAAGCTCCGCGAGCTCAAGGACCGCTACCGCCACGTGCGGGCCAAGGACCAGACCCGGACCTTCAACACCGACATCCTCGAGGCGTGGGAACTGGGCTGCCTGCTGGACTGCGCCGAGGTTACCGCGGTCTCGGCTCTTGCTCGGACCGAGAGCCGCGGCGGCCATGCCCGCGAGGATTACCCCAAGCGCGACGACGAGAACTGGCTCAAGCACTCACTCGCCTTCTCCCGCCAGGGCGAGCTCTCGCTTCGATACAAACCGGTCAGGATTACGCTGTTCCAGCCGAAGGCCCGGGTATACTAGGAGCATGCTGAAAATGCCAACCCTGAAGGAGATGAATCGGCATATGTGGGGGTGTGGGCTTCGCCCAGACCCCCACATATGCCTGTTTCTTTCCTTGCGGTGACCCTTTTCAGCAGCCTGCTAGAGGCGTGGCCGAAAAGCTCGAACGCCCCGGAAAAGTGGGGCGGAGCGAGCCCATGGAAGCTGGTTTCACGGGTGGCCTCCCGAGAATATGTCGGGGTCCGCGCAATCTTGGTCATGCTATCCCAATGCGTATTCCCGAGAGGCACTTTTCGGCCGGGCTTCTAGGAGTGTGATGAAAAGGCCTTGGGTCCTGAGAGGAATTCGGATATAGGGTGATTAGGGCTACGTCCCAACCACCACTGAGGTAGCTCTCTTCTCCGGGCAAGGCGCTTCTTGCATCCCCTGCTAGGAGGCAAGATCAGGGGAAGGGTCGAGAGAGGGCAGGACAGGGAAGAGCCCGACCCTGCGCGTGCCAAGAGAGGTGTCATGCAGGTCACACTGCGGATTCGCCGCTACGACCCCGAACACGACGAGCGGCCGCACTTCGAAACCTACACGGTCGAGGCCGAACCTACCGATCAGGTGCTCGACCTGCTCAACCGCGTGAAGTGGTACCGTGACGGCACGCTCTCGTACCGGCGCTCCTGCGGCCACGGGATCTGCGGCTCGGATGCCATGCGCATCAACGGCGCCAACCACCTGGCCTGCAAGGTCCTGGTGAAAGACCTGGGCGACCAGATCACCGTCGAGCCGCTTCTCGGGCTTCCCGTGATCAAGGATCTGATCGTCGACCTTGATCCTTTCTTCGCGCACTATCGCTCGGTGATGCCTTACCTGGTCAACGATGAACCGGCCTCGGATGGGCCGCGGCCTCAGACCCCGGAGCAGCGCGCCCGCTTCGACGACACGACTAAGTGCATCCTGTGTGCCGCCTGCACCACCTCCTGCCCGTCGTTCTGGGCCAACGGCGGGTACGTCGGCCCGGCGGCCATCGTCCAGGCCCATCGCTTCATCTTCGACAGCCGTGATCGCGCCGGTTCCGAGCGGCTTAGAATACTCAACCAGCAAATGGGCGTGTGGCGTTGCCGCACGATCTTCAACTGCACCCAGGCCTGTCCGCGTGACATCAAGGTCACCCGAGCCATCGGCGAGATCAAGAAGGCCATCGCGACCGGGCGCATCGACTAGCCAGGAAGACGCGGGCTGGGGCGAACGCCTAGCAGATCGCAGGAGCGGGACAACCATGGACCTGACCAGCGTATTCGGCCGGCCTCCTCGCATTCTGGTCGCGGACGACGACTGGCTCAACCGCGACCTGCTCCAGGCATACCTGACCACCTCCTGCGCTCAGGTCTTCACCGCCCCCGACGGTGTGGCCGCGCTCGAGATCGCCCACGCCTCCCCCCTCGACCTGGCGCTGGTCGACGTCCAGATGCCGCGCATGGACGGCCTGACACTATGCCAGGTGCTCAAGACCGCGCCTGAGACGCGTTTCATCCCGGTCGTCATTGTGACCGCCCTCGACACCGAGGACGAGAAGCTCAAGGCGATCGACGTCGGCGCGGACGACTTCGTCACCAAGCCCTACAACTCGCTCGTCCTGCTCACCCGCGTCCGCTCTCTGCTGCGCATCAAGAAGCTGCACGACGACCTTGAGTCCCGCAACCGGCTGCTCCAGCGGGTTCTCAGCCGCTACGTGGCCGAGGACGTTGCCGACATCATCCTGACCGATCCCGAGCGCTATCTTCACCTGGGCGGCGAGATCCTCCCGGTGACGGTTCTTTTCGCCGACATCCGCGGCTTCACCCGGTATACCGAACAGCGCACCGGACCGCAGGTCGTCGACACCCTCAACCACATCTTCCCTGTGCTCAGCCATGTGATCTTCAGCCACCGCGGGACCTTCGACAAGTACCTGGGCGACGGGCTGATGGCCTTCTACGGAGCGCCCGTTCCCGGCGACGATGACGCCCAGCGTGCGGTCGATACGGCGGTCGAGATGCAGCACATGTTCCACAAGCTGCGCCAGGGCAGCAAGGAGTTCGCCACTCTGGGTTTGGGCGTCGGCTTGCACTTTGGTGAGGCAGTGGTGGGAACGATCGGTTCCGAGAAGCTGATGGAGTACACGGTGATCGGCGACACCGTGAACATCGCCAAGCGCTTGCAGGAACACGCCGAGACCGGGCAGGTGATCCTCAGCCGGGCAACCTACGACCAGGTCAAGGGAATCAAGGCCAAGCGCCTGAAGCCTCTCAAGCTGTTCGGCCGACAGGAGTCGGTCGAGGCGTATCTCATCCAGTGCTGAGGCGCCGGCTCCGCCCAGGTTGATTGGCCCCAGAAGGCGAGGGCAGACCCTGGGCCTGCCCTCGCTCCATCACCCCCCGGCCCTTGATCTCGGTGTCTGGTCGACACCGATCAAGCAAGGTATAATGACCTTCGGCTGCCCCAGTAGCTCAAAAGGATAGAGCAGGGCACTCCTAAGGCCAAGGTTGGGGGTTCAATTCCCTCCTGGGGCACCTCGATCCGACGCCGCGAGCAAGTTGCTCGCGGCTTCTTCGCTTCCCCAGCCGGCGCTTGCCGCGCACCCCTTGCCATTGCTCCATCACTGACGCGATCGGGACCTGCCTCCCGCCCACTGCCCAATCAGTACCCTTGCGACCGGCCGGGTTTGCGGTATACTACGCCACACAGGCAGACATCTGGGTGCCCCCCTCACCTAGATGTCTGTCCTGTGTTTCTGGGCAGGGCAAAGGGAGTAGGGAGTAGGGGCCGGGGACTCGGGCCCATCGCCTGCTCCCCAATCCCCAATCCCTGATCACTATTCCCCCATCCTCCTCATTGCCTCCCCAAGCCTGTGGATCTCCTCCAGCGTGTTGTAGTGCGCCAGGCCGACGCGCACCATCCCGCCGGAGGCCTCCAGCCCCAATCGCTCCGTGACAACAAGCGCGTAATAGTTGCCATCCCAAACGTAGATGCCTGCCTCCCCCAGTTCCTCCGCCACCTGACGAGGCGAATGCCCCTCGAGGGTAAACGATACCGTCGGCACCCTTCGGTCGAGCGCTTCGCCATCAGTCAGGCCCCAGATCCTCAGACCGGGAATTCCGGAGAGCTCTTCGATCAGAGCGCGTGAAAGCTCCATCTCGTGGGACCGGATGGCGGACATCGCTTGTTTCAACTGGAGCTTGCGCCCGTGAAAGGTTTCGACATAGCGCGGCGCGTGTTCCGTGCCATAGGTTTCGCCCAGCCACCCCAAGTACTCCACGGCGCCCAGCGTTCCGGCGATTCCCTCGCGGTTTGCCGTGCCCGTCTCGAATTTCCCCGGTGGCTGGTCCGGCGCCGGGCGGACCTTGTACGGCCGCAGCCGCTCGAGATGATCCAGCCTCCCATACAGCGCGCCCAGGTGCGGCCCGAAGAACTTGTAGGCCGAGACGACCAGGAAGTCACAGTCCAGTGCCTGGACATCGATCGGACCATGCGGTGCGTACTGGACAGCGTCGATAAAGCACAGAGCTCCGGCCTGATGCGCCAACTCGCTGATTCTCCCCACCGGGTTGATCGTGCCGACGGCGTTCGAGGCGTAGCCGACCGCCACCAACCGCGTCCGACTGCCCAGGGCAGCTTCCAGCTGGTCAAGCCGGAGGGTGCAGTCCTCGACATCGAAGTCGACCCAGCGCACCGTGCAGCCGCGGTCTTCGGCGATCAGCAGCCAAGGCGCGATGTTGGCGTCGTGATCCAGCCTGGTGACGACGATCTCGTCCCCAGGCCCGAGCTCTCGGGCCAGGGCCCGGCTCAGCCCCAGGGTGAGCGTCGTCATGTTCGCCCCAAAGATGATCTCTTCCGGCCGGCCGGCGTTCAGGAAGTCGGCAACTGCCTGACGAGCCTCCTCAATCACCGCGTCCGAGGCCACACTGGTGGCAAAGGCGCCGCCGTGGTTGGCGTTCTTCGCCACCAGATAGTCGACCATGCGATCGACGACGGGCTGAGGCACCTGCGTTCCGCCCGGGTTGTCGAAGAAGATGGCCCCTGACGTCAGGGCCGGGAACTGGGACCGGATTTGAACAGGGTCAAGGGACATGCTGCCTCCGTGAACTGTCGTGCCTCATGACGGCGGACAACCGTGGTCTAGCCCAAACCGGCGAGGATCTCCTCCGCCCGGGTCAGGTCCAGCGGCGTGTTGATGTTGAAGAAGCTCAACCCGGCAGGATCATAGGCCGCCAACTCCGGCTCCTCCACCACCTTCACCCGAACCTTCGGGTAGAAGCTGATCACCCGCTCTTCCCCGGCTTGCAGGGCGGCCTCGACCGCGGGCAAACAGGAACGGGCGTAGACCGCGTGCAGGGGCTCGTACTCGCCGCCCGGTCTGGGCGCGACCACGTCGGCCTCCGGAGCCAGGCTGAGCATATGCGCGAGCAGCGGGCGGGATACAAAGGGCATGTCACACGCCAGAACGAGGACGGTCTCCCCCCGCGCCGCGCTCAACGCGGTGTGCAGGCCGGCCAGCGCGCCGGTTCCCGGCGCCGCGTCCGAGATCAGGCGGCCGCCGAAGGCCGCGTACGCCTGGGGCTGGTTTGTGGTGATCAGGATCTCATCCCCCAGCCCCACCACCCGGTCCAACACATGCACGATCAGGGGACGTCCCCCCAACGAGATCAGGGCCTTGTCGCGGCCCATGCGTTGCGATTGGCCTCCGGCCTGAATAGCTACCGTGATCATCGCTCCATTCTACCTCGCCCGCCCCAAACCGGACCGTTGGGGGTGTTATAATGCCTCCACGCCATGACAAGCTTGTCTGGTCGGCTCGATGCGATGACGGTCGAGGGGGAGTTGTTCGAGCGCCTCCCGGCGGGAGGTCTGCGCTGCACTGCCTGCGCCCACCGCTGCCTGATCCGGCCCGGCAAGCGCGGCATCTGCCAGGTCCGCTTCAACGACCGCGACAGCTTGCGCGTCCCCTGGGGCTACGTCGCCGCCCTCCAGTCCGATCCCACTGAGAAAAAGCCCTTCTACCACCTCCTCCCCGGCTCCGAGACGCTTACCTTCGGGATGCTCGGCTGCGACTTTCACTGCGCCTACTGCCAGAACTGGCTCACCAGTCAGGCTCTGCGCGACCCCGCCTGTGACGTCGCCGGCTCGTATGTCCGGCGCGTCAGCCCGCGCGAGATCGTCGGTTACGCACTCCAGATGGGCGCCAGCGTCGTCGCTTCATCCTACAACGAGCCGCTCATCACCTCCGAGTGGGCCGTCGCCATCTTCAAGGAGGCCGCGGCCGCAGGCTTGAAGTGCGCCTACGTCTCGAATGGCAACGCCACACCGGAAGTTCTCGACTACCTGCGCCCCTACTTGACCGCCTACAAGGTCG
>Ga0315293_10004460_pt1 | contig 13281 bp, 10 predicted proteins | sample YL17G13_20_MG_FD_203071 | JGI IMG/M metagenome (GOLD analysis project Ga0315293, IMG submission 203071) | Sediment microbial communities from Yellowstone Lake, YNP, Wyoming, USA - YL17G13_20 | ecosystem: Environmental > Aquatic > Freshwater > Lake > Sediment | place: USA: Wyoming | collected... | reverse complement strand
CGCCGCCACCTGGGCGTGGTGGCCGCAGGCGTGGGCCGCGCCGCTTGCCGGGTCGGCCGCCGGGTGGGCCGGGCAGACGACCGCGTCCAGCTCACCCAGAAGCGCCACGCGCGGCCCCGGCGCGGCGCAGCGCAGGGTCGCCGCCACGCCGGTGCCGGCCAGGCCGCGCCGCACCGTGAGGCCCAGCCGCTCGAGCTCCGCCGCGGCGATGCCCGCCGTCCGCTCCTCCTTGAAGCCCAGCTCGGGGTGGCGGAAGATGTCCTCGGCCAGCGCCGCCGTCTGGGCCCCGGCGCGGTCGATCATGTCCCACGCGCGTTCCTTCAGCCCCTGTGCGTTCAATACTCGATCCCCGCCCGCGCGGGCACGCCCGCCTCGTAGTGGTGCTTGAGCGACCGCACCTCGCTCACCGTGTCGGCGAACTCGACCACCCGCGGGTGGGCGGCGCGCCCGGTGAGCACGACGTCGACCTCCGCCGGGCGCGCGCGCAGGAGCGCCAGCACCTCGTCGACCGGCAGCAGGCCGTAATCAATGGCCACGTTGACCTCGTCAAGGATCACCAGGTCGTACCGCCGCCCGGCGAGCGCCTCCGCCACCACGCCCAGGCCCTCCCGCGCCAGGCGGACGTCGTCTGCGCCCGGCTCACCGCGCTTGACGAACGTGGGCAGGCCGGACTGCACGATCTCGAGCCCGGGCAGGTGCCTTGCCGCCCGCAACTCGCCGTAGCGGCCGTCGCCTTTCATGAACTGGACCATGAGCACGCGCTTGCCGTGACCGATGGCGCGCAGCGCCTGGCCGAGGGCCGCCGTGGTCTTCCCCTTGCCGTCCCCCGTCAGAACGAGCACCAAGCCGTGCCGCTCCCCCGCCATGCCCCTTCCCCCCTGGCTTTCCACCTCTCAGGCTGCCACATCGCTCCCCCGCCCGCGCCAGCTCACGCCGCGCCGCCGCCGCGCCGGCTCACGCCGCGCCGCGCCGCAGGACGTGCCCCGCGCGGGCCCCGGTCGGCATCCCCCCGCGCACCGCCACGCGGCCGTTGACCACGACCCAGGCGATGCCCCGCGGGAATCGGTGCGGCTCGTCGTACGTCGCCGCATCGGCCACCTGGGCGGGGTCGAAGACCACCAGGTCGGCCCACGCCCCCGGCCGGACGGCGGCGCGGTCGGCCAGGCCGGCGACGCGCGCCGGCAGGCCGGTCATGCGGTGCACGGCCTCCTCCAGCCCCCAGACCCCCGCCTCGCGCCAGAGCCACGCCAGGGCGCGCGGGAAGGCGCCGTACGCGCGCGGGTGCGGCCGCCCCTCGCCGAGCGGCCCGCGCGGGCTGAGGGCGGCCGCGTCGCTGGCCACCGCCGACCCGCCCCAGGCGGCGACCCCAGCAACGTCCTCCTCGCGCATCATGTGCAGCACGATCCCCACCGACCCGTCCTCGGCGAGCGCGAGGTCGCGCGCGCACGCGGCGGGCGGGACGCCCGCGCACGCGGCCAGGTCCTGGAGCGACCGGCCGGGCAGGTCCGGCCGGTTCGAGCCGGCGCGCGTGACGACCACGCCGTCCCAGCCGGCGGCGGCCGCGGGGCTGTCCCAGTCGGGCCGGCCCGCGGCCATCTCGGCGGCGATGCGCGGCCACAGCGCCGCGTCGCGCAGGCGACGCTTGAAGGCGTCGAGCCCACCGTCGTGGGCCCACGGCGGGAAGAGCGCCGCGATCGTCGTGCTCGCCGCCGCGTACGGGTAAAAGTCGCAGCAAACGTCCAGACCCCGGCCGCGGGCGGCGTCAAGGCGCAGAAACGCCGCCTGGAGCCGCTCTCCGCGCGCCGCGCCGCGCCCGGCGGCCTTCAGGTGCGATACCTGGAGCCGGGCGCCGGACCGCGCCGCCACCTCCAGCGCCTCATCCAGGGACGGCAGCAGGAGCTCGCCCTCGCCGCGCAGGTGGACGCTGACAAACCCGCCCGCGCCCGCCACCACCGCCGCCAGGTCAGAGAGCTCGGCGACGTCCGCGTAGCAGCCCGGGGCGTACCCCAATCCCAGCGACAGCCCGAACGCCCCCTGGCGCAGGGCCTCGTCCAGGGCCTGCCGCAAGCGCCGCCAGGCGGCGCCGGCGGGCCGGCCGGCCTGATAGCCGTAAACCCCGGCGCGCAGGGTGCCGTGGCCGACCAGGGTGGCCACGTTCACCGCCACCCCGCCGTGGAGGCGCCCCAGGTAGCCGGCCACGTCGCGCCAGTCAACGTCTATGCCCCAGCGCGCGAACCCCGGCGCCGCCCGCGCCCGCGCGGCGCCGTCGAGCGGGGCCGGCGAGGTGCCGCAGTTGCCCACGACCTCGGTCGTGACGCCCTGCGCGAGCTTGCTCTCCGCCCCGCCGTCCACCAGGAGCGTCACGTCGGAGTGGGAGTGGATGTCGATGAAGCCGGGCGCGACGCAGAGCCCGGTGGCGTCGATGACCTCCGCCGCCGGCGCGGCGGATTGGGTCTTGAGCGCCGGCGCCCCGACGGCGGCGATGCGCCCGCGTGCGACGCCGACGTCCGCGGGGCGCCGCGGCCGCCCGCTGCCGTCAATGACCACGCCGCCGCGCACGATCAGGTCATACACCGCCATCCCGCAATCACCGCCATCCCGCAATCACCGCCTCGCCGCCGTCGCCGCCGTCGCCGCCCGTCGCCGCCGTCACCGCCGTCACTGCCGCTGCTGCCGTTGCCGCATCCACCACCCCAATGGCGCCGGCTCAGGGCTGGACGAGCGACACGGCCGGGGTCGCCGGGTCCCAGTCCACCCTGAGGCCCAGGATGCCGGCGATCGGGCGCAAGGGGCCGATCAGCCGGCCATTGCGCAGGAAGGGCGCAACGGGCAGGTCGAGCCGCTCGCCTCCCGCCTCCGCCGCGGCGACCCCCAGCCGCAGGCGCACCGTCTTCTCGTCGAGGCTGAGCGTAGCTGACGAGCCGTCCCAGGCGACATCGCCGCCCAGGGCGACCAACACCTCGCGCAGCGGGGCGACAGCACAGCCGTCGACAAGGTGCGGCCAGGCGTCGCTGAACGCCACCTCGCCCTCGCCGGCGTTGACCCGCAGCGGGCTCAGCGCGTATACGTTGCCATCGCCGGCCCCCAGGTACAGCGACCCCGACCACAGCGCGGCCGGCGAGGCACAGGCGGCCGGCAGCTCGCTCTCCCAGAGGAGGTCGCCGTCGGCCGCGTCGTAGGCCAACAGCGCAAGGCCCCGCGGCCAGAACACGACCCCCGCCGCAAGGACCGGCGGCATGACCTGCTCGCGGGGCACCGGCCGCGGCTTCCGCAGCCCGCCGGGCCAGAACGCCTCCCCGCCGGCGTCTGAGCGTCCGGCAGCCGAGAAGCTGGGGGCTTGCGCCGTCCACAGCAGCTCCCCGGTGGCGGCGTCGAGGGCGAAGAGGGCGTCCCCGGCCGCGGCATACACGCGGGCGGGCCCCAGCGCCGCGCCGAGCCAGCCGTCGCTGGGCGCCCCGTCGCAACGCCACAGCGGGGCGCCGCCGGTGGCCTCCAGCGCGAAGAGCCCCGCGCGCGCCGGCGCGATCACGGCGCTCCAGGCGCACGCCGGCGCCCCTGACGGCCGCGCGTCCCCGGCGACCCACGCCGTGTCACCGCCGTCGCCGTCGAGGGCCAGCAGGCGGCCGCCGCTGGTGGTAAGGAACACCTGGCCTCCGTACGCCGCCATCTCCGAGTCCAGAAGGTCGCTGCCGGCGGATGTTCGCCAGCGCAGCCGGCCGCTCGTCGGGTCAAGGCCGAGTATCAGGCCGGGGTAGGTCGCGACAACCAGCGTCGAGGACGCCATGACCGGCGCCGCGAGCACGGGCCCGCCGGCGTCGAAGCGCCACAGGATGCGGCCGGTCTGGGCGTTCAGGGCGTAAACCTTGCCGTCGCCGCAGCCGACGAAGGCCCGGCCGTCGGAGTACAGCGCCGGGGCGCGGATGCGCGTGGCCGCGCTGAAACGCCAGCGCGGGGCGCCCGTGGCGGCGTCCACGGCCCACAGGGTGCCGCCGTCGCCCCCCACGAACAGGACGCCCCGGGCAACGATGGGCGCGGCGCGCACGGCGCCGCCCACCGGGAACGCCCAGCGCGGCACCAGCGCCGGGCATAGCTCCCCGGAGCTCGCCGCCAGGCGGTTTGGGCCGCCGCCGAGCTCCGGCCAGTCAGCCGGCGCGTCCGCGCCGCGGGCCACGGCCGGCCAGGCCACGAAGGCGACGCCGACCAGGCTGGCGGCCAGCACGGCGGCCAGCACGGCGGCCAGCGCAATGGCGATGGACCCGGACCCGGCGCCGTTCCGTCTTCTCATGCCACCACTTCGCCCTCTCATGCCACCACCACCAGGTCGCGTGCGGCGCTCGGCGCGCCGCCCCGCTGCTGATCAGGATTATACGCCGGGCTGGCGTTTCCCTCCCCGGGCGACCGCCGCCCGCGCCCGCCACCCGCCGGCCGCCGAGTGCGCCCGCCCCCGGCGACGCCCCGCGTTGCATAGTTTTGCCGCACGGGGGCACTTAATAAAGAGGCAATCATTGTGGGAGGTGGTTTCCGTGCGCATGGGGTGGATACCCATGATCCTCGGGTTGTGGCTGATCGTCGCCCCCTTCCTCCTCCGCTACTCGAACGTGCGCAACGCGTTCTGGAACGACATCATCATCGGCGCGATCATCGCCATCACGTCATGGGTCGCCCTGACCCAGGCCGGCCGCGCGCGCGCCCGCTCGTGACCGTCCCGGCTCTACGGGCGTCTTAATCCGGCCGCCCGGCGCCGCCCCCTGGCGGCGCCGTTTTCCGTTTTTCGGATCCGTTGCGTCCTCAAGCGCGGGCACGCGCGAGGGAGCTTTCGGGGGCAAGGCCGGGCGTGGCGGCCAAGAAAAGCCTTGACCGGTCGCCCTGGCGGTGCTATATTAGAAAAGACGAAAAGCGAGGTGATCCCGCGGTGGACGACGGCCCTCGAAGTAGTGCCCTGAATACGGTGGGTGGGGGTGCGCCGTTCCCCGTGCGGGGCGCGGCCGTCTGAGGCTTTGGCCGGTGGCCGCCGGCGCCTCCCCGCCACGGGGAGGTGTCGCCGATGGGTCCGATCACTGACATCTTCCTCTCTGAGGTCCTGGGCAAGCCCGCTGTCGATATCGGCGGTGAGGTCGTGGGGCACGTCGCCGACCTCCTCGTCGCGCACGTGCGCGGCCTTCCGCATGTCATCGCGGCCACGCTCCGCGCCAGGCGGGGCGAGCCCGTCTACGCGGCCCGCAGCCGCCTCGGCTACTTCAACCGGCGCCTCCTGATGCTCTCTGACGCGACGCCCCTGGCGGCGGTGCCGCCGCGTCACGACTTCGGCGCTCGCGCCCTGCTTGACCGCCAGGTGGTGGACGTCGACGGCTGCAAGGTCGTCCGCGTCAACGACGTGCTGCTGCGCGACGACGGGGTTGACACCCACCTTGTCGGCGTGGACATCGGCCCGTGGGGCATCGCCCGGCGGCTGGGCGTGGGACCGCTCTTGCGGGCCGCGCCCGGCCTCAAGCGCCGCGTGCCGGAGCGCATCATCTCCTGGAACATGGTCGCCGTCGGCTCCGACGTGGCCAGCCCGGTGGCGCTCAAGTACCCCTATGCGCGCCTGGCCAGCCTGCACCCGGCCGACATCGCCGGCATCGTCGAGCGCCTGGGCGCCCACGAGCGCACGGCGGTCATCGAGGCCCTGGACGCCGAGACGGCGGCCGAGGCGCTCGAAGAGGTCTCGCCCCACCTGCAGGCCTCGATCCTTGAGGCCGTTGGCGACAAGCGCGCCTCGGGCATCCTCGAGCACATGGGCCTGGATGAGGTCACCGACCTCGTGCGGCGCCTGCCGGGGTCGCGCCGCCAGCGCATCCTCGGCCTCCTCGACGGCGCCGACGCCCAGAGCGTGGCCGACCTGGTCGGGTTCGCCGACGTCTCGGCCGGCGGGCTGATGACGCCCGAGTGCGTGTCGCTGCCGGCGTACCTGACGTGCGACCAGGCGATCGCCGAGCTGCGCGAGAAGGCCCCCAGCGCCGACCTCATCTACTACATCTACGTCGTCGACCCATCCGGCCACCTGACCGGGGTCGTCTCGCTGCGCGACCTCATCGTCTCCCCGCCCGCAACGCTGGTATCCAGCATCGCCGCCACCAACGTGGTGCGCGTCGAGCCCAGCGCCGACGTCGGCGAGCTGGCCGACCGCATGAACAAGTACGGCCTCCTGGCCCTGCCCGTCGTCGACGACGAGGGAATCCTCCTGGGCATCGTCACCGTGGACGATATCCTCGAGCACCTGCTGCCGGCCACGCGGCACCGGTCGCTGGCCGGGGCCGACTAGTCGGGGAGGGGGGGTGGCGAGGATGCGCCGCTCGCTGTCGATGCGCTGGCAGCGCTTTGCCCTGTTTTTCGCCGTCATGGGCCCGGGCATCATCACCGGCGCCGTGGACAACGACGCCCCGGGCATTGCTACGTACTCCATGGCCGGGGCGCGCTTCGGCTACCGGATGCTCTGGATCCTGCTGTTCCTCATGATCACCCTGGCCCTGATCCAGGAGATGACCTCGCGCATGGGAGTGGTCACCGGAAAGGGGCTCGGCGCCCTCATCCGCGAGCGCTTCGGCCTGCGCACCGCGTTCTACGTGCTGGCCGCCCTGGCATTCGCCAACGCCGGCACGACCATCGCCGAGTTCGCGGGCATTGCCGCCGCGGGCGAGATATTCGGCGTCAGCCGCTACCTGACGGTGCCGCTGGGGGCCGTCTTCGTCTGGCTCCTGGTGCTGCGCGGCTCGTACCGGACGGTGGAGCGCTTCTTCCTGGCCTTCTCGCTCCTTTACGTGACGTACATCGTGTCGGGCTTCCTCGCCCAACCGCCGTGGGCCGAGGTGCTGCGAGAGATGGTGACGCCGCAGGTGAGCCTCGAGCCGTCGTTCCTCTTGACGATGATCGCCATCGTCGGCACGACCATCGCGCCCTGGATGCAGTTCTACCAGCAGGCGGCGGTGGCCGACAAGGGCATCAGCCTGAAGCACTACCCGCAGGAACGCCTTGACAGCTACGTCGGCAGCTTCGTGACCGTGTTCGTGTGCTTTTTCGTCATGGTCGCCTGCGGCGCCCTGCTGTACCCGCGGGGCATCCGCGTCGAGACCGCCGGGGAGGCGGCGCTGGCGCTGGCGCCGCTGGCCGGCCGCTACTGCAGCGCGCTGTTCGCGCTGGGGCTGCTCAACAGCTCGGTGATGGGGGCGTCCATACTGCCCCTGAGCACGGCCTACGCCGTGTCCGAGGCGTTCGGGTGGGAGTCGGCGGTGGCGCGGCCGTTCCGCGAGGCGCGCCCGTTCTACTACTTCTACACCGGGATGATCGTGCTCGGGGCGCTGGCGGTGCTCGTGCCGGGGCTGAACCTGATGCAGGTGATGCTCCTGTCGCAGGCCGTCAACGGCATGGTGCTGCCGGTGGTGCTCGTGCTCATGCTGCTCATCATCAACGACCCCAGGGTGATGGGCAGGTACACCAACCCCCGGATCACCAACATCCTGTGCTGGGCGCAGGCGATCCTGGTGACCCTGGCCACCGCGGCGCTGGTGGTGACGACGTTTCTGCAGCCGGCCGCCTGACGGGCCGCGACGATACCGGGCCTCCTGGAGCGCGTTCAGGGATCACTTGCCAAGAGGAGCCGCCGCCCGGAGGCGCGAAATACCGGGGCGGAGGTGACCGCACGGTGTCTGGGCCCGTCCGCCGGCCGGCAGCCGCGTTGCTGGCGTTCGCCGTCCTCATGCTCACGCTCGCCTGCGCCGCCTGCGCCTTGGGCTGTGCCCCGCCGCCCGGCGCCGGCGGCGGCGGCGATGATGGGGGCGCGCCCGGGGGCGCTGCGCCCGGTGGGCCCGGTGGGCCCGGTGGGGTCGCCGTCCCGGCGTGGTCGGCGTACATCGACCCCGCCGTCGTCGGCCAGGGCCGCGTCGCCTGCCTGGTCGTGCGCCCGGGGCCCGGCGCCGTCCTTCCCCGGCCGCAGGCGCTGTTCAACGGCAAGCGCCTCACGTTCTTCAAGAGCGGCGATGCCCTGGTGGCGCTGGTCGCCGTGCCGTGCGGCGCCGAGGTCGGCCCCCGCGTCATTGTGGTCAGCGATGGCCGTTCGACCGGCGTGAGCGTCGCCCTGACCTTGACCGTGCGCAGCGTCGACTATCCAAGCGAGTACCTGCGCGTCAGCGCCGAAAACGAGAACCTGACGCGGGACGATGCCGCCTGGGACGCCGACATCGCGAAGACCACCGCCGCCCGCGCCCTGGGGCCGCCGCAGGCGCTGTGGCGCGGCCCGTTCGCGCTGCCGGTCGCCGGCCCGGTCACCGCCGTCTTCGGCGCGGCGCGGTTCGTCAATGGCGTCGAGAACGGGCGGCACTCCGGGCTGGACATCGCCGCCGCCGAGGACACGCCGGTCGCGGCCGCGGCCGATGGGGTGGTTGTGCTGTCCGACCGGCTCAACATCACCGGCGAGACGATCATCATCGCTCACGGCGGCGCCCTGTTCACCTCGTACTGCCACCTCGCGGGCCGGCTGATGGCCGCCGGCGAGCGGGTGGCGCGCGGGCAGCCGGTCGGGCTTCTGGGCAGCACCGGCTTCGCCACCGGCCCGCACCTGCACTGGGGCGTCACCGTGGGCACGACGCCAGTTGACCCGGCGGCCTTCCTTGGCGGCACCGTCGCTTCTGCCGCCGCGCCGGCACCTGGGGCCCGCCCCCTGCCCTAGAGGCGCGCCCTGGGACCGCCCTAGGCCGGGGCTTGCCCCCCGCCGCTGCCACCGCCCCCACCGCCGCCGCCCCCGCCACCGAAGTGCCGCCGGTACTCCTCGCGCGTCAGGCGCACCTCGCGCGGTCGCGTGCCGTCGTAGCGGCTGACGAAGCCGCGTTCCTCCAGCTCATCGACCAGCCGCCCCGCCCGCGCGTAGCCCACCCGCAGCCGGCGCTGCAGCAGCGACACCGACGCCTGCCCGTACTCCAGGATCACCCGCGCCGCCTCCGGCAGCAGGGCGTCCGCGCGGTGGCCCCGCCCTTCCTCCGCATCGTCGCCATCGCCGGCGGTCACGACCTCGACGTAGTGGGGGGCGCCCTGGCGGCGCAAGAAGTCAACCACCGTCTCGACCTCGCGGTCGCTGACGAACGCGCCCTGGACGCGCACCGGTTTTGACAGCCCGACGGGCAGGAACAGCATGTCGCCGCGCCCGAGGAGCTTCTCGGCCCCCGGCAGGTCGAGGATGGTGCGGGAGTCGACCTGGGAAGACACGGCGAACGCGATCCGCGATGGTATGTTGGCCTTGATGACGCCGGTGATGACGTCCACCGACGGGCGCTGCGTCGCCACCACGAGGTGGATGCCGGCCGCGCGGGCCATCTGCGACAGGCGGTGGATCACGTGCTCGACGTCGACGGGGCTCACCAGCATCAGGTCGGCCAGCTCGTCGATCACGATGACCACGAACGGCATGGGCACGCCGGCGACCGGGGCGTCGCCCGCCTGCGCCGTCGTGGGCGCCGACGCCGTCGTAGCCGCTGTCGCCGCCGTGGCGGGGGCCTCAGGCCCCGCACGCCCGCCGCCTGAGCGCACGTGTTCGTTGTACTTGGCGATGTCGCGCACGCCGGCGGCCGCGAACAGCTCGTAGCGGCGCTCCATCTCGTGCACCGCCCACTTCAGGCAGCCGGCGGCGCGCTTGGGGTCGGTCACCACCGGCGTGAGCAGGTGGGGAATGCCATTGAAGGCCGACAGCTCCACGACCTTGGGGTCGACCAGGAGCAGCTTGACCTCGTCGGGGCGGGCCTTGAACAGGATGCTGAAAATGATCGAGTTCAGGCACACGCTCTTCCCTGAACCCGGGGCGCCGGCGATGAGCAGGTGCGGCATGCGGTCCAGGCTTGAGAACACCGGCCGGCCGGCGATGTCCTTGCCCAGCGCGACCACCAGGCGCGAGGCGTGTTCGCGGAACTCGGGGAACTCCAGCACCTCGCGCAGGGCGACCAGCGATATCTCGCGGTTGGGCACCTCGACCCCCACCGCCGCCTTGCCGGGGATCGGCGCCTCGATGCGCACGTCCGGCGCGGCCAGGCTGAGGGCGATGTCGTTGGCCAGGTTGACGATGCGGCTGACCTTGACGCCCGGCGCCGGCTGCAGCTCGAAGCGCGTCACCACCGGGCCGCGCGTTATCGCCGTCACCTTGGCCGAAACCCCGAAGCTCTCAAGCGTCTCCTCCAGGAGGCGCGCTTTTTCAGCCGCGTCACGGCGCGCCGCCAGCGGCCGCGCCGGGGCCAGCTTGCTCAGCAGGGAAAGCGGCGGCAGCTGGTAGAGCAGGCTGCTGTCGAGGGCCATCTGCTCGTACGCCGCCCCGCCGCGGTCAGGCCTGCCCGGCCGCGCCGGCCCGGGCGGCTTCGCCGCGCCGGCCGCGCCGCCCGCCACCCCAGGAGCCGCGGGCGTGCCCGCGCCCCCCGCCGACCCGCCCAACGGCCCCCCAGCCCCGGCCGCAGGCCCGGCCGCAGGCCCGGCCGCAGGCCCAAGCCTCCCCCGCCCCGCCTCGTCCGCGGCCGCTGCCTGCTCGCGCCGCGCCGCCGCCGGCACGAGCACAAAGTCGCGCGCCGCGAGGAAGAAGGCGCGGGCGCCGTTGCGGATGCCGCGCCCGATGAGCCGCAGCACGGCGGCGAGCGAGAACCCGCCGGCGAGCACCGCCGCCACCACGGCCAGGGCGACGAGGATAACCACGCCCCCGGCGGCGCCGAAGCCGTGGCGGAGCGCCCACGAGACGGCGGCGCCCAGGTAGCCCCCGCCCTGCTGCGCGGCGCTGAACTCGGGCACGTGGTGCCAGTGCAGCGCGGTGGCGAGCACCGTAAGGCCGAGGGCGGCGCCCAGGATGCGCCGCGTCGCCGACGGGCCGCGCGGCCCGAGGATCACGGCTACGCCCAGGACGCCGGTAACGATGACCGCCGGCAGGGCGGTTGACCCGCACGCCGCGAAAAGCCACGTCGCCAGGACCCGGCCCAGCGCACCGGCGCGGCCGCTGTACATGCACACGGCGGCCAGCACCGACAGGGCGATCAGGGCGACCCCCAGAAGCTCCCGGCGGAGCACCTCGGCCGCCCGCGCACCGTCGTCAGGCTTGTCCTTATTGCGTGCGGCGGGCAGGGCCCTGCCCCGCGCCGCGGGCGGGCGCGCGCGCCGGGCCCTGGGGCGCGGCTGCTCCCTGCCGTAGCGTTCTTCGCCGTATCGCCCGTCATCATACTCGTCCGGCCCGCCCGACCTTGAGCCCGGATCCCCGGGAAGTGAGCGCATGCAAACTCCCCCTGGATCTGCGCATTCTACACCGCGGCGCCAAATCCTACCCGCCCGCCGCCGCCCGCGCGCGGATCGAAGCCCGACCCGTGCCAGAACCACGCCGGGCCTACGCCAGCCCGATGCCAGCCCGACGCCAGGCCTACGCCAGCCCGACGCCGTGGGCGATGAGCAGCAAAAGGCCCAGCGCCCAACAGTAGACGGCGAACCCGAAGAGCCGGCCAGCGCGCAGGACGCGGAGCAGCAAGACGATGGCCACGTAGCCCGAGACGGCGGCCGTGGCGGCGCCGATGAGCAGCGTCGCCGCTCCCACCTCCGCCAGCGCCCCGGCGCTCCCGGTCAGGGAAAGGAGCGCCGCGCCAGCGACGGCGGGCAGCGACAGGAGGAACGAGAAGCGCGCCGCGTCCGCCCGCTCGACGCCCAAGAGCAGCCCGCCGGCGATGGTCGCGCCCGACCGCGAGAGGCCGGGGGCGATCGCCGCCGCCTGCAGCACTCCGATGGCCAGCGCCTCCGCCACCCCCAGGTCCGACGCCGCGCGCACGCGCAGGCGTCGCGGCACCTGGGCCAGCCACAGCAAGACGCCGGTGGTGATCAGCATTGCGGCCACCGCCGCCGGGGAGAAAAAGAGGCTCTCGAAGAGCGGCCGCAGCGCCACGCCGACGAGGGCGGCGGGCACTGTGCCCACGATGATGAGCCACGCCAGCCGGTAGTTCGCGTCGACGGCGCCCTTCCCGCGCCAGCCGCGCTCCTTCTCCTGCCCCCGCGCCCGCCCCCACGCCCGCGGGCGCACGGCGGCCGCGGCGGCCAGCGCACAGCTGCGCAGGATGAGCCACACGTCGCGGCCGAAGTACAGGAGCACCGCAAGCAGGGTCCCCACGTGCAGGGCGACCTCGAACCCCACCCCGGGGGGCTTGACGCCAAGAAGGGTTTCAGCGATCACCAGGTGACCGGAGCTGGAGACGGGCAGAAACTCAGTGATGCCCTGAAGGACGCCCAGGGCCGCGGCCTCAAGCTGCGTCACGGCGCCACCCCTCGCTGTGGGCTGCGTTGGCCCCCGCCACGGCGGGCGGATGTTCCCGGGCCGCCATAATTATACCACACCGCGGGCGCCCCGTTGGATGCCTGACCCCCAAAAAAAGAAAAGCCCCGGAGCCCTCACGCCTCGTGCCCGCCGACGGCCCCGCTCACCCGCTGGGCGTCCCCCCGCACGGCAGGTACAGGTAGCGGCCGGGCTGGAAGCGCGGGTCGAGGTAGTCGTATGGGTCGGTGCTGATGAGGCGCACGATGCGCCCCTCCCCACCCGGCCCCGGCTGCAGGATGATGCGCCGGCCGCCCAGGACCATCTCCACCGGCTCGGCCGCCGGCTCCCCGTACTCCCCGACCACGATGTGGCCGGGCATTATCGTGTAGATGAGCGCGCCCGACATTACCCTCCCCGCCTCCCCCGCCGCCCGCCTGCGGCCCCCGCGGTCCCGGCACTGCCGCGCCCGCCTGCGGCCCCCGCGCCCCCAGCGCGCCCGCCGCCGGCCTTCCCGCCGCCGGCCCCCGCGGTCCCGGCCCTGCCGCCCCCGTCCCGCCGTCGCGGCCCCGCCTCACGCGGCGCCGTCCTGCGCGGCCCCGCCTCACGCGGCCCCGCCTCGCGCGGCCCCGTCCTGCGCGGCCCCGCCTCGCGCGGGCGCCCGTGCCGCGGCTCCTCGCGCGGCTCCTCTCGCCGCTCGGTGGCGCGCCGGTAGCCCGCCTCCCGCTGCGCCACCATCTCGGACAGCTTGGCCACCGCCTCGGACAGCCCGCCGACGTCGTCCATGAGCCGCTCAGTCACGGCGTCGCGGCCGACGAGCACGGTCCCGATGTCCCGCGCCAGCTCGCCGGTGCGGAACATCAGCTCGCGGTACCGCCTCTCGGTGATGCGCGAGTTGGCGACCACGAACTTCACCACCCGGTCCTGCATCTTATCCAGGTACTCGTAGGTCTGCGGCACGCCGATCACCAGCCCAGTAAGCCGGATGGGGTGGATGG
>Ga0315293_10004457_pt1 | contig 13290 bp, 13 predicted proteins | sample YL17G13_20_MG_FD_203071 | JGI IMG/M metagenome (GOLD analysis project Ga0315293, IMG submission 203071) | Sediment microbial communities from Yellowstone Lake, YNP, Wyoming, USA - YL17G13_20 | ecosystem: Environmental > Aquatic > Freshwater > Lake > Sediment | place: USA: Wyoming | collected... | reverse complement strand
TCAGTTGATATAATCGGATACTCAATAGGTAACACGTTGGGTAACATTGGCACAAACACAGGTACAAGTGGACAATCCATGACCAACAATCCTAGTTTAAATGGCTACTTCATTGACGTAAACATATCCCTAGCCACCACAATAACTGGAATTAGTTTTCAATACAGCGGAAAGATGAATTCCACTACCACCCCTGGAAATACCACTACAATAAGGATGACACTTGCCAAATCAAACAATCCAACTGCAGTTCTTGCCTCAACGACATTCACTTATAGTGCCTCCTCCTACAACACAAATGATGACGGAACTTTGGTCATAATTCCGTTCGTGAATGGAAACGCATTCAACACCGATACATATCCCATAACTGTTATGCCAACAAAGATACTTACTGTGTCAGGATCAGTGTCAACCCTTGCATTTGCTATGGGAGATACGATAAGAATTACATTAATCAATGCATCAAATCATCTAACCCCAAACGTCATCGTCTACACCGCCACCTCAAGTCCTACTGCCACCACTCTGGCTTGTTCTGTGATTTCTACAACAAGTTATGATCCATTCACCGGGTCGTTATTTACGTATAGTCCCGGATCACCTATAACCTTAGGAAATTCTTTCCCTAATTCTTATAATTTCTTTAAAACCAGTATCACTAGTACAATTTGGTTGACTTTTCCAAACTTTAATACTGCCATCATTGCGACAGGATTCACCATTCCGGTGCAGATGAATTCATATGGAACCTATGATGGTCAACTTGTTATAGCTTACAATGGTAGTGGGGCAATATTAATAATTGATTTCATCCTTGCCTACCCTAGTACTAGTAGTTCAGTATATATTGACTTAAAATTTCCGTTCAACATGCCAATTGGGAGTGACATTGGTACAAAATTATGGGCTGAAAATCAGATTTATGCTTCCAATGGTGGTTATTACATAACAAATGTGACCACTAGCAATATTCAATCTTACAATAACATTAACAATGGATTGGTGAATATAACATCAAATCCACGACTCGGATCAGCTAGTGCATCTGGTGGATGGTATATGGTTGGGTTGGGCCTATCGGGGGGTTTTAAATATCAAATTGCGCCCGGAAACACCAATACATTAGGTAACGCGCAGAGTGCAGTGTGTTCATTGCATGGAGTGCAATTGTCAACCACAAATTAAAAATAAAACACATTCATCTGCTAAAAATCTAAAAATAAAATGCAACAATGACATAATCATAATAATCATAATCAAAATGGTAAATAATTAATATAAATACATTAATTATATACATCATTACATCATTTCATCATGGCTTTCTCTCGGATCAGCGACGATCCATGCCGCATTGCCAAACAGTTGCAGGAATTCACGGGTGCGGGGCGCTACATGCTCAATGTGCCCGGCAACGGTGACAAGCCCTGCTACATGGAAGACCCCTGCATTCGGATGCAGGGCTGGGGCGGCAACTTAAGGACCAATGTAGTGGAACTGGAGAACAATTTGCGCGGGCTGAACATGCCGCTGTCGCGGGACTGCATCAATTACCAGGTCAGCGCCGCAAAGGTGGGTGACGCCCCCGTGCAGTACCCCTCGTGCACGCCGTTCGTGGAGCAGCCGCGAGCCACCGACCCCGCGTGGACCGCCCGGGATTTAGAGCAGTCGCACTTTTTTTACCTGCCCCTGAACCCGCAAGAAAACGTGTGCATCCCGTTTCAGAACAACTTGAGCACGCGCATCCTGGAAAAGGACTACTGGGTCCCGTGCCCCCCGGGCTCCCGCGACGTGCAGCCGTCGCTCGTCCCGAAAAACGTCTTCACGGCGCCCGTTTAGCATCCCGAAATCATGTTTGAAATCAATTATAAAACCATTATTATGCAATTTATATGTGTGCATAGTGCAAGCAAGGCACACATATTTCACATTCATTATGGCGTGCAAGACCATCGCCGTGCGCAAGCGTGCAGGGAAGCAGTAAATGATTCAGGGCAGCGTTGCCCCCCTTATGCAATTTATATATAAATAAAAAGTATATTTATATATTAGTATTTAACATTTCATACCACATATAAATATATAATTTGTGATGGCTGAACTTGCAATTCCTTTGTTGGGGCTGGCCAGCGTCTACCTCCTGTCCAACCAAAAAAAGAAGAACGTGCCGATGCCTTTAGCTGCTTCCAATGCGGCCTTTGCAGAGGGCTATGAAAACATGGGCAAACCCGCGAATGCCATTCCCAACGTGTCGGTTCCGCCCGACAACTACCCCGTGTTCAAGCCCAACACGGGCTACAGCGCGGACGACTACTCCAACTTCCCGAACCCCAACACCGCCACCGACAAGTACTTTGAGCAGTCGGTGTACGAGGAGGTGGCGAACGGCGGCCCCGATTTCGGCGGCAAGACGCAGTTTGGCGACAAGTACCAGCAGCGCCGGCAGGTCATGTCGCTGACGGGCAAGCCCATGGACTCGGCCGAATTTAAGCACAACAACATGGCGCCCTTCTTCGGGGCCAAAATCCGGGGGCGCACCGCCGACGCCAACGTGCAGGAGTCGGTGCTGGACACCATGAACGGGGCGGGGTCGCAGTGGGTGAGCAAGACCGAGGTTGCCCCGCTGTTCAAGCCGCAGGATAATTGCAACTACGTGTACGGCACGCCCAACACCAGCGACTTCATGCAGTCCCGCCAAATGCCGTCCAGCAAGATGTCCAACGTGAAGCCGTGGGAGGAGGTGCACGTGGCGCCGGGGCTGGACAAGGGCTACACGGATGTCGGAAGCGGAGGCTTCAATTCCGGCGTGGAGGCGCGCGACAAGTGGGTGGACCGCAACGTGGACGAGCTGCGCGTGAAGACCAATCCCAAGCTCACGTTCGGCCTGGAGACGCACGAGGGGCCGGCGTACTATTACATTCAGAACGCGCCCACCGCCGCCACGCAGGGCAAGGTGGAGAAGTATTTGCCCGACACGTATTATTTGAACACGCCCGACCGCTGGCTGACCACCACGGGGTTAGAGAAGGCGCAAACCGCGCGCCCCATTGAGGCCGACCGGTTCGTCAACCGTCCGTCCACCACGGCGGAGTACTTCGGCGCGGGTTCCGAGCAGAACGGTGCCGCCACATACGCCGCTCCTGATGTGGAGCCGTCCAAGCGGCAGCAGATGGACCCCTGCAAGCACCATGCCATCAACATGGGGGCGTCGGGCCAGAAACCCGCCTCCACCGCCGACCACGGGCGGTTGGGGTACAAGCTGCTGCACAACAACCGCAGCACGACCACGAACGCGGTGGCGCCGGGTGGCGTGTTTGGCGCCATTCGCGCCGTGGTTGCGCCGCTGCTGGACGTGGTGCGCCCGTCGCGCAAGGAGAACGTCATCGGCAATCTGCGCTCCTACGCGAATGCGGGCACCGCGGTTCCGGCTGGCACGGTGTTCAACCCCGCCGACCGCCTGCCCACCACCATTAAGGAAACCACGACCGGCTTGCTGGATTTCAACCATCTGAATGTTGAGCGCCAGACGAACGCGGGCTACCAGGTGGAGGAGCAGCAGCCGGTGGAAAACCAGCGCGACACGACCACCGACGTGGAGTACCTGGGGGCGGCCGGCGGGGCAGCCGCGCACATGGGCAACCAGGTGTACAACGCCGCCTACAACCAGCACAACAACAACAACAAGGTGCAGACGTCGTGGACGAACCAGGGCAACATGAACCTGCTGAACCACAACGAGAACGTGTGCGTGCGCAAGCCGCACCTGACCACGGTCAACTACATGGGCGCCGCTGCGCCGGGTCCGAACACGGTGAACATGCCGCCGTCCGTGGAAACCTACGGCAAGGCGCATGCGGGGAAAACCTACCCGCGCAACGCCATTGAGTGCGAGCGAATCAACCCCGACATTTTGGACGCCTTTCGCAGCAACCCGTACACCCAAAGCCTGAGCAGCTACTTTCGTTAACGTAACCAAATGCGCATGCGCATGCATTCCAATGCATTGTGCATTGTGCATTGAATGCCGCATCCATTAAAATAATTATATTTGTAAATATATAATTAATTATTCATTCATAATTCACACTTCCGCCATTGGAATGAAACACTTTGTTTTATTTAGCATGATTCTCATTGTGGCGAGCGTGATCGTGCTGCTGATGCCCCAAAATGAACAGGAACAGGAACAACAAGAAGGGTTTGCACCAAATGTACCAATACAAATGGCCCGACGGGAGGGGTTCGGAGAGATAATACACCAAATGGGACAAGGATCATCCGAATTTGCTCTTCGTCCTGAGCAACATCAACCAATGACTGCGGGTCAGAGCAATTTATCCATCACTGCAGCTGCCGCAGATGGCACGTCCGACCAAGATCCATTGCTTCACAACACATTGAAGAAACAGGAACGCTTGTTTGAAACATTCACATCAAGATCCATGGACCAGCGGCCCGTGTCTGCCACCACCACGAAAAAGAACGGCATTGCATCCACTAGCGCCCAGGCCAGCGCCCCTGACACAGTCGGTCAGAGTTTACGTAATTCCAATCAAAACATCGAACCATTTGAGGCGCGGAGTGCCTTTAAAAATCCCGACATTAGCGTGCCGGTGGGTTGCAGCAAAAAATGCGTGCAAATTAAAAACACGTCTGATGCAATTGCAATTGATGGAAATTGTGTGAATCCTCCAATTTCCAAAACCAACCAGAACCCGGACTACTCCAAAAAATACTGCCCCGCATTCCGAGTGCCGGACGGGGATTATTCAATGCTCGCACAGGAATGCGCGACCTGCGGATATTACACGTATGCAGCCAACTGCGAAAATCATGCCGATCTAAAAAATCCCAGTAAATGCACGTTGTATGGTTCATATGATTATGAACCCCCGACCACCGGAACCAATGATTACATAAACTGCAAAGACAACGATCCGATATGCAATTTGTTTCATGGTGTCGGCGGAACCAATGCCGGTGGTGATGATGGCACGGGCCTCACCTGTTCAAAGGACAACTGCCCATCAAAACAAGTGAACGTCGCCAATTCAAACAATGCAAAATGTGTCATTCCAGGGTGCATATCAATGGATGATGGCATGTTGCCACAACCAAAGGATTTTTATGGCAATGATAGGATTAACCCGTGCATAGGAAAAGGACAGAACATCAAGTGTCCTGCAATCGCCGCTGGGTCTGAATTTACAGGCTCTTATAATTCGGTTAGATCCACTGATCAGTGCTACACCACTGATGGCAAACCTGATCAAACGAAATTTCAATCCATGAATCAAGTATGCATCCAGGAGAAACCGAAATCCCAACAGAATTTTGTCCCCGTCATCCAACAACAAGGTCAAGGCATCCAACAACAAGGTCAAGGCAGCCAACAACAAGGTCAAGGCAGCCAACAACAGGGTCAAGGCAGCCAACAACAGGGTCAAGGCAGCCAACAACAAGGTCAAGGCAGCCAACAACAGGGTCAATCCATCAACGTCTATCATCATGCTGGCCGAGGCAGACAAAGAGGTTCCGTGTCCAATAATGCAGGCTCAGGCAGCTCAGGCTCAAGCACATACGTTGATCCGGTGCCAGGCACACTTTATCTAGGAATTTTTTAGGCACCAGACATTGAGGGGAATCATTGCATCATTGCATGAGTTCCAGCATGTCGGCCTTGTTGATGTGCGTCTCCTTCGCGATGATCTTCAGAATTTTGCGGTGGGCGGCTTCGTCCTTCTCAATGTTCTTGTACAGCTCCTTGCAAATGCTCTGGTACTCCATGTGCATTTTCTCCTTGGTCTCCCACCCCGGGTGAGCCTCCATCCAATCCTGTATGACGCGTGTCTGATAGCACGACGTCATGTAAATGAATTTCTTGACGTGTTCGTGCATGTCGTCCTTGATCCATCCGTCGCTCTTAATGTACATGGTCTCGCGCTTGGCGTCCGTGCAGTGAATGGGGCGCAGGTGCACGTCCATGCCCTTCAGATTGTTGGCAATGATGGAGCCCACCCCCTCCACAATGCCGTTGGTCTTCGTGAATTCCAGGTCCTGCAGCGTGATTTTCAGCGTTTTCATGAAATCGCTCAGCTTGATGGCGTCCTTGCACTCCGTGTTCAAAAACACCTGCACGTTAAACTGATTGTTGTTATGAATGGTTTGAGTGTTTGTCACATGTGCCACTTGCATTGGCTTTTCTTTTATTGTTTCAACAAACGTGGTAAGCATGTCTTTGTGCATGGTTATCATAGTTTCCATAAACTTCTTCATTTCAGCTGTCTGTGCAGACTCTTTTTTTGAATTTTGCTTATGTTTTTCACTTTCACAATGCTGTGCATAGTGGCTCTTTTTGTTGCAGCTATATTCGCATGCTTCGCAAACATACTTAGGTTTAGTAGAGTTTTGCTTATGTTTTTCAGTTTCACAATGCTGCACATAGTGGCTCTTTTTGTTACAGCTATATTCGCATGCTTCGCAAACATACTTCGGTTTAGAGTCCATTGCAATAAATTTGAGAGATTTGTATATAATGAAAATATTAAAATTTATGCTTTAAGCATTTTTCACATTGGTTGAATATTATCCGCTAAGCAAATGAGTCGGCCTATTGTTGGCCTATTATAGGCTTTTGCCTAGGGGACACTGCCTATTTCAGCCTATTTAGCCTGTTTTCCCTATATAAAATAGCCTATTTTAGCCTATAAAATAGGCTGTTTTTTAGGCCGTTGTCCCAAAAATGCACCCAGTTTGGTGCTTTTTTTTAAGCTTTTTTTCGGTCAAAAAAATCACTTTTTCCGCGCCATTTTTTGTCAGACCAGTATGCTCTTATAATTACAGTATTATTTTCTAAAATAAATTTGTTATATTTTGATTCGACTTTGCACAAGACTCGAAAAATTTTTGAGAAATGGACATAAAAAGTATGTCCAAAAATCGAAACCACGAAACACTTTTCAACAAAAACGCGCGGCACTAGGTGATTTGCGGAACTTTTTTATAATGTTAATTGAGACACCATGTGTGCAGTCGTGAAAATCAAATGACCAAATGTGCTGGTTTTCAAAACACATCACATGAGCGGTTGTTAGCGAGGAGTTGCGTGGTGCCTTTTTTTAAGCTTTTATTGGGTTCATAAAACGCGCGCTAATAAATACGCTCATAAACTTTTTCATCACGTTTTCAGGAGTGTATTCTTTGTAAGCATTCCAATCATTTTTGGATTTTATGATTGTCCTGATATTTTTGAATGCATCAATCAAACTTTCCTCTGAATTAAAAATTATAGCCTTGTCACCAAGAATTTCTATATGACTATTGTCAATTTTAGAAACACATGTGATTACAGGTTTATTCAATGTTGAAAACTCGGCAACCGCCAATCCAAAAGTTTCCCCGTCGCTTCTGGCATGAATCATTGCATCACACGTGTTGATAAATTTCACTTTTTCAACTGGGTCAATGATTCTGTCAATGTAAATGATTTGCGGGTGTTCATAAAATTTATTAGTATTCACAAACAGAAAGAATAGTTTGCGATCAAGTTCAACCATTTTTGCAATTGCTCTGTGTGCCATTTTAATGTCGAATTGATATAACCCGCCAATTCTGCCTATCACAATGGCATCGTCATGAATGTTTAATTGCTTTCGCATATCATCATTGCACTTGGGCAAATTTATCATATAGGGCACGTAATCCACAATGTTGTTGTATTTTGCCGATAGTTGTTTTGATATGGTGGCATATTTTTCGCCATGCGGTTCAACCGTAAAAACGGCATGAGTTAAATTTGGACAATTCGCAACCATGTCATTGCCCGATGAGCCACCACTTTTGGTGTTATAAAAATAATTAATTTTTTCGTGCAAAATTATCTCATCTATTTCCGAAAATTTATCATAAGCATAACACTTGAATTGGTTTTCAAATCTTTTAATGACATTGTGGTCATTATTCCATGCATGTTTGCAGTAAAAAATAATACTTTTGTTGCCATATAATTTTTGGTTGCAGTAAGCATAATCGTACATGGCCACTTCTGTTCCTCTTTCACACAGTTGGTTGCTGTGAAATCCGATCACCAGTTTCACTGCAAAATCTTGCTCCCCTTCCACAACCATGTTTTTTTGTTTGTTTGTTTGTTTGTTTGTTTGTTTGGTTGTTTGTTTGGTTGTAAATGTTGTTATTTTCAAGTTTTTAAGTGTTTATTCATGCAATTTCATTCCCAGACGACCACAGGGCCGCCGGAAGGCCACGCGGCATACGGGATCGCCTTGCTGGTGGATTGCGGAAAAGACAGCAGCTTTTGCAGAGCGGCCTGGCGGCGTTCCAGCGGGGTCTGTTTGGCACTGGACGGCTCTCGGCGCGTCAGCTGCTTGAACCGCCATTCGAACTGCAGCGCGGCCTGCCAGGTGGGGAACCCGGTCACATGGCATGCGCGGCGCCAGGTTTCGCCGCGGGCCACCTTGGCGCCGGTGGCATGTGCTCCGCCGCTGAGTTCTTTGTTGTGTTGTCTGAGCCGGCGTTCCAGATTCACGGTGGCTCCCACATATGTCGCGCGCTTGGAGGATGATTCCAGCAAATACACGAAGAATTCTTTGGCATCCTTGATTTCTTCTTCGCAAATGGGTTGCATTTGTGCGTTATATGTGTTTATGTATTATGTATTATGCGTTGTGTGTATTATGTATTATGCGTTGTGTTTATTATAAAATGAAAAATGTATATTTTTTCATTTTTTTTGTATTGTGTTTCATATTTTAGATTTTGCATTTGTGCTGTTGTGATGTTGTGCTGTTATCTGCGCATGCTGGGCACGTCATCATCAACTGTAAAGTCGTCGGATGGCTGTGAATCAACGTGATCGTGGTCGTGATCGTGATTGTGGTCGTGGTCGTGGTCGTGGACGACGTGGGAAGGCGTTTCAGACAGCTGGATGTCGTCGTCGTTGAATTCGGTGCTTTGCGTGTCTCCAGATATGCAGCGTCCCAACGCCCGACGGCACACCTCGTATGCCACCGGCGTGTCGTGCGAATCGTGATGAATGGAGTGCAGTCGGTCAAGTCCCATGCCAGCGGCATTGCGTTTTGCAGACGGATCAGACCCGATGAAGAGAATGGAATGCATCGGATTCCTTTTTTTGTTGTCGGCAATCATTTCATTCACGCTGCTCTGCGTGTAATTGCGGGAATCGTTGTTGTCGCCGTCGGTGAAGATGTACGTCGTCGCTGGAACTCCCGCGCTGCTTGTGTTCATATGGGCAATTGCAATGGCGGCTGCATCCCACAACGCAGTCATGCCGTCACACACCAACTCGGCGGGGTTCATGAGCGGGACATCGTGCACTGAAAACTGATCACCCACGCGGATTCTGTCATGCGACGAGAATTTAATGATGCAAACATGGGCTCGGTGTTCGCAAGGCTCACGGTAACGAGTTTTCAGATCACCAATGATTTCGTTGATGCCTTTGACGACTGACACACGCTGGTCCTCCATAGACCCGCTGACATCTTGGACAAATATGACGTCCATGTCTTTCGTGGCAATGGGATGGCTTGATTCGGTCATTGCTTTGCGTGTGACTGACTGTTTGCGTTGGGTTTGTTTGAGGGTTGAACCAATGGCTTTCAATTTTTTTTTAATTGTGAAATGATTTTATAGTACACATGAAAACACTGTATAAATAAAATATGTTATTAATGAAATACTGTCAAAAAATGAACAATGTGGTAAAATTTTTTATTTTTGTGATGCTTATTTTCATGTCCAGCATGGCATATTCATTTGCCAATTTTGGCGAGACAAAACACAAAAACACCATAGACATATTGTCGTTGGATTTTTTACCGATTATTGTAATATCACTTGGTTATGCATTCTTGGAATATTTATTCAAGATACCTGGATATTATTTAGTGAGAGATTTATTCACTCCGATTGAGTTGCAAATGTTTTGGCTATTGTTCACCTCCATCAGCGTGATTTTATTTCAAACGGTTTTTCTAAAAAAAGAAATGCAAATTCATTCATGTGTTTCATTTTCTCTCATCCTACTCATTTTAATAATTGACATGCAATTCAAAAAATAAGCGCATCATCATCATCATTGCGCGCGTGATGGGGTGGTGGTGTATTTTTCATACATGTGTTTGCATGCCCCCAGCGTGGTCATTCCAATGAATATCCACGATTGGTTGTAAAAGTATTTGGACATGTCCAGCACTTGGAGGGTGTAGGAACACATCGGATTGGCGATGTTAAAAAATGTCACAATGTATCCATAGAATCCGGGGGGAGCACAAAAGTGCGCATACGTTTGCGCAGCAGCCCAGTGCAGGGATGCAAATGCGGCAGGCATAAACATGAATGCAATTCCACTCATCTCACAACACAGTGCATTGATTTATCATCTCTCATTGTTTGTTTTTAATACTATTTGGGATGCATTCCTTTATTTGCGCATTTTGTTTGAATTATTGCACTGCAGATGCTTGTGAGAGAAAATATAGAGCAATGTGCAATAATGTGTATTTAATTAATGTGAAAATCATTTAAATGTTATTTTTGATCGTTTAATTATTGCTGCAATCCAACAAATTAACATATACCATACATAAACAAATGCCGCAGCAAAAGGTGGCATTCATAACTGGAATCACCGGACAAGACGGTTCGTACCTGGCCGAACTGCTGCTTGGAAAGGATTATTTGGTGCACGGCTTGATCCGGCGCTCCTCAACGATGAACACGTCGCGCATTGAGCACATGTTTCATAACCCCGCGCTCAAGCTGCACTACGGCGACATGACGGACAGCGCGTGTCTGTACAAGATTTTGAACCACATCAAAACCACGCACCCCGCAATGGAACGCTTGGAAATTTACAACTTGGCCGCGCAGTCGCACGTCAAAATATCGTTTGAGATGCCGGAATACACGGCCGACACGGACGCGTTCGGCACTCTGAAGCTGCTGGAAGCGATTCGCAACAACGAGTTGGGCGCGGTTGCCCGGTTTTATCAGGCATCCACCAGCGAGCTGTACGGCAAGGTGCAGGAGATGCCGCAGAGCGAGACCACTTCGTTTTATCCGCGTTCACCGTACGCGGTAGCAAAGCTGTACGCGTACTGGATCGTGAAGAATTACCGCGAGGCGTACGGCATGCACGCATCCAACGGCATCCTGTTCAATCACGGCGGCGTGCGCCGCGGCCACAACTTCGTGGAGCGCAAAATCACGCTGGGCCTCGGCAAGATTCTGCGCGGCGAGACGGACCGGCTGGTCATGGGCAACATTGATTCGCAGCGCGATCTGGGCAGCGCGCAGGATTACGTGGAGGGCATGTGGCTCATGCTGCAGCAGGATGCGCCGGACGACTACGTGCTGGCCACGGGGGAGACGCACAGCGTGCGCGAAATGATTGAGCTGGCGTTCGGCATGGCGGGCATGCGGTTGAAGTGGCGCGGCACGGGATCGGACGAGGTGGGATACGATGAGGTCACGGGCAAAGACCTGATTTTCATTGACCCGAAATATTACCGCCCGACGGAGGTGGACGTGCTGTGGGGCGACGCGTCCAAGGCGGCGCAAGTGCTTGGATGGCACCCGCGCACCTCGTTTGAGCAGCTCATTGCCGAGATGGTGGCGCAGGACACGCAAACCGTGTATAAGATCATTTAGATTTCGTGTTAAAATAATATTGAAATAATATGCTTAATTTTTACATTTGTGCAAAAATTGAATTAAATATAAGGAGGATGTTGCTATCACTATCGCGCACTCATTTCATTTAATCAATGCATCCATTGATGGACCGAATCATAAACAGGAGGCATGCGCTCACCAGCTTAACCGATGCCGAATTTGAGGCGATTCTGCCGCAGCTGGCCGCCGAACTGGAATCCCATGGGGTGTTGCGCGAAACGTACAGTGACTCCGAAATACAGAAGGACTGGGCCCTGCTCCTGAAAAAGGACACAACGATCAATGCAATGACCATTTCGGCCACGGAGGTGGCGGGCATGAAGGTGCTGCGAAAACACATGCGGCACTTCCACTCTGTGCGCAATTACAAGGGGCACTCCGTGGAGTCGCGGTGGACGCAGCCGTGCCTGGAAAAGGCGCTGCGATTCAACCGCGCGCAGCACTCCACGCCCTACGCATCCGAAATCATTCGCTCGCTGTCATTCGCCAACGGGCTGGGCAAGGTGACCATGTACCGCCCGCTCATGGCAAAAAAGGTGGTGTCCTATTTGGCCACCAAGGACGGACTGACGGACGTGCGTGTATTGGACGTGTGCGCGGGATGGGGCGGCCGAATGATCGGCGCCAAAAGCGTCGGAATCAAAGTGCATTACACGGGGATTGACCCGTGCGCGAAGACGTATGAGGCGCTGCGCGCCATTCGCGACGAGCTCGGCCTCACCAATGTCACTCTGATTAACCAGCCCGCTGAGGTGGCGCTGCAAGAGCTGGACCCTGGTCCTGGTGCGACTTATGACATTGCACTCACCAGCCCGCCGTATTACAACCTGGAAATTTACTCGGACGAGCCGACGCAGAGCGTTTCATCTTCTGAACTTGATGGATACCAGACGTGGTTAAATAAATTTTTGAACCCGGTGATTGCGGGCGTCATTCGGCTCGGGGTGAAATACAGCTGCTGGAGCGTGAAGAACTTTAAGACCGACAAGAAATACGATCTGCTGGACGATGTGATACGGATTCACGGCGAGCACGGGTGGCGCCTTTTGGACGACGTGGTTTTCACGATGGCCAACAGCCGACGCCCGGGACAGAAAGCCGCAAGTGAAGATGTCGCCCCAAAAAAAACGGAGGAATGCACCTACGTCTTTGTTCGGGTGGCATAATACAGAAGTATTAGTGCAATATAAAAAACAAACATTTGCGCCACAACAATCATTATAATATTCAAAACAAACACCATGTCTTTATATTTTTTATTTGGGAATGGTGCCGACGAATTTGCGCAGGCACTCCAGTCCGTGAATCGGGGTGAGATACGGCATGATGGCCGATTTAATAGTCCACCATCCTTGCTTGCCCTGGAATGTCACCACTTTTTTTTCGCGCAGCTCGCCCATAAGTTGTGCTTTTGTCACGCACCACACCTTCCACTCGTGGAAATCTAATAAAGCCAGCATGGCAAACGTGTAGTCGTGATCGGGTTCCAGGTGCTGCCACCGGCAGTCATTTTTTCCGGCCCAGTGTCGGGCGCATTTGATTTCGCATTTGTGGCCTTGAAATATGCCGTCATGT
>Ga0315293_10004456_pt1 | contig 13292 bp, 24 predicted proteins | sample YL17G13_20_MG_FD_203071 | JGI IMG/M metagenome (GOLD analysis project Ga0315293, IMG submission 203071) | Sediment microbial communities from Yellowstone Lake, YNP, Wyoming, USA - YL17G13_20 | ecosystem: Environmental > Aquatic > Freshwater > Lake > Sediment | place: USA: Wyoming | collected... | reverse complement strand
GGGGAGGCGGAAGCCTGATGCTCGCCCCGAAGAAGGTCAAGCACCGCAAGGTGCACCGGGGTCGGATGCGCGGCCGAGCCAAGGGAGGCGCCGACGTGCAGTTCGGCGATTTCGGCCTCATGGCCCTCCAGCCGGCGTGGATCACGAACCGGCAGATCGAGGCCGCCCGTGTCGCGATCACGCGCCACATCCGCCGCGGCGGGAAGGTGTGGATCAACATCTTCCCCGACAAGCCCTTCACGAAGAAGCCGGCCGAGACCCGCATGGGTTCCGGCAAGGGCAACCCCGAGGGTTGGGTCGCCGTCGTGAAGCCCGGGCGCGTGTTGTTCGAGCTGTCCGGCGTGTCCGAGACGCTCGCCCGCGAAGCGATGGATCGCGCCGCGCACAAACTGCCGATCAAGACGAAGTTCATCACCCGCGTCGGAGGTGGGGAGTGACCAGGGTCGCGGAGCTCCGGGACCTCGGCGACGACGAGCTGATCGAGCGGCTCGAGTCGTTCAAGGAGGAGCTGTTCAACCTGCGGTTCCAGCTCGCCACCGGCCAGCTGGACAACCCGATGCGGATCAGCCAGGTCCGCCACGACGTGGCGCGCATCCTCACGGTCCTGCGCGAGCGGCACGTCGAGCAGGAGATCGAAGAGGGGATCGCGAAGGCCGGCAGCGAGGCGCTCGTGCACGCACGCGAGGGCCGTGCCGAGAAGGCCGAGCGAAGAGGCCTGCGGCGCTTCCGGGGTGGGTCGCGCGCGGAGGCCGTCGAGGCGGAGGCCGTCGAGGAGATTAAAGCCGTCGAGGAGATCGAGGCCGTCGAGGAGGAGCCCGCCGCAGCCGTTCCGGCCGCGGACGAGGTCGAGGAGGAGCAGTGAGCGACGAGATGGCGACCGAGACCCCGCAGCGGGGCCGGCGGAAGATCCGAACGGGCGTGGTCGTGTCCGACGCGATGGACAAGACCGTGCTGGTCCGCATCGACCGCACGATGCGGCACCCCCTCTACAGGAAGATCGTGGGGCGCTCGGCCAAGCTCGCCGCTCACGACGAGAACAACGACGCGCACGTGGGCGACACGGTCCGCGTGATGGAGACCCGCCCGCTGTCGAAGACCAAGCGCTGGAGGGTCGTGGAGATCGTGGAGAGAGCCGAGTAGGCGGATGATCCAGCAGGAGACGCGCTGCAAGGTCGCGGACAACACGGGGGCCAAGGAGGTCCTCGTGATCCGCGTGCTCGGCGGCTCGCACCGCCGGTACGCGGCCATCGGCGACGTGGTCGTTGGCTCGGTGAAGGACGCCCTGCCCGGCGGCGCGGTGAAGAAGGGTGAGGTGGTTAAGGCCGTTGTCGTGCGCACCGCCAAGGAGCGCCGCCGGCCCGATGGCTCCTACGTCCGCTTCGACGACAACGCCGTTGTCCTGCTCACGGCCGACTCGAGGAACCCGCGTGGGACCCGCATCTTCGGACCCGTCGCGCGCGAGCTGCGCGAGAAGCGGTTCATGAAGATCATCTCGCTCGCTCCGGAGGTGGTGTAGATGCCGGGCGTGGACATCAGGAAGGACGACAACGTGCAGGTGATGGCCGGCAAGGACCGCGGCCACACCGGCCGCGTGATCCGCGTGCTGCCGCGCAGGGGCAAGGTCATGGTGGACGGCGCCGCTCGGGCGAAGAGGCACCAGCGGGCCAGCGGCAAGCGCTCGAAGAGCGGCTCGCAGCTTCAGCAGGGCGGCATCATCGACACCGAGCTGTTCATCGACATCTCGAACGTGCAGCTCGTGTGCAAGTCGTGCGGGCAGCCCACACGCATCGGCCACCAGGCGGACGCCAGCGGCTCGAAGGTACGGATCTGCAGGAAGTGCGGGGCGGAGCTGTGAGCGGCGACTACGTTCCCCGGCTGAAGGTGCGCTACCGGAAGGAGCTCCTCCCGCGGCTGCAGCGCGAGCTCGGGCTGAAGAACCCGATGCAGGTTCCGCGCCCGGAGAAGGTCGTCGTGAACATGGGGATCGGCGACTCGCTGAAGGACGGTCGTATGCTGGAGGCCGCCGTCGACGACCTCAAGGTCATAACCGGCCAGAGGCCGGTGGTGACGAAGGCGAGGAAGTCGATCGCCAGCTTCAAGATCCGCGAGGGCATGTCGATCGGGGCGAAGGTCACGCTCCGGGGCGACCGGATGTGGGAGTTCATCGACCGGCTGCTCTCGATCGCGATCCCGAGGATCCGCGACTTCCGCGGTCTTCCGCTGCGGGCGTTCGACGGCCACGGGAACTACACGATGGGATTGACCGAGCAGCTGATCTTCCCGGAGATCGACTACGACAAGGTAGTGAAGGTCCGTGGGATGGACATCACGATCGTGACGACGGCAGAGGACGACGAGCGGGGCAGGGCGCTGCTGACCGCCCTCGGCTTCCCCTTCGAGGGGATGCCGGCGGTGTCGGCGGCCTCCTAGAGCGAGGAAAGCGAGCATGGCGAAGAAGGCACTGGTCGAGAAGCAGCAGCGGCAGGGGAAGTTCAGGGTCCGCGAGTACACGCGGTGCCGGCGGTGCGGACGGCCGAAGGCCGTGTACCGCAAGTTCAAGCTGTGCCGGATCTGCTTCCGTCAGCTCGCGCACGCGGGGGAGCTTCCGGGGGTGACGAAGGCGTCATGGTGAAACTCGCGACCAACGTCACGGACCCGATCGGGGACATGCTCACGCGGATCCGCAACGCGAACCTCGTGTGCAAGGAGGAGCTGTTCTTGCCGGTGTCGAAGACGAACGAGGCGATCCTGAAGATCCTCGCCGCCGAGGGGTTCATCGGCGGCTACGCGCGCGAGGGCGAGGGCGTGGAGCAAGCGTTCCGCGTCCGACTGAAGTACGGCGCGAAGCGCGAACGAACGATCACGGGCTTGAAGCGTGTGTCGAAACCCGGCCGCCGTGTCTACTCGGCGTGTGACGAGCTGCCGCGCGTGCTCGGCGGACTCGGCATCGCGATCGTGTCCACATCTCGGGGAGTCATGACCGACCGCGAGGCCGTTCGGCGCGGCGTCGGCGGCGAGATCCTGGCCTACGTCTGGTGAGCCATGAGTCGGATCGGTAGACAGCCCATCGAGATCCCGAGCGACGTCGACGTGCAGGTCGGCGACGACGCGCTCGTGACCGTCAAGGGCCCGCGTGGGACCCTGTCCCGCCGGCTGCACCCCGAGATGCGGATCGTCCGCGAGGAGAACGTGCTCCGGGTCGAGCGGCCGAGCGACGAGAGCTTCCACCGGAGCCTTCACGGGCTCACGCGAACGCTCGTCGCCAACATGGTCGAGGGCGTGACGAAGGGCTACGAGAAGCGCCTGCAGATCGTGGGCGTCGGCTACCGAGCCGCGATGAAGGGGAGCGACCTCGAGGTCCTGGTCGGGTATTCGCATCCGGTCGTCGTCGCCTGCCCGGAAGGCATCGAGTTCGAGGTCCCGGCTCCCACGCAGATCGTGGTGCGGGGCAACGACAAGGAGATGGTCGGCCAGGTCGCCGCCAGCATCCGCAAGATCCGGAAGCCCGAGCCCTACAAGGGCAAGGGCATCCGCTACGAGAACGAGTACGTGCGGAAGAAGGCCGGCAAGGCCGCGAAGGGCGCAGCATAGCGATGGATGCGAAGACGAAGCGCGCGGCGCGCGCGCACCGCCACGCGCGGGTGCGTAGGAAGGTGTCGGGCAGCCCGGAGCGGCCGCGCCTGGCCGTGTACCGGTCGAACCGGCACATCTACGCGCAGCTCATCGACGACGCGTCGGCTCGCACCCTGGTCGCGGCCTCCGACCACGATGTGACGGTGAAGAGTGACGTGACGGTGAAGGGCGACGTGACAGTGAAGGGCGACGTGACGGTGAAGGGCGGCAAGAAGGAGACCGCGAAGGCGGTGGGCACCCTGCTCGCGGAGCGGGCCAGGTCGGCAGGGATCGAGCGCGCAGTGTTCGACCGCGGCGGCCGGCTCTACCACGGCCGGGTGGCCGCGCTGGCCGATGCGGCCAGGGAGGGAGGACTCCACATCTGATGCGACGGTACGACTCGAGCGGGGAGCAGAAGAGCATCTACGAGGAGCGGGTCATCGCGATCAACCGCGTGTCCAAGGTCGTCAAGGGCGGCCGCCGCTTCTCGTTCACCGCGCTCGTCGTCGTGGGCGACGGCGCCGGCCGCGTGGGCCTCGGCTACGGCAAGGCGAAGGAGGTTCCGGCCGCGATCGCCAAGGGCGTCGAGGAGGCCAAGCGCAAGATGTTCGAGGTGCCGATGATGGGCACCACGATCCCGCACGAGGTGATCGGTGAGGACGGCGCCGGCGTCGTGCTCCTCAAGCCCGCCGCTCCCGGCACCGGCGTCATCGCCGGCGGTGCGGTGCGCGCGCTCGTGGAGTGCGCTGGTGTCAAGGACATCCTGTCCAAGTCCCTCGGCTCGTCCAACGCCATCAACATCGTGAAGGCGGCCGTCGCCGGGCTGAAGGAGCTGAAGCGCCCTAACCAGGTGGCGGGACTCCGCGACCGCGAGGTGCACCAGGTCGCGCCGAAGCCGATGCTCGAGGGTATGGCGGCCGCGCAGGAACGCCTGCAGGCCAAGCGCGCCGCCGCCCTGGAGGATGTCTACGGCGACCAGGCCGACGCCGCGCCGTCGAGAGGCCGCCGATGAGCAGGCTCAAGGTCACGCAGGTGCGGAGCGTCATCCACCACCCGAAGGACCAGAAGGACACGGTCCGCCGGCTCGGTCTGCACCGGATCAACGACTCGGTGGTCAAGGACGACCGTCCCGAGATCCGCGGCATGATCGCCAAGGTCCGCCACCTCGTGAAGGTCGAGGAGGTGGCCGAGTGAAGCTGCACCATCTGAAGCCCGCCGAGGGCGCGACGACGAAGCGCAAGCGGGTCGGCCGCGGCCGCGCCGGCGTGCGCGGGAAGACGGCCGGCCGCGGCACGAAGGGCTACCTGGCCAAGCACAACCCGAAGCTGGGCTTCGAGGGCGGCCAGATGCCGTTGTCGCGCCAGATCCCCAAGCTGAAAGGCTTCACGAACCCGGGCCGCGTCGAGTACGCGGTCGTGAACGTCGAGAAGCTCGGTCAGGTCTTCGAGGGCGGCGAGGTCGACCCCGCCGCCATGCTGGCCCACGGCCTGGTCCGCAAGGGCCGGCCGGTGAAGGTGCTGGCACGTGGCGAGATCCAGACCGCGATCGTCGTGCGCGCCCACGCGTTCTCCGAGGCGGCGAAGGCCAAGATCGAGCGGGCCGGAGGCCGGGCCGAGATCATCGCGTGACGGGATAGGATGATGGCCACGTGCTGAGAGGCTTCGTCAACGCGTTCAGGATCCCGGATCTCCGCAAGAAGATCCTCTTCACCCTCCTCATCATCGCGGTCTACCGGTTCGGCTGCCACGTCCCGGTCCCGGTGGTGGACATCAGCGGGTTCCAGAAGGCCCTCCAGGCGCAGGGCGGCACCGGGTTCCTGAACTTCATCGACCTGTTCTCCGGCGGCGCGCTGACGCGCATGGCCGTGTTCGGGCTCGGGATCATGCCGTACATCACGTCGTCGATCATGATGCAGCTCCTCACGGTCGTGATCCCCAAGCTCGAGCAGTGGCAGAAGCAGGGCGAGACCGGGACGAAGAAGATCAACCAGTGGACCCGTTACATAACGGTCGTGCTCGCGCTGCTGCAATCGACCAGCCTCGTGTTCCTGTTCCACTCGCACTCGTCGCAGCTCGCCAACGTCGACATCTTCCCGCCGGGCAGGTTCACGCCCGGGAACATCGCGCTGATCGTGATGGTCATGACCGCGGGGACGGCGCTCATCATGTGGATGGGCGAGCTCATCACCCAGCGCGGGATCGGCAACGGCATGTCGGTGATGATCTTCACGAGCGTGATCTCGCGGCTCCCCCAGCAGGGGCGTGGGATCCTACTACAGGGCGGGGCGACGAAGTTCATCGTGGTCCTGTTGATCGGCCTCGCGCTGATCGTCGCCGTCGTCTTCGTCGAGCAGGGACAACGCCGCATCCCCGTCCAGTATGCGAAGCGCGTCGTCGGGCGACGGATGACGACCGGCGGCAGCACGTACATCCCGCTCAAGGTGAACCAGGCCGGCGTGATCCCGATCATCTTCGCCTCGTCGATCCTGTACTTCCCGACGCTCCTCGCGAGCATCTACCACGCCGACTGGTTCACGAAGTTCGTCAGCGGCAGCGTCACGAACCCGCGGAGCCCCGTCTACATGGTGATCTACGGCGCGCTGGTGGTGTTCTTCGCCTACTTCTACACGGCGATCGCGTTCAACCCGGTCGACACCGCCGACAACCTGCGCAAGTATGGTGGTTTCGTCCCCGGCATCCGGCCGGGCCCGCCGACCGCCCAGTACCTGAACGACGTGCTCGTGCGCATCACGCTGCCGGGGTCGCTGTTCCTCGCCTCGATCGCGCTGCTGCCGTCGATCGTGCTCGCCTTCTGGGTGATCCAGCAGTTCCCGTTCGGCGGCACGTCGCTGCTCATCACGGTCGGCGTGGCGCTCGAGACGATGAAGCAGCTCGAGTCCCAGCTCCTGATGCGTCACTACGAGGGGTTCCTGAGGTAGCCCATGCGCCTAGTGCTCCTTGGTCCACCGGGCGCGGGGAAGGGAACTCAGGCGACGAGGCTCGCCGAGCGGCACGGGCTCGTGGTCATCGGGACCGGCGACATCTTCCGCGACCACGTGGCGCGGGGCACACCCCTCGGGCTCGAGGCGAAGGGATACATGGACCGCGGCGAGTACGTGCCCGACGAGGTCGCCGTGAAGATGGTGCTCGAACGCCTCGAGGAGCCCGACGCCCGTGAGGGGTTCATCCTCGATGGCTTCCCCCGCACGGCGCCGCAGGCCCGGGCGCTGGAGGAAGCCCTCGCCGCGTCGGGACGGCCGCTCCAATGCGTGCTCGACTTCCGCATCGGCGACGAGGCGGCGGTGCGGCGCCTGACGAACCGCCTCAGTTGCCCGAACTGCAAGCGCGTCTACAACCTGTCGTTCAAGCCACCGCGCGTCGAGGGCGTGTGCGACGCGTGCGGCGGCGAGCTCAAGCTCCGCTCCGATGACGACGAGGCCACGATCCGCCGGCGACTGGAGGTGTACCGCAGCGAGACCGAGCCCCTGGAGCTCTACTTCCGGGAGCGCGGCCTGCTTCGCGACATCGATGCCGAGTTGCCGGAGGAGGTCGTCGCCGAGCGCACGATCGAGGCCGTCTCCGACCTGCTGGGCGCGGACGGGTGATCGTCTACAAATCCGCCCAGGAGGTCGACAAGATGCGGCGCGCCGGTCGGATCGTCGCCGGCACGATCGACCGGGTGGTGGCCTCCGTCGCGCCGGGCAGGACCACCGCCGACCTCAACGCCGTCGCGGAGGCCTACATCCGTGAGCGGGACGCGACGCCGTCGTTCCTCGGCTACCGGGGCTATCCGGCCTCGATCTGCACGTCGCTGAACGACGAGGTCGTTCACGGGATCCCCTCGAAGAAGCGGGAGCTGAAGGAGGGCGACGTGCTCTCGCTCGATTTCGGCGCGATCTTGGAGGGCTTCCAGGCCGACTCGGCCGTCACCGTGTTCGTCGGGCGCCCGCCCTCGGAGGAGGCGGTGAAGCTCGTCCGCGCCACCGAGGCGTCCCTCGAGGCCGCCATCTCGCAGGTGCGGCCCGGCGGGCGGCTGTCCGACATCGGTCACGCCGTGGAGCAGGTGGCGCTCGGCGCCGGTTTCCAGGTGGTCCGCGAGTACGTCGGCCACGGGATCGGGCGGGCGATGCACGAGGATCCCCAGATCCCGAACTACGGTGACCCGGGCCGAGGGCCGGAGCTTCGTCCCGGCCTCGTGCTCGCGATCGAGCCGATGGTGAACGTGGGGGACTGGCGGACGCGGGTGCTGGCCGACGGGTGGACCGTCGTCACGGACGACGGGTCGCTGTCGGCCCACTTCGAGCACACGGTCGCCGTCACCGAAGACGGCCACGAGGTGCTCACCGCCCGCGGCTGAGCCCGGAGCGGCAGGTCGGAGCCGGTTCGCGGTCCGGCGCAACCCTCGTGGACGACCGCCCGGGGCGCCCCCTATACTGAATGGCCGCCCCCCGCCGGGGGCGGTGTCGGCTCGCCTGCGGGCGGGTCGTGGTTGTCCGTTCGAGAGGTCACCCGGGAGCTTGCCGAAGAAGGACGCCATCGAGGTGGAGGGCACGGTCTCAGAACCGTTGCCCAACGCCATGTTCCGGGTGGAACTCGACAACGGACACAAGGTGTTGGCCCACATCTCTGGGAAGATGCGGATGCACTACATCCGGATCCTCCCGGGAGACCGGGTGCTGGTGGAGCTGTCGCCGTACGACCTGACGCGCGGCAGGATCGTGTACCGCTACAAGTGAAGAAGGTTCGAGGATGAAGGTGCGGCCGTCGGTGAAGAAGATCTGCGACAAGTGCAAGATCATCCGCCGGCGCGGCCAGGTCCGGGTCATCTGCTCGAACCCTCGACACAAGCAGCGCCAGGGCTGAAAGGAAGAGCAGTGGCACGTATCGCAGGCGTCGACCTTCCCCGCGACAAGCGGGTGGACATAGGGCTCCGCTACATCTACGGCATCGGTCCCACCCGGGCCTACGAGATCGTGAGCGGCGCACAGGTGGACGGTGCGACCAAGGTGAGGGATCTCTCCGAGGAGGAGGTCGCCCGCATCCGCGAGTTCATCGACCGCACCTACAAGGTCGAGGGTGATCTGCGTCGGGACGTCGCGGGCGACATCAAGCGCAAGATCGAGATCGGCTGCTACCAGGGGGTCCGGCATCGCCGGAGCCTTCCGGTCCGGGGACAGCGGACGCACACGAACGCCCGCACCCGCAAGGGGCCCAAGAAGACCGTGGCCGGTAAGAAGAGGGTCAGCGGGAAGAAGTAAGGGAGCGAACGTGGCGAAGCCCAAGGCGAAGAAGGTCCGCAAGAAGGAGAAGAAGCACGTCGTCCACGGTCAGGCTCATATCAAGTCGACCTTCAACAACACGATCGTCACGATCACCGACCTGCAGGGCAACACGATCAGCTGGGCGAGCGCCGGCAACGTGGGGTTCAAGGGATCGCGCAAGTCCACCCCGTTCGCGGCGCAGCTCGCCGCAGAGGCCGCTGCGCGCCGCGCGCAGGAGCACGGCATGCAGAAGGTGGAGGTGTTCGTGAAGGGCCCCGGCTCGGGCCGCGAGACCGCGATCCGCTCGCTCGCGGCGACCGGCCTCGAGGTCGCGGGCATCCAGGACGTGACGCCGGTGCCGCACAACGGATGCCGGCCGAGGAAGCGCCGGCGCGTGTAGCGCGCCGGATCGGCCCGTGGTCGAGCGGGTCGTGATGTCGGCGGGGCAGGGATGGATGATCCCCCGTCGGAGGAGGTAGCCAGGTGTTCATCGTCGCGAGACCACAGATCCAGGAGGAGCAGGTCAACCCGACCCGCTCCAGGTTCATCATCGAGCCGCTCGAGCCGGGCTTCGGCTACACGGTCGGCAACTCGTTGCGCCGCACGCTCCTGTCGTCGATCCCGGGCACCGCGATCTCGTCGGTTCGCATCGAGAGCGTGCTCCACGAGTTCTCGACCGTCCCGAAGGTCACCGAGGACGTCACCGACATCATCCTGAACCTGAAGGAGCTCGTGATCCGCTCCGACGTCGACGAGCCGGTCACGGTCTACCTGAAGGCCAAGGGGCCCGGGGAGGTCACCGCCGGCGACATCGCGCCACCCGCGGGTGTCGAGATCCTCAACCCCGAGCTCCACATCGCGACGATCGGCAGGGGCGGCTCGCTCGAGATGGAGATGGCCGTCGAGCGCGGCGTCGGCTACCGCATGGCCGACAAGAACAAGAATCCGCGCGACCCGATCGGCGTGATCCCGGTCGACTCGATCTTCTCCCCGGTCCGCAAGGTCTCGTACTCGGTCGAGAACACCCGCGTGGAGCAGATGACCGACCGCGACCGGCTGGTCCTGGACGTCGAGACCAACGGCTCCATCGCGCCGCGCGAGGCCGTGGCCTCCGCCGGCGGCACCCTCCTCGAACTCGTGCAGCTCTTCTCCGAGCTCGCCGAGGCCGCCAGCGTGACGGTCGGCCCCGCGGAGGACGAGTCGGTGCCCTCAGACTGGGCGATCACGGTGGAGGAGCTGAACCTGTCGGTCCGCTCCTACAACTGCCTGAAGCGCGAGGGCATCAACTCGGTCGGTGACCTGGTCGAGAAGAGCGAGGCCGAGCTCATGGACATCCGCAACTTCGGTCAGAAGTCGATCGACGAGGTGAGATCGAAGCTCGAGGAGCTGGGTCTCACGCTGCGGGAGGAGTAGCGGATGCCGCGTCCGAAGAAGGGTCCCCGGCTCGGGTCGGGCCCGGCGCACCAGCGGCTCATGCTGAGCTCGCTCGCGGCGCAGCTGTTCGTCCACGAGCGGGTGAACACGACCGAGGCCAAGGCGAAGGCCCTCCGACCCATCGCCGAGAAGCTGATCACGTTCGCCAAAAGGGGCGACGTGGCCGCGCGCCGCGAGGTCCTGAAACAGATCCCCGACCGCGACGTCGTGCACAAGCTGTTCAGCGAGATCGGGCCGCGCTACGTCGAGCGGAACGGCGGCTACACGCGCATCCTCAAGCTCGGGCAGCGACGGGGCGACGGTGCGCCGATGGCGCGGATCGAGCTCGTCGGGGAGGAGTAGGACGGCGTTGCTCACGGGGGTGGCCCGGGGCCGTTGCTCCGCTTGCCAGTCCATCCCCAACCCCGCTCCGCAACGGCCCCGGGCCGACCACAGCTTCGGCCGTTCGCTCCACATCGCCGACCGATGAGCGTTGTCAGGCTCTCGGTCGAGTACGACGGGACGGACTTCCGGGGGTGGGCCCGCCAGACGGGCCTCCGAACGGTGGAGGGCGTGGTTGAGGTTGGGCTGCAACAGGTCCTGGGCGACGTTCCCGAACTAACGGTCGCCGGTCGGACGGACGCCGGCGTGCACGCCCGCGGACAGGTCGTCTCGTTCCCCGCGTCGGGTGATGTCGACGTCGGGCGTCTGCAACGCGCGCTGAACTCCATGCTCGCCCCCGAGGTCGTCATCCTCGACGCGCGGCTCGCGCCGGAGGGCTTCGACGCGCGGCGCTCGGCGATCGCCCGCGAGTACCGCTACCGGATCGACGTCGGCCCCGTTCCCGATCCGTTCACCGCGCGGTTCGTGTGGCACCGATCGGGCGAGCTGTCGCTCCCGCGCATGCGCGCTGCGGCGCGGCACCTACTCGGCGAGCACGACTTCGCGTCGTTCTGCCGCACGCCGAAGGACGGAGGACCGACCGTGCGCCGGCTCGAGCGGCTGACGATCTCTCGCGCCGGTGACCGGATCGAGATCGGCGCACGCGCGAACGCGTTCCTGCACCAGATGGTGCGAAGCGTCGTGGGCACACTCGTCGCGGTCGGGGAGGGGCGCATCGACGCCACGGACATGCCGGGGATCCTCGCCGCGCGCGACCGAGCGAAGGCGGGGGCGATCGCCCCGCCGCATGGGCTCACGCTCGAGCACGTCGTCTACGGCCGAGGGCTCTGACCGGACGGGTCGGTCAACACAGCAGGTCGGGGCCCCGAAGCTGCGCGCGCCGTCGGTCGATGCGCTTTGCACCGGCGGGCCGTGATATAGGTGATGCCGATCGAAGAGAGGGATCGGGAGATGGGGGCGACCGAACTTGCCGCCGCGGTCATCGCGGGAGACCGAACTCGGGCGACCGAGCTGGCCGAGAAGGCCCTCGGGGAGGGCAGGGAGGCATCCGACCTGCTGGATGCCGAGCTCATCCCGGCCATGGAGACGGTCGGAGAGAGGTTCGCGGCAGGAGAGATCTTCATCCCCGAGATGCTGATCGCCGCAGAGGCCATGAAGGCATGCCTGGTGCTCCTTCGGCCACTGCTCTCAGATGCTGCGGCCGACGCCCGCGGCAGGGTCGTGATCGGCACCGTCAAAGGTGACATCCACGACCTCGGGAAGAACGTCGTCTCAACCATGCTCTCTGGGGCGGGGTTCGAGGTCATCGACCTAGGCGTGGACGTCTCAGCCGAGCGGTTCGTTGCCGCCGCCATGGAACATGGGGCCGATCTCGTCGGCCTATCTGCCCTTACCACGACCACGATGCCCGCCATGGAGGAGGTCGTGGAGGCCCTTTCATCTGCGGGTCTCAGGGACAAGGTGAAGGTCATGATCGGCGGCGCTCCGGTGACCGAGGAGTACGCGCGGCAGATCAAGGCCGACGCCTACGAGCCGAACGCTGCGGCCGCCTCCAAGCGGGCCAAGCAGCTGATCAGAGCTCGGGGGTCATCCTGACGCAAGGTGCCCGGCCGCGACCGGGCTCCTGGCGTGTCCTCGGGGTCTACGTCGGGCTCGTCGGTGCGAGCCACGTGCTCTGGATCTCCTTCGCCTCCGTCACCGCGGAGGCCGGCAAGGCGTTCCACACCTCGGACACGTCGGTCGGGTTGCTCGTGTCGGTCGGGCCGCTGTGTTCGGCGGCGCTGTCGATCCCCGGAGGCGCTCTCGCCGACCGGTTCGGCTACCGCACGCCCCTTCTGTGGGCGGGGCTCGCGACGTCTGTGTTCGCGTTCCTTCGGCCGCTCGCCGGAGGGTTCCCGCTCCTGCTCCTGCTGACCGTCGGGCTGCTGCTCCCGCAGCCGTTCCTGATCAACGCGATCGCCGACCTCGTGAACCGGCACTTCCCGGATGAAGACGCAGCGACGGCCACCGGATTGGGAACGATGGCGATCTTCCTCGGCATCACGGTCGGGCTCGTGGCGACGCCTCCCATCGTTGGTGCGATCGGCGTCCGCGGGTCGCAGATCGTCTACGCGGTGCTGTCGGTCATCGCGCTGGCCGGCTTCTTCCTCGTCGCGCCCCGGAAGGTGCCGGATCGGATCGTCGTCTCCGAGGAACTGAGCGTGCGGCAGGCCCTCGCGCGCGTTCTCCGCTCGTCGACGCAGTGGAGGCTCTCGGCGGCGCTGTTCCTCGGGTTCGGCATCTATCTCGGGATGACCTCGTGGCTCGAGGAGATCCTGAAGCCGCGTGGCATCGACGCCACCGGCGCCGGGATCGTCGCGGGGATGATCACGATCGCGGGGATGGCGGGCTCCGTGGCCCTCGGAGCGCTGTCGGACCGCATCCGGCGCCGAACCCCGCTCATCGTCCTGGCCGGCGTGGTCGCGTTGCCCACGGCATGGCTTCTCGGGCACCTGGGATCGATGGCCGCGCTCGTCCCCGTTGCGTTCGTCATGGGCTTCTTCCTGCTGGCGGCGCTCCCGGTCGCGATCGCGGTCGCCTCGGAGGCTCCCTCGCTCGGTCCCCA
>Ga0315293_10004454_pt1 | contig 13295 bp, 12 predicted proteins | sample YL17G13_20_MG_FD_203071 | JGI IMG/M metagenome (GOLD analysis project Ga0315293, IMG submission 203071) | Sediment microbial communities from Yellowstone Lake, YNP, Wyoming, USA - YL17G13_20 | ecosystem: Environmental > Aquatic > Freshwater > Lake > Sediment | place: USA: Wyoming | collected... | reverse complement strand
AAAGGCGATGTTATATGGGGCTCGGCAAGCTGCAGCGTCTTGGCATTCCCCAGGGTGTCTGTCTCCTCTATGTACTTTATATCAACCTTGAATTTTGCGCCATTCCCGAGCAGTTTGAAGCACTCGCCAATCAACTCGTTTTTCCCTATGATGTACATCCTCCTGAAGCCGGACTTCCTGAGGGTCTCTATGTTATGCTCGATGAGGCACCTGCCCCTTATCCTGACGAGCGGCCTGAAGACCCCGTTTATTTTGAGCTTCTCAACATCCCCGCCTCCAAGGAAGACGGCCACCTTGTTCGCCTCAAGATACTGGTTGAGAATGCCTTCTATGGCCTCGGACCTGGACCTTATGACCTCCCCATCCACTATGCTGTCAAGCTTACCGAGGACATCCTCGGATATAGTCATGGAAATCCTGGTCTTGCGCATGACTAATAATTTACAGGGTATCTTTTAAACCATCCTGACTGGCGAGGGGGTTGGAAGTAATATAAAAACGCATGCAAAATGTTATTACTATGAGGATATCGGTCATCGGGACGGGATATGTAGGCCTGATAACAGGCGTATGCTTCGCCGAGCTGGGACACTATGTCATTCTGGTCGACATCATTCCGGAGAAGGTGGAGAAGATAAACAGGGGCATCGCCCCAATATTCGAAGAGAATCTCGATGAGATGCTCAAGAAGAACATCGGCAGGGGAAGAATCCACGCAACGACCCATGTAGACAAGGCCATAGCCGGATCCGGGGTCACGTTCATCTCCGTAGGTACGCCCGGCAAAAAAGACGGTTCAATCGACCTGGCCTGCATAAGGAAGGCCGCCGAGGACATAGGCAAGGCATTGAAAAGCAAAGAGGGCTACCATACGGTCGTTATGAAATCGACGGTCGTGCCGGGCACAACCGAGGAGGTCGCGCTCCCGGCAATAGAAAAGCATTCAGGCAAGAAGGCCGGCAAGGATTTCGGCATGGCCGTGAACCCCGAATTCCTCAGGGAAGGCCTTGCCGTGAAGGACTTCATGAACCCTGACAGGATAGTGATGGGCGGCATGGATGTGAAATCGGTGCATGCCCTCGAGAAGCTCTACAGGGATTTCACATGCCCGAAGACTAAGACGGACATAAAGACAGCGGAGATGATAAAGTACGCGAGCAATGCATTCCTCGCCACCAAGATATCGTTCTCCAATGAGATTGGGAACCTCTGCAAGAAACTCGGGATAGATTCATACGTGGTCGCAGAGGGCATGGGCCATGATGCCAGGATAGGAAACAGGTTCCTGAACTCAGGCATCGGGTATGGCGGCAGCTGCTTCCCCAAGGATGTGAAGGCCTTAACTTCGGAGTCGAGGAAGATTGGAACGAGGCTTAAGATAATCGAGGCAGCCGAAGAGGTGAACGATGAGCAGCCGCTGAGAATAGTGGCAATCCTTAAGAGGCACGTGCCAAGGCTGGAAAACAAGAGCATAGCGGTCCTGGGCCTGGCGTTCAAGCCGGGCACTGACGACATCAGGGAGGCGCCGTCGCTGAAGATAGTTAAGGAGCTGCTCCATGAAAGGGCTAGGGTGAAGGCATATGACCCGGAGGCCGCCGAAAACTTCAGAAAGGTGCATAAGAACGTGGATTATTGCCTGAGCGCGAAGGATGCGCTGAAGGATGCGGACGCCTGCCTCATCCTGACGGAATGGGACGAATTCAGGGACCTGTCAGATGCTGATTTCAGGTCAATGAGAAAGAAGGTAATTATTGAAGGCCGAAGGGTTTTGGACAAGGGGAAGGTCAAAGGTTTCGAAGGCGTCTGCTGGTAGGAAGCTTTTTATAAAAAAGCTTCAGCAAAAAGACAAAGGGAAAGACAAAAAAGAAAATACAAAAAGGTTATGGAAATGAAAGAGGAAATCGTTGGGTTGGTGCCGGCCGCCGGAAGCGGGACAAGGCTGTACCCGTTTGCGAGGGCGGTGCCGAAGGAGATGTACCCGATACTTGGCAAGGCCGTGATAGAGCACTGCATAGAGAACCTCAGGGCAGGCGGCATAAAGAAGATTTTCATGATCGTCGGCTACCAAAAGGGAGCCCTCATGGATTACATGGGCGACGGCTCTTTCTTCGGCGTGAATGTGGCCTATATATACCAGATGAAGAGAAAGGGGCTCGGCCACGCCATATACCAGTCGAAGGACTGGATAAAGACGACCTTCGTCACGCTTCTTGGCGACTCGTTCATAGAGCCTAAGAAGGAAATCAGGGAGCTCATAAGGATACATCAAAGGAAGAAGCCGATTGCATCACTACTGCTTTTCGAGGTCAAGGACCCGAAGGGGTACGGGCTGGCCAAATTCAAGAAGCTGAAGGGTGGCATGGGTGAGCTTGAAAAGGTGAAGGAAAAGCCGTCGCCAGTCCGGGCCAAGGAGTACAGGACTGACAGCGGCTATTATGCCCTGTGCGGCGCCTACATCTTCGAGCCGGAGATATTCAAGTACATCGAAAGGACTAAGCCCGGGGTCAAGGGGGAAATCCAGATAACCGATGCAATCTCCCTGGCGATGAAGAACGGCGAAAAGGTCTACGGCGTCGTGCTCAGGGGAAAATACCTGGACATAGGGAAATGGAAGACCATACTGCACACGGAGAGGGAACTGCTCAATTATCTCGACCTGGATGCCTACATCGAGGAAAGGACGAGAATGATGAAGAGGATAAAGAAGCATGAAGAGAACGGCGGTACCTGACATGCCTACATGCCTGATTACAGGGGGCGCAGGCTTCATTGGCTCCCATCTATGCGACAGGCTGCTCAGGGAGGGATTCAGGGTCATCTGCATGGACAACCTGGTGACCGGTAAAATCGAGAACATCCAACATCTCCTCAGCAAAGACAATTTCGTCTACAGGAAGCACGACGTGACCATGCACATAGACGTCGGCGAGAAGGTGGATTACGTGCTGCATTTTGCCTCGCTCGCAAGCCCTGCGGACTACAGGGAGCATCCAATAAAGACACTCAAGGTAGGCACGCTCGGAACCTATAATGCGCTCGGCCTCGCGAAGGCGAAGAACGCGAAGTTCATGTTCGCATCGACGTCCGAGGTCTATGGCGACCCGGAGGTCAATCCGCAGCCGGAGTCCTACTGGGGCAGCGTCAACCCGATAGGAATCCGCTCCTGCTATGACGAATCCAAGCGCTGCGGCGAAGCCCTGACCATGGCCTACAACAGGAAGCACGGCATGGATACGAGGATAGTCCGCATATTCAACACCTACGGCCCAAGGATGCGGGCAGAGGACGGAAGGGTCATACCGGCCTTCATCAACCAAGCGCTGAGGGGGGAGCCAATCACGGTCTTCGGCGACGGGAAGCAGACGAGGAGCTTCTGCTACATATCGGACCTCGTAGAAGGGGTAATGAGGCTGATGAATACTTCCTACAACCTTCCGGTGAACCTGGGGAACCCCATGGAAAAGACGGTCCTCGAGCTGGCCAGGACGATAATCAGGATAACCAATTCGGATTCCAGGGTCATATTCAGGCAGCTCCCGGAGGACGACCCCAAGCAGCGATGCCCGGACATATCCCTGGCGAGGAGAATCCTTCGATGGGAGCCAAAGGTGCCGCTTGACGATGGGCTTAAGAAGACCATAGACTACTTCAAGAAGCAGATGAAATGAGGGCCCGTTCCAATCAATTTAAGTTCCTGCACAAGTTACATCATATGAGCATCGCAAAGCGCATAGCAAAGAACACTGGCGTACTCGTGATAGGGGATACGCTGAAAAGCTTGCTGTATTTCATCCTCGTAATATACATGGCACGGATTCTGGGGGCAGCCGAATTCGGCAAGTACTCCTTCGCAGTCAACTTCACCCTTCTCGCAGGCATAATCCCCGACATGGGGCTCAACTACCTTTACATCAGGGATGTCTCCAGGGACAGGAGCAAAGCCAAGAAGTACATGAGCAACTTCATCTCAATAAAAATACTTCTGTCGACGATAACCTTCACGTTGATAGTGCTTGCCATAAACCTCCTTGGTTACCCCCAGGATACGACCTTCGCGGTGTACGGGATGGCGGTTTACATGATACTGACGTCATTCTTCGAGCTCTTCCGTTCGTCATTCTATGCGTTCGAAAAGATGGAGTATGATGCAGCGGTAAAAATCACGGAGAGGGTCCTGCTCTTCTCCGCCGGCATGTATGTGCTGCTGGCGGGCTACGGGCTCATGGGCATAATATCCATCTCCATGCTGGCTGCCGCGGTGGCATTCATCATGAGTTTCATCTTCATGCTCTGGAGGTTTGTCAGGCCCGTATTATCCCTGGATTTCGAGTTCTGCAGGAAATCAATAAAGACGGCGTTCCCTTTCGGCGTTGCGGTCATCTTCTCCCTGATATATTTTGGCATAGACAGCGTCATGCTCATGATAATGGCCGGAGACAGGCCTGTGGGCATATACAACGCTGCGTACAACCTCATCCTAGGGATCACGATAATCCCAACGGCGTTCACGGCGGCCATTTACCCCCTCCTGTCTCGCTACTTCAAGACGTCCAGGAATTCGCTCAGGGCGCTCCATGGCAAAGCCATGAAGTACCTGGTCATGCTGGCCATACCAATAGGGTTCATAATAACACTCACCGCCCCGAAGATAATCGATTTCCTCTACGGGCCGGAGTATGCAAGTTCCGCTCTTGCGCTTCAGCTGCTCGTCTGGGGAGGCGCGGCATGGTTCATAAGCATGGGCGTGAACGCCTCACTGAGGGCTGTCGACAGGCAGAAGACACTTGCATGGATTGCGGGCACAGGAGCGGCACTGAACGTGTCGCTGAACATTTTCCTCATACCCATGTTTGGCTATATCGGTGCAGGCATAGCGACCATAATCACGCAGTTCTTTGTGCTTTTCGCAGGACTAAAGAAGTTGTCGTCTACGCTCCCTCTTCCTTCCATGTGGGGAACGATTGCCAAGTCGGTCATTTCAAGCATGGCGGTCCTCCTGATACTTCAGTATCTGATGGGCCTTCACGTACTGCTGCTGGCTCTGGCCGCGCTCGTGTATTTCCCGATAATCTTCATTCTGAGGGGTTTCGACCGGGACGATTTTGGTCTTCTCAAGCAGATTTTCTCATCGGGCCAGAAATAGCAACACTTCTCATTCACGCCGAAAAGCCACTTCTCTTTCTTGTCGATCGGAATGGGGTTGAGACATTTCCTTTCCTTATATATCGTACACCGAAGGTTTTTGTCAAGGTATCTGCATTTCATATCTCCGCAGCAGGCGCCGCACCCCGGAGGGCATTCACCCACCCTTTCAGTAAGGCTCTTTTTAACATAAGCCTTCCTGAAGTTAAGAAGATAAAATCTCCTTAACCTGTTTATTCCCCTGAAAATCACTCTCTTCAAACGGCCTCTTTTCATGATAGTAATTGTTCGATGAATAATAATAATGGCGCCTTCTATTTTACTGGCTCTGTTGCAATACTCTGATTTTTGATAATTAGGAGTGACCCCCAAGATATGATTATGGCAACCAACATCTTAGGAGGTCGTCACCATGGAATATTCTGAATCCAGAACTTATAAAATAGCCGTAGAATCCCAGAAGCTGGCACGGAAGGCCGTGCCAGCATACTCAAGCAAGTTCTCAAAGAAGACATACACACAGGACCAGCATGTGGCGGTTCTTTGTGTCAAGACAAAGATGAGACAGAAGCTCAGGTAGACAGAGGAGATGCTAATCCAGATGCCTCGCATATGCGAGGCAATGGAGCTAACAGGGGTACCGGACTTTACTACCATGTCTAGGGCCATGAAGAGGTTGAGGAGCAAGGTCCTGATAGTGCTATTGTACATGTCTGCGTCTACCCTTCCCGCAAGCGGGAAGGCTTCGATTGATGCTACAGGCTTTGGCAGGAGGCACTCAAGCAAGCACTACGTCAAGAGGTGCAGTATGACGCTGGGTTCCATGAAGACAACCCTCATAATCGATACAGTCACGCTGATGATACTCGTTGTACACATGACCGCGACAAGGAGGCACGATACACGGATAATCGTGCCTCTCGCAACGGAGGCGAAGAGGAACTTCGGCATAAAGGTCATGCCTGGCGACAGGTGGTTATGATGACAGGGACAAGAGGGAGAGGCTTAGACGGCTTGGGATACGTCCCCTGATAAGCACAGGGAGTTCAAGCCTATAGACAAGGCCAATAACAAAAGGATTGACTCCAAGGAGTACCACAGAAGGAGCCTGAGCGAGACTGTCAACTCGATGCTGAAGAGGAAGTACGATGACACTTTGCATACCAAGGGGTATGCAAGCCAGAGAAAGGAAATCATCCTGATGGCAATCGTGTACAACATCAAGAGAAAGATTGCGTTTTGCTTTATCGTTCAATGGAGGATTGCAACAAAGCTATTTCACTCCATTTGCAAGGGAAAGCATTTAAATTGTGGACAATCCAGAATACATATGGAATTGACCCTACTGGAAGAGGATAAATGGGGCGAATGGGATAAATTCAACCATGAGTGTGCGACAGGCAACGTCTTCCAGACACAGGAATTCGCATGCAGCCTGAAGCATGCCGGAATGGATGTTAATCTGCTTATCGCAAGAGACGACAAAGGAGGTATCAAGGGAGGCACATTCCTATACCTGCCTTTTTCATCGGGTCTGAAGAGCATTTTCAACTGCATGTTTGTCACTTCAGGGCCCGTTCTCAGAAATATCGAAGACACAAAAACAATGACATTATTACTGAAGAAGACAATATGTATTGCGAAAGAGAAGGGCGCCTTCAAGATTGAGCTGAGGACACCTTTCATAAATCATGGAAACACGATTCGTAAAATCGGTTTTAATACTCTTCATGATGCAGTTTCCTGTTCCTTTATTGTGAATCTTGACAGACCCGAAGATGAACTTTGGAGAGGCCTAGAGAAAAGGACGATAAGGGCTATCAAAAAGGCACGCAGAGAAGGTATCACTGTGAAGGAAGCCGATTCGGAAAAGGAACTCGGCGAACTTTATTCAGTGTACGAGACATGGTCTAAAAAGATGAGAGGTGTATTTCCCCTTCCAAAAAAGGCTTTCGAAGGCCTATGGAAAAATTTGGTACCTAAAGGATATGCGAAATTCATGGTCGCCAAGCTCAACGAAAAGATTATCGCAGAAACAGTTTTTCTGGGCATGAAGGGCAGCCTGGGCTATTTCAACAATGCCAACCTGGATGAATTCTCCGGCCTTCGCCCGAACCACATTATTGTCTGGGAGACAATGAGAACGTGCAGCAAGAATGGGTATAAGATTTTGGACCTGTACGGTACACCCTGTACAGAAGATGAGAATCACCCACAGCATGGGCTGTATTTGTTCAAAAGGGGTTTCGGAGGAGAACTTAAAAGGAATATGCAGTACTACGGTTTTTGTCTTTCTCCGATTAGAAACAAGCTTTATTTGAAGCTTATAACACCTTTCGTTCTGCCTTTCTATAAAAAGCTCTTCGCTTATAAAGGATTATGAGCGAGTCTTCAACACCCTTTCACAGCAATGAATGGCTAATGCTGCTCAAGGAGGTCCATGGAATGGACTTTAATATTCTGAAACAGGGAGAAACGGAACTTCCTGTAGTTTTAGTCCGAAGCAGAATATTCGGCAACAGGATGATATCAATACCTTTCGCAGATTATGGCGGCCCTGGTGCAACATCAGGCATGGCAGTTAAAGAGATTGCAGAAAAGGCGGTAGCGGTCTCAATAGATAAGAAAGTCGATTTCCTTGAGATAAGAACGCCCATAAAATTCGGCGATATTTTCAAGAGTGAGGATTTTATAGAAAGGACAGATTACTTTACATTTGTTTTGAACCTGCGAAGGTCCGAAGTTGAATTGTGGTCATCTCTTGATAAAAGGACCAGGAATGACATAACGAAAGGGCAGAAGGGGGGATTTAGAATACATGAAGCTGATGGCGAAAGACAGATAAAGGCCTTTTACGAGCTGTACGCAAAAACGATGAAAAGGCTTGGAAGCCCGCCACAGCCGCTGTCATTCATTACAGGAATAATGAAAAAAATGAAGGATAATGCAATAATCAGGACAGCTACAATAAACGGGGAAATTGCAGCTGGTGCGCTTTTTCTGACTTCTTCAAAAAGGGTGCACTACTATTACAGCTGCTCATCTTATAGACATAGGAAGATAAGAGCAGGCGATGTTCTTTTATGGGACTCTATTATCGAATTCAGAAAAGAGTTTTCTTTGTTCGACTTTGGAAGGACAAGGCCCGGATCTGGCGTATTCTTTTATAAGCAGGGTTGGGGGGGCGAGAAGACACCAATGCCATATTATTACAAATTCTTGAAGAAGAAGCTTAATGAACGTCAGGAGAACAAGTATGAGCTCCTCTCAAATATCTGGAGAAGGGCAATGCCCAATTCTGTGGCGAAGAGACTAGGACCCAGAATAATAAGGCAGATAGGGTGATCATGTGCTGAATGCGCTGACGATCGACCTGGAATTCTGGTGGTGCTCCGAACTCCTGAGTAACATCGAGCCGGACAAGGAGAACGACTTCTTGGAAGAGATGACCGGGCCGTTCCTGGACCTTCTGGAAAAGTCTGGCACAAAGACGACATTCTTCGTGCTCGGTCAGGTGGCCGAGAAGCATCCCGACCTGGTGAAAAGGATACAGGCGGCCGGCCACGAAATCGCATCGCACGGATATTCACACACCATGATTGGGAAATTGGGCAGAAGAGGGTTCAGGAGCGATCTGGAAAAATCCATGGCCGTCCTGAAATCGATTACAGGAGAAAGGCCGGTGGGCTACAGAGCTCCCAGCTTCTCTTTGAACAAGGGCACGGCATGGGCGCTGGAAACCCTCGAAGACATGGGGTTCAAATACGACTCGAGCATATTTCCCGTCAGCAGGAGGATTGTAAGTCTCTACGGCGTGCCTGATGCGCCGCTGACTCCCTACCGCCCCGCAAAGGACGATATCACAAAAACCGCCAAATGCGGCATTATGGAGTTCCCGCTGAATGTATACAGGCTGCTGGGGGTGAATCTGCCAGTGGCCGGTGGTTTCTACCTTAGGGTTCTGCCTCTCGGCCTTCTCAAGAAGGGCATAAGGAAGGCTAACGGGGAGGGGAGGCCGGCAATCATGTATGTGCACCCATGGGAGGCTTTCAGGGACACCCCGAAAAGAGAGAGCAGCCTCGGGGCAAGATTCAGGAGAAGATATGGAATGGATTCGGTCCTAGGCAAGCTGGAGGCTTTGCTGAAGAGTTTCGAGTTCGGCCGGATAAGGGAAATGCTCCCTGAATAATCCTTCCAGAGACCCGCAGCAATCAGCACCCATTTTTGTATATCCTTGCGAAGAAGCGGCCGTCGGAGAAATCCTTGCAAAGCACAAGGCCGGTTATTTCTATCAGTGCGGTCTCGTTGAATTTTCTGTTGAATATGTTGGTTATCAGAAGCATACCGGGCTTAAGGTCCCCTATTTCCTGCATCTTCTCCGGCGTGGCCGGGTCGCCGAGGGACAGTGTCCTCTTGTCGGCATAGTAGCTCATCGTCAACGGACCGCCAGAGCCAATCTCATATAGCGTGTCTATGCCGGCGCTATTGGCCTTTATCCATCTGCCTGCATCATAGAACACCATCGTGTTCGATTGTAGCGGATTATTCGAAGGATTAAAGTAAAAATAGGCGGCCACACCCAAAAATGAGAAAATCAGGTGGAGAGCCAGCAGCGAAAGGACGATTTTCCTTTTGGCATTCCAATTCTCAAGTAACCATTTTGCCGCCAGAATCACGACAGGGGGAACGAATATTAGTATGTATCTGGAAGTAAAACCGGGCACAATCGAGCTGTATGCTATCAATACAATAAGCCAAATGATAAAAATATCCGCAGATGGAAGTTTGAAATCCCCTTTCCGCATCAGAATCAGATAAACCACGTAAATAGAAGCAGCCAGTAAGAATGGACCCATATACAGAAAAGCGGAGCCTAGCATCTTACCGACACTGGAAAAATCTATAATGCCTTTCATCATGGAACTTAATGTGGAAGACATTTGGGGGCTGCCAGAAACGGAACCATAATAAGAAAAATCATACAAATACCATACGGATACCACAGCAGCCCCCGGCAGAATAGTCCAAGTACACGTTCTAAAGAGGCGACCACCTTTTGATCCGCTGTATTTGAGCCAGAGCTGATGGAGAAGAAAAACACCGAAAATTATCAATCCCGTTAATCTTGTAAGAGTGGCCACGCCGGTAAACACGCCACAAGCAATCATGACATAGGGATTGTCAGTCCTTTGCGATTTCAGGTAGAACGTGAAGCAGATCATCATGAACGCGAGGAACGGGATATCCGTCAGCAACTGGATGGCATTCAAAACTGTAATGGGCAGGATTGCCAGCAGAACCGAAGCCATCAAAGCGACATTCCTTTTTCCTGTCGCCTCATAAGCAAGAAGATACATCGAAAGCACGAGCAGGAAGCCGAAGACGGCCAGGAGGGCCTTCATGTACCAGCAACACCCCAGCCCAAATGCGGACATTGATAATGCGGCTGCATAGGGAAGCACAGGAAGAGACGTTGTGTCAGGCTCGAAATTGTTTACGAAACCCCGCCCCATATATATGTTCTTCGCCGTGTCCATGTAGCCGGCGCTGTCAACGAGCGGCATTATCGGTGCGAGTATAAAAATCGCCACGGCGAAAAGAAAAGCGACAATCACCGATGTCCTATGAACTTTCAGATATTCAAGTTTCAATTTCATCATAAAAATTTGCTTCGGCATTTAAAATTTGACTACTATCTTCCATGTCGACTGAAATGGAACAATGTGGCATAAAGACATAAAAAGATACGAGCATTAATTAAAATATTTCTTGCCTTTTGTTTGGCAAATTGGGATGAAGGAAAACATGGTTGCTCACACTTTTGAATACCCCGAAGAATTCAGAAACCTGATAATAGAGATGCACCGGGGCAAGGAAAACCTGCCTTTCTATAAAGGGTATATAGCTGCCCATCTCGGCGGACCAAGGAGCAATCTGGATCAGTTTTTAAGCAATTCCTGCCCCGAGATTGTCTATCATCTGGGCGACATCGGTTCCATGAGGGTTCTTGATTTCGGATGCGGCACCGGGGCATCCACAGCGGCGCTGGCTATGAACTGCAAGAATGTGGTGGCATTTGACAGGGACAAAAAATCCATTTTTATATGCGAAAAGCGATTGGAAGAGCACAAACTGAGAAGCAGGGTCACCATACTGTGTGCCAACGATTTTCAGGATGTGGTCGAAAAAGCCGGGACCTTCGACCTAATTGTTATCAATGCAGTGATTGAACACATTCCCCCATCTATTAATGGTCTCAGAAGGAAGCTGTTGAGGACACTTTTCGATGCCCTGAATCCGGGGGGTTCTCTTTATATTAATGCGACACCGAACAGGCTCTTCCCAGTAGACTTGCATACAACCAAATTATGGTGGATACCTTGGACAAAGCCAGGATCCAAATGGGCATACTCGAAAGCGGTGAAAAGGGGCAGATATGTTAGACTAGCCGAATATTCAGAAGGTCCCCTTGGACTTGAGGAAAGCGGGTCATGGGGCGCCACATTCTTCGAGATAAAAAAATATCTGAATGGCAAATCATACGAGATTTTGAATTGCTTACCGGGGCACAACAAACACCTCAGCTACACAAGGAGGAGGGAAAACACTCAAAGGATGCTTTTTGATTTTATAGTTTATTATTTCTTTTCTAAATGGACCAAGATACCTCTGACCGCTGTATCTGCAGCCATCGAAAATTTGATAATAAGAAAAGTCCGCTGACTTTACCGGACTGATGACCGGCAAGGATATGCTCGTCAACTTTGACCCGACTTAACTCTATTTAAACTATGCCGTCACATAACGATTTTATAATCCATGACTCACATCAATACGTCAATATTAAATTAATTTAATAGCTCTTCTTCCTTTTCGTTCTGCTACAATAAAGATTGCTGTCAATAAATACTGTGCTGAATGTCGTTTTTCAAGAAAACAGCAGGATTACCACACATCTTCAACAGAAATCGGTATGAATGGCTGCAGGATTGTTATAAAACAGTACGTTTCGATAGATGAGCGATTTTAATAAATGAGCGGTTATTATTGTAATCATGAAATGCTTTCGTACATGATCAGATGGATAGCACGGAACATTTTCTGATTGTGTGTGCGGGATTAAAAACGGATATAGAAACCGCCTTTATTAATGGTAAAACCCTTGTAAATTTATTAAGTCAAATGCATAAAGTCTGAAAATAATATCTGGAAAGGTGCGAAAAATGAGGATACTGGTTACCGGGGGGGCGGGGTTCATAGGGTCCCATCTTGTAGACGTGCTGATCGAGAAGAAGCACGAAGTCGTGGTGCTTGACAATCTGGAGAAGCAGGTCCACCAGGGAAAGAAGCCGGACTATCTCAATGCAAATGCAAAGTACATGTTCGATGACGTGAGGAAAGACGATGCGCTGAAAGAAGCCATCCGGGGGGTTGATGTGATATTCCACGACGCAGCCGCTGTCGGAGTCGGCCAGAGCATGTACGAGGTCAAGAAGTACGTCGATGTCAACACCTACGGGACGGCCAAGCTGCTGGACGTGCTCGTCAACACCGAGCATTCGGTGAGAAAGCTGATAGTGGCTTCGAGCATGAGCATATACGGCGAGGGCGCCTACAGCTGCGGCAAATGCGGTACAGTATATCCGAAACTCAGAAGCGTGGAGCAGCTGAAATCGAGGCAGTGGGAGATGCTGTGCCCAAAATGCGGCAAGGCGGCGAAGCCGATACCCACAAGCGAAGAAAAGCCGCTTTTCCCCACAAGCATATATGCGATAACGAAGAGGGACCAGGAGGAGATGTGCCTGTCCATAGGCAGGGCATACGGGATCCCCACGGTCGCCCTGAGGTACTTCAACGTTTACGGGACGAGGCAGAGCCTGAGCAATCCCTACACCGGCGTCTGCGCCATATTCTCCTCGATGATAAAGGAGGGCAACCCGCCGATGATATTCGAGGACGGGAGGCAGACGAGGGATTTCGTCAATGTTCATGACATAGTCGAATCAAACCTGCTTGCGATGCAAACTCCCGGCATGAACTATGATTCGTTCAACGTCGGCACAGGGAGGCCCGCCAGCATCCTGGACATAGCATACACACTCATGAAGCTGTACGGGAAGCCCGGCATGAAGCCAAGGATAGTCAACAAGTTC
>Ga0315293_10004452_pt1 | contig 13296 bp, 6 predicted proteins | sample YL17G13_20_MG_FD_203071 | JGI IMG/M metagenome (GOLD analysis project Ga0315293, IMG submission 203071) | Sediment microbial communities from Yellowstone Lake, YNP, Wyoming, USA - YL17G13_20 | ecosystem: Environmental > Aquatic > Freshwater > Lake > Sediment | place: USA: Wyoming | collected... | reverse complement strand
CATTTTAATAAATTTCTTGGTTTCAGGATACCATTCGTAAGTTTTATAGTGTGCACTGGTAATAATAATTTCTTGTGGTTCTTCCCTGAGTTCTTCTATTGCAGAATATTTTGGGTTTTTCATATAAGGGGGTTGACGACTAACAAGAAAAGGGCGAATAATTGAATCTATAACTTCATTTGGTATTAAACGTCTTTCTTCTAATACAGTCACATTACTACGATGCCCACGCCCACCTTCACCAGAAACAACTACATTAATTTTCGAGCCGTTATAAAATTCCATCGCCCAACGGTTTTGATTTGTCACAATATTTGAAGTTTCTCTTTGAATATTGGGATGTTCTTCCATAAGGGATTTGCATTTTTCTGAAATAATTAAACCCGCTTGTGCTTTAGTAGAAGATGCTAATGCTACAGTAGTACCGGGATATAAAATACATCTGGCTATAGCATATACACCGATAAGCCATGATTTACTACTTGCTCTAGATGCTACTCCTACAAACTCTGTAGACCTAGACATTAAATTTATCCAATATCTTTGAAATGGATATAAATTAATTTCGAGATAGTGTTCTACGAAAAAGCTTGGGTTTTGCCTATAAAACGTAACCCAAGATTTAATACGGTCTTTTTTTTGTCTCGTCATTTCCTCATTGCTTTGAAATTTTAAAGACTCGTTTGACTTCGAATAGGGTTTCATATTTTGTAAAAATGGTTTTGTTTTTGTTATTTTTTTCTTACCCATCGCTCACTTCTCCATCATCGATATTTACAAAATTATCGAATTCACTAGGGTCGAATTCTGAATCTTCCATTTCTTTTTCGTCAACATTAAAATCTTTACTACCTTGAATGAAATTTTTTAAAGGTCTAACCATATATTTTTTATAATATTCATCTGTATCTGCCACATCTCTATATATATCCCCTCTTGGGTCTGATAACAGCCATTGTGCAGGTTCTTCTCTCTCAATATCCGCAATCCATTGTCCGAAGGTATTTGAACCTTTAGTTTCTACATTTGCATTTGCTACATTAGGAGATATAGTCAAACTTTTCATTAATTCTTGTAATTCTTTTACAAGTTTATCTGTGGGGTCTAATGCAAGTCTTGCTTTTTTAATATCTAACATAGTATAACATACTTGTTTGAGTAATACAACTTCTGCGTGAGTATCGGCAGCATGGGTATTTTTAAAATCACTATATTCTTTTTCCAAATATTCAATATCGCCTCTTGGTAAATCTTTACCCCAAAAGGCAACAATGTTTTGAGGAATAAGAACTTCTTTAACATCGATTTGTTTTTCTGTGAAGATAACTGCAACATCTTCATAGCCTTCATATTCCTCAATTGATTTATTCATTGATTTGTTTGTCGCTGTAATTTTTTGCTTATAAACACCAAAGACCATATTTACATTTTTCCCGTTGTCTAACAGTGTTTGAATATGCTTTTTTGTTGCATCTACTACTTCATTAGAGAATTTAATATTTAAAATAATACAAATTTTATGTAACGTTTTTTCCATACTTTGAGTTTCCGCAAATACTTCGTTGTAAATTTTTTGTACACAGTCTTTGCAGACACTCATTTTTTTATTGGTGTCTACCAATCCATTGTCTACAGCATCATAGAACTTGTCGGGGACAAGATGCTTTGTGCATTTTCTACAATAGATTAAGTCCTTTTCCATTTTTCACTTCCTAATTATAAAACTTGGATTTTAAGTGGATTCTACTCTTATTTGTGCGTAGCCTGTTGATACAAATGAACCAGTATAACTTTGCCATTCGGCGGCTTCACAATTTACTACATTGGAACCACTACGATATTTTAATAGACCAGAAGCACTTAAGTCATATTTGTTTTGAAATAATTCAATACGGTTTGCCCCTGTATTGACTATTTCAGATTGCATATAGTTTCCAGTGCTTAATAATATTTTTTCAGAATCGCTAGAACCAGATATAACTCCTGTACCTGTCCAATTTCCCGCAAAGGTTCTAACATTACCTTCTTGTACACCACTTGTATGTCCCCAACAAGTTGAACCTTCAATATTTACATCGGCTCCTGTAGGGTCATATGCAGTTAATACTACATTTTCTGCCGTTTGCGCTTGTGTTGCGTCTTGTACTGTTAATGGTATAGAATATTCCACCACCAGCTTAGGACGGTATCCTGTCAAATCGTAGTCGGATGAGCGGAATCCATAACAATTCTCATTTGCCTCTGTGGTCGCTTTAATTAATATTCCGTTGTTGGTAAATGAACCGCTAATCCATTCCTGAACCTTTGAATCTGTTAAATCCCATGATTTATACCCAGATGATTCCGAAGCCGACATTTCCCGTGTTCCAATAGCGTCTTGCTCACAATCATCTGCGTGAAATCCACCAGCCGTTGACCAATTATTACCAGTTGAATATATATTCCAAGTCGCCTCACTTTCTACCCACGCACGTTTTTGTCTATAAACTGCATAGGTTGAAATGTTTGACGAATAATCTGTATTTGGAGGATTATACAAGGAAAGAGTAGCATTAGTAACGGTTGCGCCTGACGGGATACTGCTTAAATCAAACTTTAGGAGAGAGCGGCTACTCCATTCTGTACTATCATAATAACCTTCCCATAAATATGTATCCGTTCCATAATTAGTAGTTGGGTAGGCTACCGCAATATATGTATCAATATATGTCGTTACATCCCCACCGTATCCATCGGTGAAGGTCGGGTCAATCGTTATCGGTAATACTGCCGCCGATAAATCACCACCAAACTCAACGTATCCACCTGAATAATCATAGGTAAGGGTTACATTCGGTTTTTTTCTTGAGCCGTTAGCATCCCACGCAACGGGCTTTTCAATCCAACCCGCAACTTCATCATCCAGCCCGTGTAATTGCCAGTTATCCCAAGTTAGATTATTTAGCGATACAGCCCATCGTAATCTACGTTTGGCAGTAGTTGTCTTTAGTACCGCTTCCAGTTTTATCTTGCGCCAACTATTAGTCAAACTCAAGTCAAAGTTGGTTGTGCTCCATGTTATTTTATTTCCTGTACGAGTAGGAGTACCTAGCGTAATATTAGCCCACGCCGTACCTGTCCAACCTTGCAACCTACCAAACTCGACATATTCAGTTAAATGGTCACGCCTTGGATACCATCTACGGGTACTTGTATCTCCCAATCGTATGATATGGCGTGTCTTTTCGCATTTATGGGTAAAACCGTCTAAACCATCATCAGCAAGACTTTCATCAATATCCTGCCATGCACTTCCGTCATGATAATGTTGGTCTGCAATAGCATATTCAGCCTTCCACTTGCCAGTATCGGCATCGTAGTAGTGTTTGGCTTTTTGAGTACGTTTTAGGATATCTTCGATGAATGCCATAGTTGACCTCCTATTATTATAATTATTAGAAACAAAGTTTTAAATACTTAAAGGGGAATTGCACCCCTTTAAGTAATTTTTAATCATTCATCTGTTAACGGCAAGTTCTCATATACCATGAAATGTACAGGAGTTGTATAACCAGTAAACCCTGACATGACAATATATGCTTGTGCATTATATTGTCCAGCTTGATTTAACTGTCCACTTCCGGTAGTATAAAAAATCATTATCCCATCTGTACCATCAGTAAAAAGAGCAGCACTTCCGGTAATAACAGTATCATCTGGTTTTTCTATACGCATTGTCATAGTAGAAGCGCTTGTTATATTCAAGATATCGTTTCCATTTTTAATTTGTAATTTTATTGCAAGGTTGATTGCGCCAACCTGAATATGGTCTTTATCTGTTGGTACTTGTGGTATTAGATAAGTATATGTCATAGAAACTCCTATCTTTTATATTTTTTTATTATATACGAAAGTTGTACCTTGCATAAATTCTTGTACATAACTATCGTCTTCTACTTCTTTTCTTAGAATCGTTGTGCCTTTTATATCTGTCAAAACAAAAGAAGGCTTTTCGATTGTTCTTTTTAATATTGAAGTTCCTTGCATACCCGAAAGTATGTAGGCGGTCAAGAATATTATGACATGAGTTAAAAGAACCACGTTTTCAGAAGTTTGTACATGATAAGCATCTTGTAATACCAAGGTGAAGGTTTGCGCATGAGTCGATAATGTTATATTATCGGCGGTTTGCCCATGTATTGCATCATTTGATATTAGAATATAGTTTTGTGCTAAGTTTATCGTATCAGTTGTTTGTAAGTGAACAGTATTGTTAACTGCCAATAGATAATTTTGTGTTAATGTTACATTATCCGCTGTTTGACCGTGAGTAGAGTTTTCAACAACTAAAAGATTATGATAAGTTAAGTTTACTTCTTCTGCTGTTTGAATATGAGTTGTATTATTAACCGTTAAGGTGTAATGTGCGGATAGATTTACATTATCGCTGGTTTGTAGATGAACAGTATCATTAACTGTCAAAACCTGATGTTGAATTAAACTTATATTGTCCGCAGTTTGTAAATGCGTTGAGTTTTGTACCGATAATGTGTTTGTTATGTTTTGACTTAAATCAACATTATCTGCATTTTGTAACTGAGTTGCATCATTTACTGTTATAGTATAATGTGCGGTTAAGTTTATATTTTCGCTTGTTTGAGCTTGCGTTGCATTATTAACTTCTAGTACAACACCACCAGTAAGTGATACATTGTCACTTGTTTGTGAGTGTGTTGTATCATTAATGGTTAATATCTGATGTTGTATTAAATTAATATTGTCGGCGGTTTGTGCTTGTGTAGCATCGTTAACTTGCAAACCATAACGTGCAGTTAAAGCAATATTATCGCTAGTTTGTACTTGTGTTGCATCATTAACTGTCAAACTATAGTGAGCAAATAGTGTAACGTTTTCGCTTGTTTGTAAATGCGTTGTATCGTTTACTGTCAAACTATAATGTGCGGTTAAAGCAACATTGTCACTCGTTTGTAAATGCGTTGCATCATTTACAGCTAAACTATAATGTGCGGTTAAAACAACATTATCATTCGTCTGTAAATGTGTTGTATCATTTACTACCAAACTATAATGTGCAGTTAAAGTAACATTATCGCTTGTTTGTAAATGCGTTGCATCTTGTACAATTAAACCATAACGAGGTACTATTATTACATTTTCAGCAGTTTGTGCTTGTAAAGCATTCATTGTGCTGTAGAATGTAGGAGGAGGTATTATACCCCCGCCGGGGATAAAGGTTATCCATGAAGTTGCTAATTCAGGTAATCTGACATTATCAGTAGAATAGTAGTAAGTTGTAGATGTACTATATTTACCAATTACCCATATTGCACTATTCCACCATATTCTTATATCATTATCGGTATCTAACATCCAATATGGTCTATTGTTTATCTTTCCAGAGTTACCATAATAACCATTAACTGTACTTAAACCAGCACTAGATAAAACATAGTCTGCGGAAAGTATAAAATTAGGCGGTACTGTTGTTAGAGTTACATTTTCAGCAGTTTGTGCTTGTGTTGCATTGTCTATTACCAACAAACCAATTTGATGCTGAACTAAATCTATAACTTCGCTTGTTTGCAGTTGTGTAGCATCGTTTATAGTTAAAATCTGATGTTGAATTAAAGCAATATTATCACTGTTTTGTAACTGAGTTGCATCTTGTATTGTTATTGTATAGTGTGCTGTTAGCACTACATTTTCGCTTGTTTGTAACTGTGTAGTATTGTTAGTAGTTAAAATCTGATGTTGTGTTAATACTACATTTTCGCTTGTTTGTAACTGTGTAGTATTGTTAGTAGTTAAAATCTGATGTTGTGTTAATACTACATTTTCGCTGATTTGTAAATGAGTAGAATTATTTACTGTTAAGCTATAATGTGCGCTTAAACCTATATTGTCACTAGTTTGTGTTTGTGTTGCATCTTGAACGGTTAAAGTATAGTCGGGGAAATCTAAATCTGGACCATAAGCCAAAATAGTACCGTTTAATGTTCCTGAAGCACTAGTTATTAAATCCTTTGGTTCATCCGGATGAAAAACATATATAAGACCATCTAGAATATTTGTTGCAGATTGTAAATTACTTTGAAATAGTTGATTTATTTCAGAAGCCGAAAGAACCCTATCCCAAACAGCGACTTCCCCTATTCTTCCATCTATATTTCTATCGTCTGTTGGTATACGAGCACCTATCGACCATAAACCTGTATGTTCTGTTTCATTACCACTACCAACTAATACTATTTGAGAAGACTGCAATACTCCATTATACCAGAACCCATAATCAGAAGCTGACCATTGTCCTCCAACATGTGTTGCAACAAAATGATACCATCTATTAGTATAAAGTTGACCATTAGGATTTGCTCTTGCTGATGTTTGACTTACTCTATTTTGAACTTGATTTAAATAATAACCGACAGTATTATCATAAACAATATTTATTACTGAACCAAAACTCAAATCTCCTGCGTCATGTGCACAAAATATATATTGGTTAGATTTTAAAGAATCAAGCCATACCCATGCTGATACTGTATATGATTTACCTTTTAAATTAGTAGCATTAGGAAAATCTATTCTATCAGTTGTACCATTAAAATCACGTGCACCATTCAAACGAACAGGTACTACCAATAGAGTATCACTGGTTTGTGCTTGTGTCGCATTATTAACAACTAAAACATTATGAAAAGTTGTCGCTACATTTTCAGCAGTTTGTGACTGTGTGGCATCGTTTACAGTTAAAACTTGATGTTGAATTAAAGCTACATTCTCACTAGTTTGTAAATGAGTTGCATCTTGCGCTGTTATTGCATAATGTGCACTTAAAATAATGTTTTCAGCAGTTTGAAGCTGAGCAGCATTATTAACTGTTGCTAAAGTATAATGTGCTGATAAAGCAAGTGTATCTGCTGTTTGCAAATGTGTTGCATCATTAATTGCAATTACATAATGGGCACTCAAATTTACATTTTCTGATGTCTGTAATTGTATTGCATCATTAACCACAACAGCATAATGAGCACTCAGATTTACATTTTCTGATGTCTGTAATTGTATTGCATCATTAACCACTAAAGAATAATGAGCACTCAGATTTATATTTTCAGATGTTTGTACTTGTGTTGCATCTTGTACTGTAATAGCATAACGGGCAGATAAATTAATATTATCGGCATTTTGTAACTGCGTTGCATTTTGTACTATTAACGCACCCGTAGGAGAATGGAAGATAAGATTGAGTTCCCTTGATAATTCTAATGGGAAATACAATAATGGTATTCCATATATACCAAAGTATTGTTTTGTTAAGATATAGTCGTTTGCTTCCGTAGTAACTTCAAATGTATATTGCGCTTGACTTGCATCGTTAACTGTAATTGTAAATCTTCCAGCCAGTGTGATATTATCACTAGTCTGTAATTGTGTTGCATCATTGATTGTTAATACCTGATGTTGGGTTAAAGCAACATTATCAGATGTTTGTAACTGTGTTGCGTTCTCAACCACAAGATATCCAATCATGTGTTCTGTTAATTCAACAGTATCACTAGTTTGTGTTTGCGTTGCATTATTTACAGCCAATGTATAATGTGCTGTTAAGCTAACACTATCACTGTTTTGTAAATGAATTGCATCTTGTACACTTAGTATATAATAAGCACTTAATACTACATTTTCAGAAGTTTGTAATTGTGTAGAATCTTGTACTTCGAGTATATAATTTACAATTAATTCAATATCTTCAATTTCTAAAAATGTTATTTCTGTATTATCAGAAGTTTGTAATTGAGTAGCATCTTGCACTGTTAGAGTATAATGTGCACTCAAAACTACATTTTCGGAAGTTTGTGCTTGTATTGCGTTTTGAACTACCAAAAGACCTGTTGTATATTGAATTAAATCTACTTTTTCTGCGGTTTGTGCTTGTGTTGTATCATTTACAGTTAGAATTTGATGCTGTATTAGAGATACACTTTCGCTAGTCTGTGCTTGCGTAGCGTCTTGTACAGTAATACTATAATGTGCACTCAATACTACGTTTTCGCTTGTTTGTAAGTGTGCTGTATCTTGTACTATTATTACATAATATGCACTTAATATTACATTCTCACTAGTTTGCAAATGAGTTGCATCTTGTACTGCTATTGTATAATGGGCATTTAGAGAAATATCTTCACTAGTTTGTAAATGAGTTGCATCTTGTACTGTTAAAGCAATAGTCCCTGAATTATAAGTTACTGTTACATTGTCGCTAGTTTGTAATTGTGTAGCGTCATCAACTGTTATTGTATAATGTGCGCTTAAAATTACATTTTCAGAAGTTTGAAGATGTGCTGTATCCTGTACTGTTATTGTATAATGCGCACTTAAAACTACATTTTCAGAAGTTTGTGCTTGTGTTGCATCTTGTACTATTATTGCATAGTGTGCGTTTAATATTACATTTTCAGAAGTTTGAAGGTGTGTTGCATCCTGTACCACAAGAGTATAGTTTACAATTAATTCAATATCTTCAATTTCCAAAAATGTTATTTCTGTATTATCGGAATTTTGTAAGTGAGTTGCATTATTAGTAACAATTGCATAATGAGAAAGCAAATTAATATCTTCAGAAGTTTGTAATTGAGTTGCATTTTGTACTACCAATAAACCCGTTTGATGTTGAATTAAATCGATATTTTCGCTTGTTTGTAATTGAGTAGAATCGTTTACAGTTAAAACTTGATGTTGAATTAAAGCTACATTCTCACTAGTTTGTAAATGAGTTGCATCACTAACAATTATAGCATAATGAGCACTTAAAGCAACATTATCAGATGTTTGAGCGTGTGTAGAATCTTGAACAGTTAATGCATAATTTTGAGTTAATGTTACATTTTCACTGGTCTGTACTTGCGTTGTATTTTGTACTGTTAATCCATATGAAAGCGAAGGTAACGCATTAATACCCCCGATAGCCAAATATGTAACCCAATTTTCAGCAAAATCTACGGTTTCCATTTTTGCAGTAAAACCAGTGGCTTCAATAGATTTTACTTTCATTAACCCATTAACCCATGTGTTCGGATAAACCCCCGATGCACTCACATAAACATAATCTTCATAAGATATCGTGGAGGCAAGTCCAAAATCATTATAATCAAAGTTTTGTACACCCTGTACTATAGCAGCAGAAGAACTTATAGTGGTAGAACCACTTATTGCACCTATACTTATAAAATTATTTACTGTTGCTGATGCTGCTGTACTTAATGCTCTAATTGCAGATGCAAATAATATAGCAGATGGTTTAAAGCCCGTTGTATTTAAAATATCATCTGTGTTTTCTGTTGTTGTGAGGAGGCTACCTACACTATAATTACCACCACGAAGAGCAACATAAAATACTATTCTTGCTGCTGCGCCTTCCAAATGATTTACTGTGAACCCGTCATTTGTAAAAGATGTAACTGATTCTCTTACTGTTATACCACCACTTGTAATTAATGCAAGAGATTCTTGATTATAACCATAACCCAAACTTCTATTAGCACCACTTAAATCTGCCGAATAACCTGAAACAACAGCGTTATTTACACCGCTGTTTCCATCACTGGTAGCGAAACCTAAATTATAACTTCCCACTGCATCATAAACTTTCTCTATAATAGCGTTATTTATACTTTGGAATATAACAGCACTAGGTTCAAAACCAAGTCCTGTTACATCAAAACTTCCTACAGAAGTGGGGGTACTATATGTGCCCAAATATATATGAGTTAATTTGTCTCCGCCGAGAGCCAGCCATGAAATTTTATAATCATATTTAACTGTTGTAATAACATCTAATGTAAACCCGTCGTCGTCTATGGATGTAATGTCTAATCTACCACTGTTCGCTGTTAGGTCGGATAAAATTATTATCGAACCAGTACTGGAATAACTGTAAGCGCTACCGATACTTGCCGGATGGGTGTGAATATTTGTAGCCCATCTACTAGAAGCACTTGTTGCAGCACCAAAGCCTTCGTTATTATCGTCTTCGCTCTTCGCAGCCGAACCTGAATCGTGTATACCGCTCCACCAAAACAAAACTACTTTAGGTCTAAAACCAACTCCGATAATAGCTTGTGACCCCCCTACTCCCTGAGCAATTAAGTTAAAAGAACCAGCTTTAGATAAAACAGTATCCCCGGGATTATGAACATTTATTATTGGGATTTCAGATGTTAACGCATGTGTTGCATCGTTGACTCTAAGTTGAAAACCTACTATTTGAGAAGTCTGCAAGTGTGTTGAGTCTTGTACAACAAGGGTGAGACCTTGGTCGCTAAGTTTTATTCCATAACCAGCCCCTGAGTTATATAAAATGATGTCATGGGAGTATGCCATACTTGCACCTCCTTTTTATGTTACAGCAGTACCTGCTGTAGCGCTGGCTGACCTCCCCACGTGGGTTAGGTCTTGTGATACCGAAGTATAAACGGGATAAACATTATCAGTAATCACGGTATTGAAAGAAGCGCTCGCTGTAGTTAGAGTAGAACCACTCCAATAGTTGTCTGATGTTCTAATTATGTCTACCACTAAATCAGCACCTGTACCAGCGGGGTTAGTCAAGGAACCGCTTATTGTATAAGATATATTGTGATATGTCAAATATTGTTTTATCCAAAATAAACCCGCTGTAGAATATTCAATTCTATATGTTCTTGCTTGTTTTGGACTTAATTTACCAATATGAAATCTATCTTGATTGTATTTGTCTGTACATGTTGTAAATTGATGATAAGTTGATAACTCTGCATCGTTTACATGTAGCCAACACTGGAAGTCTACCCATCCTTCTCCCGCATATTCTCCGGTAAGTATTTCACCATTTAGCTTAATAGAATTTATAGCGATTCCCATCCACGTACCGATTTCATGACTTACATCATTTATAAAATAATTTCCATTTGTAATTATAGGTGTTCTTTGTGCTGGTGTTAAAATATCATTTACTGTGGCAGTTGTACCTGTAGCGGGAAAAGATGTTACATACCATACAGTTGTACGATTATGCAACCTTTCTCCCAATGGCTCTCTGGTCGAAGTATAATTTAAGTAAAAAATACCATTTACAGTAGTTATACCACCAAGAACGCTTGAATAACCCTTTAAGGTGAGAGTATTTTTCCCTCTCGCTAATGTATATCCTGAATTATGGTCAACTCTATGCATAGTAATATGCCCTCCTGCGTTCACAAGGGCGGTGAGTGCATAAGGACGTTCTGTTTGTGCACCCGCTAAAAGATTGAAGGTTGCACCCGCCGCAGCTTCGGAATATAGTAAAACACCGGATTGTGCTAATACGGGGGTAGTTTCTTCTACCCATACATCACTGGTTACACAACTCGTATCGGAAGCAGAAGTGCCACCGAGATAAGCGGGTGATAAGACTATAGGCAACATGAGAGAATTCATAACACTAGCGCTATTATCAAGATATGAATAAGTCACACACATTAAACCTCCAATGGTGTCAAAACGGCTTACGAGATTGGACGATACTTTAAAAGCACTGGTTGCACTTGTACTTATTGTATAAGCTTCTGTTGGTGTATCGGTGCTACTAATATATTTTGTTGTCCAAATGTCATAATAAGATACTCCGGTACTTAATGCTTGCTCTAATAAACATCTCGATGCAGATGCACCATCGTTAATTACATAGGATGCACTAAAATCTGTTGTTGCAGCCCCCGCGTCCTTTGCAAAAATTTCAAACCATATATTTCGATAAATTTTACTTGTTTCAGGGAGAAAATCATCCAGAGCGGGAATTTGATTTGCGGGTGCTGCGGTTGTACCAGTTGTACCTATTTCTGCTGCTTGTAAACCTAGTAAAGCACTGGCACTTTGTATAGGTATTCTAACTGTTTTATATGCTCTACCACCTATACCCGCCACTTGATAATCATATGTTATAATTATTTTAGCGGTGATATTTTGACAACTTCCATTTGAAGCCATCGACATAGCAAAACTAGGATAAACAGTATTGGCAGAACCACTCCCAAAATTTGTATTAAAATAATCTGTAACATCTCTTATTATCATTCCTGAATAACCATCTCCTGTGTTTCCAATTGCTGTAGGCGCAAAATCTACATCAGAAACGACGTTGGAGCCACAAGTTATTCCTAAGCGCCAAGAACTTATATTTGCTGCGCTTGTGCATGCATCACGAAAATTAACTTCCAATATAACAGATTTGAAAGAACGAGATGAGGTTTCTGCGTATACATATATAGGAGTAAAATCATGACGTGTAGATGCTGCTAATGTTGTACCTGAACCTAATTTTCCAATATAACTTGGAAAAGCATATTCTATGGTTTTTTCGGTATTAGCCATAAACACCTCCCATTAAGATATTACAATATTTGTTCTATTGCCATTTGAATCTACAGTAGCAACAACCCTGTTTGTACCATCTGCTAAATCTCTAAAAGTAATAGTACTGGTTCCTCCCCCACTAACTTTACCTGCCATAACCGCTGCCATAATTTGCAATATGGCTTGCAAATCATATATACTATCAATTGAAGTATTCAATAAATCGTCAGCATTGACATTTAATAAATCAGTACCTGTTATTGAATCATAGACATTTGCAGGTACTACCATCCAAGAATCCCAAACAGGTAAAGCACCTGTTACATGTATGGCTAGTTGCAATCTGCCAGAACCGCTTGTATCTGTAGTATCCAGTGGGCAAGAATACCAACCCACAAGACTAGGGTCAGATGTAGCATTGGACCCTTCGTTTTTTTGTGTATAAGCCCCACCGTTTTTAGATAGAAATATAACGGAAGGAGTAAGAGTGAGACTACCTTTGGCTGTTTTTCCATCTGTATCATCTAAAAACTCGCCAATCATTATATTAACAGCAGTACTTTGCCTTAAGAATCCACTCATATTATTTACTCCTTAATCTTATATAATGCATCATTTGTCTCGGTACACCAATTGCCCCTACGCCAAGTGTTACATTATCAGAAGTTTGTGTTTGAAAAGCATTATTTATTACTAAAGTATAAATAGCAGCCAATATTATATCGCTACTATTTTGTAATTGAATTGCATCGTTTATAATTATACTATAATGTGCACTTAATATTATGTTTTCACTTGTTTGTGCTTGTGTAGCATCTTGTGTTATTATACTATAGTTTGCACTCAGAGTTGTGTTTTCACTTGTTTGTGCTTGTGTAGCATCTTGTGTTATTATACTATAGTTTGCACTCAGAGTTGTGTTTT
>Ga0315293_10004451_pt1 | contig 13297 bp, 15 predicted proteins | sample YL17G13_20_MG_FD_203071 | JGI IMG/M metagenome (GOLD analysis project Ga0315293, IMG submission 203071) | Sediment microbial communities from Yellowstone Lake, YNP, Wyoming, USA - YL17G13_20 | ecosystem: Environmental > Aquatic > Freshwater > Lake > Sediment | place: USA: Wyoming | collected... | reverse complement strand
AGGAAGTGTATGCGGATGAATCTGAATAGAAGCGTAGGGGAGGAGTAAGGTGCAGATTTCATCAGAGGCTGTCAAGAAGCTCAGAGAGAAAACCGGCGCGGGGATGATGGATTGCAAGAAGGCCCTTGTGGAGACGAACGGCGATTATGACAAGGCGATAGAGTTCTTGAGGAAGAAAGGGATCGAAGTTGCCGCAAAACGCGCTGGCCGGACTACATCTCAGGGCGTAGTCGGAAGCTACATTCACTTAGGCGGGAAGATCGGCGTGCTTCTCGAGGTCAACTGCGAGAGCGATTTTGTAGCCAAGTCCGCGAGCTTCGCCAACTTCGTGAAAGACATCGCCATGCATATCGCGGCGAGCAACCCGTTGTGGGTAAAGCGGGAAGATGTAACAGAGCAGGTGCTCGCCAAGGAGAAGGAGATCCTCAAGGAGCAGGCACTCAAGACTGGCAAGCCGGAGAAGGTCGTCGAGAAGATCATCGAGGGCAAGCTCTCCAAATTCTATGCGGAGAACTGTCTTCTTGAGCAACCGTTCGTCAAGGATACGGACCGCACGGTACAGCAGTATCTGGATGACCTGATCGGAAAAACGGGCGAACGGTGCGTCATAAGACGGTTTGTCCGATACCAGATGGGTGAAGAGATATCGTGTCTTTAGCATACAAGCGTATTCTCTTGAAGATGAGCGGAGAAGCCCTTGCCGGGGATAAGGGGTCCGGGATCGACCCGGAGACCCTTGCCTCCATGGCTAGGCTCATCAAGGATGCCCATGCAGCAGGAGCGCAAATAGGCGTCGTCGTCGGCGGCGGAAACATCTTCCGCGGCTTAGAGGCAACCGTCTGTAGCGATCGGGTGAACGCCGATCATATGGGTATGCTGGCCACGGTGATCAATGCCATTGCCATGCAGGATGCCTTGTCGACCCTGGGCGTCCCCGCCGTGGTCATGAGCGCCCTCGAAATGCCGCGGGTGGTCGAAACCTTTGTGAGGGATAGGGCTGTCGAGCATCTCGAGAACGGCTTTGTCGTGATCTTTGCCGGAGGCACGGGCTGCCCGTTCTTCACCACTGATACCACAGCTGCCCTGCGGGCCCTCGAGATTGGAGCGAATGTGCTCATCAAGGCCACCAAGGTGGATGGGATCTATGACAAGGACCCCGTCAAGTATCTTGATGCATGCTTCTTCCAGTGCTCACCTATGACGAGGCGCTCCAGCGCAACCTCTGTGTTATGGATCTGACGTCTATAACTTTGTGCCGGGATAACAATCTCGAGATCCGGGTGATTAATATCAAGACCCCGGGGAGTTTGGAAGGCCTTCTCAAGGGGGATCGCGTCGGTTCAATCGTGCGTGGGAGGAGTTCATGATAAAGGATGTATTGGATGATCTGAAAATGGAGATGGGTAAGGCAGTCGAGGCTATGAGGAGCGCTTTGATAAAGGTGAGAACGGGTAGGGCTTCCATCGGGATCTTAGACGGAATCATGGCAGATTACTACGGTACGCCCACCCCCCTAAATCAGCTTGCCACTCTTGCAACCCCTGAACCAAGGATGATCACCATCCAGCCATGGGATAAGGGTGCCTATTCCTCGATCGAGAAGGCCATTCTTAAGTCCGAACTGGGCTTGACCCCTATGAATGACGGTAAGATCATCCGTGTCCCCATTCCGCCACTCAATGAGGAACGGCGCAGGGAGCTCGTGAAGCACATCAAGAAGGTGGCTGAGGACTACAAGATTGAGATCCGCAACCACAGGCGAGATGCAAACGCGTTCCTGAAGGAGATGGAAAAGAACAAGGAGATCAACAAGGATGAGCTGGCCAAAGCCCAGGAAGATGTCCAGATTATAACCGACGACTTCATCAAGAAGATCGATACCCTCTTGGCGGACAAGGAACATGAGATCATGGAAGTATAGAGATCAGGGAAGCATTATTTGGAAGTGATGTATGCTCTGCTGTGATAGAAAAGACCATATGAATTCTACTGCACAGGAGGCACATCCATGAACGGAAACCGTGAAAACAGGGAACTCTCCAGATTCATGATGTATTTCAAACCGAATACGCTCAATGAACTGCGAGTGCTTTCGCGTATGCTGAATATCGCTATGGTTGATTTCGTTTTCGCAGCCATGGAGGCCCATATCTTCGCTAAGGAGCAGGTATTGGGGGGCACTATTCCGCCGAGAGAACATCACCGGTTCGTCGGACCGCGGTCGGATCTGGCCGGCAAGCGGGTGCGGTACGTTATGCGACTCCCGAAGGATGCCATCGAAAAGATGCGTGATATCGCATATCTTGACAATCGCAGGTTTACCCAGGTATGCGATGATGCGCTCGCGGATTTCATCCGTTTTACCAAGGAGGTGAAGAATCTCAGGAATGTCTGGCTCTCCCGGGCTGACGTGGAGGCGGTGCGGGGGAGGAAGGATGCCAAGGCCCGCGAGCTCGTGGCCTCTCTCCTCAGTCAGTTCAAGGCGGCCGAGACCAATGGAAGGGGCTTCGTAAAAGCGGTATAGTCTTCTCATACGATGCGCATGACGCTCTTCCCATCCCAAGCCATTGAGAGAAGCGATGTACGACACTTCTTCCTGGCTGCTTGCTCAGGGATGGTATCTTGCACCCTCCTCTATACCCTCTTCGGCTTCATCTTCGTGCATGTGCATGCCAGAAGGATCGCGGCTGAGATGGGTCTCTTCCTTGCTCATAGGCTGACCCCGGTAATCATGCCGGATAACATGTACCTAGTCTCTCTCGTGCATCAACTCGGAAGCGGCATGTTCTTCGGTCTCACCCTGGGCCTCCTCTCTGCCATTTTAGCCTCGGTTGTTTCCCTCTTTCTCTGGCTTTCCAGTGGAGGCAACAGGATTCCGAAGCCGTTCTCCATCGTGCTCTATGCTGCTCTCTCAACCGGCGCGATCATTATTGGCTACAGCCGCGAACTCCCTGCCGTATCGATTCTCTTTGGCATCCTAGCCCCGGCCGCATATTTCGTACCCTGGACAGCCATCGTCCGCAACACGCTACCGCGCAAGGTCCATTGGGCCAGATGGGTTGTTTTTGCCGTAGTGCTGCTCATGCCCCTCGTGCTCCTCAAGGGCCAATCCTACGAGCTCATCAGGGACGCCTTGGTGGATACGCCGGTCTTGCGGGAGCTCAACACCTTCTATTATGAGCATACCCTCCTGGCGGCGGATGTGATCAAGCCCGTCGCCTTCCGGACACAGAATGCCATCACCCTTGCAGAGGATATGAGCGTCATTGGACGCAGGCCGCACGGTACCCTGTGGATCATTGCCGGGGACCCGTGCGGTATCAAGGGCGCCGTGCTTGTTGCCAGCCGTTTGCCAACCGCTTGCCGCTCGGTCAGGCAGGCATGGCCAGCGGTCATAGCGGACAAGATCCTCAAGGACCCCTTGGGCGATAGGAACAAACCCATGCGCAAGGGGATCGGGACCTTCTTCAGAGGCCCCATCCTCTTGATCCCCGTCTTGCTCTTGGCCTGGATCGCCCTTTTATGCGCGGATCTATCGGCCCGCAGCATGCCCCTTGCCGTTGGCATCATCATCTTGTACCTCGCTGCCTTTGCACCCGCCTTCTCCCATATGTACCTCAGACACCAGCTCTATGCGCACCCGGAGAAGATCCACGCGTTTGCATCCTCGTCAAGCGAGGCGCAGCGCCACCTCGCCCTGGTGTATCTCCTCGATGAGAAGCGCCAGTCGGCAGAAGGTCTGAGTCAGTCAGAGCTTTTCGCCCTAGCCAAAGACCCTCATGCCAGGATACGGCTCAATGCACTTATGCTGACGGGCAAGGGTGAAGACAAGGCGTACTTCTTTGCACTGGTCGAGAATGCGCTAGCCGATCCGCAACTCAACGTGCGGACCAAAGCCTGCTGGGCCTTGGGCGAGATCGGCGGCCAGGATGCACTCGACCTCCTCAAGCAGGTCCTCAGCACCGACCGCTCCTGGTACGTACGCGACTATGCCTACAACGCCATCGGCAGGATCCAGCCCATCACCTTGGTTGTGAAGGAATAACCAACCCCCTTATTCGCGCTCAAGGCATATCTATCTGTACCATAAAGGTGTTCTGGGTTAGGTGCATATGAGAGTGAAAAAATCTTAAGGGAAGGCGCTTTCTGGGGCTGTACCCTCTTCCTGTACAAGGAGGTATCTGCTGCCGCCATAGGCCTGGCATCCGCTCTGCTCGGATACGGAGGGAAGAATTCCATTATGCCGCAGCCGGAATCGGCCCTTAGAAGCATTCGGCTGCTTTTTGGCATAGGTCCGGACACCTTCATCCTCTTCTTGGTTTACTTTGTGAGGATCCTCCCGATAACTAAAGTGCGATTCGATGAGATCAGGTGGGTCATCGAAGAGCGCTAAATGGGTTAATAACACTCCTTCAGACCTCCAGAACGTTTATCCCTGAAAATCGTCTGCATGAAGGAGAACATACTGCTGGAAGTCGATTCCGGAGCGAATGATGTGGCGCATCTCAGAGCGGCGGATCCAGCGGCTGTAGAGCCAAAACCACTGGTCCGGGTAACGCCGTACGACCGATTCGACCCAGGACTGCATGAAATCGCTGATCGACTGAATAGGGTCGTCCTGGAACGCACGTGCGTCCACCGGACGCTCGAAGCGGATCACATAGGTATCTCGCTGTTTAACGGCCGATACCGGGACAATCATGGCATTGCCCTTAACGGCAATCAGGGCCGGTGCGGGGTTGGTGGTGGCGGGCATGCCGAAGATGGTGCAGAGAATCTGTTTTCCGTGATCGCCCCGGTTGTCGATCACGAAACCGATGGTGCGGCCTTTTTTCAGCTCCCGGATGATCATGCGCACTTTGCCCTTGGGCGGCAGGATGGTAGCCCCGGAGCGAGAGCGGATCGCGTTCACGATCGATTCATGCTTCGGATCCCTGCGTTTGTCCGCCATGACTCAGAACTCGACGCCCAGCAGGCGCGGGATGTGGGCCAGGATCTCCTAGTTGCCGATATGCCCGGTGATGAGCATGACCCCCCGCCCCGTTGCCAGGGCGATGTCGAGATGCTCCTGTCCTTCAACCGTGACCCGCCGCAGGATTGCGATATCGTTCATATAGGCATAGCGGATGGCATCGATGAGGATGTCGCCGTGGTTCATAGATACCTTTAAGGGCATGCCTGGGTGGTATGTCTCGCCGAGGGCAGTGCGCATCTGGATGGCAGCCGTCTTGCGGTGCAGGGGGTCGCAGGCCCAGGCCAGGACGCCCGCGATCCTGCCTAAGGCAATGGCCATGCGGTAGGGGATGATCCGTATTCTCTGAATGAGGGCGAGAAATGCCCAGTATTCTAACGCGCCTATTAGGTCGCGCACGTTCATAGGCCCTTCATCATTCTCACGCCCGGAGCAAATTTCCTCAGCCTTGTAGAATCATGACCCCTCAGCCGTCGCGGGGGGCGCCTCCCTTTCCAGACGTTGTGCCTGGGCGAGGACATAGGTCTTGAAATCCTGCCCCTCCCTTATAAGGCGGCGCATGTCCGAGCGGCGCGCCCAACGGCTGTAGAGCCAGATCCATTGGGTGGGGTGGGCATTCACGATGGAGGTCAGCCAATCCTGCATGTAGGTACTCAGGCGCACGATGGGCTCGGATCGCCAACACTCGGTGAGTTGGTCCGGCACATCCTCGGGCCGGCCGTAATCCCTGGCGTCGAGCGCTTTTTCGAAATATATCGCGTAGGTAGCGCCCTTTTTAAGGGCATAGACCGGGACGATCAGGGCCTCGCCCTTGATGGCGATGAGCGCCGGGGCCGGGCTGGTCGGGGCGGGCAACCCGAGCACGTCGCACACGAGCATGATGCCCTGCTTGCCGCGCAGGTCGATCATGACACCGGCACAGTGGCCCTGCCTGAGCAGACCGGCGATCCTGGGGACCATGCCGCCCCGCGGCGGCTCAATGACGACCCCGGGCAGGCGCCCGCGCATCTCCTTGATGATGGAATCCATATGCGGGTCGTTACGGATATCCATCAGGATATGAAAATCGCGGCCGAGGAGCTTGAATATATGCCCGAGCACCTCCCAATTGCCCATATGGGCCGAGATGCACATCACCCCCCGGCCGCTTGAGAGCGCAGCCTGGATGTTCTCCATACCGTGGATCTCGAAACGCTTGAACAGCTCGGCGTCATCCGTGTAGAGGGCCTTGATCATGTCCACGGGGATCATGCCGATATGCATGAACATCTTGAGGCTCAAGGACCAGTGGTAGGCCTTGCCCAAGGTGGCGCGCATCTGCACGTTGGCAATCCGGCGGTGCAACGGGTCCAGGCCCCAGATCAGCAGGCCCATACATCTCCCCATGGCGGTGGCCAACCGATATGGCATAGCCTGTATGAGCCGGATGAGGCCCTTGATCAGCAGGTACTGGATCGCATAGCGAATCTTTTTTGGCTTTTTCATGGGATCAGGTCCTCCATTATCCAGTGGATGGCGTTACCAATAGTGCGTCTCGTATGCGCGGTCGCTATCCGGGGCCCGTCGCTCGGGGAAAGCAGGATCCCTTTGCCGCCCACGCGCTGAATGGTCTCGATGTCGATGGCCTTGTCGCCCATCAGGTTGCAGCGGGGCAGATCGAGGTCGAAATCGAGCGCCGCCCTGAGGAGCAGGCCGGGGGCCGGCTTGCGGCAGGCGCACGCCATGGCATAGGCCGCCACAGTGCCCGCGGGGTGGTGAGGGCAGTAGTAGATGGCATCGATGCTGGCGACCTTTGCTGCGAGCAAACCCACGAGCCGTTCATGGATAGCGCTGAGGATTTCTTCGTCGAGGAGCCCGCGGGCGATGCCGGACTGGTTGGTGATAATGATGACGGGGATGGTGTTTTCGTTCAGGAGCCTGATCGCCCCCGGCACTTCCGGGAGCAGCTCAATTTGCTCTGGATCGCTCAGATAAGGGACATCCCTGATGATGGTGTCATCCCTATCGAGAAATACGCCTGTTCTTAACACGCGTCTCTATCTCCTCTATGATCCGGTCCAGTTCCGGTATCTCCATCTTCACCCTGAGGGCATGCCATCTTCCGTCGAGCTGTTCCGGCATCAGTCGTATCAAGTCCTTTTCCGTGGTAATAATGAGGTCTTTGCCCCGAGCACGCCACCTGATGCGCCGGATGTCCCCGCGGGTATAGGGATGGTGGTCCCTGAAGCGCATGGTATCTACCCTAGCGCCCGAGGCCTTGATCAACTGGAAGAAGGATTCCGGCTTTGCAATCCCGCAGAATGCAAGCACATCGCCCGCGATCTGTCTCATTACCGGGTTCCCGAATCTGTCGACCAAGCCTACCGCAACGAGATCGGCTGTCAGGCTCCCTGAGGAAGAATCCTTGGTGGAGACAACGAGATCTGCCCGCTTCAATGCCGATGCACCTTCCCGGAGACATCCCAAGGGCAGGAGAGCTTCCTGATCGAGGCGCGTCGATACCAGGCAGATATTGTAATCCCGGTGTATCCTCCGGTGCTGGAAGGCATCGTCAAGGATAATGATTTCGGCCGCCAATTCTCTGCTTGCATAGGTGGCTCCTGCCAATCTGTCCGGGGACTTGATCACCGGAAGCCCGGTCAATCTGGCCATAAGCAGAGCCTCATCACCTACATCCTTTGCCGAATGCTGTGCGCTTACGAGCATAGTACCCTTGCGCCTTCCCTTATAGCCCCGCGTGACGATGCAGACCCTATAACCCCTATCTTTGAGCGCCAGTGCCAGGGCGATGGTGAACGGGGTCTTGCCTGTGCCTCCCGCCTCGATATTCCCGATGCTGATAACGAAAGGGACGACGATGGAGGCCTTGAGGATGTCCAGATCATAGAGAGAGTTCCTCAAGCCAACTGAGAAGCTATAGATATGGGAGAGGCCTTTACGCATTGCCGAACTGGAGGTTGTAGAGCCTTGTATAGTAGCCGGTTCTCTTCAGGAGGTCTTCGTGTGTCCCCTCCTCCGCGATGATACCCTTGTTAAGGGCGATGATCCAATCCGCACCCTGTACGGTGGAAAGCCTGTGGGCGATGATGAGGGTGGTCCTGCCCACCATGAGTTTATCCAGGGCGGCATGGACCTCCTTCTCGCTCTCGGTATCCAACGAGGAAGTCGCCTCATCGAGGACGAGGATGGGGGCGTCCTTCATGATGGCTCTGGCGATGCAGATCCTCTGCCGCTGGCCGCCTGAGAGCCTGACCCCCGCCTCTCCGACCAGGGTGTCGTACCCGTCCGGTATTTCCATGATGAAATCATGGGCGTTGGCTGCCTTGGCCGCCTCGATGATTTTCTCCATGGAAGAACTGTCGGATCCATAGGCGATGTTCGCTTTAATCGTGTCGTTGAACAGGACCATCTCCTGGGTCACCATAGCGATATTCGCCCGTAGTGACTTGATGGTGAGATCCCTGATATCATGGCCGTCGATGAAGATTGTTCCCGAGGTCACATCGTAGAGCCGTGGCAGGAGGTTGATGATGGTGGTCTTTCCCCCGCCGGATTCCCCCACGAAGGCGATCTTCATGCCCTTTTCCGCCTTGAAGCTGATCCCTTTGAGGGCGTATTCCAATCCATCATAGGTGAACCTGACATCCCGATATTCCACGTTCCCCCCGCTCCTTCCGAGGGCAAGGGCATGAGGCTTTTCCTCCATATCCGGCTTTGTATCCATCAGGGTGAAAACCCTCCTGGCAGACGCGATCCCTTCTTGGACCTCGATATTGATGTCGTTGATCTTTCGGATGGGGGCATAGAGCATGAAGATGGCCGCCATGAAGGAGAAGAAATCGCCAGGAGTATTCGCTCCGTGGATGACCTTCATCCCCCCGTACCAGATGATGAAGGCAATGGCAAGGCCGCCGATGAGTTCCATGAGTGGGGCGGAAATTGCCCGTACGGCGAGCCTCTTCATCCAGTTTCTGAAATAGCGGGAGCTCTCAACCTCGAAGCGTTTCAGCTCGTAGTCCTCCATATTATAGACCTTCACGATGCGTATCCCTGATATAGCCTCGTCCAGGATGGTCATGATGTCGCCCATGACGGTCATGCTTTTTGTCGAATAGTGCTTGAGCCGCTCCCCGAAACGGCTGATTGGGTAGGCTACGGCCGGGAACACGATCATGGCGACGATTGCGAGCTGCCAGTCGCGGTAGAACACCACAAATACAAGGCCCACGATGGTGAAGATCTCCTTGATAAGACCGGTGACGGCATTGGTGACGGATGCCTGCACCATATTGACGTCATTGGTGATCCTGGAGATGAGAACCCCCGTCGGCGTCTGAATGAAGAAGTGCATGGAAAGGGTCTGGATGTGGGCATAGAGATGGTTCCGAATGTCCAGGATAATGCGCTGGCCGACATCGGCCATGAGGTAATACCGCCCATAGTCGCTCACGGTCTTGATGAGGAAGATGAAGAGCACCGCCACCGGGATGAGGTAGAGTTTGGTCACATCCTTAGCGATGAAGATATCGTCCATGGCAGGTTTTACCAGGAATGCCAGCAGACCCTGCGAACCCGAGAGGATGAGCATGAGGAGGCCGGCAAAGGCCAATTTCGGCCAATACGGCTTGAGGTAGGCGATTAGCCTCCCATATACTACCAGGTCTTCCTTGTCTGCTAAAGCAAGTCGCTTACCCACTGTGTCACCTCGATGGATGCAGCCTTTGCACCCAGAGCAGAACGCAATTCGATAAAGGCGTTTCTCGTATCCATGTACAGGGTCTTATCGTCTAAATAACGCATGAGGGAAAAGGCGAGATTTTCCGCGGTAAACGCATCCTGGATGAGTTCGGGGACCACCGTTTTCCCGGCTACAATATTAGGCATGCCAATATAATCGACCTTGATGAAGGCCTTTGCCAGAAGATAGTTGATCAGGGAGGTCTGGTAACAGATCACCTCGGGTACCCCCTGAAGCGCCAGTTCGAAGGTTGCAGTCCCAGACTTCACCATGGCCAGATCCGCCTGCGGCATGCTCTCGGTAAGAGTTACGTCGTTGTCCACCCTTTTCCTGATGAATGCGAAATCAAGCCCTTTTGCAACCGGCAGATACCACTGAATATTGTGGTATCTCTTCCCGATGATGGATTTTGCTCCCAACATGGTCGGGAGCATCCTCACAATCTCGTCCCTCCTGCTCCCCGGCATGATGGCGATCCTTTTCGGCGGCCACATCCCTGAACTGATGGCGGGCGTCTGTTCCAGGAGGGGATGGCCGACATAACGAGCATTCACGTTAAAGGCACGGAAGAACGTTTCCTCGAACGGAAAGATAACGGCGAGTCCGTCCGTGATCTGCGCTAAGCTGCGCGCCCGGGACCGTCTCCAAGCCCATGCCTGAGGCGCGATGTAATAGAGCACCTTGACCCCGCGTGCATGCGCAAATCGGGCAAGGCGCATATTAAAATCCGGGAGATCGATGGGGATGAAGATATCGGGTCTCTCTTTAAGTATGAGATCCTTGATGCCCCGCAAGACACGGAGTATCCCGACCAACCGCGGCAGGACATTGGAGAAACCCATGACAGAGAGCGCATGCATGGAATAGCGGTCATCGAACCCAGCGTCAACCATTTCAGGGCCGCCCATGCCAAAGATCTCGGCCTCGGGAATGGCCTTTTTCATGGCCCTGATGAGGGTCGCGGCATGGCGGTCAGCGCTCGCCTCTCCCGCCGTGATAAGTATCTTCTTCATTTTCATAATTCTAAAATAACTCGGACCTCCCTGTCCCTAAATCTTTAGGAGGCTAGACATTCGGCGGATCATCGTCCCCACTTGAGTTCAAGGGGGTGGGGGTATTGAAGCTTGGTTCCCTTTTCTCTCATCGCTCAGGTAGTAGCATATTGTTCTTGATGAGGTAGACCACCTCAATAGCTTTGAGCCCTGCCAAACCGTCAACAACGACCGTGTTCTCCCCTTTGACGGCGTCCACGAAGGAGCGAATTTCCGCCTGCAGTGCATCTGATTCGGAAATATCATGGCGGGCATGCAGGATCTGCCTGTTTTCTCCGAGGGTATAGACGTCCACAATGGCGTTGGCATAATCGATCGAGATGTAGGAGTCCGGCTGGAAGATACGGATTTTGCGCATCACATCGGCGGAGATGCGGCTGGCCGTGATATTGGCTATGCAGCCGGATGAGAACTTCAGGCGAGCATTGGCTATATCGACCGCATCGGTGAGCACCGGCATCCCGATCGCCTCGACGGAGATGATCTCGGATTTGACGAGCGAGAGGATGATGTCGATGTCATGGATCATGAGGTCCAGGATGACATCCACATCCGTGCCCCGTTCCTTGAACGGGCTTATCCTATGCACCTCGATGAACATCGGTTTCTTAATGCTGTCGGCGAGTTTGAGGAGGGCAGGGTTGAACCGCTCGAGATGCCCGATCTGGAGGATGGCATGCCCTTTTTCCGCCGCGTCGATAATGGCCTTGGAATCTTCGATCCCAGCCGCCATAGGCTTTTCGAGCAGGACCGCAATCCCCTTCTCAAGCATGGGGATAGAAACCGCGGCATGGACCGATGTGGGAACGGCAACGCTGACCGCATTTGCCCTGCCGATCACATCGGCATAGTCCGTATAGGCTATCGTGCCCGCTTCAAAAGCCACCTCGCGTGCCCGTGATGCATCGGTATCCACGACCCCAACGAGCTCGACATCCTCCATGGCGGCATACTTGAGGGCATGGAACCTGCCCAGATAGCCGACTCCGATGACAGCCACCCGGATCTTCGTCACCGCGCTAACCCCCGCGTCGAGTTCTTCACGAATTCCACCATGCGGGCGATCTCTGTTGAGTCGGGGAATTCCTTTCTCAGCACCTCCAGGGCTTCCTTGAGGATGAGGCCCTGCTTGAAGAGGATTTTATAGGCCCCGCCGATGGCCTTGATGCTCTCATCTGGAAAGCCGTTGCGTTTGAGGCCCACGGTATTGATGCCGTATATCCTGGCCCTGTCACCGGAGGCCTTGGCATAGGGAATGATATCAAGGCTGATCATGGAGCCGCCGCCGATGATCGCATACGCCCCAATATGGGTGAACTGATGGGCGGCCGAGAGTCCGCCAACGATGACATAATCCTCCACGTGGACGTGTCCGGCCAGAGTTGCGAGGTTTCCCATCACCACATGGTCTCCCACATTGCAGTCATGGGCCACATGGCAGTAGGCCATGAGGAGATTGTGGCTCCCGATGGTTGTGACGCCGCCGCCATGCACCGTCCCCCGGTTGATAGTCACGAACTCCCGGATGGTGTTCTTCTCCCCGATGGTAAGGCTCGTCTTTTCCCCTTTGTACTTGAAATCCTGGGGCGGGCCGCCTATGCTCGCATAGCCGGTGATGATACACTCCCTTCCAATGGTGGTATGGCCCTGGATCAACGAATACGGTCCGACAACAGTGCCGGCGCCGATCTCCACGTCATCGCCGATGATGCAGTACGGACCGATCTCCACACCCGCATAGATTTTCGCCTGGGGAGAGACGTGCGCAGAAGGCTTAATCTTTGCCATCGAGCCTCCTTTCGAGAGCTCTGATCCTTTTGGCCAGGTCAGGCAGTTCCTTGTAGACCTTCTGTACCCGCAGCCATTGCTGGTGGTCGAAGGCCGGATAGCCCGAAACCACCTTTCCAGGTGGGAGGTCGGAAGTAATACCCGCTCGGGAAGCGGCAGTGCAGCCGTCGCCTACCGTGATATGGCCCGCGACTCCGCATTGGCCGGCAAGGACGACATGCCTGCCGATGCGGGCGCTGCCCGCAATGCCGGTCTGCGCCACGATGATGGTGTGGTCCCCGACCGTAACGTTGTGGCCGATGTGCACCAGGTTGTCCATCTTGACGTCCGAGCCTATCATCGTTGCGGTCAGGGCGGCGCGGTCGATCGTACAGTTGCTGCCGATCTCAACCTCGTCAGCGATGATCACGATGCCCACCTGGGGGATCTTGCGGTGCCTAGATCCATCCCAGACGAACCCGAACCCGTCCGCACCGATGACCACCCCGGCGTGGATGATGCAATGCTTTCCTATCCTGCAGCCGTCATAGATGACCACATGCGGGTAGAGGAGGGTGTCGGAGCCGATCTCCACGTCATCGCCGATGAAGCATCCTGGGTACACCACGGTCTTTTCCCCGATCCGCGCCCCCTTGCCGACAAAGACATGGGGAAAGATCGTGGCGTCTTTATGAATGTGTGCCTCCTCATGGATGCAGGCCAGGTTGGAAATCCCAGGTGTGTATTCTTTCTCCGGATTAAGGAGCG
>Ga0315293_10004450_pt1 | contig 13303 bp, 12 predicted proteins | sample YL17G13_20_MG_FD_203071 | JGI IMG/M metagenome (GOLD analysis project Ga0315293, IMG submission 203071) | Sediment microbial communities from Yellowstone Lake, YNP, Wyoming, USA - YL17G13_20 | ecosystem: Environmental > Aquatic > Freshwater > Lake > Sediment | place: USA: Wyoming | collected... | reverse complement strand
CCCAAGCATCACTCCCCCTATTATCAAAACCAGCATGGCCGGTCCAAAGACAAGCCTGCCATAATGGCTATCCTGGGCAGATTTCCTGATCAGATCCGACCCCACCGCTGTTCGTAGAACCACAATCCATGCCGTGGTAGCCAGAATCAATGACCATTGACCATATGTTGCTGCCCCCATCTTTCGAGCCAAGAAGAAGTTAATACACATATGCAGTAGAACCGAGAGAAGAGCACTGGTCATTAGCCAGAAGAGATTGCGTAAGGTTCTTAACTTGACCGTAGTAGCGTCTTTTCCATGCGAAAGCAGCCTTAGGTACTTTAACCATTTTCGAAAAATTGCTGATCCGGGAGATTGGGTTGTCACTTGAAGCCACATGCCAGGTTATCCTTTATTAATGCCCGAAAAATTCTTCCAAGAGTTTTTTTAACAACTCTAACCTATCACCACCAACAAATTGATTATTGCCAATATAGAATGCGTTGGTATGTAAGAAATCCGCATTTCGAAAGTTCACAGGATCGTAATATTGTGCAAGAAATGGTTGCCGTAGCAAGTTTCCACTAATCAGTGGACGTGATTCGATCCCGGCGGATCGGATCACGTCCTGAAATGCTTGTTTTCGCATTTGATCCCTAAAAAGAAATGGCAATACAAACGACGATAATCCCTCCGCCTCCAATGTAATGAGTTCATCTGGGTACTGTTTACACATTTCTAAGAAACGAGCATAGTTGTCGTTGCGTACTTGGATGAACCTGTCTAAGGACCCGAGTTGAGCTAAGCCAAGAACCGCGTTGAACTCGGTGTTCCGGAAGTTAAAGCCGTCGGTGAGAAATAGGAAATTAAAGTCAATGTCCGAGTACTTTGCTCTTAGCTCAGAATGAAACTCAGCAGGCAACTCCCGCGCCAGCCCATGCGAGCGCTTGAGCAAAAACATTTTGTAGAGTTCCTCGTCATCTGTGCAAAGCATGCCACCTTCGACGGTAGTCATGTGATGGCCCCAGTAAAAACTGAATGTTCCGGCAAGTCCCAGATTACCCACTTTGATGCCATTCAGAGTGGCTCCGTGCGATTCGCAACAATCCTCCAAGATCACAATATCACGCTTGTCTACGATTTCCTTCAGCCGTTGCACATTGGCTGGGAACCCTATCAGGTGCGCAACAAAGATTCCACGAGTGCGTGGAGTAATCTTCCGCTCCACCTGATCGTAGTCAAAGGACAGATCCGTCAAATTCGCGTCCACAAAGACTGGCTTCAAACCAAATTGTATCACCGGGGTGACCGTTGTGGGCCAAGTTACTGCCGGCACAAGAATTTCATCACCATCTTTCCATCCCCGCAGTTCTTTCAGGGCATTTAGCAAAATCAAGTTGGCTGAACTACCCGAGTTGACAAATACACAGTATTTGCAACCCTGCCATACAGCATACGCCTGCTCAAATTCTTTAACTTTTGTAAATTGAGTAAACCTCGTAGTCTGACGAATGAACGAGACCAACAGGTCGAGATCGGAATCGCTTACTACGTTTTCTTGAAGTTTCCAGAACATCCTTTTCCTCCGACTACATTGTTTGTTGCTTCGCACGCAGCGATTGCAAATACCACTCATAGGCTTTTGCAATACCTTCCGTTAAGGACACTTGCGCCTTCCAGCCCATTGCATGAATCTGGCTAACATCCAGTAACTTCTGTGGAGCACCGTCAGGTTTGTCGCTGTCAAATATCACCTTACCCTGATATCCGACAATCTGTTTCACCACATCAGCGATCTCGAGGATCGTTCGATCCTCTCCCAAGCCGATATTGATCGGTCTATTATCCGAATAGCGTTCCATCAGAAACAAAGCGGCGTTAGCGGCATCGCCCACATACATTAGCTCGCGCCGCGGAGAACCGGTCCCCCACAATGTCACTTGTGCGCTGCGCTCCACCTTAGCAACGTGAAACTTCTGGATTAGTGCAGCCATGACGTGCGATTGCTGAGGATCATAGTTATCGTTGGGGCCGTACAAATTCGTCGGAATCACCGAGATGAGACATGTGCCATACTGGTCATTGTATGCGCTGCACATGGACATTCCAGCAAGTTTCGCCACCGCATACGGCTCATTCGTAGGCTCAAGCAGACCTGTCCATAGGTACTCTTCCTTCATAGGTTGTGGGCATAAGCGCGGATAGACGCACGAACTGGAACAAAATAAGAGTTTGTTGACGCCGACTTTCCAGGACGAGTGAAGAACATTATTTTGGATCTGTAGATTGTTATAGATGAACTCAGCGCGGTAGGTCTTGTTTGCCATGATCCCGCCAACACGAGCAGCTGCGAGAAAAACGTATTCAGGCTTTTGTTCCATGAAAAACCGTTCCACGTCTGTTTGACGCGTTAAATCAAGTTCTTTTGAAGAGCGTAAAATCAGGTTATCAAATCCCGTGTTGCGAAGGCTTTGAACGACCGCGGAACCGACCATGCCCCTGTGGCCAGCAACGTAAATCCTGCTGCTCCTATCCATGAGTCCTCCCCTTACGGAAAATACAGCTCTCGCTGCCATTCAATCGTTGCACTGAGTCCCTCTTCAAGGCCTGTGTATCGAGTCTTAGCAAATTCCGTTTCAACTCTTGTCAAGTCTAGACGCACTTCTTCAGGTGCACCTGCTATTTCCGTTTGGATTGTGGGAAAAACGACTGTCGCACCCGTCATCTTCCCAATCATCCCGGCTAAATCTGAGATTGTCACTGTTGAGCGGCCTCCAACATTGTAGACCGCTTCTTTACCATAGAGCAGAATTTGCCACAGCAATTCTACCACATCTGCCACGTAACAATAAGAACGTACTGCTGTCCCAGAGTCCAGCAACTTTATTCTTCCTTGGCATATGGCACTCTCGATGAATGAATTCAGTGCCCTTTTATCGTGTTTACGTGTCCCAGGGCCATAGATATGCCCAAGCCGGGCCGAGGTAACATTTAATCCTTGAGAATGAAAGGCACTGCAAATTGCTTCACCACATCGCTTCCCCTCAATGTAAGCAGCCCGTGGATGATAAGGGGTTGTGAGCCCTATATCGCTCTCTTTAGGATATGGCTTCTTCAAGCCGTTGTAAACCTCACTTGAACTCATGAATAGAAAACGGCCATTGTTTCTAAGCAGTTTCAGTAACGCTACCGTAGCGGAGGTGTTTATTTGGATCGTAGCAACTGGATCCGTCATAAACATCATTGGTTGAGCATATCCAGCCGAATGCAAAATCAAATCTGCTTGAGGTAACCGCATATAATCATCGAAATCGGTAAGGTTAGCACGCAGGACTTCAAATCCCCCTCTGACAATGAATTCCGCTACGTGAGGTGGAGGTTCCGATAACATCTGTGCATAAACGTTTATATTGATTCCACGCTCACGAACGGCACAGAGGCAGGCGAGAATATATGTGCCGATGAGGCCAGAAGCTCCGGTCACAAGGATACTTGCCTCCTGGAGACAATCAAGTCTGAGCCGTTCACAAAGGGTTTGAGTTTCTCTCAGAATGATGCGATTATTCATCTCACACGATCTTCTATCCCAGCAACTGTATACCCTGAGTTTCTCCGGTTATTCGCCTTTTTTTCTGTTCCCATCAGTGTCTTCCTCATATAGATCTTATCCTAAAACGGCCCTTTAAACTCGACGTGCTTAAGATCAGGCCGTTCGTCCGGCATCCATTTTTGGTCCCCGTTGGCAACCATTTCAAAGGCTGCTGAGGCAATTGTGCGCCCATTTGGATAGAAAAGTTCCTCGAGACTTGGTGTCGGCGGACAGGTTACAGGCGCAAATCCCATGCGCCGTATACGCACTTCGCGGATCCCTTGTAACTGCTGGGTCACTTGTGCCAAGATTTCGGCGCTTGCACCGCAGGTCAACCAGGCATTGTCAATCACCAACAATTTCCCAGTCTTACGGACCGATTTAACGATGGTATCAATATCAAGCGGACTTAGCCAAATGGGATCAATTATTTCTGCGGTGATACCGACGTCCTGCAAGTATCGTTGTGCCCGTAAACACTCTATCTGCATATATGAAATTCCTACCACAGTTATGTCCCCACCGGTAGTGACGACCCGTGCTTTTCCCGGTGGAACCTGGTAACTCACCTCGTGCACCGGTCCTTTCTGAAAATGCAAGAGCCGGTGTTCAATGAACAATACTGGGTTATTGTCCCGAATCGCCTCGATTAGACAGCCTTTTGCATCATAGGGTGTTGTGGGAGCCACTACTTTCAGTCCAGGGACATGCATAAAAAATGAGTACAAGGCCTGAGAATGCTGAGCGCCTTGGCCCCAACTTTTTCCAATGAGTGCCCGAACAACCAATGGCACATGCTCCTGACCACCATACATGTAGTGAGTCTTAGCAGCCACATTGATCAATTGGTTCATCGCCAGCATCAGAAAATCCATGCGAATATGCACATGTATGGGACGTAACCCACCCAGAGCCATCCCAATCGCAACCCCGGTCATTGCATCTTCTGAGAGCGGAGTGCCAAAAACACGGCTTGGCCCGTACTTCTCACTCAATCCCTTGGTCGTACCCAGAATGGCTTTCGGATCATCCACATCCAAGCCGAATAAAATCACTGAAGGGTCCCGTTCCATCTCTTGATCGGTAGCTTCCCGTATAGCATCGACGTAGGATAAAATGCGCTCCATTACTCATAACTCCTTGAAAACATCTGTTGATAGCTCAGTTCCCATGGGAAACGGACTCTCTTCAGCAAAAGCAAATGCTTGTCGAATTTCCTCATCCACTTCCTGCTCGATTTGTTCACGCTCGCTCCGCACCACCATCGAAGCAAGACTTAGCACCTGATCATTCTTGATCCACGGGTCTGCCTCTTGCCATGTGCGGTATCCCAGATGATAGTCCTCATTCGGCCCAACATGCTCCTTCCAACGGTAAGTCAGACATTCAAAAAAGACCGGGCCAGAGGTGCCTTCCCGCAAGGCCTTCGCAGCTACACTCACTCTTTCATAGATTTTGATAATGTCATTGTTTCCGATGCACTCAGCCGGAATACCAAAGGAACGGACCCGGTCGCATATATTTGGGTTGCATTGACGCTGCAACTGATGGGTATGAATCGCATAAAGATTGTTTTCGCATATAAAGATAATAGGAAGCGCCTTCAAAGATGCAAAGTTCAAACTCTCATAAAAAACCCCTTCCTCAGTTGCCCCATCGCCAAAAAAGCTTGCAACGATCGAATTTCTGTGTTGCTGCTTTATGGCATAGGCATAGCCTACGGCATTGGGTATGGTCGTCCCCACTACTGCCGAAGTTCCCATAAAACCGTGTTCAACATCCACGAGGTGCATTGACCCTCCTTTCCCCTTAGAACACCCCGTGACTTTCCCGTAAAGTTCAGCCATCATTTTTTTTAGGTCGCCCCTCTTGGCCAAGTACAAAGCATGCCCTCGATAAGTACCGAAAACTATGTCGTTCGGGCGCAATGCCTGGCAAACTCCAACCGCTACTGCCTCCTGACCGATTGAAAGGTGAATTGGACTCTTAATACGATCTGTCGGATAAATGGTGGCTATTTCTTCTTCTACCCGTCGAATTTTGTATAAAACTCGATAGAATTCATTATACATTCAGTCAATCCTTCTTATACTAATATAACAGGGTGATTTCGGTATTTTGGGCTCAGCGGGTCCGAGATAACATCGTGGCGCAGCGCCCACAGGAGTTCTTCTATTCCCTGCTTTAGGTCAATCTGTGTTTCAAATTGCAGTACTTTTCGGATTTTTTGAAAAGAGACGTGAATACTTCGCATATCCCCTGAAAAAGATGCATCACGATATTCCACCTCAAGTTCAGGCAGATAGGTGCGGATCAATTCCACTAATTCCTGTTTGCTGGTATTAAGATTCTCAGCCCCCACGTTGAAAACCTGATTCCGTACCTGCTCAAGCGGCGAGCTCATTACACACATGATTGCCCGGGCAACATCCTGCACATGAACAAACGAGCGTTTAAAATTCTCCTGATACAGTTCAAGTTTACCTTTAATATAAGCCTCCAGTACAAATTGATTGACCATCAGATCAAAGCGTGTACGCGGGCTAACGCCAAACACCGTTGCAAGCCGCAGGCAGATAGGAGCAGTTTCATTTGGATTTGTATGGTTTAATAGAAATCGCTCTGCTTCAGTCTTGGATTCAGCATAAATGGATTTTGGACTTAGGGGAGATTCTTCTGTAACAGGGTCGTCTTGCTTGGACTCGCCGTAATTACTATAACTGGACGCGAAAACCATGCGCTTTACACCTGCTTTTGCTGCTGCTTGATACACTTTCTTAGTTCCGCCAACATTGATCCGCCAAACACATTCTCGGCCAGCCTTCTCACAGGCTGGAAATCCGACAATTGCAGCCAGGTGAACTATACAATCAATACCTCTCATAATATCCGAAAGACCATCAATACACATATCACGTTTAATCAAGCGAAAAGTATCAAAGCTTACAAAGGGAAGGAGTGACTCTCCACCAAACCAAAGATCATCTAAAACAGTTACTCGATCACCGCGCTTCAGCAGAGCTGCGACCAAAGATGACCCAATATAGCCTGCACCTCCAGTGACCAACACCTTTAAAACCATATTGATTACTACAACCCTTCCATACTTTCTTATTACTACTTAGGAAAATTTACAGATTACACAATTCTTGTCCATTCAGGAATTTCATGGACAACTGCAGAGGAACGGTCCAACAGCCGCGTTACAACAATTCCACCTTCGATCACCGTAAATTTGAAAGCGTTATCTATACGATCCAAAGCCTCATAGGCTGAGGTTGCAAGCCACAAGGACACATAATATTCGCCTGGATAGAGTTTCTGATTCTTTAGAGTAACGCGAACCACGGCTTCTTCCTTTAGGTCGTTTAATTCAAAACCAGCGTCAACGGCCACAAGGTGGTAGATAGGTATCCCTTCGGCCGAAGTAACCTGCAAAGACATTCTTCCGGCCCGGATTGTTTGATTACAATGGATGTGGAAGTCAATGAGGATATCATCACCAATTGTAAAAGTGTCACATACTCGACCTGTTTTTTCTTTCGTCAGCACGCGTACAAACCGCGCCCAACCATTACCAGTTCTATCCTTAACCTTACTCAAATCGACATCGCCAGACGAGGTAGGTACGACAAGGTATTTGGAGATCGCAATTTTCGCTTCGCCTTTATAAGAAATCTGTCCAGCTGTCAGTAGAATAACAGTTTGGCAAAGGGCAGCAATCGCTCCCATGTTATGACTGACAAATAGCACAGTTCTACCTCCTCGGCTCACATCGTCCATCTTTCCTAAACATTTTCTCTGGAAAGCAGCATCCCCTACAGCCAAAACTTCATCTACCAACAAAATCTCGGGTTCAAGATGTGCAGCCACGGCAAAAGCCAGACGTACATACATTCCACTGGAATATCGTTTCACTGGTGTATCAATAAATCTCTCGACTTCTGCAAAAGAAACAATTTCATCGAATTTTTTCTTAATTTCTGCTCTTGTCATACCAAGAATGGCACCATTCATAAATATATTTTCTCGTCCGCTGAGTTCAGGATGGAAACCAGTTCCTACTTCTAATAAACTCGAAACGCGGCCTTTTAAACAAATCTCTCCTTCGGTCGGTTCAGTAATGTTACTCAGGAGTTTTAGTAAAGTGCTTTTCCCCGCCCCATTAGCCCCAATAATTCCCAATACCTCGCCCAGTTGGACATCAAATGAGATATTTCTGAGGGCCCAAAATTCCTTCGTTTGCCGAACTCTAATTTCTGATTTCGAATTGTCATTTTTGTATAAGCGTGGCAGGAATAATTTTATACTGCTTGCGATTTTATCACGGAGCATATCATGGCCGAGCGTAAAGCCCATGCGGTATTTTTTCCCGAGGCCTCTTACTGATATAACTGGAGAGTTCATTCTCAAGTCCTTTTCTTCAATACTTTATCCGGAAGCGTGATAGCGGCTATAATAATCCCTACCGGGAACCACAAAATGGAAGTTTCCCAAGAATCGTAAAGTACCGGAGAACTTAGTCCATTGATAAAAAATGCAATGATAATTCCTATACCTGCTATACAAAAAAAAGGAACGATTGGATCATCACAATTCAATCTATGCATACATCTTTTAATAAACCAAACAAAAATCCATATGAACCCAATGGTCCCAATAAAACCCGAAAAAAGCAACAAATACAGAATAAGATTATGAACCCCCCAAATATCACCATAAATATTGCCTAGCTCTCCTATGCCTGTGGACTCCATTGCAAGAAGACCATTAGCCCCAATTCCAAATGGATTCCTGATAATCATGGGAATTACCAGCCCCCAGATTCCCCTCCGACTATCAAACGATTGCGCTTTAAGGGGACTGTAAAAGAATTCTAAACCGCGATCCCTAAACGACGTAGTCTCAGAGACAATGGCGAGATAATAAGTTGTTCCCAAAATACATATTATAATAAAAAGCAACTTAACAAAAGTTAGCCTCGCCGAAAGCCTTCGAAACTTAGTGGATAGATACCAAATAGCCATAGCGGAAAAAATAGATGCATATAATCCTGCTCGGCCCTGTGACTTAAGTAAAACCATAACAAATACAATAACCAAACCTAATGCAAGATATCTTTTTTTCTTTGATGATGTGTTAAGCCAGAAACTAAAGGAGAGCGAAAATACTATTGAAAAGAGCGCTCCCGCTCCCGACGCATTTATTGAGATATCCCCTAAAAAAGGAGCACTTAAAGTCATGCTCAATCTTCCTGAATCTTTGGCATATTCGGATAAGGATATAAAGCTGAAGACAAACCTTCCGAATAAAAACAAAATACCTAATATTAATGTTGACAACAGGAAAATCCAAAGAAGTTTTTCAGCTTTCTCCTTTGTATTGATCAAATAAATGCAGAGAAAGCATATTACTGCAGGGAATAGACATAGGGCGCGTATTCGATAAATACTAGCTCCTATTGCACTGTTTAATAAATATTTACCAATTGAATAGGCAATAATTGCACCACAAATATACAAAAGGAATGGAAAGATAGGAAAATTCCGCCAGGTATTGGCCCATTGATAGGAGTGATAGGTAGGTTTAATCACATAAGAGGTTAGTATTAAAGCAAAAAAGAAATATAAACCAACTTCAGTCGGGGTTATTGATATGCCCATGGGTCCAAAATATTCTAATGCAAAGTTGTAAGGTATCCAATAAAGGAATACGATTGAACAAAACAGAGGAAAGATGCCCATCTTACGCAGAAGAAATGGGAACATAAGTAGGATAGGAAGTCCAAAGAGCCCAGTTAAGGTTTTCGTCATTCCCCTTTCGACAGCGGTGGTCAACATGGTTGCGTACCACACGGCCATAAGTGCTATGACGACGTAGTAAATAGGGGGTTTTAACTTGCCTATTTTCCGGTTTAGGTCCATTCTTATCTATTAAACAATTACTGGATTATTGTTTCTAAATGACATCCGCAAAAGTTTTCTCCATTCTTTTAAAATAGTATGCGCCTGTCACAAGAAGCACCGTTAAAATGAACACCGAAAGCCAAACACCCGGCCAGTAAGGCACAACTTTCCCGCCCAAGAGGCACCATCTGAATCCATCGATAACACCAACCATCGGATTGAGAGAATAGAGGAGCTGGTACTTTTCCGGCACTACCGATGAAAGGAATCCAACCGGAGAAATATATAGGCCCATGTGCACTAAAAACGGAACCACGTATTGGACGTCTCTATATTTAACATTTAGAGCGGAAAGCCATAGGCCCGCGCCCAAAGCAGCCGCTGCTGCCAACAGGAAAAACAAAGGCAACAGGAATACAGTAACTGTGGGCACTATGTGATACCAAAACATTAGCCCGATTAATATTACGAAGGATATGGCAAAGTTTACCATACCTGAAATCACGGCACTTGCGGGCATAATTAACCTGGGGAAATATATCTTGGAAACCATTCCGGCCTTACTAATTACTGAGTTACTTGTTTGAGTTACTGCATCGGAAAAGAACTGCCACGGCAGGAGCGCTACAAACGTAAGTATTGGATAAGGGATACCGTCCGAGGGAAGCTTTGCGAGTTTGCCGAATATCACCGTAAAAACAATCATAATAAGCACCGGTTGAATCCCGGCCCAGACGATTCCGATTACCGTTTGTTTATACCTCACCAGGATATCGCGCAGCGCCAAAAACCAAAATAGCTCTCTATAACGCCAGAGTTCGGCAAAGTCTATGGGGACAAGCCCCTTTTTAGGCCTAATAATATGTTCATATGTCGCGGGTTTTGTAGTTTCCATTACACAGCCTTTCCTATTCCAAGTACGTTCCAAGTGGTTTCATTCGCCGGTTTTTCCAAATCTGGAAACGCGGTCAGGTTTTCCAGCTTCATTTCGTTGCAGGAAAACATCAGCTCGAACTCCATTGGAAAGAAATAACGCATTCGGTGGGTCTCATCGCTGCTGTTTACGACCCGATCTCCCGCTATCTGCAGGAGTCTATAATTCACTTCACAGAGGTGGCGACGCACATCCAGCGCTCCGGATGCCATTCGAATTACTTTTCCGCCAGCAGTTGGAATTTCCCTGATTTTATCGCCGGGACGGATTTTCAACACGGCAGGGCCGAACCAGACATCGCAAACAAACAATCCCGCTGGTTTCAAGTGTTGGCGCACCGTTTTTAGTGCAGCCAGAACATCTTCGTTCGTTAGTTGATAACCGAGGACAGCAAACATCATAAGAACAGCGTCAAAAGTCTTGTTGAGGTTGAGGGAACGGACATCACCTTCTAAAAAGATAGGTTTAATAATACCCGCTTCTCTGGTTTTTTTCGTTTCTTTCGTTTGTCTCGTTAAATCCTTCTCAAACAAATCGTCAGCTTTCGAACGGGCTATACTTAGCATGTCTTGAGAAATGTCAACTCCGGTGACCTGGTAACCTCGTTGAGCCAACGGGATGGCATGATTGCCGGTTCCACAGCCAAGATCCAATATGGTTTTTATCTCGCCATTGCCATAGCGCCGAAAGACCTCCTCGATCATGTCACATTCAGCCTTGTAATTCTTGTCACTGTATAGCAGGTCGTATTGATCGGCGTATCCTTTGCGGAAAACGGTTGTTTCAGGTCGAGGTTCAGGTTGAGATTGAGGTTTAGGTTGAGACATACTACGTTTCTTTGGTTTCTTTAGTTTCTCTGGTTCTTGTACTCCTCTTCGCTGTATAGAGCCAGTGGGGTCTAACGTTGTTTCAGAATTACTTTACTAACGGCTTCACAAACCTTGTCTACTTGTGATTCAGTTAAAGCCAAACCCGAAGGAAGATAAAGCCCCTGACGGGCGATGCTCTCGGCTACAGGATAGTGTTCGTCAATAAATAAACCTTTTTTATGAAAGACGGGCTGTTCATGAATGCCTAAGAAGAATGGACGAGTGTCAATACCCTCTGCCTTCAAACGGCGGGCAAACTCTACCGCATCCATGCCGCAAGCCTCATCCAGAACAATACCGTACATCCAGTACACCTGCCTGGCCCAGGGTTCTTCTACGGGGAGTTGAAGGCCGGGGGAGATACCTGTCAGCCGTTCGGTGTAAGCCTGACCCATCCAGCGTTTTTTTGCAATAATCTCCTCAATTCTTTCCAGTTGAGCAAGACCTAAGGCTGCCTGCAAATTGGTCAGCCGGAAGTTGTGTCCCAACTCAGTATGTAAAAAACGCTTTTCAGGACGGAAACAAAGATTCCGCAAGCTCCGAGCCTTCTCGGCGATGGTCTGGTCATTCGTCAGCACCATACCGCCTTCACCAGTGGTGATTAACTTATTTGCATAGAAGCTAAAGGTGCTAATGTCTCCTAACCCACCGCACCGCCTCCAAGTAGCCTGGGCAGTATGACGGCCAGAGAGATACTCGGCCCCATGAACCTCAGCAGCATCTTCAATGACGGAAAGGTTGTATTTCTCTGCCAAAGCTATTAACGGGTCCATGTCCACCGGATGCCCATAAATGTGCACCGGCATGATGGCGTGTGTTCGGGAAGTGATTTTGGCCTCAACTTGCGAAACATCCATACACCAGGTATGCGGATCGGAGTCCACCAGCACGGGCACTCCACCATTATAAACTACCGCAAGAGCGCAAGAAATGATTGTGAAGGTGGGCATGATGACTTCATCGCCTGGTTTCAAATCGATACAGGCAAAGACAACCTGTAAAGCTGCTGTCCCGTTGATGACGGCGATCCCGTACTTCATTCCACAATACGCGGCCCATTTCTCTTCGAATTCCTCAATAAATCGGCCTGCAGACGAAATCCAGCCGGTCCGCAGGCATTCATTCACGTATTCAATTTCACGTTCTCCAATAAGCGGTTCGTTAACGGGGATCATATTAATTCACAGGTTAAGGTTGAGGTTGAGGTTAAAGTTGAGAAGGATCAAAACGAGTTTTATCGTTTTCACCGGCGTATGGTCCTTGTTTTATTTCGATCATGGAGGATTCTTCAAGCATTTCGAGCGAATGACCACCGCCGCATAGGAGGATCACATCTCCTTGTTCCAAGATCCTTGAACCAACTGGCTCCTTGTTCGATGAAAACAGATCCACCCTTACTTTTCCGCTGCGGATTAGCAATACTTCCTGAGTGTATAGCACTTGACGGGTCACAAGATTGTGTACATGTGCTGCTATTTTGTGGCCTTGAGGATGCTTCATGTATGCAACCTGTTGGGAAAAATTGGCTGGGGTGAAAAAGTGAATTCCCGGTTCTTCATAATCGGCTCGGATGATTAGAGCGATAGGCTCAAGACCATGGACGATAGTCTCTATGGATTGATTTTTCATGAATTGCTTCTCCCATAACGGTTATTGGATTATCGAGTTATTGCGTTTATGTAGTAATATATCTCCAAGGGGACGTAGTTAAGTTATTTCACTTATCTCGTTGATCTCGTTGGTCTGGTCCCGGTGAAAGAGCCCCCCATGGAGTAGTTTTCACACTCCACAGGGCAGGGCGCATTTCACCCCGTACGCTTTCGCTACCCCAGTGAAATGAACCAAATCCGTTTCACGGGGCAGGCAGGACAGGCCCCATACACTGCGTTACGGGACAGGCGGGATAAATTTATCTGGTCTATTTCGTTGAGAACGTTAGGATCGTTAGGATCGTCCCAGTGAGATAGTAAACCCAAAGGCATCTCACGGGACACGTTGAGAGCGTTATTATCGTTGGGAACGTTAA
>Ga0315293_10004449_pt1 | contig 13305 bp, 10 predicted proteins | sample YL17G13_20_MG_FD_203071 | JGI IMG/M metagenome (GOLD analysis project Ga0315293, IMG submission 203071) | Sediment microbial communities from Yellowstone Lake, YNP, Wyoming, USA - YL17G13_20 | ecosystem: Environmental > Aquatic > Freshwater > Lake > Sediment | place: USA: Wyoming | collected... | reverse complement strand
TCTATGCGATCACCAGTTTCCTGCTCGGTCAAACGCTGGGTGTCTGCTTGTTTGTCGTAGCCGCTTATGGCTTCACGGTGATTGCCATGCTTGTGCCGGCGATCAGCGAATTCGATACGGTCCTTGGTCGCAGCGCGATGCCCAAGGGTTGATATTGCCAGCATCACCGTGGTGGAGTTGTTTGCCGCTGTGACTCGATTCAACCCGCCCGGCTGCCTTCGTGACGACAGCGTCCGCTTGGTCGATTCGCTGCCGCTGATGTCACGCCCGCAGCGGACTTTGATACCTTGCGGCCACAGAACTCGAGGGCAAGACTTGGCCTCCCGTTCGCCAAGGGATTTCTAGTCAAACTCTGCGATCCGCTCTGTCGTCAATTTTCGGACGACATAGGCTTTCTTCATCGAACTGTAGCGTCGTTCCAAGACGAGGATGATCAGGACAATGATCGGGATACCACCGTACTGGACCAACGCGGAATCGGCAGGCAGATACTCCTGAACCAGTTCAGCGAGGAACAGCATCGCCACGTTTCCGATGACTGCGCCGATCGTGCTGCCCCAAAAAATAGCCCAACGTGACAGGCCGAGCAATCGTCCGAAAATCGCGCCCCCAACACTGCCTGTCGCGGCCAGCGGGAAAGCGACGAAGGTCAGCAAGCCGAGAAACGTCAGTCGCTTCATCCACGGTTGATGTTCCAAGATAAACTGACTGTCACTGGACAGCTCGGCAATTTTCGGACCGATTTTCGGTAACCGGTACATGAACCCGACATGAAAGGCGAAGAACAGGGCGACCATCACGTCTTGATAGGTCACCATCCAGAAGAGTTCCTCCGGCGACAAACCTGGAAATGGCGTGATGATGGTGAAGCGTCCACCGATCGCAAACGAAAATGCTGCAGCTCCCGCCAGCTTCCACCAGTAGCTTGATCCGGCCACAACGTAGACCGTGGCTAAGACCATCAGCGTCAGGATTCCCGGGCCAATCAATGTGCCGAGCCACAAGGAAAAGTAATCGCGGTGGAATCTCTGCTCGAATTTCAGAAAATGTGCCAGCATCTGTTCGTGCTCTTCCACCGGAGGATGCACGGACGAGGATGGGATATCAGTCTTCAACATGGCACGCGGATTCCATCTTTATTTCACCAGGGTTTGAATAGCATTCCACAACGCACCGGGTGCGAAGAACAATCCGATGGTGAGTACCAAGCACAAAAATGCCGCAACCAATGCCGGAACTTCGAATCGTGGGGTGTCTGGACGACGATCCACCGGATCTCGAAGGTACATCATGCCAATCATTTTGAGATAGTACCACGCACCGAGTGCCGCGTTCACGCCCAGCAGGCAAGCTAGCCAGCGACTGGATTCAACACCCTGCGACCAAGCCGCAATGAACAGATTGAATTTGGCCAGAAATCCGGCGGTCGGAGGCAGTCCGGCCAAGCTGAAGAGGAACACCGACAGCATCAACGCCAATGCGGGCTTTGTGCGACTGAGGCCCGACAGATCGTCTAGGGATTCGATCCGCTTGTCTGAACGTGCCGCAGCGATCAGCACAGCGAAGGTACCGAGGGTCATTGCCCCATAGACACAGAGGTAGAACAGCAAGGCATCAATGCCGCTGAGGGGACCAGAGTCTTGGCGTCCGACGACCAAGCCGACGAGCATATAGCCCGCATGAGAGACGCTGGAAAAAGCCAGCAGTCTGCGGATGTCCGTCTGCATCAGGGCCATCAGATTGCCCACGAACATCGTCGCGACGGCGAGCCACCACACGAGTGGCGTCGCGGCGGGGGTCATGATCCAGACGGGCAGCGTCGCTTCGGTTCCGGTACCCGGTCCGATCAGTCGCAACACCGCCACAAAACCGACCACCTTCGGCAGGAATGACAGCATCGCCGCCGCCGAAGTCGGCGCGCCTTGAAACACATCAGGAGCATAGAAATGAAACGGGACGGCAGTCAGCCGAAATCCGAGTCCTGCGATCAGCATTACCGTCGCGACGGCCACCAACGGGTTGTGGGGCAGATTCTGATTGGCGTCAAACGCCTGATGAATGGCGTGCAGATTGGTCGTTCCCGTCGCTCCGTAAAGGTAGCTCAAACCGAACAGTACGATGGCGGATGAGAAGATGCTCAGTAGAAAATATTTCAGCGTTGCCTCTTGGGCCGGAGCATCACGGCGTGGCAGCAGCAGGAACAGGTACGTCGGAATGCTGACCAGTTCTAAGGCGACGAACAGGCCCACGAGATCATTTGCCGCGGCGACGAGGTTCACTCCGGCAAGGATCGCCAGCAGACAGGCATGGCTTTCCGCCGAGCGCGCGTCATCCGCTTGGTTCCAATGCAGCAGTACCAAGATCACGCCCGACAGAATCGTCAGACCTCGGACAAACAGAGTCAGTCCATCAGAAACAAAGGGCCCCGTCGTGCGTGGCACGGCGCCACTGTTCCACCACAACCAGCCGGCCATTGTTAATGCGATCAGTGACAACCCGCACCATCGATGGCGTAACCCAGCCGGTGCTTCGCCACGTTCGCTGACTAAGAAGGGAGCGACGAAGAACATCACGCAAACCGCGGCTAAGAGCGTGACCTCGGGTAGCACAAGGAGCACGGCACCGTTCAAATGTTGTAGAGCGTCGTTCACGGACGACCCTCCCCTGGCAGGGCCAGTGTCGTCGCGTCTGCTGCCGCAGTGTTCACGGAAGGCTCTCCGAATTGATGTGTCTGTGGAATCTGTCTGACCATGCGGGGGGGCTTGTCCGCGGGAGCCTCGTCATACAGTTGTGTGATCGCTTCGACATCCGGTCGAATCAGGTCGAGTGTCGGCTGCGGGAACAGACCGAGCCAGACACACAAGCCCAGCAGCGGTGCGATCGTGATCACTTCTCGAACATTCAGGTCGGAAATCGGCTCGTCCCCATGATGTGGTTCCTGGAGCGGACCGAAGAATGCCTTCTGCAAAACGCCCAACAAGTACCAAGCGCCGAGGACGACTCCGGAGGCACCGATAATCGCGTAGATCGGATCGCGTTTGAACATTCCGATCAGAGCCAGCACTTCACCGACAAAGCCGTTCAAGCCGGGTAGACCGATGCTAGCGAACGACGTCAAAACCATCGCCACACCCAAGAGAGGCAATTTGCTGGCCAGACCCCCTAAATCGGAAAGTTGTCGAGTGTGATACCGCTCATAAAACATACCGACAAGGCAAAACAGGGCTCCTGTGGAGAGGCCGTGATTGATCATCTGCAACACTCCGCCACTGATTCCTTCCGTGTTCAGAGCGAAAATTCCCAACATGCAGAAGCCCAGATGGGCCACAGAACTGTAGGCCACCAGCTTCTTAATGTCGTTCTGAGCCAAGGCGCAGAACGATCCGTAAACGATTCCCACAACGGACAAGGCCCCGACCAGTGGCAGTCCGAGGGTCAAGCACGCTTCCGGTAACAGGGGCAGGCACAGTCGCAGGAATCCATAGGTTCCCAGTTTCAGCAGGACACCGGCCAACATCACGGAGCCAGCCGTCGGGGCTTCGACGTGGGCCAGAGGCAACCACGTATGAAACGGGAACAGCGGAACCTTGACCATAAATCCGGCCGCGATCATCAGGAACAACAGCATCTGTCCTTCCGAAGGGAGCGGATTCTGGGCCAGGAATCGCGCGAGATCCGGGATGGAAAATGGCGTGGCGAGGGGATCTCCCACCGACATCGCTAACTGAGAAGATGCCGTCACCAGTCCAATCAGTCCGAGGAGTGTGATCACGCTTCCGGCGAGGGTATAGATGAAGAACTTGCCCGCCGCATACCGTCGCAAGGGCCCGCCCCAGATGCCCACCAGAAAGAAGAGCGGGATCAGCGTGAATTCGAAGAAGACGTAAAACAACACGAGGTCGAAGGCACAAAAGACACCGATCAATCCGGTTTCCAGAATGAGCAGGCAGGCGTAGAATTCAGCGGATCTGTCTCGGATCGATGTCCAAGAGACGAGGACAGCGGAGATCGACAGGATCGTGGTCAGCAGCACCATGGCCAAGCTGATGCCGTCGAGGCCGAGATAAAACTCCAGCGTCACAGCGGCATTGTTCGGTCCGGCAGGGGCCACGTCGAGCCAGACTTGGCGGACTTCGAGTCGCGGATGGACGGGTCCTCGTTCCTCCGGAGCCATTTCGGGAATGGCGAGGAACTGAGATGCGACCGCCAACGAGACGAGGCAGGTGGCCAACGTGGCGAACAGTGCCGTCCAACGCGCCCGCACGGGCGGTCCCTTCCCATCGAGCAACAGCAACAAGGCCGCTGCCGCTGCAGGGATAAAAATCATCACAACAAACAAACTCGGCATCTCGATTCAGCCTTCACAGTTCCAGCCAACGATGGCGTCGATGCAGCACACGCTTCAAGTCATTTCGCTACATCTGTCCGGCGAACGCTCGCAGGACAGAGACCAGACCGAGCACCAGACCAAGCAACATTACCACGGCATAGTTTTGCACGAAACCGTTATGAATCGGACGCAGAACGGCACCGAAGAGGCCCGGCACAAAACCGACGCAATCGACAATGACATCGATGATGCAGCGGTCAAACCGTTCCGCAAGCTGAGCGATCAGCCTCAGCGGAGTGACAATCAACCGCAGATAGAGCCAGTCGAGTTGCAGGCCTTCATGGGACAAGTGATGCAATGGTCCGCTGCCCCGTTTCAAAGCCTGTGCGATCCCCGGAGAACGGACATAGAGTCCGTATGCCGCGGCAATCCCAACCAATGCCAAGACCGTGCTGATTCCCATCATCAGCACGTTGGGTGCGTGGGCGTGGGCTTCGGGGAGGCCGGGAGTCTGTTCCAAGTAGTGACCGTACAGATGAGTCGGTCCGGCGATCAATCCGACACCCAGAGCGGCGGCCGCGAGAATGAACAATGGTCCGGCCATCGCGGGCGGTGCGTCATGCGGATGATCACCGGCCTCCGCGGGAAATCGCTCCTCACCCCAAAATGTCATGAAGTAGGCTCGAAATGTATAGAACGCAGTCATCAACGATGTCAGCAGGGCTACGCCCAGAATGATCCGATAGAAGTCCGCGTGTTCGCCCGTTTGACTCGCGGTGAACAGCACCGCCAAAATTTCATCTTTGCTCCAGAAGCCGGAGAGCAACGGGAAACCGGCGAGGGCCAGTGCTCCGGCAAGGAAGGTGATGTGCGTAATCGGCAGCACCTTACGCAAACCGCTGAATCGTCGCATATCGATCACGTCACCCATGGAGTGCATCACAGAACCGGCAGAGAGGAACAACACGGCCTTGAAGAAGGCGTGCGTGAACATGTGGAACATGGCAAAGGTCACGGCATGCGTGGCCAGATCCAAGCCCGCCCCGGCCGCTCCCAGTGACATGAACATGTAACCCAACTGACTGACGGTGGAGTAGGCCAGAACGCGTTTCAGGTCGTATTGGGTGAGTGCCGTAATCGCCGCGATCAGAGCGGTGGCCGCACCGATTCCGGCGACGAACATTTGCGCCGTGGGTGCGTACACAAAAAAGGGAGTGCATCGCGCCACAAGGTATACGCCCGCCGTGACCATTGTCGCCGCATGAATCAGAGCCGAGACAGGTGTCGGACCTTCCATCGCGTCTGGCAACCAGACGTGCAGCGGGAACTGAGCGGATTTGCCGATGGCGCCCACGAAGAGCAGAAGACAGATCGTCGTCAATACCGTCGGATCTTGCAGGAACGCGGCTTGGATTAAGGTCGGACTACCGAACAACTGCTCAAAGTCGAGTGTTCCGAACGTGGTCCAGATCAGGAACACGCCTAACAAAAAACCGAAGTCCCCGATACGGTTCACCACGAATGCCTTTTTGGCCGCAGCCGCGGCACTTGGCTTCTGGAACCAAAAGCCGATCAGCAGGTAACTGCAGAGACCGACGGCCTCCCAGAATACGAACATCAAGAGGAAGTTTCCGGCCAAAACCAGCATGCACATGGAAAACACAAATAGGGCGATCGAGGCGAAGAATCGGGGATAACCCGGGTCGCCCTTCATGTAACCGCTGGCGAAAATGGCGACCAACAGGCTGACGGAAGTCACCATCACGAGCATCAGGGCAGACATCGCATCGGCTCGCAACGTCACGGCGACATCCAGACCTCCGACGTGGATCCACTGATAAATCATGGTCATGATGGCAGAAGAAGCGCGGGCGTGCTCACCGTGCTCGCCCGCTGTTCCAAATCCACCCGGAACAACGCTGGTCAACAAATAGACCGCTGCCGCGAAAGAGACGGCAAAGGCCAAGATCACAGGTCGGTGCGCCTGCTGACGACGGACAATCTGTCCGACAAGTACGATCCACAAACACGCCAACAACGGGGCGACCGGGATCAACCACAGAACATCGTTCGGTTTCAGCCAATCGAACACAGGATCAATCTCTTTCTTCAATCAGTCGAAAAGCAGAAGACAAGTCATCCGCCGAGGGACATCGGGCCACCGCTGCGGCGCGCGATGTCATCGCGGTTTACGTTTTCCGGGGAGGTGACAAGGGAGCACGTCCGGCCGGAGTCAGGTGAGGGAAGTTGGCATTCGGATCGGTCATCGGCTGCATGGCCGATCGTGGCGAGTCGCCGGAGAGTATGGGAAGATCGTCCTCACTCAGATTCCCCCACAGGAAGACATCCAATGATTTGCGACGCTGATACAGAGTCAGAATCAACGACAGTGCCAATCCCGCTTCGCAAGCTGCGATCGTCAATACGAAGATGGTGAATACCTGTCCCTGCGGATTGCCGTGGTATTTTCCAAACGCAGTCAGATTCACCGACACCCCATGGAGCATCAACTCGGCCGAGAGCATGATCAGGATCAGGTTCCGACGCGTGAGGAAACCGATCACTCCCAAAGCGAACAGAATCGCGCCAATAATCAGTTGACTTTCAAGAGCCGTGGCATTCATAAGTGTCCTTGAGGCCTCCGCGGGGCGATCGCAATCGCGCCGATTGTTGCCACCAGCAATACGGTCCCCGCCAGTTCGACGGAGTACAAATAGTCGGTAAACAGGGCGCGGCCGAGTACTCGCAACGAACCGATCTCGCGTGGATTGCTCACCGGAGGTTGACTTAGAATGTTGGCCTGAACGCCTTGTGGGAGCGACACGAATTGACCGGGCCTCGCTGCGTCAGTGGTGTTTGCGTTGATGCCACCCCATTCCTGCAGTGAAAACAGTAATATTCCCAGAAGTACGAAGGACAGCAGGCTGGCGATACCCGGCTGACAAGACTGTCGATCGTAATCAGCCGATCCCGCTTGCTGAGCCAACATAATCACGAACAGGAATGTGACCACGATCGCACCGGCATAAACGATGATCGTCGCTGCGGCCAGAAACGGCGCCGAGTTGATCAGGAATAAGCCGCAGACGGCCAGGGTCGTCAAGGCAAACCACAGGGCCGCATACAGCGGATTCCGATCCGTAATCATCAATCCGGCACAGAGGACGGCCACGGCCGCGAAGACGTAGAACATCGCATCGCGAACAATCTCGCCCGCCGGTGGCAGCGAGGTCGCCTGCAAGACCAACATCGCGGCAACGCCCGTCAACCCGGCGAGGATCCGTCCTCGCGGTTTCTCACGCGGCAACAATGACCAAACCGCCAGCCATCCGAGGCACAGAGGTAGCAGGAGTTGCATGTTTTCAGGAGACCAGTTCATTCTTCTTCCACACTTGAGACCGTCAATCAGGGACTCGCAAATGCTGTTGTCTGTTTCAGCGTTGCGAGTTTACCGGCGAAGCCGTCTGAAATCACGAACGCCACGTTCATCGTCGTCAGTTCTCACTAATTGGAAATCACACCCGATGACGCCGCGTTTGCCGATCGGTCATCGCCACGCACGGATGTGGCTGGGCCGAGCGTATGCAGGTTGGTAAAGTCGCTGGCATGGCCGAGAGCTCCCTTATGAGTCCGGATCGGATCGACTCCTGAATCCTTTGTCTGATCATAGACGCTCAGCAACTTTTCTTTATCGAACATCATTTCCTCGCGGGACATCCCGGTCAGGTCATAGAGATGCGTCAGTTCGATCGAATCGACCGGACAGGCTTCTTCACACATACCGCAATAGATGCACTTCAGTTGATCGATTACGAAACTTTTCGGAAACTTGTCACGATCGGCCCAATTCGGATCGTCTTTGGGGGCCTCTTGAGCGACAATTTCGATGCATCGAGCGGGACACGCCGTGGCACACATCATACACGCCACGCACTTGACTCGGCCCTTGTCATCGCGGTTCAGTCGATGCACTCCGCGATAGTGCGTCGGTAACGTCGGCTGCTGCTCGGGATACAGTTCGGTGACCGTCTTAAAATTGGTGACATGTCCGCCGGTGATCCGCAGACCATCGAAGACAGCAGGCAGAAAGGTCGCCTCCCAAAAGTTCATCGGAGTCTCTTCAACCCATTCGACATCGTGCGTCTTGATTGCCATGCAAACCTCAGTGTTGGTGCTTAACGGCAGTGACAGCGGATCATTCGTTTCTGTCTGTTGTCCACTTGCCATACCCAATTTTATTTCGCAATTCTCGTCCGCTCAATGGGCATGTGCATGCCCATGATGTTCACCAGGACGTTTCGCCTCCGCCGGTCGGACCGCTCGATTGGAGAACGGCTTTTGGGATTGAGTCCCCATCAAACCTGCCGCCAGAAAGATTGCTGCCGATCCTGGTAGCAGCCACCATTCATTCAGTTCAAATTGTTTGACAATCATCACCAGCACGATGTTGACCGTTGCCATCGGAATCAGCACGAGCCATGCCAGTCCCATCAATTGATCGAAGCGGAAACGAGGGATCGTCCACCGCAACATTTGAATCACGATGATGAAGCCGAAAGATTTGGTGAGCAGCACCAAAACTTTGACCAACGTGGCGCCGGGATAGGCACTGCCGACTTCGGCGAGGTACGGAAAATGCCAACCTCCGAAGAACAGAATACTGGTCAGGAAGCAGATGGTGATCACATGCGTGTACTCCGCTAGGAAGAACAGGCCCCATTTCATGGCGCTGTATTCCGTGTGCCAACCGCCGATTAACTCCTGTTCACACTCGGCCAAGTCGAATGGCAAGCGTTGCGCTTCGGCCATGGCAGCCACGAAGAAGATGATGCACGCCAGCGGCTGATACCAGATGTTCCAGCCGGCGAAACCGCGTTCTGCTTGGAACAGCAGAATCTTTTCGATGCTCATTGTTCCGCAGAGCAGAGACAAACCGACGACCGACATTCCCAGCGGTATCTCATAACTGACGACCTGAGCACTCGCGCGGAGACATCCCAAGGCGCTGTATTTATTGTTCGAAGCCCAACCACCGAGAATGATTCCATAAACGGCTAGGCTGCCGATGGCGAAGATGAACACGATTCCTAAGTCAATTCCCGGTGCAATGATAAACGGGAATTGCCCGTCTCCTGGCGTCAGCCCTGCGGGAACAGGCCCGAAAGGAACGACGGAAAACGCGAGAAACGTTGTGAAAACGGAGATTCCAGGTGCCAGAACAAACAAGAACTTGTTGACGTGTCCGGGAATCACATCTTCTTTCAGCAGCAGCTTCAGCATGTCGGCGACAGGCTGAAACAATCCCATCGGCCCCACACGATTGGGTCCGATCCGATCTTGCATCCAAGCCGACAGCTTTCGCTCGAGCAGGATGAGGTAGGAGCACACGCCCAGAGTGATGTTGAGTACAATCACGATTGTCAGAATCGGCATGGCATACGGACGAGCCGCCTCGGGCAACAGGCCGACGAGCGAGCCCCAAGTACTACCCGCTAAATTAAGGAGATACGGCATGTCTTATTCAGTCTCGTATATCGTGTTCATCATTTCGCCATCAACGGCCGCACCACGCGGTGTCGCTCAGACCATCATGTCGGTTGTAACCGAGGTTTTTCTGTGACAATCGGCGTCTGCAACATCACGCCCAATTCGCCGAGCTCACCAATGGAGAGTGCCGCCAGTGCGGGAATTTCACGACCAATCTCGCTTCGAAGTGTCGGTGCGTGAAACAAGCCCTTACGTTCGGATAGATCCATCAAGATCCGACCGTCGGGACGAGCTTCTTGCGGACCTCGTAGAGCGCGATGAATCGCCTGTGCCAGTCCGTTGTGGTTCACAAATGACCCGTCTTTTTCCGCCCAAGCGGCTCCTGGCAAAACGAAGTCCGCTTGGCGAGATGCGGCTGATTCCAGCAGATCCTCCACGACGAGCAACTTCAGGTTCTTCAGTTTTTCAACGTCCTCCTCGCGAATCCAGCCTGCGGGATCGCCCCCCAGAACGAACAGCGTCTCGATCTCTCCGCGTGAGATTTGATCGAGAATCTGCGAAAACTCGACAACGCTGCCCTGCAGGTTCTGCAACACCGCTTCGACACCCCGTCGGTTCGGACACTTTTCGGCCCGAATGACGAACTTTGCTGGTAAGGCCGGTTGGCCGTGAACATCCTTGGGATAGAGATCGTCTGCGCCAATCCTGCGTACGGGGCCGATTGCCAGTCGCGCCTGGGACGTCAGTGTCTTGGCGTATTTGGCCAACAAATAAGCTTCCTCCACGGTTGCCCACGGCGAAATCACCACGGCGAACTTGCTGGGAGCGTGCCGTGTCGCGTCTTGCAGTTTTTTCCGCAGGGCAGGCAAAACGGTCTCCCAATCGTGGGCCACCAGCGTCCCTTGGGATCGCTGTTCGGGTCGCGTCAGTCGCTGTTCCGAGTGGACATATTTCCACCCAAAGCGACCGTCATCGCACATGAAGTGCCCCTGAGCCTGCTCGTTCACCCGCGGCTTCAGACGGTGCAAGACGTCCTCATTCTGATCGACGGTGATGCTGCAACCGGTACTGCAACCAGGGCAAACGCTGTTCTTGGTCTTGAGCCACCAGACACGCTGCTCGTACAAGAAATCTTTACTGCACAACGCACCGACCGGACACAGATCAACGACGTTGCCGGCCAGCTTATTGTTGCACGGATCGCCGGGAAAGATGTCGATTTCTTCGTGAGTTCCACGGCTGACGATCTGTAATTCCGCGGTACCGCTGATCTCCCGCGTGAACCGCACGCAGCGCGTACACATGATGCACCGATCGGTGAACAGCGTAATTTGATCGCCGATGTCGTTTTTGTCCGGCTTGATATTCTTTGGTTCTTGCAGGCGGCTGTAACCGCGACCGTATTCATAGCTGTAATCTTGCAGGCCGCATTCACCGGCCTGATCGCAAACAGGGCAGTCCAGCGGGTGGTTGAGCAGCAAGTATTCGAGCGTGGCCTTTTGCGCCGCCTTAACCTTCTCGCTGTTGGAGACGATGACCGTGCCATCCTTGACGGGAGTCTGGCAGCCGGGGAAGAGCTTCCCCTGCATCGCGATCGTCCCATCGGGCTTTTTGTCGCCGACTTCAACGAGGCACATGCGGCAACTGGCCACCACGGACATCTCCGGGTGCCAGCAATAGCTCGGAATCTCGACTCCCGCACGCTGTGCTGCCTGAATGCAGTTCAATGTTTCGGAAGGACCGATCTCAACCGGGATCTCATTAATCAGGACTGTAGCCATAGCGATTGGACTTCGTCGTAAAGAAGTTGAATCACGAATCTGACGAATGCGTCGAATAAAGCAAGCCGCTTTCATCCGGTGTTCTCGTGGTCATCGCGTCTACTTCTGAGGGGGGGTGATTCGTGGTGTCAGGTGTTCCATCTCAATCAATGAGCAGCCATCAACGCTTCCGACGGTTTGACCGTCTTCCGTCCGGTGTTGATGTATTCTTCAAATTCCGGTCTGAACTTTTTGATCGCATTTTTTATTGGCCATGCCGCTCCGTCCGACAGACCGCAGATGGTCGTCCCAGGAATGATCCCCATCGAAGCGGCCACTTCAGTGAGCAGGTCGAGGTCTCGGAGTTGCCCTTGACCCATGCGAATTCTCGCCAAAATCTTGTGCATCCATGCGGTCCCTTCACGACAGGGCGTACATTGACCACAGGATTCGTGTGCAAAGAAGCGGGCACAATTAAAGAGCACGTCCACCATACTGGTCTGATCATCAATTACGGTAATCGCTGCCGTTCCCAGTCCGAGGCAGCCGACCTTCCCCGGCCCGTTGAAGTCGAGTGGTGTGTCGAGTTCGCTGGCGGACAGGAAGCCCATACTAATCCCGCCGGGGACAACGGCCTTCGCCTGGCGACCCTTCCAGACGCCCCCTCCATGTTCGTCGATCAGTTGACGGGCAGTGATCCCCATCGGCAATTCCACGCAACCGGGCGTGTTGACGTGTCCGCTGATGCAATACAGTTTCGGACCATAACTGCCGGCATCACGTGGATTCTTGGGATCGGGCGGGACACCCATGCTCTTAAACCAGGCGGATCCTCGATCGAGAATCTGCTTCACGCACGCCATCGTTTCGATGTTGTTGACGATTGTTGGTTTGCGAAACAGTCCTTCAATGGCCGGAAACGGTGGCTTAATGCGTGGCCAAGCCCGCTTGCCTTCAAGACTTTCGATCAAGCCGGTTTCTTCGCCACAGATGTAAGCTGCGGCACCACGATGCAAGACGACATCGAGGTCAAATCCCGATCCAAAAATGTTCTTGCCAAAAATTCCCGCGGCATAGCACTCCTCAACCGCTTTCTTCAACATCCGGTAACTGCGACCGTACTCGTAACGCAGATAGAGATACGCGGTTTTGGACCGGATGGCGTAGCAACTGATGGCGATCCCTTCGAGGACCTGATGGGGGTCGTCTTCCATCAGGATTCGATTGTTGAACGTCGCAGGTTCGGACTCATCGGCATTGATCGCGAGATAGATCGGACCGGGATTGTCCTTGGGCAGGAACGTCCATTTCAGGCCTGTGGGAAATCCCGCGCCGCCGCGGCCGCGCAGTCCAGAGTCCTTCACCAGCGTGACGACATCGATGGGAGCCATCTCGAGAGCTTTTTTCAAGCCTTGATAGCCACCATCCCGGCGGTAGGTTTCCAGCGACTGGCTGTCCGGCTTTCCGACGCGAGCTAATAATGTGGGTTCAAACTCTGGCATGACTGTTCGCTCTTCGCTGTTGGCGATTCGAGGCAGGAACGGGAAAGGCGGATCAACCACCGGTTGGATTCTGTGTTACAGACTCTTCAAAAGTTCATCCGCCTTTTCCGGGGTGATGTTCATGTGGGCCTCGTCGTCGACGAGGACGCAGGGGGCACCCTCACAGGCTCCCAGACACTCCGCGAATTCCATCGTGATCCGGCCGTCGGCCGAGGTCTGGCCGGGG
>Ga0315293_10004447_pt1 | contig 13308 bp, 13 predicted proteins | sample YL17G13_20_MG_FD_203071 | JGI IMG/M metagenome (GOLD analysis project Ga0315293, IMG submission 203071) | Sediment microbial communities from Yellowstone Lake, YNP, Wyoming, USA - YL17G13_20 | ecosystem: Environmental > Aquatic > Freshwater > Lake > Sediment | place: USA: Wyoming | collected... | reverse complement strand
TAGCCCAGGGTTCCATGTTCGTCATATGGGGAATAATAATATATAAAACTTTCGCCTAAATAATTAGTTATAGCCAGAAAGAGCTTCTAAAAACGGGTTATATTCCCCAATTGCGCGAAGTTAAGGTCCTAATAACCTCTGATTTTGGCTATGCCTTTATAAATAGTATACCGCCAGGGTACAGCCCGCATATCGAATATCAATCCCATCAGGATACTGCTGATACGGTGATAGCCATCTTTACAGGGCTTCAGAAATCCCAGCTTCCTGATGGTGAGGGCTGGGCTATGGAGCATGTCACGCTGACTACCCACGATGGCACCCACCTGGATGCTCCATGGCATTATTCGGCAAAGATGAACGGCGGCCAAAGGGCCATTACTATTGACGAGGTGCCCCTGGAGTGGTGCTTCCAGCCCGGAGTCAAGCTCGACTTCAGGCACCTGCCCGACGGATATGTGGCCACCGGCAGGGATGTCCGGGAAGAGCTGGACAGAATAGGCCACGATCTCAAGCCCTTGGAGATAGTTGTGGTCAATACCAGAGCTGGATCGAGATACGGCCAGCCCGACTATGCATCCACTGGCGCAGGCATGGGACGAGATGCGACCCTCTACCTTCTGGAGCGAGGTATACGCCTGACCGGTATCGATAGCTGGTTCTGGGATGCTCCCTTCATATATACCAAGAAGAAGTTCATGCAGACTGGGGATGCCGAGCTAATCTGGGAGGGACACAGGGTCGGGCGAACCATCGGCTATTGCCACCTGGAGAAGCTACATAACCTGGAGCTGCTCCCGTCTCAGGGCTTCATGGTTGCCTGCTTCCCCGTGAAGATACGAGGAGCTTCGGCAGGCTGGACGCGAGCCGTGGCCATCATTGAAGATTAGTGAGCCCTGAGTTGATGAGATCTGGAGCTTGAGGGCTTCCGCCTGGCCGCAGGCGGCTACTTGGCCGGCCTTCTACAGGCTCTTTGGCACCTCCGATCCGCTCTCACCTTTACCCGTATTTCGTTACAAGTTGCAAGCAGCGGGGTATTAAGATAAAAGAAAGCTATATCTCCCGGATCTTAAGATGCAGTTGCCTTGTGCTGGCCAAAAAAAGCCCGCGCCAATGAAGTGTAAGGATTTCAGATCCAGATGTTCGAAGCTGCAAATATATCCGCCATATCTCTCGCTGCTGTTCTGATCCTCGTCGCCGTCAGACAGGTGGGCGATCTCAAGATCGAGATCTGGAAGATAATGCTACTAGGAGCAGCAGCGGTCCTCCTCACCGGTCAGATCTCGCCCTATGATGCAGCCGGGGCCGTCAACCTGGATGTGATGATCTTCCTGGCGGGGATGTTCGTGATTGGTGAGTCCATGCAGGAGAGCGGCTATCTCCTTCACCTCTCCTATCGCATTTTTCGCAGGGCGGAGACCATGGACCAGCTCTTGCTCCTGATCCTCTTCGGCGCCGGTCTCCTCTCCGCCCTGCTCATGAATGATACCCTGGCCATCATCGGAACGCCTCTGATGCTGTACTTCGCCCGAACTCAAGGGATATCCCCAAAGCTGCTACTATTATCCCTGGCTTTCGCTGTGACCACAGGCAGCGCCATGAGCCCCATCGGCAATCCGCAAAACCTCTTGATTGCCGTTAATGGAAACCTTGCCGATCCATTTTCGGTCTTTCTGCAGTACCTGCTCCTGCCCACAGTGGCAAACCTGCTGCTGGCCTATCTGCTGCTCAAGTTCTTCTACAAAGATCAATTCCAGAGCAAGCCATTGCAGATTCGCCCTGAGCAGATTGAGGACCCGGATCTTGCTTTTCTCTGCGAGATCTCCATCATTCTTCTCCTATTATTGATCTTGGCAAAAGTGGCAGCGGTCAGCCTGGGCATAGGAGCCGAGTTCAGGCTGACCTACATCGCTCTGATATCTGCCCTGCCCATCCTCCTCTTCAGCTCGAGAAGATGGGAGGTTATGCGCAAGATCGACTGGTGCACTCTGATATTCTTTGCAGCTATGTTCGTATTGATGGAAAGCGTCTGGAGGTCGGGGATCTTCCAGTCGCTCATGGCAAATTCCCAGGCGGATCTGACATCCGTTCCAGCCATCTTGGCCTTGAGCGTCCTCTTCAGCCAGCTCATCTCCAATGTGCCCTTCGTGGCCCTCTGTCAGCCTCTGCTGGTCAACCCTTCCGCCCAGGAGCTCATGGCCTTGGCCGCGGGCAGCACCATCGCCGGCAACCTTTTCATCCTGGGCGCAGCGAGCAACGTGATCATCATCCAGAATGCAGAGCGGAGCGGCGAGACCCTCACCTTCCTGGAGTTTGCGCGCGTGGGCGTGCCCCTGACGGCCATGAACTTGCTGGTCTACTGGCTGCTCCTTTGACGGGCTTAAGGCAGAGTTAAATACCGAAAGCCTTCCAGGTATTTTTGAAGATGATGCCGGAAGACTCCACGGTTTCATGCTACGATGAGCATGCCCGCATGTATGATCTCTATCAATTCTCGGTGGTTCCTCACTATCGGGACATGCTCGATATGGTGGCAAAAGCCTGCGAACGATATCTGAAGCCCAACGCCCTGATTATCGACCTGGGGTGCGGGACGGGCAATGCCTCCCTGGCCGTGCAAGAGAAGCTTTCCGCAAAGATATTTCTCATCGACGGCTCGAAAGAGATGATGAATATAGCCCAAAGTAAGATCGACAAGTCCACTCAAGCAGGATACAGAGTAGCGGATATCTCCCGGGAGGGCTGGGATGAGGGTCTAGGCAATGCAGAGTATGACGCCGTCATCTCCACGCTGGTATTAGAGCACCTTCCCTTCGTTCGCTATCGGTCGGTGATCGAAGAATGCTTCCGGCTTCTGCGGCCGGGCGGCTGGCTCATCGCCATAGAAGGCTACTCGGAAGATGGAAGCGATATGCAAGAATGGTTCTATGAGGAGATGGAAGACCAAAGGAGAGGGCTTGACCCAAAGCTCTCGGATTTTGTGGCCGGACTGAGGGTCGAAAAGGAGGTTCACTATTATTGCAGCAAGGCAAAGAAGGCAGAGTGGTGGAAGGAAGCCGGATTCTCGCAGGTGAATGTGCTCTGGCAGTACCTTTGCATTGCTCTGATGTTAGGAAGGAGACCCCTGCTAGATCCACCTCAGGAAGGCAGGTCTGATAACCCAACACTTTTCCCGAAACTGTAACCGTCCTTCGGCAAGGAACATTCTTATATGGTTTGCAAGATCCCTTAAACTTTGAAGCATTATGGTTCTGGACAACTTAGGCGGATCGCTGCGCAATGCCCTGCGAAAGATTGCGTCGGCGAACAAGATCGACAAAGCCCTGGTGGATGAGGCCGTGCGGGAGATCCAGCGGGCTCTTCTGCAGGCGGATGTGAATGTGAAGATGGTGATGCAGCTCTCCAATACCATAAAGGAACGGGCGCTCAATGAGAAGCCGCCGGCGGGGATGAACCCCAGGGAGCACGTCATCAACATCGTTTACCAGGAGCTGATAAACCTGGTGGGCCGCGGCTCCGACATACCTCTGGAGAAGCAGAATATCATGCTGGTGGGCCTACAGGGCTCGGGAAAGACCACCACTGCGGCAAAGCTGGCCACCTTCTTCCAGAGGAAGGGGCTGCGCACGGCTGTGATCTGCGCCGACACCTTCCGCGCCGGAGCCTATGACCAGCTCAAGGCCCTCTGCGAGAAGCAGGGCATCTTCTTTTACGGCGAAAAGGGCAATCTCGATGCGCCCGCCGTGGCCAAAGCCGGGCTGGAGGCCTCGAAGAGGTACGATGTCAGAATCGTCGATACCGCAGGAAGGCATGCACTGGAGGCCAATCTGATCCAGGAGATGAAGGATATACATGCCGTGGTCAATGCCGACCAGAAGCTCCTGGTGATGGATGCGGCCATAGGCCAGCAGGCCTCGGAGCAAGCTCGCGCCTTCAACGAGGCCGTGCAGATCACGGGTGTGATCATAACCAAGCTGGACGGCACAGCCAAGGGCGGCGGAGCGCTTTCCGCTGTGGCGGAGACCAAGACCTCCGTGGCCTTCATCGGCGTGGGAGAAACTCCTGCCGACCTGGAGAAGTTCGAGGCTGATCGTTTCATCTCGCGACTGCTGGGAATGGGCGACATCAAGACGCTCATCGAGAGGGCCCAGGAGGCGCAGACCGAGCAGGAGGTGGATGTCGAATCCCTCATGCGGGGCAAGTTCACCCTCAAGGATATGTACCAGCAGATGGAGGCCATGAACAAGCTCGGGCCCTTGAAGCAGATCATGCAGATGCTGCCCATGGGCGGCATGGGCTTCGAGCTGTCGGATAAAGAATATCAGATGACCAAGGACCGCCTGGATAAGTATCGAGTGGTCATGGATTCCATGACCGAGGCCGAGCTGGAGGATCCGAAGACCATAACCGCCTCGCGCATCAAGCGCATATCTCGCGGCAGCGGTGCGTCTCCGGATCTGGTCCGAGAGCTTCTCAAGTCTCACCAGGCCATGCAAAAGGCAATAAAGGGCATGAAGGGCGGCATGGGCAAGATGAATATGAAGCGGCTTATGAAGAGGTTCAGTCCGGGAACGAAGATGTGAGGCGCAAGCTGCGCCTCAAAATCTCCTTTTCAGGTCTCCCATCTGCCATCTGCGATTCCTCTGAGCTTCCTTCCCTCCGGATCGATCTGGCTGTAGTCTCCCAGCACCGCGCTGCCTTTTTTTGCCAGGTCGAATTTGTAGATCATGTTGCTCAAGGTGGCGACCTCCAGAGACAGCTTGTTCCCCCGTAGCGAACCCGTAGCCTTTACTTGCTCTGTCTGATTGGCCCAAGTCATGTTTCCCAAGCCGGAGAGCTCTCCACCCGCCTGGGAAAGGATGAGATCGATGTGACTTTGGTCTCCTAAATCCAAGCCGAGCCTGCTCTGTGCCGCCGCCTTGGCGGCAGGGAGATCGACTGAGCTCTTCTGAATATTATTTCTGACGAACTCATCGTAACTATCCATGCTGATGTCGACGGCCGAGTCGCCCATAAAGTTATAGGAGGCTCCTCCCGAAGATCCGCTGCCGCATTTGGCCGCCGCGGGAGAGCAAGCAGCAAGGAATAGAATGAATATCGCTATCTGGCCTCTCGTCTCGAATCCCTCGTCTCCGGATAGAAAACCCCAAGAGATTTAAGCTTGCCCCAGGATCTTTCGCGCCCTATCCGTAGCTGATGGTGGTCGTGGTCCCATCAGAGGTTGTAATGCCCTGGCCAGTGGTGCTCTGGTAGGAACTCCTGCTTTTTGTTAGGCGTTCAGAGCTGCTCAGATCACCCAGGTTTTTGGCATTTGATCCCACATATGCTCCCTCGGTTGCGCTGGGATTGGTGGCTATGCCGAGAGCAGTCGGATTATTCTGCTTGACAGCAAGGACCATGCTTCCCGTCACTGTCCCGGACTCGCGATCTCCTGCTGCCGAAAGGGTGTCATACTCTCCGGCAAGGGCGGTTCCCGAGGAGGAGAGCTTCAGCCTGAAAACCTCCGGCCTGTCCAGGAGGGAGATGAAGACGGTAGGCCTGTCCCCGGCTACAGATCCGGCCGCGGCCACACTCTGGCTGCTGCCGTCGGCAGTCATCTGGCCATACCCCATAATCAGGTCACTTTCCTGAAGTATCTGCAGATCGAGGTGCCTGATCTGCTGGCCCTTCAGATCGACGGACCAGCTTCCAGTGACGTTGGCCAGGGAGGACAATGCCCCCACATTGGCGCCAGAAGTTGAGCCCAAACCGACGGTCAAAGGAGGCACTATTCCCGTGCCTGTGGAGACGGTTCCCATGTATCCCTGCGAGCTGGCCAAAATGGCCAGAGAGATGAATAATAAAACTGCTATGAGCATTCGATTTGTTGCCATGTCTGCTAACCCTCTATCGAAAATAGCAGTTGATATTAATAATAGTAATCCTCTGCGGTGCAAGTTGTCCCAAAGAAGCCTTCTTGGGAGATATGAGGATAAAAAAAGGCATCCTGGGAATGTCCAGTTAGCCTTGAAAGCGAAATTTGGGTGGATTTCAGCATCCCTATTGGTTCTGCCCCGCAGCTCCCTGAGGCGCTACCAGGCTTCCGAAAGCTACCCCGGGCTGAGTTATTCCCGGCGCAGTGAAGATGTAGTCACCGTCCATGGAGCCGGGCTTTATGGTCAAGCTGAAGCGGTAGAGGTTCTGGGTGCCTATGGGGGTCACGTACAAGGACAGCCTGTCTCCCAGCACAGTTCCTCCCGCGGTGACCTGGGCGGTGGTTCCCCTGTCCATCAGCTCTCCGGAGCCGAAGACTGCATCCACGGTCTGGTAGAGGTCGAGACTGAGGTACCTGGTGGCGGTGTCAGTCAGGGTAAAAGACCAGCTTCCCGCAGCGGGTGCGATTCCCAGCCCCTGAATGGCCGCAACCGGCGTCCTTACCCCTTTTGCGGGCACATTGGGGCTCATACCCGTGCCTGCTCTGATGAGAAATAAGCTCTCGTTCCGGAAAGATAAATCGGAAATCACACTGCCTGACATCTCCTCTCCCGGAGACTGCGGCTCTACGATCTGATTCTTCGATCCTTCGGCGAATACCGTCGCATTAAGGCATCCGATCAAAGCCAAGGCTATTACCACACTTCTAAATCCCATTCTCCTAATACCTCCATTCACATAAACGCACTTCAGAGGTTTAAAGCTTATCCTTTCAAGAAGGGAAAAAAATCAATGTCGGAGCCTCCGACTTTGGTCTTGAATTACTCCTAAGTCGCGATCCTCAGACCTTCGGCGCTTCCCGTCCAGGTATCTCCGCTTGCGGAAAACGCCTGATAGTCCCCAGAGGCTGAATCTCCGTTCAGGTGGAGCGCCTGCTTGTAGAGGCTGATGGTCCCCCAGGAGATTATGTCCAGGTCCATCGTTTCGTCCTGAACTGATCCCGACGCCGCCACCTGGAGGGTGCTGTTGCCTTCCCTCATGTTTCCCACTCCGTAGACGTACTTACCGTTTTGGAAGAGAGCGAGGCTCACATACTTCTTCGAGCTATCGTTCAGCTCAAAGGACCAGCTTCCACCAGCGGATGCCACTGCCGGTTCGGAAGGCGACAGCTCTGACTGGTTGGTGGCAGATGTTTCATCACCCGACGCGGTTTCATTGCTCATCGTCTCAGCTTTGTCTCGGGATGATTTAGCGCTGCTGCCAAATCCGGCGAGGCTGCTGGGCATCTCCCAATCGAGCGTAGTTTTGTTCTTTTGAAGCTCTCTGGATTTCTGGGGAGTTGGTGCCATCCCCTGGCTGTTTGAATATACACCCTCACCCTTGCTGGAATTGAGGAGCTTTTCCGCAAGAGATTCGCCTTGGCCTACTGTTACCGTGGCAGCGTCCTCGAATGCCTGCACATTCGCTGCCAAATATCCCAGCAGAATCAAAGATGTTAGGATTAGTCGTTTAAATTTCATTTATCCTGAACCTCCAATTTAATGTGGCGCTTATAACGCATGAAGCCCTTTCGAGCCGCCTTTGTAAGAGCCAATCCTTAAAGCGTTGATCCTCAATAATAAGCTTAATGGATTTTCCTGGATTATGCTTGGATGTTTCCCATAGCAATCCCTGTCCAGGGTACAAGGGTGGCGCTGAAGGCATGGTAGTCTCCCGAGAGGGATTTGCCGCTCATGGTCAGCTTCAGGCGAAAGAGAGACAGGTCGCTGGTGAGTACATCCAGGCTCAGCTTATTTCCCGCTATGGTTCCGGTGGCTGTGACATTTTGGGCGACGTCTTCAACAAAGCTTTGAACCTCAGAGGATCCGGCGGTGTGCCTCTCTGAACTTGGGGTCTCTCATCTGGCAGGAGCATCGGCCGGAGAACCACCCGTACCTCGACATCGTCTTCCAAATCTCCTTTAGGCTCTTCTGTTTTATATTGCCGAAGCTGAGGGGCATGTAGGCGCAGGGCAGGGCATCACCTGCGGCGTCCACGTGGATCCACCTTCGGCCGGCAAAGCAGCCGAACATCTCCGGGCTGAGAAGGTAGGGCAAAGCCGTAACTCGAGGGCCCTCCCTCCGATTCTTCTCTTTGTGGAAGCGCTCCAGCCGATCCACATCTCTTGCGGAGAGCACCTCGTCCTCATGGGAGGACCAGCGGCCCACAGCCACGATCTCGTAGAGGGAAAGCTCATGCGCTCCCAGCTCTGCGGCCAGGGCGAAGGCCTCCTCCAGATGGTCGATGTTGTGAGGGGAAGTGACCATGAAGAGGTCCACCAGCAGGCCAGCTTCGAGGGCTGCTCTCGCTCCGGAGAGAGCATCCTGGAAGGCGCCCTTGCGGCCCCGCACGCGATCGTGCTCCTCCTGGAAGGGGCTGTCGATGCTGATGCGCACGGCGTAAAGCCCGGCCTGCTTGAGCTGCTTTGCGAGTTCGGGCGAAAGATGGTAGCCGCTGCTGAAGGCTGTGGCGACGGCCCGCTGGTCCACGAAGGAGACGAGGGCGGGCAGATCCCTGCGCAGCATGGTCTCGCCTCCGTCGAAGGTGATGAGGTAAGATCCCATCCCCAGCGCCTCGCCAATGGCCTTTTTGATGATCTCGCCCTCCAGGATCTCTCCCCGCCGGGAGGGCGCGCTGCAGTGAATGCAGTCGTTTGGACATGCTCTCATGATGGCTATGGAAAACTGATCCGGAACCGGGCGTCTGGTCATAGCTCCCACCTGGGCGGAGAGCATGCGGTCGAAGGCAGGGCTGGGAGCGGGCGGAATCCAGGTGGAGAAGATGAACCTGTCCGGGCCGGGATGAATGGGCTTTTCATCGGCAAAGACCTTATTGATCCTGCTGATGACCGGCCCTGCCAGAGAAGCCAGAGGGCCCCTGGGGGTGAACAGGATGCCTCTTCCTTCTGCTGATGCCTCGATCCTCAGCAGAGGCTTTTTTGCGATCTGCATCTCTGCAATCCTCGGCACGTCATCTCGTCAACGATGCTCTCCAGGCGGGCCTTCATCTCCTCTCTGCCCGAAGACTCAGAGAGAGCCTTCTTGGCCTTGGAGCTGTGATCATCGACGACTCTAATGCACATCTGCCGGGCAGCATCATCCGGGTGCTGGCTGCTGTAGATCCGGGGAAGGGTTACAGAAGTCTTCTGAGAAGATTTTCCCTGATCTATCCCTAAAAACTCCTCCAGGTCGTCCAGAACCTGATAGCTGAGCCCCAAGTTCATCCCGTAGCTCTCAAACCTGGCCACGTCCTCCTCTGAAGCGCTGGCTATGAGCCCGCCTATCTTGGCCGAGGCGGCGAAGAGCGAGGCGGTTTTCTTTAAGATGCATTGATAATACTCCTGGGGCGAGCAGGTGCTGGACAGATCCAGCATCTCTCCCTCGGACATGCTCATGCAGGCTTTGGCGAAAGCGCTGATGACCGGCTGGCTGTAGTGAGATATCAGCTCAATGGACCGGGAGATGAGATAGTCGCCCGCGAGCAGGGAGGCCTCGGACCCAAACCGCTCCAGGGTGCTGGGAGAGCCCCTTCGTTCCATCCCGCAATCCAGAATGTCGTCGTGCACCAGGGACGCGGCGTGAACCAGTTCGATGGCTAAAGCCGCGTTCATCGCCTCGAATGCCGTCCCGCCCAACGCCTTAGCGGAGAGGATCAGGATCAGAGGCCTGACCCTCTTTCCGGGTGCAGAGAGGATGTAAGCGATGACCTCGCCAAGGTCAGACTGGGGCAAGCTCCTGGCCAGCTCGGCAAGCTCCTTATTGATCAGGCGAAACTCATCCCAGCCGGAGAACATCGATCATGAGTACTGCCAGGTAGGCTATTTAGCTTTTGCTGATAAAATATTGATATCTAAAATATATTTTGAAGCGGTGTGACTGGATTGATTCTGGCATCAATTCGATTTGGCTCACATCAAATTTCCCATTTGCAGAAAGATTGGATCACTGGAGGACCTGCGCTCACCCCGGCCAGCATGGCCTCAAAAGGCCGGTGGCCTCCCAAGAGTTTTGATAATATTATCTTCTCTAAAGAATAAGAATGTTTCTCTTTTCCAATCGGTTACGGAAGTCTCATGGACTCCACCCGTAGCGCATCTGAGACCATCCAACAGGTAGATCCAGCTAGATCCAGCTCGGATGGCGCAAAGGAAGGCCAAAAATTTGATAATCCTGCGATCCTTAGAGGATTTGGCAGAGAAATAAATCCCCTGACGGAAAAATATGATAAGAAATCATACGATTACTACGATTACTTTAGTGGCCTTGATGGCCTTGCCGGCGATATCCATCTCCTTTCCGGGGATGGCCTCCGAGCCTGCCACCGATGCCTCCCGCCCTCTCCTGGAGCTGGTGGCAGTTCTATCTGATTTCGGCAGCGCGGACTATTACGCAGGAGCCCTGGAGGGCTCGATCTACAGCGCCAACCCTTCCGTGAGGATTTCCACCATCAGCCACGAGGTAAAGCCTTTTGATATCGCGGAAGGATCGTATATTCTGGCCAAGGCGGCAAAGAGGTATCCTGCGGGGACGGTCTTCGTGGGTGAGGTGGATCCGGGATCGGAGAAGGACAGAAGGTTCATCGTCCTGGAGACCCCCGACGGCAAGCTGTTCGTGGGGCCTGACAACGGTCTTTTCACGGAAGTAATGGACGATCTGGGCCTGGCCCATGCCTATCAGATCACAAACCGCAGCCTGATGAGCCAGGGGAATGAGTCCGCCACCTTCCGGGGATTTTATGTCTTTGGGCCGGTAGCAGCTCGCCTGGCCGGAGGCGTTCCGCCCCAGGAGGTGGGGCCGGAGATAAGAGATCCGGTGAGGCTTGCGGTAGCCCGGCCGGGAATAAATAGATCTTGGATCACGGGCACCATAGTTCACGTCGATCGCTACGGAAACCTGATGACCAATATACCGGAAAGGCTGGCGGATGAGGCGGGAATAGCGCACGGCAGTGGTCTGACCGTAGCGGTGGGCAACCAGAGCTTCGACGCCGTCTTCGCCACCACCTACGGCGACGTCGCAAATGGACAATGGCTGGCCCTTATCAGCCCCGACGGCCAGCTGGAGGCGGCCCGCAATATGGCCGATGCTGCGAAGACCGCGGGCGCGTCAGCCGGGGAGAAGATAGCGCTCTCCATCCGATGATGCGTTCTCCGAGAGTAAAAACTTTCAAAAAAATTAATCTTAAAGCAATCTGGTGGATTCAATCTTGGCACATCTTCCGGCGACGATCTTGAAGCCTTCCTTATCGAGCTTCTTTATGGCCTCCGGGCTTTCCGTGCCCGGCTGCATCCAGAAGATCTTGAAGCCCTTCTCTTTGGCCTCTTCCGCCAGGGCGGGCACGGCGGAGGGCCTTCTGAATACGTCCACGATGTCGATCTCATCCGGGATGTCACGGATGGAGGCGTAGACCTTCTCTCCCAGAATGGTCTGGCCGGCATAGTTCGGATTTACGAAGTATAGCTTGAAGCCGCGGCTCTTCAGGACGTCGGAGACGAAGTAGCTGGGCTTGTAGGGATCGGGCGAGATGCCCACCACGCAGATGGTGCGGCAGCTCTGAAGGGCGCTCTTCAGGTCCTTGTCTTCTCGAAGAATGGGCATGAAGAGCATTTTGGCGTTATTGGAATAAATAATTGAACTGTCTATGGATTTCTTATCAGTAGCCGCGACCCCGGCCGCGCGGCCCTCCTGTCAGCTCTTCTTGCACAAAACCTTATCCCGGGAATATCAGATCCTCAGGCCGCCTCCTCCGCCTCGATCCGGCTCCAGCTCCTCTCTGAAGAAATCCTGGCGCGTGCGCATGCGCAGGGCCAGTGCCAGCTTGCGTTTGGCATAGAAGGGCGCGAGCCTCAGCATCTCCCTGGCAAACCACTTGAATTGAGAAGCTTGGCATTATTATTGGAGAGAAACGATTCGGACTTCTTTTGTTCTGAATAGAGGCTTACTCGTTCGTTCCGTTGTGATCAGCTTATTAAAGATTGCCTTGGGAAGGATCTCAAGCTTTACAAAAGGACTGGAAACAAATTCACGCGAAGGATCGTCCAGAATTTGCATTGCCCTTTTTGACTGCTCGCTTCTTCCACGGGCAGCCGCAATGAGTACCCCCGAGTCGATGAAAGTTCTCTTTGAGCTCACTCAGCCTCACCTCTCCCTTCGGCAACCTCCTTCTCAATCTCCTCCCAGTTCAGAAGAGGCTCTCCAGAGGCAATTATCTTCGCGCGAATGGACATCAGCCTACGTCCCAGTGCTGTCCTGGGCTGGTAGGCCTCCTCGCACTGGTCGCTGGATCCATTGACGATGCGCTTGAGATCCGGACTCTCGGCTCGGGCCTTGGCTTTCATCAATTAGCTTATGGAACTGCTTCGGTTAAAATGTTATCCGGTGGGAGATATCCTTAGGAGAATCTCAGATCATGAAATTGCAGCAGATTGCAATACTGCGATGAGTCCTCTCGATTTTATAAATGTTCTCTTCGTCTCTGCGCTCCGCGACCTCCCGCTCGATCCCGGCCAGTTCCGGGAGCGGGTCTGCGCAGGCGCGATCTCCCGCGCGCGGGGGGGGGGGGCGTGCGCCTGAGGGCCACCTGGGGCTGGCGAACCTTCTTGCTAGGATTGCGGGATCTATCGGTGCGATGCCTGAGAGGCTGTCAAGGTCCGCCTTGCCCATCTTGTTCACCAGTCGCTTGCTCGACGCGATCCTGGAGGACGAGGCCTGGATCAAATACCGCATGGGCGTGAGGTCCGCATCCAATATGGGGAAGGAGTTGTGATCACTCCTCCGGGGTAGGAGGCAACACTTCAGACGAAAAAGGTTTTGCCCTTTAGAGAGAAACAACACAACATGGCAATAATCGATAAAAAGATCGAATCCAAGTCTTACGGGCATGGCGGCCTTTTTGAAGTCGATGACCGATTTCGGGCTTGGGGTTCCAACGACTTGGACAAGATGCTCAAACAGCTCTACAAGATTGGCCATCCGATAGATACGCATTTCCTTTATCTGAATATCGCACAAAAAGCCTACAAGCAGCGCGAAGATCCGAAGATGAGAGCGCTTTTCAAGAAGATAGCCATTGAGCACGCTTCGGTATTCGATGCTCTCAAACCGGTTCTTTACTTTAAGATCGGCAGTGGAAAAGACGCAGAGGCTGTGCTCCCCTCGGTACCTTCCTTCCAACACCTCGCCATCGTCTACACAGAGGATGGAGAATATGAGAAAGCCATCGGGATATGTGATAAGGCGGAGTGGAGTGAACCCCTCCGAGTGGACAATGAGTTAAGCAACATCAACTCATGGAGGGAAGTACATGAAAAAGACGAGGCGGCGCTACGACCGAGCATTCAAGATATCAGTAGTAGCT
>Ga0315293_10004446_pt1 | contig 13309 bp, 10 predicted proteins | sample YL17G13_20_MG_FD_203071 | JGI IMG/M metagenome (GOLD analysis project Ga0315293, IMG submission 203071) | Sediment microbial communities from Yellowstone Lake, YNP, Wyoming, USA - YL17G13_20 | ecosystem: Environmental > Aquatic > Freshwater > Lake > Sediment | place: USA: Wyoming | collected... | reverse complement strand
TCGTATCCGCCGCCGTCGTAGTCGGGGAAGGACTTCTTGAGGTCCGACAGGGCCTCGCGGACATCCGCCAGCATCTTCGTGTAGTAAGGCCCCACCTCTCCGCCGGAACTCGGGGGCCGGAAGTCCTTCGAGAGGCTCTTGCCGCCCCAGGCCGTCTTGATCAGCAGCACTTGGTTCGGCAGCGCGTTCCCCAGGACGTGGCCGAACTCGAGTTCGGGGCCGAAGTGGTGTTTCCCACCGTAGACGGTGAAGCCGAGCGTGAGCGGGCCGCATTTCACGGGGCTGTTCTCGGGCTTGTACCAGACCCAGACGTCCTCGCGCACCGTCCACCGGCCGTTGTCGTCCTTGAGGTGCCTGTAGAGGGGCGCCTTGGCGGGGTCCTTCATCACCGTATTGAGCGTACCTTTGGCGTCGTTGTAGTCCTTGCCTTCGAGGTCGGCCGCGGCCTGGCCTTCCATGTTCGACTGGCCCGCCAGGATGAAAACCTTCACCGGCCCTTTGCGCGTCTGCTTGGGCGCCTTGACCGGCTCCGGCTGCTCGGCAGAGACAGGCGTCAAGAACGCCAGCAGTGTAAATGACAGGACCGCTACTGCGCCAGCCAAGTACCTCTTCACGATGAACCCCTTCGATGGGCTGCCCGTGGTTCCCCACTTGCCCGAAGCGGGCATCAACAATTTTTTCAGCGTGGCAGGAACAGCCATGCGAGAGATAACTCCCAGCGACGGAACGCCCGCCGCCCCTGCCCGCCGACTTGTCCTGCGTAGCCCAACGGGCGAAGCGGGAAGCCTTGGCGAAGGCAGGTGTCTCTATTCTATCTCTTCCCGCCGGCCGCACAAGCGGCAGTTCGTCCGCCGCTCGTTCCGCCAGGCCGCGGAAGCTCGGGGAATCGCTCGCCCCCGCCCCGCCTTGGTAGACGAAGCCGCCGTCCCAGCGCCGGGTCAGGTCGTAGTACCAGCGCGGCTCCTTTAGATGGGCGTGGTGGCAAGTGACCGTGGTGCGGTTCCGGCGTTTGGAATAGGGACCACTCCTGCGTGGTGCGCGTGGCGGGTACGAAAAGTTCAGCGGCGAAGCTTGTCTGTGTCTGCCGGAGCGACGGGTTCGGCCCGCACGGTCATTTTCTCAAGTCTCTCCAGAACAGTCTTTGTCAGCGCCGTCATCGAGAATGGCGAAGACTCCGGAACGATCGTCTTGGGGTAGTCGTACCAGCTCTGGACGAAGTAGCGCGTCGGTCTGCCGCCCGCTTGGGTATAAAGATCAAGCATGTGGAGTGTTCGCTCGAAGAACTCCTTGTCCGACAGCCGACCTCCTGTTTCCGAGTTGATGATGAGGTTGAAGCCCAACTTCCGGGTGCGACAGAACTCCTCGTAGTCACGAATGCGGCCGATCCAGTTGATCTTTGAAGGGTCCGGAAGGGTTGCGGACTTGTAACTGCCAATCGCATATTCGTAGGGATTGTCGACCGTGGCTCCCGCAAAGGAGAGACCTTCGGATTCGATAACCGACAACAGGATTTTCACCACTTCAGCATAATCCCCCCAATCCTGCTTTTGCGGACCGTGGCCATGATATGAGACTTCTCCTTTGTAACCCCAGTTGGGAAAGTTAGTCAGCAGAAAGAACTGGATTTCGGGGTGCGCCTTCCGAACGGCCTTCATGTAAATGGCCAGTTGCCGCGCACAACTCTCGATGGACACGAACCTCTTGTTCGGATCCTTGCCCCAGCCGTCAAAACCAAGCAGGCGGCGCTCCGGTCCGTCGAGATCCAGGTAATCGACTTTCCCTCCGGCGCGATACCACGGTTCGAGTTGCCTAAGCTCAACCTCGGCCGATTTTTCACCCGCCTGATCCTGCCAGTCGTGATTCAGCGTGCCCCCGCATTCCACGGCAATCCGGAGGCGATGTGCCTTGACGAATTTTGCAAGATGCACCAAATCATCAGGCTTGGATTGCTGGAACAGGCGGCCATAGAGCTTGAGTCCGGCCAACCGGTTCATCGAGTAGTCCCACTTCTGTTCCTCCGAAAGCAAGTCGAACACCTTGTCGCCTGGGGGGCAGAGCCAGACTTCTGGCTTCTGCGGGACTCTGCCACCTTCCTCTTGTCCGCTTGCTTTCTCGGCGAAGGGACCTTTGCCTTGCGCGCCGTACGTCTGCCCCAGCGTCAACAGACCAATCGCCATACTTACGGTAATACATTGAGTGATTCCTTCCCTTCTCATGTTTCCTCGTTTGTTCTCAGGATCCAACCCAATATACATTCACAATCGATAGCATTATTCTTTCAGCAGGCCGCGAATCAAATCGATCGGGATCTCCTTGGATGGGGCGAAGGCGTTGCCGCCCATGTAGTCCAAGAGACTGCGGAGCATCTGGCGTGCCACGGGCCGCTGGTCGAGGCCGGTTTGCAGATCGATACTGCACACCAGGAGTTTTCCGCCCGCCACTTTGGCCTCGAAGATTAGACCCAGTTTGCGATTGGTGTTCCAGTCGTCGATCACCTGGACCAGCGGACGGAAATCGGCCGGAAACGCGTCCAGGATCATGGCCCGCGACTTGCTCACCGGGTCCCACCACTGCCAATTGCTGTGAAACTCGGTCGGGAACTGTGCCAGGGCCGGGTGCTTGGGGTCGCAGAGGATGCCCAGCGTGTGGGGCGGCTGGCGGCGGGTCCATCTCGTGTTCCAAAAGATTGTGCTGAATCCCGGCGGAACGTCGCTGCGCACGGCGGACGGCGGCGGCAGCAGCAACACCTTCTTGCCGGCTGCCAGTGCGGCCGTGGCCAGCGGGTCCAGCGACGAAGCCACCAGCACACCGGACGGCGCGGCCGTCTCCAATCGGGCCGGATAGACCCAGAGATCCCAATGGTTCGTGTAGGGCGTTCCCCTGAGCGAGAGAGTCAAGACCAGCTTCGCGGGTGCGGCGACTTGCGCCAGCGGGACTTCGATCTTGCCGAGGGCCGTGCCGCCGCCCAGGGGAATCTGCACTGCCGGCCATTCGCCAGACGCTACCTCCCGGCCGTCGGCTGCCGCGATCGCCCAGGCGGGCGTCGCCTTCTCGATCGGCGCCGAGCCGTAGTGGGCGACCTCCGCCTGGGCGGCAAAGGTCTCGTCGGTCGTCCAGATGCACTTTTTCATGCGCAGCAGCGGCACCGTCGCCGCGCAGAAGCGGCGGAACTCGGCAGGCGTGATGTAGCCCTTGCTGTCCCAGAACGGGTCGAGCACGCCGACCAGCGCGGTCCCCTGGCCGGGAAAATCGTGCAGATCCAGCAGTTGGAAGCCGCCGAAGCCCGGCGTCCGCAACGCCGCCTCGATCTCTTCCTTGTAGAGCAACGCCTGCAGCTTGCCGCTGGCCATGAGGAAATCATACGCCTGGTCGAGCATGTGGTGTGCGTCCAGCGAATCGCGGAAGATCTCGAAGTTCCGCGCGCGGACCACGCCCGTATACTTCGCTATCTCCCGGAAGTCCGGGTACACGCACCACTGTCCAATCTCGTGGGATACGACCGGCACGGGGAATTTGGCCACTTCGCCCCGATAGTCCACGTCGGTGGAAAGCGGCCCGGCATTCACGCGGCTTCGCAAGCCGGCGCCCCACGCCTGGATGCGGGGATCAGCGCGCGAATGGTAGTCGCTTTCGGGTGTGACGGGCCAGGCCGAGCAGCCGGTGTACAGCCGCCGTGAGTCCTTCTGCTTCCAGTAGCCGACGATCTTGCTAAGGAAGGCGCGGTGGTTTTTGCCGCTGGGTTCGTTGCCCACGCACAGCATGCAGAACGAGGGGTGATTGCCGTAGGCTCGCAGAATCCGGTCGCCCTCGGCATAGACGAAATCATCCACCTTGGGATCGCTGCCCAGCGTGGCCCAGACGGGCGTCTCGACGTGCAGGTAAAAGCCTTCCCGGTCAGCCGCCTCGAAGGCCGCCTCGGGCGGGCACCAGGAATGGAAGCGGAAGTGGTTCAGCCCGTGCGACTTCGCCACGCGGATGATCCGCTGCCAGCCTTCTACGTCGGTTGGCGGATAGCCGGTCAGCGGGAAGACACAGCACTCCAGTGTGCCTCGGAGGAAGGTCAGCCGCCCATTGATCGTGAACTGCGTGCCCTGCGTGCGGAACTCACGCATTCCGAAACACACCTGCCTGGTGTCCGAAAACTTCTTGCCGCCGCTGCCGGCAGTGAGCCCAACGGTCAACCTGTAGAGGCTCGGCGAGAACTCGTCCCAGAGTTTTGGCGCATCACCCATGGGCAGGTCGATCTTGAGATTCGTCTGCATCTCGGCCGCAATGCGGGCCTCCTGGTGGTTCGACGCGACGCCCCCGGAATCCTCGGAAGTTAAACTCGCTTCGCACGCCAGCTTGCCTTCGGCGGACTGCCCTGTCAGGTTGCCGATCGTCACCAGCACCCGGGCGATCTTCCGGGCAACATCGGGAAACACCTGCACGTCGTCGATCCAGATCGGATCCGTGGCCGCGAACTCCAGACGCCCGATCATGCCGTTCCAGTTGGTTTGCGTGTGATCGGTGACCGAGTGGGCGTCTTCCCCCACGTTGATCTTGTAGCGGTTATCCACGCGCACCGCGATCCGGTGGCTGCCGGGAGCAAGCAGGGACGTCAGGTCGTATTCGTGGGGCGCGCAGAGGCTGTCCTGCATGCCGGCCGGCCGGCCATCGATCCAGACCCGAGTTTCCCAGTGGCACCGCTCCAACACCAGCGTAATGCGTTTCCCCTGCCAGTCGCCGGGAATCACCACCGTTTTTTGGTACCAGGCTGGACCCGCATAGGTATAAACCCGGTTTAGCCAATTCGGCACCCGCTCCGTGGTCCTCTTGCCGAAACCATTCTCGTCGGTGGAGCCGGGCAGTTTGATCGTGTCGGCCAAGGTGGCGTCGAACCACTTCTCCTGGATGCCCTGGTCCTGGGGGTCGAGACGGAAATTCCAAGACCCGGCCAGCGAAAGCTTGGCACCGGCCTGCTCCTGGGCTTGCACGCCAGGGGCGTACGCGGCCATGAGGACGGAAACGAACGCAAAGAGTCGGCAGGAAAACCTCTCCATGACATTCTTCCTCAAGGTGTGAATCGTCTTGCCCGCTCCGACAGGGTTAGCCAGGCCGGACTACATCAACATTCGCAACCAAATGGCCGGAGGTTCTTCTCGTAGAATGACACAGGTTGAACACGACGTCGACGTTCTTGCGGGCGCGGCTATTGGCCGTCGCCTGCATCCGGTTTGTTCGCATTCGGCGGCCGTTCTCCCGGTGTCAGAAGTTTGACCTCGTGCAAACACAAACCGTACCGCCCTCCCGGAGGATTGAGGTCTAACTTCACGCCATTCCAGCCGGGGCTGAAATTCGCGGAATAGCACAGCCAGAGGGTCCGCCCGTCGGGGCTGATGAACTTGCTCGGAAAATTGAGGAAGTACCCTTGCTCCCCGAAGTCCTTCATATAGGACACCATGCGCCATGGGCCGGTGATGGCGTCGGCCTCGAGGATGTAGGACGTCATCTTGGCCACGGTCGGCCAACCATCGGTTACGCACATCAGGTATTTTTTCAGGCCGGGCACATACGTGGCGGTGACGCACCCCATGTGGTTGTTCCATTCGATCAGCGGTTTGATTTCCTCAAAGTTGTTCGTCCAGATCGGCTTGCCGGCGCCGTCATGGCCTGCAAAGAACTCATAAGCCTTGAGGTCATTGATGGTCTCCGGCGAGGGTTTGACGCGGGCCAGATAGACCTGGTCGGCAGAAATCCAGCTCAGGTTGGCATGGGCGAATTTGTCGGTGCAACCCTCGGCCACCTGGAACACCTCACCGGGCTTTCCGGGCTTGATACAGGGGCGCGGCTTGGGATCATTCTCTTCCGCGCCCATGCCGAGCAAGTACGCCTTGCCGTCCGGCGAATGTTCCATGTTCTTGCCGAAATCCACGAAGTGCGGCGCTCCCATCTTGACCGGACCGAGAAATTGTCGCGGCTCGGGAAACAGGGGCTTTTCCGGCGTCAGGGGCGACGGCTCCCACGTCTTGCCGTAATCACGGGAAATCTGGAATCCCGGCATCGGCCCGAGATTGGGCCAGTTCCAGTCAAATCCACCATGCGAATACTTCCCGTCAGGCCCCAGGCAGTAGGTGCCGTAATACCAGATGCCGTTGTACACCAGTGAGCCCGCCGGATAGCGCCCGTTATAGGGCAAAGCGCTGGCCTGCTTGGGCGGGGAGGTGTTGTGTATCTCAAGCCTCAGCGGGTTGTCGCCGATCATCACGGCGTGGCCGGTTCTGGCTCCCGCGCCGGACCCGGAGCCGCAACCGACGCCGTCCGTCTTGCCGTCGGTCCAGGGCGAATACAGGTTGCCGTCGCCGGCCCAGCACGGATACCAGGTGTCGCCGCAGCGATAGTCGCTGTGGCGGCCGGTAAAGAAGATGCCCGTCAGGCTGGTCGATTTCTGAAACGGGCACTCGTCCGGAACCGGGGATTCCCAGGCGAATCCCTTTGGGCCATCCGCCGGAAGGTTCTTGGACTCCTCGGCCATCACTCCAGAGGCCGCCAGCAGAACAATCAGTAGGGTTGAGATTTTCATATATTGCCTTTCCATGTGAACGACGCCCATGAGGCGCTGAGGAAGCCGCACAAAGCGAGGGTTGGTTCTCGGGTTGTTTGAACTGTGATCAATGATCTTGTCCCGCCGATCTGTTTATCATTTTGAGATCCGTCTCGTTGCGGGGGGCGACAGCGTTGACCGGCCCCGGCGCAAAATCATCCGGCCGGCCGATCGATGAGACGCACCATCTCGCGCTCAGTCTTGTCCCCCGTTGGCGGGCACGGGCTTGCCGTCCTTGATGGCAACGTCCCTTCGCCGGTAAACGGCCGCATGCTTGAGTTTCTGCGCCGGATTCTTCACGCCGAAGGTGTGGGTGCGTCCGCCGCCGGCGTCCCCCGCGCGGCTCTTCTCGTATTTCCAGTCTCTCTTTTCCAGGAAGACGACATCCACGCGCCAGATGATGACGGGCCTGCCCGCCTCGAGGCTTTGAGTGTCATCCACGAGGTATCGCCACACGATGTACCATCCGGGATGGTCGTAGTGCGACTGGATGGCCCAAGGTCGCTTGCTGGCCTTGCTTTCGAGGGATTCATTGGGCGAAGGCTTCTGCCCCGAACCCCGACGCTTCAAGTCCGGGAACCGCTGTTGTGCGGTGTCGAGGTTCCGGTGCTTCTCATAGTTGCTGACGCGGTCCAGCGCCTTAGTGCCGAAAATCCCGACCAGCGCGCTGAACACATTGGCCTGCTCGTAATAGACCTCCACGAAGTCGGCCAGTTGTTTCTCGATATAATCCACGGCCCGGCGGATAGCCCCCACCGTCAGGCCGTGCGGAAGAGGAACCGTGGCGTCGAAGTCATCTTTTCGAACCATTGCCTTTGTTCTCTCCGGGGGTGTAATCGGCCAAGGCGGGAATCGCGCGTTCCGCCAACTTGAAAAATTTCTCGTTGATCTCGAGGCCGGTGGCCGCAAGGCCGCAAGCGGCGGCGGCGGCAATCGTCGAGCCGGAACCCATGAAAGGGTCGAGGATCACCCCTTCGCCGAACGGCAGGGCGGCCCGCACAATTTGCCGGAGGAAGGCCTGCGGCTTGAGCGATGGATGCGGCGCGACCCGGCGCTCCAATCCGCGCGCCGGTGAGGAGTAAATCAGGTCCTTGAACGGTTCGGTCGCCGAGATGCGGCGAAGTCCACCGGTCCTCCACTCCCGCAGATTGTCCTGGACGCGTCCCTCGCAGGGCTTCCGGAACAATCCCCACGGCTCCCAGCAGGATTTGGGCATGACCGTCACTTCCGCGAACTCCTCGTGCGCATTCTTCGGCCGGTCTCCGCCTCGTAGCGTATGCACTATCCGGATGATCTCTCCCCGCTTCTCATAACCGGCGGCGACGAACGGCTCGTACACCAGGTGCGAAACCAGCGGGTTCGTGGCAATGAAAACGTGGGCGCCAGGGACCAGGACCGGCAGGAGCCTCTCGGCCAATCGCGCGAAAAAGTCGCGCAGCCGCTCCTTGTCCTTGTCCGTCAGGACCGTGAAGCGCGGCAGAGGTCTTCGCTTGCACCCATCGAACGAAGGAGGGATGCGCCACACACCGCCTCGCCCATTCTCCATCTTTTCGAGTTCTTTTGGCGTGTATTCCACCAGGCCGTACGGAGGATCGGTGACCACGGCGTGGATCGAGTGCGGTTCGGCCCGGGCGAGCCACTCGAAGGCGTCTGCCAAGTACAGCGTGTAAGTCCTGGTCTCGCTCGCCGGCGCCTCGAAAAGGCTCCGCCTCCTGATTTCCCCTCTGACTTTTCTCGCCCGTCCGGCAAGAGGCATCTGCGCCACCCCATTATTGCTTGAAACCCGCGATCAACTCTATTGTCGCGGACCCGCCGGCAAGAGTCCAGGCCCGAAAACGCGCAGGACCCCTAGCCGGCCGGCTGATCGATGAGGCGCACCATCTCGCGGACCGCCTTGCGGAGGCCGACGAAGACCGCCCGGCTGACGATGCTGTGGCCGATGTTCAGTTCCGTCATGCCGGGAATGTCGGCGACGGGTGCGACGTTGACGTAATTCAAGCCGTGGCCCGCGTGGACCACCAAGCCCGCTTCCTGGGCGAGGCGCGCCGACTCGGAGACGTGCGCCAACTGCCGGTCGCGCTCGGCGCCCGCCGGGGCATTCGCGTACTCGCCCGTGTGGAACTCGACGGCCTCGGCCCCCGTCGCCGCATACGCCTCGACGTGAGCCGCCTCAGGGTCCACGAACAGGCTGACGACGATGCCGGCTTCCTGAAGACGGCGGACGGCGTCGGCGACGCGCCTCTCGTCGCCGACGACCGGAAGGCCGCCCTCGGTCGTGATCTCCTGCCGGCCTTCGGGGACGAGCGTGGCCTGGTCGGGCCGGACGTCGCACGCGATGCCGATCATCTCGTCGCTGACGGCCATTTCGAGGTTCAGTTTGACCTGGACGGTTTCCCGGAGGAGCCTGAGGTCGCGGTCCTGGATGTGTCGGCGGTCTTCCCGCAGGTGCAGGGTGATGCAGCGTGCGCCGCCGAGTTCAGCCTCGGCCGCGGCCCAGACGGGGTCGGGCTCGACGCCTCGCCGCGCCTGGCGGAGCGTCGCCACGTGGTCGATGTTAACGCCCAGGTGCGGCATGGTGCGATTTCCTCGGGAGGCGGTCCGGCTTCCGGCTTCGTCCTGCGGACTACGCCGGGACAAGTCGCCGTGAAAGTCGCCGGGACTACGCCGGGGCAAAGCCCGGCGGCCGTCAGGCCTGGCGATAGCCCAGGGTCTCCATGACGCCGAGCAGTTCGGAGACCGAGATCCGCACCAGGCCCCGCTCCAGTTTGTAGGCGTCGATGGCGGCCCTCAGTTCGCTCTCGGGCTCGGCGACACGGGCGGGATCCTCGGGCGGGGGAAACTGCCTGCGGTCCGCCCCGCGCACACGTTCGGCTGTCGCCGGGCGGGCTCGCGAACGTCGGCGATCCCGGCCGTTGCGGCGTTCCTCGAACGATCCGGCCATCCCAATCCCCTTTCCGGAAACGGGTCCACGGGCCGTCCACCTGCGCCTGGGCGACGCGTCTGGGCGATCCGTCAGCGTTTGTGGCGCTGTTTCCATCGCATGTGCCGGATTTTGCTGCCGACTTTTCGCCGGCGTCGGGGCTTGCCCACGGCTGCTCCTCCTTGACCAACGACTTGACCGAGGATTCTTCCAGACCGATCACCCTTTTACCGCCGTTCCCTCGGTCTGTCAACGCCTTTAGTGGCTGTTTCAATTCCCTCTCCCCTGGTGGGAGAGGGTAGGGTGAGGGGGAGAAACGGGCTTATGCGAGGCCCTTTCACCCTCACCCCTTCCCTCTCCCATCAAGGGAGAGGGGGGTTATGAAACAGCATCTTAGCGCGGGGGTTGGCGCCGCAGGAAGCGGCCTCCCGGCAGGGCCCGCACGAGGCCCTTGAGTTCCAGGAGCGTCATGGCGCCCGCGGCCTGTGGGGCGTTGAGCCCGGCCCGGTCGGCCAGCGTTTCCAGGGGCGCGGGTTCCCCGTCCAGCACCTCCATCAGGCGCGCTTCCTCGACCGACAGGTTGGCCTTGAGTGTGAGGCCCGCCTGCCGCGGCGCGTCTTCGTCGGCCGCGGGCTGGACCTCCAAGTCGGGGAACTCGTCGAGGATGTCGGCGACGGATTCGACGAGTTTGGCCCCGTCGCGGATGAGGGCGTGGACGCCGGCCGCTCCCGGCGCGTCCACCCGGTTGGGGACGGCGAAGACTTCCTTGCCGAGTTCCGCCGCCAGACGCGCCGTGATGAGGGATCCGCTGCGGACGCCCGCCTCGACGACGACGACGCCCAGGCCCAGGGCCGCCAGGATCCGATTTCGCCGGGGAAAGTTTTCGGCCTGTGGCGCCGTCTCCATGGGGAATTCGCTCACGAGGGCCCCTTGGGCGGCGACGGCGTCGGCCAGCCGACGGTTCTCCGGCGGATAGACCGTCGCCAGACCGTTGCCGAGCACCGCGATCGTCCGGCCTCCGGCGGCGAGCGCGCCGCGATGGGCGGCCGAGTCGATCCCCCGGGCGAGGCCCGAGACGATCGTGAACCCCGCCCGCGCGAGGCCCCCCGCGATCCGCTCCGCCTGGTCCTGGCCGTAGAGGCTGCACTTGCGCATGCCGACGACGCCGACCGCCTGGGCGTCCTCCGCCACAAGAGTCCCCTTGACGTAGAGCAGGGGCGGGGCGTCTGTGAGGTACGTGAGCGCGATGGGATACGCGGCCTCGCCGCGGAAGACGAGTTGGACGCCGGCGGCGCGGGCCCGCTCGAGTTCCGCTTCGGGCTCGGCGCGGTCGAGGGACTCGCGGATCTTTTGGGCCGACTCCTCCCCGATGCCGGGCGTCTCGGCAAGGTCCGTCGCCGACGCCTCGGCGGCGGCCTCGGCCGAGCCGAACCGCTCCACCAGGGCCGAAAAAAGGCGAGGCCCGATGCCCGTCGCCAAATGGAGCCTGAGCGCGCTCAGCCGTTCCTGCTCGTCCACTGATTGCCCCCTAGAAACCACTTTGCTCTGTTGGAAACACGCTTCTTCTCTCCCTCTCCCCTTGCGGGAGAGGGTAGGGTGAGGGGGAAAGAAAATTGCCGCACGGCATTCACCCTCACCCCACCCCTCTCCCATCGAGGGAGAGGGAGTATCAACGGATGTTTTCAACAGAGCAAAACCACTTGTACCAAATCACGGCGCGAGGGAGTCCAGGGCGGCGCGGATTTCGTCGTCCGTGACGTCCTCGACGACGCGGACGGAGCCGATCGCCTCCGGCAGGATGAAGCGCAGCCGGCCGGCCTCTGCCTTCTTGTCGTGCCGCATGATCGCCAGGCACCGCTCGGCGTCGGCGCCCGTCGGCAGGCTGACCGGGAGGCCGAAACGTTCGAGCAGCGCCTTCTGGCGTTCGACGACGGCGCGGCCGACGAGCCCGCGGCGTTCGGCGATCCGCGCCTCGGCCATCATGCCGAGGGCGACCGCCCGGCCGTGCGTCAATCCCAGCAGGCTCTCCAGGGCGTGGCCGATCGTGTGGCCGTAGTTCAGGATCCGGCGAAGGTCGCTCTCGCGTTCGTCGGCCGCGACGACCTCGACCTTGATGCGGACGTTGCGCGCGACGATTGGCTCGAGCACCGCGGGGTCGCGCGCGAGAATCGCGTCGGCGCGGCGTCCGAGTTCCTCGAAGAGACGAGCGTCGCGGATCATGGCGTGCTTGACGGTCTCAGCGAGGCCGTTGCGCAGTTCCTCGTCGGGGAGCGTGGTGAGGGTGGCGACGTCGCAGAGGACGGCCGAGGGCTGATGAAACGCGCCGATGAGGTTCTTGCACTCGGGATGGTCGACGGCCGTCTTGCCGCCCACGCTCGCGTCCACCTGCCCGAGGAGCGTGGTGGAGACGGCGACCCACGCGATGCCGCGCATGTAGGTGGCGGCGACGAAGCCCGCCAGGTCCGTCACGACCCCGCCGCCGAGCGCCACGACGACGCTCCCGCGGTCGAGGCCCGCGCGGAGCATCCGATCGTAGAGTTCGCCCGCCTGGGCGAGCGTCTTGGAGCCTTCGCCCGGGGGCACGACGGTCGAAGAAGCCTCGAGCCGCGCGGCGCGGAGGCTCTCGAGGGCCGGCTCCAGGTAGAGGGCGGCGACGTTGGCGTCAGTGACCAGGGCCGCCTTGGGGCTCCTGGCCGCCGCCTTCGCCTCCCGGCCCACGGTCTTCAAGAGGCCCGGGCTGATCCGGACGGCGTAGGCGGATCCGGTGAGGCAGACGTTTACGGTTGGCATCGGTGGTGCTTCTCCCCATTCGCTTCAAGTAGAAGAAGACGATGAACAGGACGATGAGGCCGCCGCCCATGAAAGCGAGCGGCGCGTAGGAGCCCAGAGAAAACATCGAACTGCCGGGCGACGGGCCCCCGAACGGGCTCGCGCCGCCGACGTCCGGCTCGAGCCGCTGCGCGACCAGCATCGGCGCGTAACCCACGCCCTTGGAGCCCTCGTACTTGCGGACCTTGTAGAAGTACCCTTTGACGCGGACCTCGTCGAACGCCTTGAAGTCGGGCATCGGGTCCTCGAGGACGACCACCGTGGCGACGGGGCGCTCCTGCTCCATCGGCGGCTCGCGGATCGTGCACGTGAACAGGCGCGGGATGTCCTTGGCGATGGCGACGACCGGCACGCGCCACGGGGCGACCGTCATGTACACGCCGCGCAGCGTCACGGGCTTGCCGCGAAAACTCGACGGCGTGCTCAGGAGTTGCGAGTAGGGGACCGTTTCCTCGTCGGGTTTCATGAGGTCCGCCGGCAGTTTGCTGACGACCGAGACGAGCCAGTAGAAGGCCGCTTCGTCGTAGCCGAACGTCTCGTCCTTGACGTCGCCGAGAATGGCGTCGGCCTTTTCGAGCGGCACGTCGAGGGGGACCTCGAATCGCTTGAGGATCGGGAGTTCCCGGATTTTCTCGGGCGTCAGTTCTTTCGGCCCGGCCTCCTCGCCCGCGGGTATCTCTTCCGGAGGCGCAGGGGCGGCGGTTTCTTCCGCCGGCTGTGTCGCGGCCGGGGCTTCCGCCCGCGCGGTTGGGGCCGACGCGATCGCCCAGCCGAGGACGATGCCGAGCGCCGCGACGGCGATGCCGGCCAACGCGCCTCGTGCCTTCTTTTTCGGGTTCATAGGTTCTCCTCTCGCAATTCTAAGTGGGCGTCCAAGGCCGGTCAAAAGGAATCCCCGCCGGCCCGTCTCCCGCCAATAGGAACGTGCGCGGGGCCGGTTCGTCGCGGACGAAACGGCCGGAGGACAAAACAGACGC
>Ga0315293_10004445_pt1 | contig 13310 bp, 14 predicted proteins | sample YL17G13_20_MG_FD_203071 | JGI IMG/M metagenome (GOLD analysis project Ga0315293, IMG submission 203071) | Sediment microbial communities from Yellowstone Lake, YNP, Wyoming, USA - YL17G13_20 | ecosystem: Environmental > Aquatic > Freshwater > Lake > Sediment | place: USA: Wyoming | collected... | reverse complement strand
GACCATAATTTAAGACCATATTTTATCATTTTTTTATTCAAAAAAATACGCCATTCTAATCATCGTAATATATTTTTTTTCTCTCAATGATTCGTCTCTTAAGACACCTTCTTTTTTAAAACCTGTTTTTTGATATAGCTTTCTAGCTGCTAAATTAAATTGGTTAACATGTAGATATATCTTATGGAACTTCAGGCGTTTTTTTGTATAATTTAAAAATTTTTTAGTGGCCAATGTACTAATTCCTTTACCCCAATATTCTTTATTACCGATAAAAATATAATATTCCGCTTTCTTATTAATATAATCGATGTTTTTTAGACCGGCATTACCAACATAAATCCCGTCTACTTCGATGGCAAAGATTAATTGTGTCTTATCTCTCAATAATTTCGCGTACCATTGCCCTTGAGAAGTAACGGTTAAGAATCTGTAAATACGGTTAAATAATCTACAAAGTTCCCTATCATTCATCCATAAACGAGAATCTTTAAGATGTTTTTTGGTGAAAGGAACTAATTTAACGTTCATAAATAAATTTATTAAGTTAATGGAATAGTTTTTAAAGTATAAAAATGGGGTGACAAAAAGCTTCCTATCGGAAAACTATTATCCAATTAAATCCCAGCTCATCGGAGTACAAACTTTGATATCTTTTTTTGCTGTTTGTCCAAGAATCTGTGGCAAAAATTTAATAGCTAGCCCTTCTCCGGTTGCTGAACGAAAACGGCCAACATTCTTTCGAGTAAACTTTTCTCCTTTTTTAACTTCCTTGGCTACCCAAAGTTTTCTCCGAAAGACAAGATTCTCTTTTTCTCTTTCTCCAACTCCATAGAATACCTTTCCGATGGCTTTCTCTGTCTCTCGGACTTCTTTTACTAGAATTTTAAATTCTTGAGGTTCTAGAGAAAAAGCAGCATCAAACCCACCATCAGCTCGCTTTAAGGTCAGATGTTTTTCAATAATACAGGCGCCAAGAACTACTGAAGCCACTGCTATAGATGTGGTCAAAGTATGATCTGAAAGACCTGGTACTACCCTAAATCTTTCTAGAATATTAGAAATCGTAGCCAGGTTCATTTCTTCTGGTTTTGCCGGATAAGAACTTACGCAATGTAAAACAGCAATTCCCGAAGCACCGTAAGTGCGCAACGTTGAAATGGCCTCATCTAACTCGGCTATGGTTGACATTCCTCGCGAAATTATTACCGGTTTTTTAGTACTAGCTACTTTCTTCAAGAGCTCAAGATCGGTAATTTCGGCCGAAGCAATCTTATAGGCAGGTATTTTCATCTTTTCCAAGAAATCCACTGCAGAATCATCAAAAACGGACGAAAAAAGAGGCACCTTATAATTTTCAGCTATTCTTTTTAATTCAGCGAGCCACTCCCAAGGCATATAAGCCTGCTTATAGAGATCATACAATGTTCTTCCTTTCCAGACAGGATTAATTTTAATTTGAAAAGCCTTTTTTTTGGAATTCAAGGTCATCGTATCCGGAGCATACATCTGAAGTTTAATTGCTCCCGCTTTAAGTTTACAGGCGATCTCAACTATTTTTTTTGCTCTTTCCAGATTCTGTAAATGATTAGCCGATACTTCTGCCACAACTAACACCGGATAATTAGGACCTACTGTTTTTTCGCCTATTTTAAAACTAATGTTCCCCGTATTTCTCATTTTAATGCAGTGGTCAACTTATAGAATATTAATTATAGCAAGATTTATAAATCAAAATCTGTACACTTTTTGCAATGGTCTATTTTATATATTTCTCCCTTGTTATTTAATTCTAACATTGATTTTCTGGCTTCAGAATTCCAAATTTCATAGACCGATTTTTCTTTAACGTTACCCAAAAGAATTTCGCTATTATAAGTAGCGTCACAAGGTTGGACATCACCGTTAGAAACAATAAAGCAATCACCCCGAAACATTCTTTTGCATGTCCTCACTTCCATTGGTCTTTGACGCTTAAGCCCATACTGATTATTAGGTAAATTTACATATTCCAAGGTATTAATACTAACAATTTCACCTGTTGAATAAAAGGTTTCGAGAAACTCATTTATGTTGGATCTGGTGCCTTCCTGATCGATCATTTGAATATGAGCAATCGGTCCTCGTCCAAGTTCTTTTTTCTTTCTAAGAAATAATTCTAAGTGATCTCGTACATCTTTATAGTATTCTTTTTTAGAAACGTAGCTGTAAGTTTTTTCATTGGTTCCATGAAGCGAATAATTTAGGAAGGTTATTTTTGAATTTAAAATAAAATTAATACAATCTTCATCAAAGGCCAAACCGTTAGTGCTAAACCAAATAATCCCTAAATTTTTCTTAGAACAAACATAATTTACGATCTCCTTCCAATTCTTATGTAAAATCGATTCCCCTAAATGGTACAACCAAACACCTTCTACTCCGCGTTCATCTAGTTCGTCTATAGCTTTAAAATATAAATTTTTATCAAAATCAATAAGTGGCCGTTTCAGATCATGACGAGGGCACATCCGACAATTCATATTGCATCTGGAAGTCATTTCTAAAAGAACACGATTGGGAAAATCTGTCCTTTCTGACCAATCCCTGTCAGAAAATCTCCTGATCGGTACAATTTTAAGTCCCATCTCTGTATATTTATTTAATAAATCAAGGTTGCTTTTTTCAGGCAGGAGTTCTAACTTCTGATTCACTTTAATCTTCTCCAAAGTTTTAAGTTCGTTGAAATCAATCGGTTTATTAAAATTTCCATTCAAATATTTATTGGTTTTTATAAATTCCATAATATCGATTATATAAAGAATAATAATTTAATTGGGTTGATTGATTTTCTCCTTTTCCCTCTCAACCGAATTTGATTATCCATTTTCTATGTTAATTATTTTTTACGAGCGAAAATAATAATTTCTCTACCCATTCCTTGTTCGGCAAAAATTTGGAAAATTTTTCGTTTATACTCATTATCGTATTTTTTTAATGTTTTCTCAAACAATACTCTTTTTTTATGGATGCTTTTTCCTATCTCGGGGTTCCCGACATATTGTTCGCCGAACAGTATGAACATTTCGAGTGGAAAAGTTGATTCCTTCAGAATAACTTGGTAGCCGCAATTGGTAATTAATTTTTCTAAATGATTAATTGTGAAATAATTTATGTGCTGGGGAGCGCTTACCCACCATTGGCCCAAATTATATTCCTGATTGGCAATGATTTGCAATTTATTAAATTCATTAGGGACTCTTATCACTAATAATCCTTCGTCTTCAAGAAGATAATCCCTAACATCTGTTAAAACTTTATGTGGCTGCCTTAAATGCTCTAATACATTCAACATCACAGCTGTATGATATTTCTCCTTAACAACATCTTTAAAATCCTCTATATCTGCCTGAAAAGCATCAATACCTTTCTTTCTGGCATCATCGACTGCCTTCTGAACCGGATCAAATCCACTTGTTTTGAAACCTCGGTCTTGGCAAAATTTAAAAAAATTTCCGTATCCACAACCAATATCAATAATTTTTTTACCAGGAGATTCTTGCTTAATTGTTTCCAAAATATCCTCATATTGCATATTAATAAATTCTAATTCCTCTTCTTGAACCTCTTTTGAGCTGTCTTGTATTTGTTTGTTATAATTATTTCCATAGAATTCCCTTCCATAGTACGTTTCCAACTCTTCTTTGGTAGGTATTGGAAAAAGATGGTAATATCCGTATTTCTCATCCAATCTGATCTGATATTTATTATCTTGATACAGTATTTTATTTTCCATAAAATTTTATTACCTTAAGTCAATATTTTTTAAAATGGATATAGTTTTTTCTTTTCCACAGTTGAAAATGATATCGATGATCGACAGATTAGGAATAAATTTTCCGTAAAGCTGGGAGTAAAAAGGATATTCGAATTTCAAAGGAATTAATTTGAGGCCGGTTCCCTGGTAGAGATCCATCGCTTCTTGCATATAAGCCTCGGCTCCTTCAGCATAAAGATATTGATTAGCTCCTAATTTTTTCAATATGGCAATAACTTTTTCATTTTTACGCAGATCTTGGACCTCCAACCAAGATGAATAGTAAAAGTCAGTCTTAATTTCTAAAAAATCGCAAATGTCTTTAATTATATTAACATTAAGTTCTAAAAGTTTTTCGACTCTTTTTTGATAGAAAATTTCCAAGACCGGGAAAAATTCTTCAAAAAACGGGGCTTTGCAATAATTAAATTTAATTGACCTAAGATGTTTTTTTGCCCAATCCTGGGCATAATTTATTTTTACTTCATTAATTTTTTGGAGGAATTTTCGGATTGTCGGAACTGTTAAAATAATTTCGCCGTCAGCTGATTTTATTCTGTTTCGATGCTGCCATGAATGATGCTCAAATTGAACATCATCTAAAAATACAAATCTTTCAGACCATTGAATGGCTTTATAAAAACCTATCCATGATAAATATGTAGGTTGAAAAATAGATACTTTCACCTTTGATCTCTCTGAAAAGCAATGACGGGTATTTTCCCTGTTATTAATTTTTTTATCTTCCTCTCGTCGTCACCGCAATCTTTGATTTTTTTAAATATTTCTTCTACCACTCTTAAAGTATATCTTATCTCTTTTTCTTGATGACTATAATTGAAAGTTATAACTGTCCCGAAAAATATTCCCTTCGAGACGGCTTGGTAAAGAAAAAATAATCTTTTGATATTTGATTCTGAATCGTCTTGATTCTTGAAAATAATTTTGAATTTAAATTTTTGTCCAATTATCTGGGCTTTTATATTATATTTTTTAATAAGATAATTCATCCCCTGATAGAGCAAACCGCCAACTTTCCAGTTATGTTCAATAACCTTATACTTTTTAATATAATCAATAGTCGCCAGGGCAGCGGCCATTGACAACGTTTCACCGCCAAAAGTACAGGAAACAAAGACATTCTCGGTTTTTTCCATTATTTTTCTTTTGCCTACCACACAAGAAATTGGCATGCCGTTAGCCATTGCCTTTCCAAAACAGGCAAGATCGGGAATAACGTTGTAATATTTTTGGGCTCCGCCAAGAGACATTCTAAACCCAGTAATTATTTCATCAAATATTAACAAGATACCGTTTCTTTTTGTAATTTTCCGGACCTCTTCTAAATAACCTTTTTTAGGGTTATCCAAAGGAACTGGCTCCATTATCACGGCGGCGATTTTATTTCGGTCTTTTTTTATCTTGTCTCTCAAACTTTTAATATCATTGTATTTAAAAATGTCTATTAATCTATTCATTAGCTTCGGGACTCCTAAATCTTGAGGCGGTTGACTCGCCAAGTACCAGTCTTGTCCTCCGTGATAACCACTTCTCAAAACAATATCTTTGCCAGTATAAGCTCTGGCTATTCTGACTGCCGCAGAAGTAGCATCAGCCCCATTTTTTACAAACCTCACCATTTCGGCGCAAGGCACAAGTGAGATTATTTTCTTGGCTAACTCTACTTCTATTTTATGCGGCAAAGAAAATATTATACCTTCTTCCAGCTGCTTAATAATCGCTTTATTAATTTCATCAATATTATACCCAATGATTATTGGCCCCAAAGCACAAGTATAATCTATGTACTTATTCCCATCAACATCCCAGACATAACATCCTTTAGCTTTTGATATAAAAAGAGGGAAATCTCCTTCAATAAACATTTTATAGCCTTTGCTTAAGGTTTGAGTTGCGTTTGGGATTAATTTTTTGGCTTCGTTTAAAATATTTTTTGATTGGATGAATTTCATGTTATTAAGAAAATTAAAATTATGAAATTTTATCTTCTTCTAAGGATTTTTCTAATCCTTCATTTCTTTTAATTCCCTTGTTAATTTTTTCGATATCTGGGTTTTTTGCAAAAAAATTTAATAAGTCTCTCAATCTAAAATTTGGGCGAATTGGAAATAATTTTTCAAAAACCTGCTTCATAAATTCATAATCTTCGGGATTATCTACTACCCATCGACGCGCAGATAGATTAATTCTATTTTTTAAATGCCTTTGTTTAAATAATCGAGGATTTTTCCACATATAGACTGTAACATGTTCTCTGGCAGATTTTAATTTGGCCTCTTTCCATGCTTTTTCGAGAGCACCCATTGAGAAGACCTCGACGTCTAACCCGTCTGGAAAAGTCGGCGGTATGACATTAGTAGCGTAATCTAATTTTTCTTTTTGATATAAGTCTATTACCCGATCAATAATTTCAGGATCTATCATCGGACAATCGGCAGTAATTCTAACTATATCAAAAAAATTAAACTTTTTGGATGCTTGATAGAATCTATTCAGAACATCATTTTCGCTACCCCGAAAACAGGCTATATTTAATTTTCTACAAATTTTAGCAATTCTATCATCATTTCTTTTTGTTGTCGTAGCCACTATAACTTTATCTATTTTCATTGAGCCTTTTACTCTCTGGATTACGTGCTCCAAAATACTCTTTCCTCGAAGTTTTAATAGCACCTTATTCGGTAATCTGCTTGACTTAGTTCTAGCTTGGATTATTGCCCCAGTCATTTTATTATTTATAATAAAATATTTTTATTAATCTTGGCTGATTTTTTGGCAGATAGTGCCAGTTTCAAAGTATTTCTTCCTTCTATCAAACTTACTCTTGGTTTTTCTTTTTTCTGAATTATTCTTAAGAAATGCTTCATTTCTTCAATATACATGTCATTAGGCTTGAATTTTAGATTAAAAATTTGCCATTTCTTGTTTTTAGCCATGTATAGCTTAACTTTATTCCCAGGATAATCCCAAATAATCGTTCCGTCGGTTCCAATTATTTTACAGGATCTGGAATACGCTCTTTGAGTAAAATCCAAATGAATATTGGCAATAGTTCCTGTGTTAAATTTTAATAAAATCTCTGCCGTATCTTCGGTTTCTACTTCTAAATCACTGATTTTGCCAGCCAAACAGAAAATCTTTGTTGGTTTCATGTTATTTAGAAACCAACAAAGATAATTTATTTCGTGAGATCCGTCTAAAATAATTCCACCGCCCAAATCTTCTTTAGCAGTATAGCTCTTTCGATAATCTTGCCAGGGCCGCCAGTCAGGAAGATATTGTCCGGCGTCTATCCGAACAGAAAGCAATCTACCGATTTTATTTTCTTCAATAAATTTTTTAACTAAAATTATCCCCGGATGGAAATGTAAATTATAACCTATCAAAACTGGCGTATTTCTTTTCTTTACTTGCTTTACAAAACCATCTATTCCATTAAATTTATGAGAGAGAGGTTTCTCAATAAATAAGGGTGAATTATATTTTAAAAGCTTCTTAGCCAATTCCAGATGAAAACTTGGGGGAACGCAGATTAGTATTCCGTCAATTTTTTCTTTGGAAATAAATTTAGATAAATTTTTAATTGGCGTTACTCCATACCTTTTTTCCATCAATCTCTGGCGTCTTTTATCCAAATCAAAAACGAAAATCTCGTTTCGCTTGGAAATGTTTTTTAAATTTCTAATATGCCTCTCTCCTATTGAACCACATCCAATAACTAAAAGCTTCATAGAAAATTAGGTTTTGTAGAGATTAATCACTTTTTTTACCACCTCAATAACCTTATTAATTTCCTTATCTGTCATTTTTGGAAAAAGTGGTAAAGTAATTGCTCTTTGATAATATTTTTCGGCTATCGGAAAATCTCCTTTTTTGTAGCCGAACTTTTTTCTGTAGAATAATTGAAGATGAAGCGGTAAATAATGAACTTGAACGCCAAGCCCTCTTTTTTGTAATTCTTCAAATATTTTTTTTCGATCGACTTTTAATTTGTTTAGGACTAACTGGATCACATATATATGCCAGGCAGATTTTACATATTTTTTTTCGCTTGGAATAATAATTTCTTTAATGTCTTTGAAAGCTTTATTATACATAGCTACAATTTCTCTTCTTCTTTTAATAAATTTATTTATTTTGTTAAGCTGGCTTATTCCTAATGCGCATTGAAAGTCAGTCAAACGATAATTATAACCAGGATTTTCTATTTCATAATACCAACCGCCATTTTCTGGTTTTTTTATTATTCCGTGATGGCGCAAAATCTTAAGTTCTTCATAAAAATCTTTTTTATTAGTCAGAATCATTCCTCCTTCTCCGGTAGTAATTAATTTTACTGGATGAAAACTGAAAATAACCATATCGGAGAAACTTCCGATTCTTTTTCCCTGATATTCAGAACCTAAAGCATGAGAAGCGTCTTCGATAACTAAAAGTTTATACTTTTTGGCAATTTTAAAAATTTCGTCGTAGTCGCAAGGGTGGCCAGCAAAATCAACAGGCGCTATGGCTTTTGTTTTCCTTGTTATCTTTTTTTCAATTTCCTTTGGCTCTATATTTAAGGCGTTCTCTTGGATGTCAGCAAAAACTGGTTTTCCTCCGCAAAAAACCACTGCATTAGCGGTGGCTGCAAAAGTTAAAGGAGTGGTTATCACCTCGTCTCCTGGTCCGATTCCGGCTGCCTTGTAAGCAGCATGAAGAGCAGCCGTTCCTGATGAAACTGTTATTGCGTATTTCGCTCCGCAGTATTCAGCCAGTTTTTCTTCAAATTCTTTTACTTTTGGCCCCTGGGTTATCCAGCCAGTTTTTAATATTTCAGCTACTTCTTTAATGTCTCTATCGTCTATCCACTGATGGCCGTAGGGAATAAAATTATTCTTTGCTTTTTTAGATTTCATAGGGAACAGTATCTTTTATGTCTTCTGGATTTAAACTAAACACTACTATTACTGAATCCTTATTTATGGCTTTAAGCGAATGCGCCCAGTAAGGAGGAATATAAATAATTTTTTGCGTTTTGGCTTCTGAATCCAATAAATATTCTTTTTTCTTCTGATTTTTGATATTCTTCATTTTTAAGAGAGTCTTGCCGTAAACTGAAGTCAACCATTCTTTTTTCTTTTTGTGATAATGTTTCGCCCTAACAAAGCCTGAGTTTATTTTAACGAAATAACTATGTATTTTCCTGAAAGGTTCCTTTTTATATTTTGAGGATACTAATTCGGATAAAAAACCGGAAGAAGAAAAATATTTTCTTCTACTTAAAACAAACTTCATAAATCTCTTAGCACTTTTTTAATGTCATCGTGAGTCAACCACCGTTTATTCGTATCGCTGGCATACTTAAACCCTTCGGAAAGAGGAATGCCATCTTGGAAATTATCTTTTTTCCAAAAAGGAAATTCAGGCTCTATTACAAAATATTTATCAAATTCTCTTGAATGTCTCGCCTCTTCAGGAGTTAAAAGGATTTCGTTGATCTTTTCACCAGGACGGATTCCAATTGTTTTTATTTTTGCTTCGGGAGCAATAACTTTAGCCAAATCGCTTATTTTCATGCTCGGGATCTTAGGAACAAAAATCTCCCCTCCTTTCATTTTTTCAATTGAGTTAATGACAAAATTTATTCCTTGCTCTAAGGTTATCCAAAATCTTGTCATTCTCTCATCAGTAATCGTAATTTCGCCATTTTTTCTTTGATTGATAAATAACGGTGTAACGCTTCCGCTACTACCAAGAACGTTTCCATAACGGCAACAACTAAATATCGTCTTCTTCCCGCCTGTATAACTATTACTCTGAATAAAAATTTTTTCCGCGACCATTTTTGTTGCCCCATACAAATTAACCGGATGAACTGCTTTATCTGTACTAATTGCCATTACTTTTTCAACCGAATTATTAATTGAAGCATCAATAACATTTATAGCACCTTCAATATTGGTTCGGACTGCTTCAATAGGATTGTACTCGCAGATTGGAACGTGTTTTAAGGCAGCGGCATGGACAACGATATCTACTCCATTCATTGCCCTATGGAGTCTATTCCCGTCTCTAACGTCTCCGATAAAAAAACGGAGGCGTGAATCGTTGAATTTTCTTTCCATCTCTACTTCCGCAAGCTCCTTATTATCATAAATCCTCACGCTTTTGGGGTTGTGTTCTTTCAAGATGATTTCAGTAAATTTCTGTCCGAAAGAACCGCAACCGCCAGTAACTAAAATTGTTTTATTACTAAGGTTCATATTTTAAATTGATTTTATTTTCCTTTTACTACCCAGAGATCGCCGAAGGAATCAGGGGGAATTCTAATTTCGTCAGGTTTCTCATGATTATATATTTCACTGGCTATTGAAATCATTATTGTATTATCCTCAAGCGACATCCAACCATGGTAAACTCCGGGTGGAACGCTAACCACTTTTGGTGATTTTTCGGAGAGAATAACTATTTCTTGCTGTTTGTAAGTTCTGCTTTTTTTTCTGTCATCAATAAAAATAAATTTAGCCGAACCTTTTACGATGCAAAAATAATCCCATAGGGCTTCATGCTTATGATAGGCTCGAATTACTCCCCTTACAGGATCTCCGACCGCGTAGACCTGTCCGAATTTTGACATGTCATAATTATGAACAATCTCAAAAAGATATCCCCTATCATCAAAATTCATCTGCAAAGGAACAACCTTTAATCCTTCGATTTTTACCCGCCCCACAACATCCCGAGTTTTAGTGAAAGATTGCTTCGGGGTTTTTTGTTTTTTCATAATTTTTAGTGTTTTTTTAATTTTATATGTAACCTTTTTCTTTTAAATATTTTTTTAAGGCATCATGCCAATGACTCATTCCGTCTAATCCTATTTCTTTTAAATGTTTGTGTGCCAAAACTGAATATCGCGGTCTTCTGGCAATTGTAGGAAATTCTTCAGACGATACTGGCTGACAATTAACCTTTGTATTAGTTAATTCAAAAATCTTTTTAGCAAATTCATACCAAGAACATCCATCCTGAGAAGTTATATGATAAACTCCATAGTTTTCAGTTTTTATTAATTCAACAATAACTTCAGCTAATTCTCTGGTATACGTAGGAGAAGTAAATTCATCATTTTTTACCTTAACCTCACCTTTTTCTTTGGCTAATCGCAGCATTGTTTCAACAAAGTTCCCGCCTTTTCCTTTCGCACCAGTCGCTCCAAAAAGAGCGGCCGGCCTGATAATAAAATATTTCTTTAAGGCATAACGGACAAAATATTCTCCGGCCAATTTGGAAATTCCATAAACATTTACTGGCCCGGGCAGATCTTCTTCAGAATAAGGAATCTTTCTCTTTTCATCTAAACCAAAAACATAATCGGTACTAATATGGACAAATGGAATGTCAAATTTCTGACAAGTCTCAGCTAAATTTTTAATGGCGTGGGTATTTACTAAAAAACTTTTTTGAATATCCTTTTCGCATTCATCAACCTGATGAAAGGCGGCGGTATTGACTATTAAGTCGGGTAAGGTTTGTTCAATATATTCTTTTACTTTATCAAATTGGGTGATATCTAATTCATTAATTAAAGGACAAAACAATTCATAATTTTGCAAAGTTTTTTTTAAATCCGACCCTAGTTGGCCGTCAGCTCCAATCAAAAGAACTCTTTTAAATTCTTTTATCATATTGTTTTGTTGAGTTGACTGTTCTCAAAAAAAATTTTATACCAAAGGTCATTATAAAAAATAGGGTTAGACAAATTTACCTTCGGATTATTTTCTAAGTGAGAAAATATCTCCAAAATCGCATCCTCTAAACTTCGATTAGGATTAAATTGAAATATTGTTTTAAATAAAGAATTATCGGCTTGATAATTTCTAGTAATACCACTTGGCTGAACGTCGACTTCAACGTCGATATTTTTCTTTTCTTTAAGTGTTTTTTTGACCCGTTCAGCCAATTCACCAATATTCCAATTTCCTGCACAAACATTAAATATCTTCCCACCAATTTTATCAAGTGGCATCTCTAAAGCCTTGAGATAAGACCAAATTATATCCTGGATATCGATTAATGGTCTCCAAACTTGGCCACCGGCATTGACAGTTAAACGGCGACGGCAAAAAGCATCTTTAACGAAAGAATTTAACACTAAGTCATAGCGCATTCGAGGAGATAATCCGTAAGTAGTCCCTTTTCTGAAAATAATGGGGAGAAAATTTTCATCAGTTAATTCAAAAAGGGCATATTCGGCTGCTCTTTTTGAAATAGAATAGGGAGAAATAGAGTTTATTCCATCAGTTTCTTTATAAAGTGGAGGGACAAGCGGCGTGTCATAAGAAAAATAGATTGAACAGGAAGAAGCAAAGATAAATCTCTTTATCCCTTTGGCTTTCGCCATCTTGGCTAAGTTTTCAGTTGCAATATGATTAATAAGATCGGTTAATCGGGGATTATATTGGGAAGTGGGTTCGGTTGCAAAGCCAGCTAAATGAATAACCGCATCAACTCCATCCATTATCTCAGGGTTCACTTCTCTGATATCTCTTTTTATTAATTCAATCTTATCTTTTATATCTTTGAGGGAGTCTTCAGTAAAAATCATCTGATCTAAAACTTTTACCTTGTAGCCTTTGTCTAACATGGCACGGACTAAAACGCTGCCTATATAACCTGCTCCTCCTGTAACTAAAATGGTTTTCACCATAATTTTTATACTTAAATGGCGAATTTCGGCTTGCTTTTTTTATATTTCCTTTATATCATAAAAAAACATGGAAGAAAAGAGCAGAAATCTCATCGAGAACAAATTTTATCGGCTCTATTTAGTTGGCTTTTTTTTAATTTTAGCTCTGCCTCTACTAAATATACCGCCTTGGTTTTCTCCTCCCGATTGGGGCAAAACTATTGTTTTCAGAATTGTTTTATCAATTCTAATTTTTGTTTTTCTTTGGCAAATTATTTCAGAAAAAAAATTTCCTACTAAAATTTCTTCAGCTTTTGCCCCGTCATCCGACGGGGCACCCAGTCGAATGACTGGGTGGCTTTTAATAGCACTTTTTGGCATTTATCTTCTGGCTACAATTTTTTCTTTAGATAGAACTTTCAGTTTCTGGGGTTCACCTTATCGCTCTGGCGGTTTTATTAATTTTGCGTTTTTTGTCTTTTTTACTATTTTGACTTTTGGAATCATAAATGAAAAAGGCTGGCAGAAAGTCTGGGATTTTTCAATACTAATTGGGGTTCTGGTCTCAACCATTGCTGTTTTTCAGCTCTTTGGTTTTTTCCAAAAAACAATTATCCCCTTTGAACAAAGACCTCCCTCTACTCTCGGTGGACCGATATTTTTAGCGGTCTATCTTCTGCTCTTAAGTTTTATATCTTTAAGTTTTGGCATTAAGGAAAAAAATTGGTATAAGAAATCTTTTTATTTCGTCTCTTTGGGATTATTTATTTATGTTATTTTAGTCACCCAAAGTCGTACTGCTTACTTTGGTTTACTTATCGGTTT
>Ga0315293_10004439_pt1 | contig 13319 bp, 10 predicted proteins | sample YL17G13_20_MG_FD_203071 | JGI IMG/M metagenome (GOLD analysis project Ga0315293, IMG submission 203071) | Sediment microbial communities from Yellowstone Lake, YNP, Wyoming, USA - YL17G13_20 | ecosystem: Environmental > Aquatic > Freshwater > Lake > Sediment | place: USA: Wyoming | collected... | reverse complement strand
GATTTCTGGATGAAGGACTATATCCAGCGCGAGGCTGGAGTGATTCTCACCGGCGACCTGTACGAGGCCTGCCATTTCGGGCGCAAGATACTCATTACGCATGGCGATGGCCTGCGCCACGACGATGTCGGTTACCGGTTCTTAAAAAAGGTATTTCGCAATCGATTCTGCGTCTGGCTTTATTCGCAATTGCCGGTGAACCTGGCCTACCGGCTGGCCATGCGCTCCTCGAAAGCCTCCCGCTATTACACCACCAACCGCAAGAAAAACGACCCCACCGATTACATCGCTTTCGCCCGCGCTAAAATCGCCGAGGGGTACAATGCCGTCGTCATGGGCCATGTCCACCTGCCCCAGATCGAGGGTTTGGGCAAAGGATTTTACGTGAATTGCGGGGATTTCTTCGAAAATTACACCTACGTGGTGCTGGATGAGGGCGGATTTAGGATGTGCCGGGCGTAAATTTCGGCCATAACATATTCTGCCTGGGTTCCGTCAGGTCGTAGGCCAAATGGCCGTGACCTGACGGCTTTTCAACGGCTGGAAAAACGCCTACGACCTGGCGCAACACGGGAAGGCGTAGCGGCATGTCTCTTGCCCCTGCCTTTGTGCGGGGCCGCACCTGCCGCCCATGATGCGGGTGGCATGCTTTCCCAGGCCGCAGGACGAGGAAAGCATGCTTTTTCGTCCTGAGAAAACGGACGAAGAAGCATGCCACCCGACGTTTGTTTTCAGTGCCGCAACGGCTCAGCCGACTGCACATCCCCGCATCCGTAGCAGCTTCTGAAGACCGAAATATTCAAAATTATCAACAGCACGATATATCGTGCCTCTACGGAAAAAAACAAAAAAATAAACCGATTGACCTGCCAGCGGCCAAAATTATATTAGCGTTTTCATTTGAGGAGAACCATGGAACCAGTTGTAGATTTTAATCTTGCCAAGGAGCATGGGCTCAACGAGGAGGAGTACAACCGCATGCTCTCTATCCTCGGGCGGACACCAACCTACACCGAGTTGGGCATCTTCTCGGTCATGTGGTCGGAGCATTGCTCGTATAAAAATTCGATCCTGCAGATTAAGACCCTGCCGCGCGAAGGCCCCGCGCTCCTGGCCAAGGCCGGCGAGGAGAATGCCGGGGCGATCGATATCGGCGATGGGCTGGCGGTGGTCTTCAAGATCGAGTCGCACAATCACCCCTCGGCGGTGGAGCCATACCAGGGGGCGGCCACCGGCGTGGGCGGCATCCTGCGCGACATCTTTACCATGGGCGCCCGGCCGATTGCGGTTCTCAACTCGCTGCGGTTCGGCCCGCTGGAGAATCCCAGAGTCCGTTACCTCTTCGATGGCGTCGTGCGTGGCATCGGCGACTATGGCAACTGTTTCGGCGTGCCCGATATCGGCGGCGAGATATATTTCGAGGATGCCTACACCGGAAACCCGCTGGTCAACCCCATGGCCATCGGGATCGCAAAGCACGGCGAGCTGATCTCGGCCACCAGCAAGGGTGAGGGCAACGTTGTGCTGATTGTCGGCTCGCGCACAGGCCGCGACGGCATCCACGGGGCAACCTTTGCCTCCGAGGAGCTGTCCGAGAAATCGGAATCGCGGCGGCCCTCTGTGCAGATCGGTGATCCATTCACCGAGAAGCTGCTCCTCGAGGCCACGCTCGAGGTCATCCGCAAAAAGCTCATCGTCGGTATCCAGGATATGGGCGCCGCCGGCCTGACATGTTCCTCGACCGAGATGTCGGCGCGCGGCAATTCGGGCATGAAGCTCGATATCTATAAAGTCCCCGTGCGCGAGGAGGCCATGACCCCCTACGAAATCATGCTCTCGGAATCGCAGGAACGGATGCTGGTTATCGTGACACCTGAGAATCTCAAGAAAGTCAAAGGCGTGTTCGAAAAGTGGGGGCTCAACGCCGTCGAAATCGGCGAGGTGACTGCCGGCGGGCATCTGCTTGTGGCATCCGATGGCCAGGCTTTCGCCAACGTGCCGGCCAACTCGCTGGTGCTCGGCGGGGACGGTCCCGTTTATATCCGCCTGCAGAAACGTCCGGCATATCTCGACCAGGCGGAGCAGTACGATCTATCCGCGGTGCCCGTGCCCCATGATTTGAACAAGACTCTTGAGCAGCTTCTGGGCTCGCCCAATATCGCCTCCAAACGGTGGGTCTACGAGCAGTACGACACGAGTGTAAGGACCTCGACCGTGATCGGCCCTGGCTCTTCGGCAGGCGTCCTGCGGATTCGTAAAAGCAAAAAGGGCCTGGCGGTGTCAACCGACTGCAACGGGAGGTACTGCTACCTCAACCCACGCCGAGGCGCTCGGATCGCTGTCGCTGAGGCCGCTCTCAACGTGGCCTGCGCCGGCGGGAAACCATCGGCGATCACCAACTGTCTCAATTTCGGCAATCCCTACGATCCCGAAATCTATTATCAGTTCGCCGAATGCGTGGCCGGCGTGGGCGAGGCCTGCAAGGTGCTCGAAACCCCCGTCACCGGCGGGAATGTCAGCTTCTACAACGAGGACCCCCAGCGCGCCGTCTATCCCACACCCGTAATTGGTATGGTTGGGGTCATCGACGATGTCAAGCTGGCCACCACCATCTGGTTCAAGGGCCAGGGGCATGACATCTACCTCATGGGGGAGACCCGTGACGAAATAGGCGGGAGCGAATACATGAAGGTCGCGCATGGCCTGATAACCGGCAAAATTCCCGAGATCGATCTCGAGATTCACAAGCGCACGATCGCGCTGGTGCTGGCGCTGATAAGCGGCAAACACGCTCTTTCAGCGCAGGACATATCGGACGGCGGCCTGGCGGTGGCTTTGGCTGAATGCTGTTTCGGTCCGAAAGACCTTGGTGGCAATCGTATCGGCGCCGAAATAATGCTCGATGATACCATTCGCCCCGATAACCTCCTTTTCGGGGAGACTCAGTCGCGGGTAATCGTGACGGCGCTTCCCCAGAGCCGCGGACGGGTGGAGGAGCTGGCCCGACGGCATCATGTGCCGATCAAAAAGATTGGCGTCACCGGCGGCCCGAATCTGAAAATCAACGGTTGGATTAACGCTCCGATCGAGAAGCTCCTCAGGATTTACGAGGAGACGATACCAAAGCTGATGGAGCATGTGACGGTTTCGTAATTGAAAATCGTGATATATCGCTTGTAGGGGTTCAACATGTTGAACCCCTGCTTATTCATATAGTCATCCCGGGATTTTTGGGTATGCGTCAGGATGGAATGTCTATTTGCGACATGCCGGCGCCAGAAATTATTTCAACCGTTCGGAGGACAGAGGGGGCAATACCTTAGATCCAATTGAAGGCCCCTGGCATAGGCTACAAAGAAGGTGATATCTATGCCGTTAAAAACACAGTCACCGTTGACATCACCGGCCGCGTAGAATGGGTCGGGGACCTCGCTGCAAGGCGGGTTGCAATCAATCGGCGGCGGGGCCCCGCCTTTGAAATATGACACCGCGTAGGTCACGTCGATGCCGTTAGGAGGGCCGTTGCCATTGATATCACCGGGCACATAATCGCATCCGACCTGGTCCAATCTATAGATGTCGATCGATTCGCCACCGGCGACAATAATAACCCCATCACCCAGGGCAATTCCACTAACGGGGTAGGGCACGCCGGTAGCGGCATATATCGTGGGATTTTCGGATGCACCGGTCCTGATCACCGCGATCCCCGAATCCTCGAGGGCAGCATATATGAAATAACCGTCGGCGACGATATCGGTCAGCTTGTCGGAGGTCTGGAGATATCCAACTAATAGCGGATTGGTGGGATTGGATACTTGTATCACCCGCAGCCCGGAATCGCCATCGGCAATGAACGCGTAATTATTCAGATTGCGCCTGAGGGCCACGCCCAGGGCATTGCCCGGCGTATCGTATCCACCCACCCACTGCGGATTAGCGACATTGCTGACATCTAAAATCTGCAAACCCTGATAATAAGCCGCCGCATATAAATAGGAACCTTGTCGGACCAAGTCGGCGGGGAAACCGGGCATTGTGAATTGAACCAACTCTACCGGATTGGTCGGATCTGAGACGTCAATGATTTTATTGCTGCCATATGTCGAAATGTAGGCGTAATCCTGATCGTTGTTGGGATTGATTGAAACCTCAACCGCCATTACCTCCCATTGATATGAGAGCGACCCCAATAGATATGGATTATGTTTATCCGTTACATCCACGATATAAAGCGCGCCTGAGTATGGCTCGCTAAAGCCCGCCGCCACGTAAACCGTGTCACCATAGATATCCATATCAAATATCCATAGCCATGTTTCAAATCGCCCCGTGACAGTCGGATTAGCGGGATCGGAAATGTCCATGATGACCAGGTCAAGGAGGTTGTCGGAAACATAGGCGTAATTCCCCTGCGCTATTACGCCCGACACGTATCCCAGGGAATCGTAACCACCGACATGCACGATGCTCTGAGCGATTACCGGCGTCGGCCACGCCAAAATAGCGTAAACCGCCGCCATGACCGTTGCGATCACGAAAGCTGTCTTTTTCATCATGCGCCTCCTCTGTCCTGATGGACAAAGCCCGATAATTCTGCATTACAAAAAGCGGATTAAAGTGGAGTAATTACGCTTACTTTAAGGATAATTCCCCTCGTGTGGATTGTCAAGAATATTTTTATGTAGGGGCCACAGACCTGACGCAATACCTTGGTGGTGTCGGGTCCCCGAACCCGACACCGGCGGGCGCAGCCCCGCACAAGACAGGGGTAAACATGCTGCGCCCCTACTTATTCCTCGCCCCGCCTCTTGTGCTTTTTAGCCCAGCGGATACGCTTATGCATACGCTTGTGCTTGCTGGCGGGCATTACGCGAAGGTTTTTGGGGTCGTTGTTCTGCCTGTTGCCGTCGATATGGTGCACCACGCGGCCTTTGTGAATCTGGCCGCCAACCTTCTCCTCGGCGACTCTGCGATGCTCATATTGCCACTCACCATCGTCATCAAGGTACTGGACATACCCATGATAAATGCGCTTCTGCGGCCCAGTCGGCTTGCGCCGCAAAAGCAAGAAATAGGTGGCAAAGGCAAGCGCGAGGATGGCGAAAGCGAGGAGGTAGATTAGCATATGCTGATTTCCAATTGCATGTCACAATTCATTGTGACCGCAAACTGTAAAGGCACGACCCCAAATAAGGAAGAGCGAAGCATGCCGTGCCTTTTTGAAAAATCCGCGGCGCACGAGGGCGTACGCCGCGCACGGCGCATCGCGATTCAAGGGGCAGACGAGGACGTCTGCCGCCCAAAGATAATAAGATTAAGAATTCAATCATATCGGATTATTTGGCCTTAATTATCTGAATCTATTGCAGGATTCATTTTTGCCGCATACTTGAGAATGAAGCTTTGCCGATTCCGGTTTACAATATCCTTAACAATATTATCATTAAGTCTATGCGGGGAAATGATTCTGCCTGTTGAATAGATGGCTACACGGTTGTTAACCTCCTTAATGAAGTTGGGACCGATTGTCCCATAACCATCGAGGCCCCGATTATTAATGAACAATACTATCCTTGGCGTAAGAGGAACTAAGACTTCAAGATCTTCGGATATGGGCACAAGTCCCCAAAATTCATTCATGGAAGTGAAATCATATAAGGTTACGGGTCTATCCGAAATGATAAAGAAGCCGCCATTTGCCGAGTCATAGAAATCATCATTGAAAAGGAAATGGAAATTTGAAAATCTCCATCGGTTGATAAAGGAAGCCATTGCCACTAGCTCTGGAAAAGCCATCGATTTCATTTTTTCATAGGCGGAAGCCCTCGCTGGACTCCTTTTTCCGGTATGATGAGTTTCGATCATCCCGGCCATTTCTTCCATTCTGCTTACAAATCCTTGGATGTTCCTTCGCATTTCCGGCACCCTCGATTCAAGTGAGGAAATGAAAAGTGATACGATTTTTTTGTCTTCTTGATCGAGCGGTTCTTTTTTCTCAATTTTCCTAGAAAATACCGAGCTATATGCCGATTCGATCCGCTCAAGTAGGTGTTCTATGATGTTGACCGGAAGATGCGGGCCCTCGTACATATATGTTTCCTTGCATAATTTATCGGGCGGAATGGCCCTTTCAGAGGAGATATCCAATTTCCCATTCTCGACTTGATAAACCCAAAGAACCGACTTGCCTTGGGATTTGTCCGCAAAATGCTCTAAATAAGCCGCCCTTGGGATATAATGCTGTCCCTTCGCGCGTTGTTTTAGCATTTTATCCTTTTAAGTCCCGTGGGGCCCAAAGCCCCGCCCATTCCGCAATCCGCAATCCGCATTCCGCATTCCGCAATCCCCTCATTCCCATTCTATAGTTGCGGGCGGCTTGGATGAGATATCGTACACCACCCGGTTGATCCCCTTGACCTCGTTGATAATGCGGTTCGAGACATGCGAGAGGAAGTCATCCGGCAGATGGGCCCAGTCAGCGGTCATGGCATCGAGGCTGGTCACGGCGCGCAAGGCCACGACGTTTTCATAAGTCCGCTCGTCGCCCATAACACCCACCGAGCGCACCGGCAGAAGCACCACCAGCGCCTGCCAGACCTGGTTGTACAATTGCCACGCTCTAAGTTCTGAGATGAAGATGTCATCGGCCTCGCGCAGTATCGCCAGGCGCTCCGGCGTGACCGCGCCCAGGATTCGCACCGCCAGGCCGGGGCCGGGGAATGGGTGCCGGCCCAGAAATTCGGGGGAGAGGCCCAGTTCTTTCCCCACTTCACGAGCTTCGTCTTTGAATAGCTCTTTGAGCGGCTCGACCAATTTCAAGCGCATCCGCCTGGGCAGCCCGCCCACGTTGTGATGTGTCTTTATTGTTGCCGATGGCCCCCTGAACGACTGCGACTCGATCAGGTCGGGGTAGAGCGTCCCCTGGGCCAGAAAATCGACTTTGCCGATCCGGGCCGCCTCCTGCGTGAAGATCTCTATGAAAGCCCGTCCGATTCGTCGCCGCTTGAGCTCTGGGTCGACCACCCCCTTGAGGCGACGCAGGAACAGTTCTACCGCGGCGACCCGGCGTATCTTGATTCCGATATTCTTGAATGTCGCTACCACCTGTTTCGATTCGTTCTTCCGCAACAGGCCGTTGTCGATAAAGACCAGGTAGGCGCGATTGGCTACCGCGCGGCTGACCAGCGCCGCCATCACCGAGGAGTCCACGCCGCCGGAGAGGGCGCAGATGACCCGTCCGTCACCGACCGTCTTGCAGATCTTCTCGATTGAGTCATCGATAAACGACGACGGCGTCCAGTCCCCCCGGCATCGGCAGATTTTGAACAGGAAATTTTCCAGCAGAGTTTTGCCGTGCTCGGTATGCGCTACCTCCGGATGAAACTGCACGCCATAGATCTTCATGTCGGGCGCCGCCACGGCGGCGTTCTCAATTGTCTTGGTCGAGGCTATCCTGGCAAATCCCGGCGGCATCTCCTGGGCGTGGTCGCCGTGACTCATCCAGACCTGGCTTTGACGAGGCAGTCCGATTGTCAGGTCCGATTCGCCGCAGAGGCTCATCATAGCCCGGCCGTACTCGCGCTTGTCTGAGCGAGCGATTTTGCCGCCCAATTCCTTTGCCAAAAGCTGAAGGCCGTAGCAGACTCCAAGAATCGGCAGGCCGGTCCGCAGGATACGGGGGTCTAAACCCGGCGCATCTTTGTCAAATACTGATGATGGCCCGCCCGACAGGATGATGCCCGCCACCGAGCCGAAATCGTAAGCCTTCAAATTCTGACGGCAACTGACGATTTCGGAATAGACCCTTTGCTCGCGCACCCGCCGGGCAATCAACTGGGTGTATTGCGACCCGTAATCCATGATGAGTATTTTTTCGTGGCGTTTCAATATTATTCCTTTACTTGTTCTCCATTTTCACAGCCGCAATCGGGACAAGCCCTGGCTCATTTCTTTTGGACTTCAGAAGATGTCGCGGGGGTGGCGCCACATTATCCTTCATCCGCTGATTGGGACAGCCTCTGTGCCTCAGGATGGAAGCGTCTTTTCAGCGACATCCTGAGGCCCTTTTGATGCCGTCGGGTGGCCTCACCCGACGGCGTGCATGTCACAATTTCGGTGGTTAGGGAAACGTAATTCCCGCGCCATATTCCAGAGAGATGCGCTGTGCCGCGCCTTACGGAAGGTCGCGGTCGGAACAATCCTTGATGCGAGAGACAGGGGCACGCCACAACTCCCGCCCAGCGCCTTCGTGGCCGATATTCCCAATGCCACGTAACATCTTCTGAAGTCATATTGTATTGGCCATCGTACATCCCTGTCTGAGGCTTATCCCGAATTGGCGGCGTTTCAATCGGGCTCCTTCTTGATGATCGTATCGCGCTGGTAATTGACATCATCCCTATGCGGGTAGTCAATATTGTAATGCAAGCCGCGCGATTCCCGGCGCTGGATAGCCGATTCGATAAGCAGTTGAGCGGCTGTGACCATGTTGCGCAGTTCAACGACATCGACCCGCACCGGGTTCCGACGATAGAACTCACGAACGTCGCGGACCATGAGATGGCATCGCTCCCAGGCCTTTCGCAGACGGTTGTTGGAGCGCACGATTCCGACATAATCCCACATCATGCGGGTCAGGGTGTGACGGTCGTGGCTGACAATGACCCACTCCTCGGAATCGAACACGCCCGACTCGTCCCAGGCGGGGATATCCGGCGGGGCAGCGATCTTTTCAAGTTCCCGATCAACTTCATTTGCCGAGAATTTGGCGAATGCCACCGCCTCCAAAAGCGAGTTCGAGGCCAGGCGATTGGCCCCATGCATGCCGGTCATGGCAACCTCGCCGCAGGCATAGAGATTTTCGATATCGGTCTTGCCGTTTTCATCGGTGACCACGCCACCGCAGAAATAGTGCGCTGCCGGTACCACCGGGATCGGCTGCGCCGCCATGTCGATCCCCAGCTCGGCGCAGCGGGCGAATATTGTGGGGAAACGCTTCTGCAGGAAATCGCGCCCCAGGTGGGTGACATCGAGATAGACGCAGTCATCGCCGGTGCGCTTGAGCTCGGAGTCAATAGCGCGGGCTACGATGTCGCGCGGGGCCAGCTCGGCCATGGGGTGGTACTTTTTCATGAAGAGCTCGCCCGATTTTAAAATCAGGCGCCCGCCTTCGCCACGAACCGCCTCGGAGACAAGGAATGAATTTCCCTCGGGATGATACAGCGTCGTGGGATGAAATTGGACGAATTCCAGGTTTCCGATCCGCGCCCCTGCCAGATAGGCCATGGCGACCCCATCGGCGGTGGCGATTTCCGGGTTCGTGGTATGGAAATATATCCGCCCGCCTCCGCCGGTAGCCAGAAGCGTTACGCGCGAACGAAATGTCTCGACCCGTCCCTCCTCGCTGTCGAAAACGTAGGCGCCGAAGCAGGATGGCTTTTTGCCGAAGCCGTTGGGATTTTTCAGGTGATGCTGGGTGATCAGGTCGATACAGTAATGATGCTCGTATATTTCAATGTTGGGGTGGCTGCGAGTGGCGCGGATAAGAGCCTGTTCAATTGCGCGGCCGGTGAAATCGGCGGCATGAACCACGCGGCTGTGCGAGTGCCCGCCCTCGCGGCCGAGGTCATACCTGCCGGGCTTCCCAGAGAACTCCACGCCAATCCGGGACAGCTCCTCGATGCAGGGCGGCCCGGCCTCGACCACCTTCTCGACAACGTCGCGGTGGCATAGGCCGCCCCCGGCGGTCAGGGTATCGCGGATATGGGCCTCGTAGCTATCGGGCTTCGACATTACCGAGGCGATCCCACCCTGGGCAAGGTTGGTGGTCGAATCCCACCTCGCTTTCTTGGTGACAACATGTACTTTCCCGAACGCGGCCGCCTTAAGCGCGAAATATAGGCCTCCGATCCCGGAGCCTATCACCAGAATATCAGAATCGTACGTCATAGTCTAAGTAATTTAAGGAATCCCGGCTCGTTTTCAAGGGCAATGGTAATATGCAGGCAGGCCAAAGGCGGATTCCCTGCCCAGAGACCTTCTACCTTGACCAGGTCCTTCATGGTTGTAACCACGCAGTCGATATCATTGCCCCGCGCCCGGGATATGATATGCTCGATATCGAGCCTATCGTATATGTGATGGTCCCTGAAACGGATGAGATCGACTATCTGACACCCGGTCTGTTCCAGAGATATGCGGAAAGAATCGGGGTTGCCGATCCCGCAGAATGCCAGCACCCGCTTGCCCTTAATTTCGATACTGGTGCCATCGTTTAGCTTGATATATTCAATTTTTTTTCTGGCATGGTAGATGGGGATATATTTGTCCCAGGAATTATTCTTGTATGTACTGTCAAACCACGCAATGGCGCTGGCTCGGTTTAGGGCCCGAATCGGCTCGCGCAGTATCCCCGAGGGCAAAAGGAGCTTATTGCCGAATGGCCTGCTGGAACCTAAGCAGGCGATATCGAGGTCGCGGTGAAGCTTGCGATGCTGGAAACCGTCGTCGATGATGATGATCTCGTTGCCGTCGGCCGCAGCCTGTATCGCCGCCGAGGTTTTGTCGGAATCGACATATATCTTGATGCCCGGTAACATGCGGGCCAACATGGCGGGCTCATCGCCGATTTCCTCCCATGAGGATGTAGTATCGCCAGGGATAGTAACCGGCCCTGATGATTGTCTTTTGTACCCCCTGGCGACTACGGCGACTTTTTTCCCGGCCTCCTGGTTTTTGCGGGCCACAAAAGCGGTCAGCGTAGTCTTGCCGGTGCCGCCGACCGCGATATTGCCAACCGAAATTACGAGGGCATTAACCTTCACAGGCTTTCTGAGACGCCAGTAGGATTCCCAAATGATATTGATCAGATAAAAAATAATCGTGAATGGAAAAAGGAGGACCGCCCTCATTTGTCGATCCCGGCTAATATGCGCGCGATTTTGCGCGAGACCCCGGCCAGCGAGGAGATCGCTTCTTTGCCCCGACCGCCCCTCTCGGCCAGGACTTTGCGATCTCGCAGCGCTTCCTCAAGGGCACATACTATCTCGCCTTCGTCTCTTACCCTCTTGGCGGCGCCGCAATCCAATAGCAGTTTTGCAGCGCCGGCCGCATTTTCCATGTGCGGGCCGAATAGCACCGGCACGCCAAGCGCCGCCGGCTCGGCAGGGTCATGCCCGCCAATCGGAACCATCGAGCCTCCAACAAGCGCCAGGTCGGCGGATTTATAGAAGCTCGTCAGCTCGCCCATCGTGTCAACCACCATGGCCTGGCCCGGCTCTATTTTTCCGCGCTTCGTTTTTGTCCAGAGCTGATAATTAATGTCAGCGGCTTTAAGGTGGCCGAGCAGGCCGTCGAGATCTTTCATATGCCTTGGGACCAGAATGAAAAGAACAGGCAGGTGAGCATCCTTTGCGGTGCAGATGACCTTCATCAATATCTCATCCTCGCCCTTCCTGATCGAGCCGGCTACAAAGACCAGCCTGCCATCGGGCGGCATCTCCAGTGCCGGTTTCCTCTCGCGGTTCTCAATCAGCACTTGATCGAATTTGGTATTTCCCATGACCTCAACGTTGGAGGCCCCCAACGCCTCGAACCTGGCGGCGTCCTTATGACTCTGTGTCAAAATGCGGGTAAATTTTCCAAGCGTAATTTTTATGAGAGTCTTGAACATGGAATATATTCTAAACGACTTTTTGCTCATGCGGGCATTTACCAGGTAGATATCGATTTTATAATCGGCGGCCGTGTTGATAAGCAGGGGCCAGACCTCGGTTTCAACCAGGATCAGCTTCTCCGGCCGAAGATTCTCGATTACGCGCAGGATGGCGGTATTGATTTCGAGCGGCTGTAGAAAAACAAGAGCGTCACCGAAAAGCTGAGTTGCTCTCCGGCGGCCAGTCACGGTTGTAGTCGATATAGCGATCTCAACACCCGGGAGCAGCTTCTGCAATTCGGGTATAATTGTCGAAAGAACCTTTAGCTCGCCCACCGATGCCGCATGAAACCAGAACAACCGCCCCCGCGATTCCCGCTTTGGGATAATCCCCAGACGCTCCTTTACTCCGTGCTTACCCCAAATTGCCTTGAACAGCAGATAAGGCGATCCGACTATTACAATCACCAGGAAGATGAGTCGGTAAAGAAGTAACACGTTAGCCGATCCCGTTAATGCCCTGCTCGATAAGGGAGGAGTATTGTTCGATATCGGCGTCGGGGGGGACAGCGATCGAATCGCCATAGCGCACTGTCACTACCGAAAACGGTTTGGGCAGAAGAAATTTATCCCAGGAGTTGAGTCGCCAGGCGCTCGAGGGCACGTACGTAATCGGCACCACCGGCAGGCCGGTATGCGCCGCTAATGCAACCGCCCCAGGCTTGACCTTCTGGGCCGGTCCTCGGGGGCCATCGACCGTGAGCGCCAGGTCGCAGCTATCTTTATCGCGAAGCATTGTCACCAACGCCGCCGCGCCGTTGCGGCTGGCCGAACCGCGAAACGTGCGGTAGCCGAGCTTTGCAACGATTCTCGTGATCCACTCTCCGTCGAACGATTTCGATACCATGATACCGATACCTCGCCCCCGATGCGTGTAGCATAGGCCCAGCAAACGCGAGTGCCAGAAACAAAACAGCACCTTGCCCTTGATCTCTCTGGCGCGGGCAAGGGTATCGACACCGTCCCACCTGACCCGCCATGTTGCACCATAAAGGCGAATGAGAAGCGGGCCAATCATCGATGCGATCAAAAGCAGAAACCTCTGTTTAAACGTATATTCGCCATTCACGCCTTGATTTTAGTTCAGTGGCAAAGGAAAGTCAATCATTGCGGTAACATGCCCAGGGCTGTCAGCGCCACCCGCCCCGAGGCCCCCGGCTGCCCGAGCTTCGAGCGCACCCCCGAGAGCCGCTTGACCATCTGGTCCAGAAACACGCGATCTTTGAGATGCCGCTTCATCTCGCTTGCCACGATATGCGGTTTGCAATCACCCTGAATAAACTCCGGCGCGACCTTTTCGCCCGCCACTACGTTAACCAGCCCGATAAAGGAGATTTTCACCAGTTGCTTTGCGATCATATAGGTCAGCCCCGAGGTCTTATACAGCACAAAAAGCGGCCGCTCCAGCATGGCGCATTCGAGCGTGGCCGTGCCCGAGGCCACCAGGTTCAGCTCGGCGTGCGTCATGAGGTCGTAGGTGTTGCCACGGATATATTGCAGGGTGTCACCGCCGAGCAGGCGGTAGAGATGGTCGTCTATCCCGGGGGCGCACCCCACGATACCCTGCACCGTCATACCGGCATTTGCCAGCCTGGTCAACGTG
>Ga0315293_10004438_pt1 | contig 13321 bp, 7 predicted proteins | sample YL17G13_20_MG_FD_203071 | JGI IMG/M metagenome (GOLD analysis project Ga0315293, IMG submission 203071) | Sediment microbial communities from Yellowstone Lake, YNP, Wyoming, USA - YL17G13_20 | ecosystem: Environmental > Aquatic > Freshwater > Lake > Sediment | place: USA: Wyoming | collected... | reverse complement strand
ATCTTCAACAAACGAAATTATGGTCTCCTCGCCGAGGCCACTTCAATCGACGTTGATGGTTCTCGAAAAAAACAAAGTGAAGTTTCACACCACGTGGTTTCTTCTGAGGAAATTTTCCGTCTCTGGAAAGAGGCTCGGTGACATCGCTATTGACCAACAACCTGCACTATTGACCAACAACCTGCACCCTGACCAACAACCTGCACCCACAACGCGATGCCGCACGTTCGAAATATTGTACATTGAAGCCGCTTGAACTTTGGATATCATAAACTGCTTTTTTGAGGAATCCTATGTCGCGGAGTGCGTTGTTTATCGCTCGGTTCTGTTCGTCCGCTTGGATTGGTGCCGCCGTACTGTTTGTCGTCGTGGGTATCCGAGAGATTACACTGGGAGACTTTGACGCAACGATTGAGGACCGGTTGGTTGCTCTCCGCTTTCCAGCGTTCTATTTCACCGGAGTAACCCTCGTTGCGCTGAGTTGGCTTGGTACTTTTTGGGCTGGGCAAGAGACAGAACTCACTCAGCGACGACGCCTCATCGCACTTGGCGCGTTGCTTGCCGTCTCGATCGTCATGGCGCTAGACTATTTCTGGATTTATGTCCCGCTCTCCGGAATGATGGTGCCTCCAGGCCAACGCAAACCCGTGTCGTTCACTCGATTTCACGAAGCCGCAAAGTACGTCAATCTTCTCGGCTTGACACTCTGCTTTGCCGCCAGTGTCGCATTGAATTGGCCGAATTCTAAGACGTAGTCGCTCTGGCCAACGCTCCAAACAGGGCTCTGCACCCACGAAATCGAGTCTCACCGCCACCGCTTCCACGTCGTGAGCCGCTGTCGGAAAAACAGCGTCGCTAGGATCGGCTGGAGTCGACAGGCCCTCACTTGTTTGGCGTGGCGAGTTTCGCCACCGAAGGCCAGCCGACTCACAGACCGTCAAATCGCATCGAATTCTCGTTCCACGTCTTCGAGTCTGTTGTGGATGCCTAACTCCACTGCAGACGGCCGCTACGACGATCGTCCGTTCGATAAACACAACAGAACCGGCGGCATTCGGGATCGAGGTGGTGAGGCGCGAACTCAGGGCCACGGTTCCCCGTGGCCGAGCACTGGTCTAAGGCGGTAAGCGTTTTTCTTAAATTCTTCGACGGGGCCTGATTGACAGGTCCGGCTGAAAACGCAATAAGGCCGGTCGCTAACAAGCGGAATGAACGCTTCCTCGGCAGGCCGTTTAGAACGGGCGAACTCGATTCGCAATGGAACAAGGAGTGATTTCAATGAACGTTGTTATTCATGGGACAGGATCAATATCCGTCGGTCGATCGGCGGACTTATTACGATCGCAGGAGGTTTGGGTTGCGTTGTGGTTGGTATTCGTCATGACCTTTTTACGGGCAGATGCTCAGGAGCCTCGTGTGAACGTGACGTTTGCGATTGCCATTCATGGAGGTGCGGGTGACGAATTGGCTCAGATCACGGGAGAGGAGCGGGACGCCCATCACAAGTCCTTGGCGGCAGCGATTGATGTCGGTCGAAAAATCCTTGCCGAAGGAGGCCAGGCGATTGATGCCGTGGAACAAACAATCCGAGTTTTGGAAGACGATCCATTATTCAATGCCGGTCGTGGCGCAGTCTTCACCTCGATCGGGACTCACGAATTGGATGCGAGTGTTATGGATGGTCGTACGGGGCTCGGAGGTGCAGTTGCCGGCGTGACGACGGTCAAGAACCCCATTTCATTGGCTCGCCTCGTCATGACCGAGACTCGGCATGTCTTACTCATGGGTACGGGCGCAGAAAAGTTTGCCGATGCGATGCGGGATCGGACACAAATCGAGCGCGTGGAGAACAGTTACTTCAGCACAGAACTTCGCCGCCAAGAATTCATTCAGGAACAGAAAAAACAAGCCGCGAAGTCCCATCGAGGCACCGTCGGCTGTGTGGTCCGTGACAGCCACGGAAATCTGGCTGCGGGAACATCAACGGGTGGTTTGACGAATAAAATGATGGGGCGCGTCGGTGATTCACCGATACTCGGTGCGGGAACCTATGCCAACAACCAAACGTGCGCCGTGAGTTGTACAGGGACGGGCGAGTACTACATCCGCAACAGCATTGCCTTTCATGTTTCCGCGTTGATGGCCTATAAAGAGTTGTCTCTCGATGAGGCGACAAAGTACGTCATAGAAAAGGTCCTGCCCGATGACGTTGGCGGATTGATTGCCGTTGATCGACAAGGACAGATCTCGATGCACTTCAACACTTCCGGAATGGCACGAGCCGCGACGGACTCCAGTGGACAACTACGGATTCAATTGGGAAAGTGAACCCGCGAGCGTTACTTTCTGGCCGCTCCAACCGATGCTCGAACAATTTCTGCACGGTTTCCGCTGGAGTTGTCGACCAGAAACGGGTCCCTCAATTCGTCACCCAGTAGCATTTAAAACGTTGCCTTGTGGACGGGATGACGTCCACGCTCGTTCTATGAGGGCAAGGGTGTGTCCCAATTCATGGGATATGAGAACCAACGGTCCCGTCATGGCCATTTCTGCCGATCGGCAATTGTTCGACTGCTGAAATGATCCTCGCTTGGAAGTTTGCCGACCACATCGACGGAAACGACGTCAAGTCGTATTGACCCGATTTAGGGACGGACATACCTTGAGGACCTTCTCCCCCTAAAAGTTCAATTCGTTGCTTGACTGACTCACCTCGACGCTGGTGCCACAGTACGGAAACTGTGTTCCAACAGCTCTCAGGAGCGTGAGTCGTCTGGTGCAGTCCGCTTGCGTCGGTGGCGCGAAAGGAGTCGTTGGCCATGCCTGCTCTACGCCCCTTGATGGGGTGCCTAATCGTTGGCATCTGTCTCGCTGTTATTCCGTCACTCGTGGCCCGCGACTCCAAGACACAGCAAAAGTCTTACGCGGCATTCGAGGACGACGACGAGGACAACGCGGAGGCAAAGCGATTCGCGACAAAACTCGAAACAAAATTTGTTGGCGATTACACATCTTACGCAGGTCTTGAGCCTGTTGTCCTTGAGGGCGTTGGGCTGGTGGTCGGGCTGAACGGCACGGGCGGCGAACCCGCTCCCTCATCGTTTCGCACGGCATTGATGGAAGAACTGAAAAAAAATGGGCTACCCAATCCGAATGCCGTCCTGAAGAGTCCGAATACGGCACTCGTCCTCGTTCGGGCCAAATTGCCGGCCTTGCTGGGCAAAGGTGAGAAGATCGATGTCGAGGTCAGAGTTCCGGATAGTGCAGAAGCAACCAGCCTCGCGGGGGGATGGTTGATGGAAGTCTATTTGACGGAGCAGGCGTTTGTGCCAGGCCGCGGTATTCTCAAAGGACACGCTTACGCCAAAGCCGAAGGAGCGGTGCTGACCTCCGCCGTTGGAAGTGATGCCACCAAAACTCCGGCATTGCTCAAGCGCGGGCGTGTTCTGGGGGGTGCCACCGTTCTGAAAGAACGCGAGTTGGCTCTGTATCTGCGTCACGATTTTCGCAGCATCCGAAACACAACGCGAATTGCGGAGGAAATCGGGCGACGATTTCATCATTTCGACCGTCAGGGAATCAAAAAGCCAATGGCTGAGGCAAAAACGGATCAAAAGATCGTTTTGTCTGTCCATCCAAAATATAAAGACAACTACCCCCGTTATCTCCAGGTTCTTCGACACATGGCATTCGAAGAAAAGAATGTTGCAACCCGAGTGCGAATTCAGAAACTGCAAGAGGAACTGTTTGTTCCGGAGAAGGCCGATGAAACGGCGTTGCAACTCGAAGCCATCGGTGTTGATGCCGTGCCTATCTTGAAGCACGGCCTCACCTCACCGCTGATTGAATGCCGCTTTCACTCAGCAATCGCCTTGGCGTATCTGGGAAATTCGGAAGGTCTGCCGACGCTTGTCGAAGCCGCTCGTGACGAACGATCTTTTCGAGTTTTTGCTTTGGCAGCCATCTCTACCCTCGAGGACGCGGAAGCCCATCTGGCCCTGCGTGGGCTGATGAACGAAGCTACTAGCGAAACTCGATACGGAGCGTTTCGCGCGCTTTGGACGCTCGATAAACAAGACCCGTTTATTCGTGGTGAAACACTGGGCATGCCGAAAGATTCTGACCAGAGATCGAAACGAAATTTGGGAGAGTACAAACTACATACGCTGGAGTCACTCGGTGAACCAATGGTCCATGTGACACTTCGGACACGGCCAGAAGTTGTGGTTTTTGGCTCCGATCAGGAGCTTCGACCTCCCCTGTTTCTGGCTGCCGGACGCAACATTATGGTCACCGCCCAACCGGGCGCAACAAGTATCTCTTTAGCCAAATTCGCAGTCGGTCAGGCGGATGAACGACGCGAGGTCTCTCTGCGGTTAGCGGATGTGATTCGGGCGGCCGATGAGATGGGAGCGACCTATCCCGATGTCGTTCAAATGTTAGCGGATGCCTCGAAACAGAAAAATCTCGCGACACGATTGGCGGCCGACGAGCTTCCGGAAAGTGGCCGCGTCTACTATCGCCCCGACGGCGAATCCTCGAAGCCCGGTTCCAAGAAAGGAACGAAGGTCGGCCGAGACAACAATGCTCCGAACTTATTCCCCGAGCCGGAAAAAGACGATTCTGACATGCGCCTCGCCCGTGAAAAGAGCGATCAGCAGACATCGTCGGAGACAGGAAACATGGCCAATGTTCCGCAGGATGCGGACGCTGAGGACCACACCAAAACAAAATCGAACTCCCCCAAAACAGCAATAACAAAAAAAGAGGCGGGGACGAAAACAAAACGCAACTTTTCTTGGGTTGGTGGTGTAAAGAAATAACTATCGTCTGAAACGTTGTGACAATTGCAGACATTACACGAATACTGATTCGCCCCCATGCTCAAGTCCCTCGAATTGTTCGGTTTCAAGAGCTTTGCCGACCGCACTCGGTTTGACTTTTCGACCGGCATCACCAGCGTCGTCGGGCCGAATGGCAGCGGCAAGAGTAACGTCGTTGACGCGATGAAGTGGATTTTGGGCGACCAATCGGCCAAAAGCCTGCGTGGCAAAGAGATGACGGATGTCATCTTTAACGGCTCGACGAGCCGAAAGCCAAGTGCCTATGCGGAAGCAACAATCACCCTCGATAATACCTCGGGTTGGCTCCCCTCCGACGCTCAGGAAATTCAGATCGGCCGCAGAATATGGCGTAATGGAGATGCCGAGTATTTGTTAAACCGGGCGGCCACTCGACTCAAAGACATCAAAGATCTGTTCCTCGGGACCGGTGCTGGGACTTCGGCCTACAGCATCATTGAACAGGGCCGAGTCGATCAGATCCTGCAAGCCAATCCGGCTAGCCGCCGCGCCGTATTTGAAGAGGCGGCAGGCATCAGCCGCTTCAAGGCAAGGAAAGTCGAAGCTCAGCGAAAACTCGAACGTGTTGCCCAAAATCTCGAGCGGCTGACTGACATCGTGGATGAAGTCGAGGCCCAGTTGAATTCCACACGAAGTCAGGCGGCAAAAGCCGCCAAATACCGTGAGGTTTCGGTCGGCTTGAAGCTCTGGTGGCTGGGCCTCGCCGCCGATGACTTTCGACATTTAACAACAGAAAAAAAATTAATCGAAGCAGACCTGACCTCATCGAACGGACGGCTCGAAGCACTGACTCAGCAGCAACAACAGATCGAAACTCGGGAAACGGCGTTCGATGCCGATCTCGCCAAACTAGATGACCTGCTGCGTGAAGTGGAACGTCGCGGCGCTGCTGAACGCGAGGGAATTGCCGGAAACGAATCAACCATCCAATTTCAAACGGCGCGCCTCTGTGAGATTGATGGTGAAATGAGTCGCCTACAAAAACAGCAACTGATGCTCAGCAAACGCCTGCTCGAAACGAGGCAAGACATCGCTGTGCAGCAACAACGATTGACTCAGTTCGAAACCGACTTTGATCAGAATCAACATCGCACGGCGGCGCACGACGATCAGCTTCAACAGACGGTGCAAATGCTCTCCGAACGACGCGAAGCTCTGGAGTTGGATCGCGCACGCCGACTGGAACTGACGAAGGCGGAATCAGCGACATCGAGCCTCTTGGCGACACTCAGAGCCACTCTGTCTGCCGTGCTGAACACACAGGTCAAATTAAAGTCACAACAAGACCTGCTTCATGGAGCACTGGCAGAGCAGGAACTCGAGCGAACCCACAGGCTCACCCGATTGGACCAGGCGACCCACATGCAATCTGCTGCGCAGCTGGCTCTGCGTGCCACTCAAGCAAAACGGACTCGTTTGCTGGAAGCTCAGGACGAATCCAAGCAGCGAGTCGCGGAACAACGTGAACGGCGGAGTGCCTCTGTAGCACGCAAAAATTTGCTGGAAGATTTGGAATTGCGACAAGAGGGCCTGGGCATCGGCGTGAAAGACATTCTCAATCGCGCACGTCACTCAGCACATCCGCCGTGGAATTCTGTCGTAGGGACCGTGGCAGACCTGCTTGAGGTGGAACTCGAACACGCAGCATTGTTGGAGGTTGCACTCGGTGCGCGGGCCCAGTTGATCGTCCTGCGAGAGTATCAGGCGTTGCTGGATTACTTGAATCGAGGGACCGTTCTTCTCGCCAACCGCGTTGGTTTCATCGCTGTTCCTGATCGCGCCTTGAATCAGCCGATGCCGTTGTCACTGAATCAATCGCGTTTCGTTCACATGCAACTCGATCCCGCCGAACTTCCAGACTTGACCGGCGAACCGGGTGTGGTGATGCGGGCCGATGCACTTGCGTTTTCGGATCGCGGCATTACGGGGCTCGCGACCACTGTTCTTGCCGATACTTGGATCGTCCGCACCATCGATGATGCCGTGCAACTCGCACGGGGACACCGAGAGCCGCCAACAGGCGACGGGCAATCCGAAACGACTTCGGTTCTCGGTAGCGATTCGCCCGCCGCTGAGCGTCCGACGACCCATGGTCCCCGAAGATATTTGGGACTGCGTTTTGTGACCCTGCAGGGAGAGTTACTGGAGTCAAATGGGACTTTGTACGTGGGGACCATTCGTAGCGAGACCGCGTTGCTTTCGAGACGCAGCGAGCTGAGGGGGATCAAGAATGATCTGACTCGCTTGACCCACGAAATCGACGCCGAAGAGACGTCCATGCAGGTGGTCGACCAATCGTTGACGGGCGCCGACTCAGAGCTTGAGGCGGTTGCCGCGGAGCTTGACCATGCAAACCAACGACTGGCCGACTTAAAGGCAGACCTCGCGGCGCAAGACCAGACTTTAATTCGTTTGCGGCGGGAAGAATTGCTGATTTCAGACCAGTTGCAATCGTCTGCCTCCGAATTCTCGCTCCGGCAACTGGAACTGACTGCGGCCGAGCTTCAGGCGACTGAATCCGAGCGGGAGCTTTCTGATTTGGAAGACCATCTCGCCGAATCCGCCGAAAAACTGCTCGGGATTGAACAACACTCTCAGCTACTAGAACACCAGAAGACGACAAATCAGCTCGATCTCGTCAAGCAAGGGGAGCAATTGCAATCCTTGCGACTCTCCGTCCACCGCCTGTTCGATGAGCTTCAACAGCGAACCTCACAACACGACGAAGCGGAGCGCAGGAGTGCCTCTTCGCTGGCGAAGCGTCAGCAAATAACACTGCACATCCTTAACACACGAGCGACTCGCGACGAGAGACTTCTTGCCTCCGAAGAAATCGCCGCGCAGGTGACACGGCTTCACGGAAACAAGATGACCCTTCGCGTCGAACGCAGCGAGATTGTCGAGCAGGAATTGGCGATCCGCAAAGAACGCCGCGCGTTGGCCGAACGCTGTCATGCCAGCGAAATTCGCATTCGAGACATGACGCATTCTTTGAAAACACTCGACGAACGCCTCGAAGAGGAATATCAACTGAAACTCACCGATGTGGTTGGGTCAGGCGGATCAGCCTATCGGCTTCTCTTAGAAGAAAGAAACGAGACAAACTCGAACGGGCGAGGAACCAAAGGGCGAATCGAAGAAACACATTCCACGCCCTCCGATGACACAAAGAATCCCTCCCCCGTGGAACCACTCGGAATCGATGTTCAACCGTCCTATATCGAACTCCGACCCGAACTCGAATCGCGTGTCAATCGGCTTCGAAAACAACTCAAATTGATGGGCAACGTCAACACCGACAGTCTCGATGATCTCGAAATGCTGGAGACTCGTTTTGAGCAATTGTCGGCCCAGTTACAAGATCTTGTGGAAGCGAAGAACACCCTCGATGATATCATTCGCAAAATCAATTCTGAAAGTCGTAGGTTATTCACGGAAACATTCACGACGATCCGGATGAACTTTCAACAGCTATTCCGGCAGGTCTTCGGAGGCGGGGAAGGGGACATTATTCTGGAAGATCCCAACGACGTTCTTGAATGCGGTATCGACATCGCCGCACGTCCACCCGGCAAAGAACTCCGCACGATTTCCTTATTGAGCGGCGGCGAGAAAACGATGACGGCCATCGCGCTGATCATGGCGATCTTCCAGAGCAAGCCTAGCCCTTTTTGCATTCTCGATGAGGTCGATGCGGCGCTCGATGAGGCCAATGTGGAACGATTCACGGCCGTTGTCAAAGCCTTTCAGCAGTCGACCCAATTCATCGTCATCACGCATCACAAACGAACGATGACTGTCGCCGATGTGCTCTACGGCGTGACGATGGAAGAATCGGGTGTCTCCAAGCGAATGAGCGTTCGCTTTGAAGACGTCAGCGAAGATGGCAATATCCGTTCCACAGCGCAGTCCTCCGCCGCCTGAGACCGACGAACGGTATACGTCACCTGTGTTGGGCGTTCTAGGAGGTATTCATACTCCCACGTGCTCGTTTGGCGCGAGGGTGTTTCGTCGGTGACGACAGCGACTCTTTCGGTGTCCCCGGCCTTAACATTTAGGTCCGCTTGACCGTATCGCGAGTGATCACGGTTCTGTTTGATCGACCGGACGAATAGAATCTCAACAGACAGGAACCGGACCGTTCAAGGGAGTGGGTGCAGTGATGATGACTTCTGATGGGGGAAGTGTGCCCGCAGATGATTTGACGGGTTCTCAGCGGGCCGCCGTCGAACATTTTGAGGGGCCGTTGCTTGTCTTGGCCGGACCGGGATCCGGCAAGACGCGGGTCATCACTCGGAGAATCGCTCGATTGATCGAGCGGGGAGTTAAGCCTTGGGAAATTCTGGCGATCACCTTCACAAACAAGGCTGCTCGCGCGATGAGCGAGCGGGTTCACACGCTGCTTCCCGGTTCGCGGATCTGGGTCAGTACGTTTCACCGCTTTTGTGCAAAACTTCTACGAGAGCATGGCCGCGCTGTGGGATTGAATCCCAATTTTTCGATCTACGACACCGGCGACCAACAGCAGTTGATCAGGCAGTTGCTGCATGATCTGAACTTCGATTCCGCGCACTTTCCTGCGAACAAGATCAACGCACGAATCAGTCAGGCCAAAAACGAACTCCTCTCGCCGGAAAAATACATAACACGATACGGCGAAGGGATCGGAACGCATCTCGAAGCGGTCGTGGCCAAAGTCTATCCTGCCTATCAGAAACGGTTACTTGAGGCGAACGCCGTCGATTTTGACGACCTCCTAGTCCACGTGGCGATGCTACTCGCCGAGCAGGATCCGCTGCGTGTGGAACTCGATCAACGCTACCGCTTCATTCTCGTCGATGAGTATCAGGACACCAATCAGGCGCAATATCAGATCGTCACCGCCTTGTCGCAAATCGAGCCAAACTTGTGCGCCACTGGCGATCCCGATCAGTCAATCTATGGCTGGCGCGGAGCGAGAATTGAAAACATCCTACGATTTGAGCATGACTTTCCCGATGTGACGATGATCCGTTTGGAAGAAAACTTTCGCAGCACGCCTGAGATTTTGAAGACTGCCGACAGGCTGATCGGATACAACATCCATCGCAAAGCCAAGCGACTGAAGACCGACAACGTCAGCGGAGAAGCGGTCGAACTGCGACTGTATCGCGACGGGCAGCATGAGGCCAACAGCATCGCCAACGAAATCGCAGCTCTGATTGAATCGGGTGAGCGGCAGTGGAAGGACTTTGCCGTTTTCTATCGCGTCAACGCGTTATCGCGGTCGCTGGAAACGGCCTTCTCACGCCAGAGAATTCCTTATCAGATGGCCGGCGGCGTGGCGTTCTATGAGAGAGTCGAAATCAAAGACTTGCTGGCCTACTTACGACTGATCGAGAACCCGCAGGATCGCATCGCCTTCCTCAGAGTCGTGAATACGCCGACGCGAGGAATCGGAAAACGATCGCTGGAAAAGCTCGTCCAATGGGCCGACGGGATCGGATGGAATCTGATCGATGCCTCGAGACAACGTGTGCCGATTCCCGCTCTGCCCAAAAGGGCCGCCGTTCAACTGCGAACATTCGCTGCCATGGTCGATGAGTTAAGTCAGGCAAACTGTGGGACTGTTGAAGCTCTCTTGCAACTGATTCTTAAGCGAACGGGATATCTTCAGCAGTTGGAAGCATCGCCTGACGAAATGGACTCACAGCGGGTTGGCAACATCGAAGAACTGATTAGTGCCGCACGGCAGTACGATGAACAGGAGCCCGAAAACGATCACGCCTCATCGCTCACGGGCTTCCTAGAAACGGCGACCCTGACTCAGGACATCGATTCGCTCGACGAATCGACCGGCACCGTGACGTTGATGACACTTCACGCCGCTAAGGGCTTGGAATTTCCATGCGTCTACCTGCTTGCCGTCGAACAGAATATTCTCCCCCACGAACGATCCCTGCGTCAAAATGACGCCCGACAACTGGAAGAGGAGCGGCGTCTGCTGTTCGTCGGAATGACGCGTGCCGAGGAAAAACTTGTCCTCACACACACCGTCCGACGCGAACTGCATGGACGCAGCCTGAGTACTATTCCAAGTGTGTTCCACGACGAACTCACGGTCGAACTGCGAGATCTTACGGGTGCAGAGGACTTTCAATTCCTGGACTCAACCGATCACGACTTGATGTTCGACAGGGACGATTTTTCGAACTCACACCAGACCGACGATGAACACGAAACCTCGATGCCATCTGTGCCGGAATTAGAAAAACATCACGCAGACGGCGAACCTTGGCAGCAGCGGAAGCCTCCTGTCGGCCAAACGCGGAGCGGTCTGCGACTCACCACAGGTGCCGCATTAAAATCCGGAACAAAACAATCTGTGGAGTTGCAAACCGGTTTCGCCATTGGAATGCAGGTCCGACACCCACGCTATGGCCTCGGGACGGTGATCGAGACAAGCGGGCTTTCCAAGAATCGGACGGTCACAGTGGAATTCGCCGCCGACGCACGACGCGAATGTTTTGTGGCCGCCAAATGCCCCTTGCAACCGATCGGCTTGAGGTAACGACCATTCCTCGAGTGATTTCTCACCCTCCAAGACCGCTCTGTCTTCGGGCGGCACCGATTGACTGACAGCAAACTCAAAATTCTGTAAGACGGATTGCAACACGATCAGGGCTATCACCATCGAGAGTCCGCAAACGACGTTTGCCGAAAAGAGTAGGGACGACGCTTCTCAGCACACCCGCCCGAACGACGGCAAAGAAGTACATCGCAATAATTTGTATCGAGGAGAATACGGTGGCGGGAATTTCGGCGGCGACTAAGATCCGGCTGAGCACGCACCACCTAGCCGGATCAACGAATGACACCACAAGACATGTTGAGGCTTTGTCAGTGCGATTCACCTTGTGACTCGAACGAACGCCGCGGGGCGTCGTTCGTTCGAGGGATGATTTCGAATCGATTGATAAGGCGAAGAACCGAACGAATTCGCACCTGAATTCGACCCCCCCCCCACTAAAGCCCCTTTGAAGTGGACTCTGAATTTGACTTCTCTCAGAAAATGCAACATCGTTGACGACCACTCTTGCTTCACTTGATGTGTCCAGTAACTCTCTGAAAAAAACTAAAACAATGATGCTCCCCCTCCTCCGATCTCAGTTACTCAGCCACCCACTTTACGACTCCGTACGAACGGTCCACAATTTGAGACTGTTCATGCGTGAACATGTGTTTGCCGTTTGGGACTTCATGTCATTGCTCAAGCGTTTGCAACAGCTTGTGACGTGTACCCAAGTTCCGTGGTTGCCGCCGACCGATCCCGAAGCCAGCCGTTTCATTAACGAAATCGTGCTCGGTGAAGAATGTGATGACGACGGACGCGGTGGGCATGCCAGTCACTTGGAACTGTACATGCAGTCCATGCAGGAAGTCGGGGCTGACACGAAGCCGATTCACCTGTTCCTCAGCCGACTCACGCAGCAGATTCCTGTAGAGCAAGCGATCACGGAGGCTGCGATTCTCCCGAGCACTCGCGATTTTGTGAGATCGACACTTCGGACTGTTTCCGTCGGGCGGCCTCACGAAATTGCAGCGGAATTCTTCTACGGACGCGAAGATGTGATTCCGGATATGTTCGCAAGGTTAGTCGAAGCATTGCCCAGTCAAGGAGTGCGCGTCGAGAGACTCGTACACTATCTGAAACGCCACATCGAACTCGATACCAACGAACACGGCCCGCTGGCCCGAAAGTTGGTCGATAACCTCTGCGATCAACAACCGCAGCGACTCGCTGAAGCGGACGCTGCCGCTGCGCACGCGCTCAAAATGAGAGCCTCACTATGGGATGGCATCCTCTCGGAAATACAGATCCCATCGTTCGTCCGCTGATCGCACGGACTCGCACATCCAATCCCGCTCAATCACCGGAAAACGCTAGGCACCAACTTCGCGGGCACCGATCTTTTCCGCTGGTCCATAGAAAACATCCATGCCCGCCTTGCCGTTGCCGAATCGTGGTGATTTTGAGGCTGACCGGTGCCGGGAGCATTGACGCCGAAAGGTCGCAGCGATCAGATCCATTGCTGGGGTCAACCGGCCGTGACTCGGGCATTGAGTCGACCCACAACCATGGTGACATCGATTCCCGCTCGGGACGAGTTCTGAGCTCATCAAATACAGAACGCCGAGACAACGACCATCCGGTTGTAATCGACTTGAAATCCCCGTGACTGCCATCCGGTCACCGGGATGGCGTTCAGCCCGGACCATCTCGCTCTTGATGTCCCTTTTTGTGGCGTTTCTTTTGCCTTCGTTTCTAATTCTCTCTCCGTCTTGGTCAAATCTTTTCATTCTGTTTGCCTGCCTCTGTTGATTGTTATGGCCCGTTTTCGGATGCGGACGTTGAGGCTTGTCAACCTTAGCAGCCTGTTGAAAAATCCGTCGTTGGCTTGAGGTGTGTGACAGGACGC
>Ga0315293_10004436_pt1 | contig 13324 bp, 11 predicted proteins | sample YL17G13_20_MG_FD_203071 | JGI IMG/M metagenome (GOLD analysis project Ga0315293, IMG submission 203071) | Sediment microbial communities from Yellowstone Lake, YNP, Wyoming, USA - YL17G13_20 | ecosystem: Environmental > Aquatic > Freshwater > Lake > Sediment | place: USA: Wyoming | collected... | reverse complement strand
GCCGGCTGCGTCGGGGTGAACTTCGGGGCAGACAGCGCCGACGCCCAGATGCTCGCGCGGCTGGGCCGCGACTTCACCGCGCGCGACCTCGAGGAGACGGCCGCCACCTGCCGCAACGCGGGCCTGGTGTTCATGTACGACCTGCTGCTGGGCGGGCCGGGAGAGACCCGCGAGACCATCGCCGCCACCATTGACGCCATGAAGCGCATTGCCCCGGACCGCGTCGGTGTGTCGCTGGGTGTGCGCGTGTACGCCGGCACCGCGTTCAGTGAGCAGGTGCGCCGCGAGGGACCGATCGACGCGAACCCAAATCTGCGCGGCGCGACGGAGGACAACGACGACTTCGCGAAGCCGCTCTTCTACCTGTCAACCGGGGTAGGGGAGGACGCCGTCAGCTATGTCGCCCGGCTCGTCGGCGGAGACCGGCGCTTCTTCTTCCCCACCACCGACGCCGGGACCGACGCCTACAACTACAACGACAACGACCGCCTCGTGGACGCGATCAGGCGCGGCTACCGCGGCGCCTACTGGGACATCCTCAGGGGATTGGCGGAGGAAGAGCCGGTCAGATGACTTCGGTCGTGGGCACGACGAACGCGCGCAGCCCGTGCCCCCGGCGCGTGCGCAGCTCGCGCAGGTTCGCGACGATCCGCGCGATCGTCGTCGGGTCACTCACGACCATGATCATGCGGTTGCGCCGATCGGCCAGGTAGCCCGACTGCTCCTCCTGCTGCGCCATCCGCGCGCCAATCACGCTGTCGAGCCGCGAGTAACGGGCCACCACCATATCGCGCTCGATCACCCCGCTGATCTCCTCCTGAAACGCCTCGTCGTAGATGACGAACAGTGTCTCCATAGCGCGCCAAGTTCGTGACAGGAGAGTACAGGTCCTGCTCGTTCCCGTCGGCACGCCTCCCCCCCAGTGGCGTAGGTTTGTGGCTCGCCCTCGCGGCGAACCACAAACTGCGTAGGCACGCCGCAGGCGGGCCTCCCGCCCCTGTTGTCATCCTGACCGACCTGTCCGACGTAGCCTTGGCTAAGCCGGAAGCGAAGCATCCATTTGCACTGTGGGGCAGGCTGCTTAGCCATGCCGAAGCCCCGCGTTGCCATTGCGAGGAAGGTAGGGCTACGTTAGGAGCCCGACGACCGTGGGAATGGCTAGGTCTACACCTATGCGGAGACCGCCATGGCGGCCCTTCGGGCCTAGCCATCTCGCCGTTGCACTTCCCGTTGCTCCGTTACTCCAGTCCCCGTGCCTGAAGGCCGGGATGGCGGTGGCTGGGCGCGGCTGGGGATGCACCAGGCGCGCTACTTCGTGCGGGCGAAAACCCTGCTGCAGTTGCTGCTGGCGGCGACGGTGGCGAACCTGACGCTGATCGCGGGCAAGCTGGCTGACAGGAAGCGCCGCGGAGGCGGCGCAGACCCCGCTGCTGTCTTCTCTGCGCTCCTGGCCGCCACGCGCGCGCGGACCTTGGGGAAAGCAGGCCTCTCAGGCAGAGGCATCACCCCTCACAAGCTGCGCCACACCTCTGCCACCCACCCCATCCGCTCCGGCGCCGACATCCGCACCGTGCAGGAACTGCTGGGGCATTCGGAGCTGGAGACCACGGCCAAGTACCTGCACTCCGACACGCGGACCAAGCAGGCAGCGGTGGGGAGGCTGAACGGCCTGTTGGGAAGCTCACCTGAGTCTGCCCCTGATGCCTCCTCAGGTGGGACGCAGACCGAGGGCGCGGTTGGCTAGCCCGAGCCGAGTCCGGCCACTGCCGCGGCTACCGCCCACCGGAGATGCCGAACCACTGCCTGCGGTTGTGGTAGTAGATGACGAAAGCGACAAGGGTTGCCGTGCTGGCAAGCAAGACGAATGCACCGCCCGTTCTGCCCGACGCCGCCTGTTCCGGAAGCGACCCGAAGCCGAGCCAGCACCAGAGAATCGCGAAGGCAAACCAGAGATAGGCCGCCATCAGACCCCACTGTTTCCGATATAGAGTCCCCACCCCCTGAACTATCCCTGATGCAGCCATCGCTATTGCCATCACGTCGAGCACTGCGTTCGGCATCGGCGGCGCCGGCTCAAGCACCACTCCTGCCGGAATCGGCAGTCGGGATATGCGGAAGAAGAGGAACGCAGTCCCCCACAGGATGCCCACTATGGACGGAAGGTAGAACAACGGAGGCAATCCCCGTAATCGCCTGGGCATGATCTGTTGCACCCACCCTGAGAGGAGGTAGGCCCACCAGGCACCATCTACCCCTCGTGGCTTCGTGCCTTCCTCGGCCGGGTCAATCAAGACCGGCTTGTGAATCCGACCCCCGCTCCCCCGTCTTCCTCCGCGTGAGCCCATGGAATCCCGACCTCCCCGTCCGACGCCGCAATGATGCGCAGCTTCCGCGGAGATGTCAATGCCCGCCCCAAGGCACTGAGGCCCAGACGGCCGCGGCTCAGGCAGTGCCGCGGCCGCAGTGGGCCGAGAACGGCGCTTCTGTACTCAAGGAGGATCTGACGACACTGCAAGGTGCATCCCACAGCGGGCTGACAGTCTCAGGGCTTGCCTGCAAGTGACCGACATGCGCCTTTGCGGGGACGTCCTGATAGCGCACACAGTGGAGAGAGGAACAGCAAGAGCAGGTAGTAGAACATGCTGGTGGCATGCCCGCGGCTCGGACCAGAAGTCAACTGCTAGTCCCCAGCAGTGCTGGTGCCAGGGCTCAGACGAGTCTCGGGACCCTACGCGTGCAGCGGCTGAATGGAGTGCTAGCGAAAGTGGCGCAGGGGCTGAGGTCGGAGGAGCGTTACAGGCAATGGCGCCGTGCGCGCTGGCTACCCGGCTGTGCCATAGTAGGACTTCGGCAGGCCCCAGGAGCTGCTTGCGTTCGTCAGGGGGCGAGTCGGCGTCAAGCAGGACTGGCAGAGCACCCTGGGCGACGGCCCGGGCACCCCTCGACTCCGGCTGCCCCCTCGGCTGGAGGTCACGGTCCGAAGGCTTCTCGGCCGCGAGCGCTATGCAGGACAGCCAGCCCTTGGCAGCGAACCGGCGCACCCCAGAGATGCCAGACTGACCGTCGTGGGAGGAGAGCATGAAGCTCCGGAGCAGAACCGCGCGCGCGGGCCCGTGGGTAGCCCTCAGCATCCTCTTTGTCGCGCTGGCATGGACGAACGCCGCCACACCCGCAGCTCAGCCCAACGACGGCGGCCCCAAGACTACCAGCGCGCTCCAGGACATGGCGTGGGTTCGCGTCAGCTATGCGCAGTTGCTCGACGAGTCCACCGTCGTCCGCACCGGGCAGCTCCTCACCTCGGCCGTGCGTGATCCCGCGCAGCGCGGCTCGGTTCAGCCCTTCATCGATCAGTACACGTACCTCTTGCAGCACACCGTCGAGATGCTCAAGGGGCCTGACCCGCTCCCGTACACCAGCGTCACGGACTACTACCAGCCCGGCGCCTCCCAGCCGGCATGGGTCGCCATCTTTCGCGGCGGTCGGATACACGCGGTCGCCGACGGCAGGGATCACGTTCGTCTGTTTCTCCAGGGCGAGGACCCGGACACCGCCTACGCACAGCACTACTCCATAGTTCGCCACTGTCTCAACGCGCTGACGCCGCGCGACGGCAGACCCCTTCAGGTAGAAGTCTATGCCTACCAGCATGACTACGCCGCCTCTGAGATGAGGCTGGACACCCGCCCCAGCCGGCTGTCCAGCACGAGCTTTCCCGCGAAGACGAAGGAGCTCGACCTTGCGGGTCTCTCCAAGTTCTTCGCGCAAGGCGCGACCCTCGAGGGCGCACAGCTCAGCCGCACCGAGGGGCTCGTGCTCTACGGCCAGCGCGGGGAGCGCCCCACCCTCTCCGGCCAGCCCGTCTCTCTCGCCGACCTAACCGTCGCCTATCGTGCGGCCTTCCATGCAGGCGACAACGCGGCCTTCGTCAGCCTCGACGAGCACGCTGATCCGACCAGGGTGACCGTCAACTACGGCGGCTTCCTGGAGAACACTCGCATCGGGTCAGTCGTGCTCGAGGCCGATAAGCGGTTGAAGACCATCACCAGCGGGATCGATCCGAACACCCATGAGGACCTGCGCGACCGTACCCGGCAGCGCATCCCATCCTTTCTGTCCGCTGCGGAGCGCGACCTCGCCAGCAGCGATTCACGCTCCGCAAGCGGATGGGCCGCCACCAGGCTCTGGTTCTACCCGGATCAGGCCGGCGTCGAGACCGATCCCGACTTCCAGTTTGCCGCCATCACCCATCCCCAGTTCACGGCCGATGCCGAGCGCAGCCGCAAGCGCTTCGTGGCGCCAGGCGGATCTGATCCGGGCGCAGGGCTTCTCTCGCCGGGCATCCGCGAGAGCATGAACCACCTGAATACGCGATACGCTGAGTACGCCAACGCCTTCCCGGAACTCCGCGAGTTCAGCAACGTTGCCCGCCTCATGGCCATCGCAAGCTGGCTGAAGCGGGCCGACCCCGACTGGCTGGACCTCGACGCCTTGCTGGCGGTCGAGCTTCCCGCTCACAGCACCGAGCAAGAGCGCACCAGTCTCCTCGTCGCCACAGTGCTCAGCTCCCCCGCGCTGGAGAGTGGGAGCCCGAAGGGCGCGGGTGCGAGGCTCTTCTACTTCACGCCCATCTTCGACCGCACTGTGAAGGACTATTTCAAGACTCCGGAACAGCTCGCCCGCTACCTCGCCACCCGCGACGGCGCCTCCGCGGAGATGAGCGCTGCGTACGCCATGCAGGCCGGCGACATCATGGCGAAACAGGGCACCGCCGAGGTCCGCTCGCTCGTCCGAACTCGCAGCGATCTCAGAGCGCTCGCTGACTACGCGCTCGCCGCTCAGGACGCGGGTTCGGCATCATCCCAGGGGGCTCTCAGCAAGGAGATCGAGAGCAGTGAGAACGCCCTCGACAAGCTGCAATCAGAGATCGCGGTTGTGAAGAGCCAATCCTCGCGCGCCTCTGGATCGACCTACAACGAGCTTGTGGACAAGCACAACGCCCTCGTCAAGCAGTACAGTGAGGAGCTCGCACGGCACCGAGAGCGCGTTGCCGCGTACAACGCCGCGCAGGTCCAGACCAGGAGCACCATGGAGATCGCTGGCGGCGTGGACCTCGACCCGCGCAGCTTCCAGATCCTCACACCGGCCCAGAGCGCGCGACTGGCGGAGTTGCAGGCCTTGGCCCGCCAGGTCGGTGATGCAGGCGCCTCGAGTTGGCTTCGCAGCCAGGCCGCGAAGATGCCGCTTCCACCTGCCGTCGCAGCCTTGCCCGCAACCGACTGGCTGGTGAAGCTCGGCAAGGGCGGCGACGAAGCCGCCCTCACCTATGCCCAGGCCCGGGCCGGCGACGCGGCCTGGGGGCTGCTGCAGAACCCCGACGGCTCCTGGCGCGCGACTCTGCAGCAGGCCGCCTCTCAGTATTCCGACATATCGTTCCAGCCCGGCCAGGGCAAATTCAGCTTCACCAAGCTGGTCTCCGGCAGGGTCGTCGCGCATTTGATAGGCGGCGTCCCCGCCGCCGGCCTTATCGTGTTCGAGCACCCAAAGGTGCGCGAAGTCCTGAAGCCCATCATCAAACCCCTCAAGTGGCTCCAGGACCGCTTCTGACAGCCCGCTGTGTCCGTCTCCGTCTGTCCCTGTCAACCGTCCGTGGAGCCGGCTTGCAGGACCACCGTTTTAGGGACAGCCTGCCACTATTGTCACCCCGAGGGAGCGCTGCCCTCTGGGAAGCGGCGACCGTGGGGGTCTCGGCTGGATTCGCAAGACGAGATTGCCACGCGCGCCTCGGCGCCATCAGGCGCCGAGGCGGCTCGCAATGACAGTCTGGGTCCCCCCGATGGCACTCACTCCCCCAAAACGGTGCTCCTGCTCCGCGGGCGCCGGTCCTGGACAAGTCCGTCTCGTTTCGGGTAAGCTCTTAGCACCCATGCCAACCGTTTGTGAGGAGATGAGACCACCATGATCTCTTTCAATAAGCGCCGCAACACGCTCGAGCAGGAGACCTACCACTACGAGCTGCAGGATGTCCCGCAGCCGAATCTGTTCCGCGACACCTTCTCGTACGATCAGCCGCCGAAGGTGCCGTTCAACCACCGGCACGTGCCGATGGATCCGCCGGATGAGATCTGGATCACGGACACGACGTTCCGGGACGGGCAGCAGTCGCGGCCGCCGTTCACGGTGCAGCAGATCGTGGACATCTACACCATGCTTCACCGGCTGGGCGGGCCGAATGGCGTGATCCGGTCGTGCGAGTTCTTCCTCTACTCGAACAACCACAAGAAAGCAGTCGACGCCTGCCTGGAGAAGGGCTTCCGCTACCCGGAGATCACGGGATGGATCCGGGCGAACAAGGAGGACTTCAAGCTGGTACGGCAGATGGGGCTGCACGAGACGGGCATCCTGACGTCGGTGTCCGACTATCACATCTTTCTGAAGCTGAAGAAGACGCGGCGGGAGGCGATGGAGGGGTACCTGGACATCGTCCGGGCGGCGCTGGAGTCAGGGGTGACGCCGCGATGCCACCTGGAGGATATCACGCGGGCGGATTTCTACGGGTTCGTGGTGCCGTTCGTGCAAGAGCTGATGCGGCTGGCCGAGCAGGCGAAGCTGCCGGTGAAGGTGCGGGCGTGCGACACGCTGGGCTATGGGGTGACCTACCCCGGCGCCTCCATGCCGCGCAGCGTGCAGGGAATCTGCTACGGGCTGGTTCATCACGCGGGGGTGCCGAGCGATTGGCTGGAGTGGCACGGGCACAACGATTTCTACAAGGTGCTGGTGAACGCCGCGACGGCCTGGCTGTATGGGTGCGCGGGGGCGAACGGGACGGTGCTCGGGATTGGCGAACGGACGGGCAATACGCCGACCGAGGCGCTGGTGTTCGAGTACATGGGGCTGCGCGGGACCGGCAACGGGATGCAGACCCAGGTCGTGACGGAGCTGGCCGAGTACTTCGAGAGGGAGTGCAACCACGGGATCTCGCCGCACCAGCCGTTCGTGGGCCGCGATTTCAATGTGACGCGCGCCGGCATCCACGCGGATGGTCTGATGAAGGATGAGGAGATCTACAACATCTTCGATACGGACGCGCTGCTGAACCGGCCGGTGGCGGTGGCCATCACGGACACGTCGGGAGCGGCGGGTGTCGCGCACTGGGTGAATGCCTACTTCCAGTTGTCGCCGGAGACGCGGATCGAGAAGTCCCATCCGGGGGTGGCGAAGATCCTCGCCGCCATCATCAAGGAGTACGACGGCGGGAGGACGACGCCGATCTCGAACCAGGAAATGCAGGTGCTGGTGGCGGAGCACATCCCGGAGGTGCAAGCCAGAGAGAAGGCGTAGGGCGCGGTAGGGCAGGAGACACGCTCCTTCCCTACCCAGCTAGCTCGCCACGATGGTGACCTCTGGGGGCTGCCGGAGGGAATTGTGGACGAGGCACTGCTCGGCAGCGCGCTGGATGCCCGTGCGGAGATGATCGTCAACAGGCTGAGGGAGCTTCACGCGGATGTCTACCGAGCCGATGCGACGGGGCCGGTCGGCGTAGGTGTAGCTGACCCCGATGGTCATCCCCTCCATCGGAACGTTGTGCCGCCCGGCGAAGGTGACGACGTAGAAGCCGGCGCAGGTCGCGAGGGAGGCGATGAAGAGCTCGGTCGGGGTCATGGCGGTGTTCTCTCCGCCGTCGGACTCAGGCTGATCGGTGACGACGGCATGGCCGCGTCGGTGGGCGACGAGCTTGAGCCCGCCAGCGTATTCGATGGTCATGTCGGGCATAAGGGCCTCCTATGCAAGGGAATAGCCACAGAGAACGGAGAGTTCCACAGAGGGGAGGGTCTCTCCGCCTCGCCTGGAGGACCGGGCGCCCACAGTAGGCCCGCCTTCGGCGGGCCTACGCAGGTTGTCGCTTGCTGCGCTCACGACGAAGCTACGCCACTGGGGCGGTGCGGAGGTCGCCGCGTGGGAGGTGGCAGTGGCGGGGGCCGCGGGCCCTTCGGCTGCGCTCGGAGCGAGCTCCGAGGATGCCTGCGCTGCACAGACGGCGAGATTGCCACGCGCGGCGAATACCGTATCCGGCCTTCGCCGGCTCGCAATGACAACTGGGGGCGGAAGTGCCGCCTCCCACAGGCGGGACGCCTGTGCCACTGAGCCGCTGCGGTTCCGGAGCCGAAGCGGCGAGGCGACGGGAGGGCTAGACATCATTGCGATCAGAGTTGAGACTGCACACGGTGGAACAAGCCCCCAGACGGGGTTTCTGCCGCCGAACGTGATGTTTGCGTTCGACCTCGAACGCAAACTTTCTAGACTCTAGCGACGCTGGCGATGAGGATGAGGATGCCGGCGATGGTGGCGAGCCAGCCGCTGGCCTGGGCGAGCCTGGCGCGGCGGGCGGTGAAGGCAACATAGTCGGTCGGTTCACGCCAGCTTGCGACGGCCGGCAGGTCATCGCCGATGCGGTCGATGCGCGGCCTCTCCGAGTCGCCGACGATCTGGCCGCAGACGCTCACCGGCACTCCCAGCGGCAGCGCCCAGACCTTGACTCGCACGTTCCCGAGCGAGTCCACATGGCCTTCGTGATAGAGCTGGGCGTCGAAGAGCACGCCTCCGGAGGGCACATAGAACGACTTCTCCTGGTGCGCGAGGACGAAGTCAACGCACTTGGTCTCGCGCTCGGTAATGCTCCAGCCGGCGCGGTCGCCCTGACGCTCGTAGAGCAGGTAGCGGTAGTAGACGCATTCGGCCGCAGTGTACGGCGCGATGAGAGGCGAGTCGCAGAAGATCGCGCCGCGAAGCCAGACAGTATCCCCGGTGTGCACCTGGGTCATGCGCAGGAGCGGGGCGCGCTTGAGGCGCCACCACCTGCGGTCAATGCGGCGCGCCTCGGCGAGGCCAACCTGGCCGGCGATGAGGAGCGCGAGGCCTATCGCGGGGAAGTACCAGTGCGGCACCAGGAGACGAGCGCGGTAGCCGGCAAGCCAGATGGCGACCTGCCAGCCGATCACACCCGCGATGGCGAGGCCGAGGAAGAGGCCGAACCAGAGAATCCAGGGCGCTTGTGTGGGGCGGACGCCGAACCGTTTGGGGCGGGGTCTAAGGGCGGCGCCGCAGGCGAAGCACATGAGCTCGCCGCTCAGGTTGGGCGCGTGGCAGCGAGGGCAGTCCTGGTGCTGGAGCATGGCTGATTCCAGGAGGTGTGTTCGGTCGAGCGGGTGAGCTTTCCTGCCGGAGGCGGCGGTCGCGAGGTTGAGCGCAGTGTGCCGCCCAAGCGCGCGGTTTCCGCGCCACCTGGGAGCTTCGGCCGAGAGGCTGGTGAGAGTGGGCCAGCGCGGGACGAAGGCGGGAAGGATGGAAGCGGAGAGGTAGGGAATCTGCTCGGCAGAATCGCACTCTGTCATCGTTGGCGTTCGGTGGTGCGAGCACGAGGAGAGGGAGCATGGGTAAGCGCGTTCATCCTGTCGTGGTAGTGCTGATGCTCTTGGTGGCGATCGTGGTGGTTGCGTTGGTGTACGCTCGGCGAACTGAGACGCCGAAGCCGGCTACCGCATCCGGTATGGGGTCGCCGGGTCCGGCGGGAATGGCACAGATGCAGGCCGGGAGACGCGGTGGCGGTGGCGAAGGCCGAAGGGGACGCATGGGCGGGGCCGCTGGTAGCGAGGCCGCAGGGGGCCGCGCGGACACAACGTTGGGGCTGCAGTTCAGCCGGAGCCAGGCCCCACAGGGCTTCAAGGTGGAGAAGTTCGAGGGAACGCCGAACCCCTCGCCGCTGAAGATCATGGGGGTGAAAGAAGGCGACGTGATCACCGCGATCAACGGGAAGAAGCAGCAGATTCGCGATGCCATCATCGCGGCGATCAAGGACCTGCAGGAGAAGGGCACGCCGATAGAGCTGGCGGTGAGTAGGAGCGGCAAGACCGAGTCCATCAAGTGGACGCAGAAGCTGCCGGCGGCATCGGTGGTGGAGAAGCACGAGATCAGCGGGGCCGGTGGCGGCGCGCGGTCGGGCGGCCCCGGCGGCGGGCGCGGTGGGAGGAGAGGCCGATAGGGCCTGTCTTCTCGCGGACTATGCTATCTCATGGACGGAACCAGAAGGGGTGGCACGGCCGCCCCTTCTGCTGCATAGGCTGCTCTGAACAGCCTCCAATCGCGATGTTACGCCGTGCGTTCGACACAGAAGCTTCACATTTCTGCTCTATGCTCATAGAGGTGCTCTGGGGGGCTTGAGCGTGGATCTCGTGACAACGTCGGGAGTGAGAATGGCGGCGAAGTGGGCGGCGGCGGCAGCGCTCGCGATGGTGGTGTTCGGGTGCGGCCAGAAGGTGGCGACGCCGACGATGAACGCGTCGGACGGGCCGGGCAAGGGAACGGCGGCGACGGGGAAGGTCGAGTGGCTGAACGACTATGAGACGGCGCTCGCCATGGCGCGCGAGCAGGGGAAGCCGCTGATGGTTGATGTGATGGCGGACTGGTGCTCGATCTGCAAGCGGATGGAGGCGGAGGTGTATACGCGGGCCGATGTGGCCGCGAGTGCGGGGCGGTTCGTGGCGGTGAAGGTTGATGGCGATAGGCGGCCGGAGCTGAAGGAGAAGTTCGATGTGAGCGGTTACCCGACGCTGGTCCTTCTGTCGGCTGATGGGAAGGAGCTGGGCCGGGTGCGCGGCGGGGTGCCGTACCAGTTGCTGATCAAAGCGCTGGATGAGGCGGCGGAGAAGGCGGGGGGGAAGTGATCACAGAGGAGAACGGCGGGATTCCTCGCTTCCGACTTCGCCAAGGCTACGTCGGACAGGTGGCTCGGAATGACAGATAGGATGGGCGGAGCGGCTTCGGCGCTGAAGTACCGAAGCAACGGAAGCCGCGCAGTTTCGGGATCAGAGATCCCGAAACACCAACACGGATGGTCAGGAGCAAGCTCCTGACGAACGGGTGCTTGCAGGACGGCCCTACCCCTGCTGTGCAGGGGTAGGCTACTGGGCTGGGAGAGTGGGCTGGAGCCGCGCGCGAAGGCGGGAAGCCTGTGCCACTGTGGCAGGGGCACTGTCCTTCGGCGAGGTTTCGGAGAGCAGGAGCTTCTGCGGAACGGATGAGAAGAACGACGAGATTGCCGCGCCCGCCTATGGCGGGCTCGCAATGACAATGGGGACGAGTGACGGAGGGAACTGAATGACGGGCATAGTTGGAGGGCAGTGATGAGAACTGCTGTTGTGGCGGTGTTGGCGCTGTTGGTGGCGGTCGGCGCGGTGCTGGCATGGCGATCGCACAGCGGCATCCCCGCGCAGGCCGGGGCTCTGGGCCCGAAGGCGCCGAAGGAGACGCTGTATGTGGCGGTGCCGCAGGGCCTGTTCCTGCCAGTGTCGAAGGTGATCGAGAAGTACCAGGCTGAGCATCCGAATGTCGAGTTCCCGCTGCTGGTGGACACGCCGGAGGCGATGGCGCAGGCGGTAGAGGAGAACAAGGATAAGCCGGACATCTTCATCTCGCCAGGCGGACACGAGATCGAGGTGCTGAGGCAGAAGGGCCTGGTTGACGGATCCACCGAGGTGGCGTTCGGGAGCTACGATCTGGCGATCCTGGTGCCGAAGAGCAACCCCGGGAAGGTGAAGAAGATCGAGGATCTGCTGAACCCGGAGGTCAAGACCATCTCGATCTCCGATCCCGACTTGAACGCGGCGTGCTACGCGGCGCGGCAATCGCTGCAGAACATGGGGCTGTGGGAGAAGCTGAAGCCGAAGATGAAGGTGACGGGGTGCTGCATGTCCTCGTTCAAGTGGATCCTGGACGGCCGGGCGGAGGCGAACGTGCAGTTCCTGGGCTGCCCGCTCGACCCGAAGACCGCCGAGACCGCAGAGAAGCAGAAGATCGCGATGGCGTGCAGCTTCCCGCACGATACGTTCTACATCCCGCGCAACGTGGCCGGGATCGTGACGGCGACGAAGAAGCGGAAGCTGGCGGAGGATTTCCTCGCGTTCCTGAGCTCGCCTGAGACGATCCAGTTCATGGCCGACAACCGAATGCGGAATGACCGCGACCTGCCGAATACGCCCGGCCCCTGGGGCCCCGAGCAAGAGGCCAGCCCGAAGGGAGCAGAGCGAGCCGCGAGATGAGCCGCGCGTCACAGATTCTCATCGTATTGCTTCTGGTCGCGGTGGTCGCGATGGGCGGGCTGATCGTGGCCCGCGGCCGCCAGGCGAGAAGCGCCGCGCCCTCGAACCAGGTGATCGTGTTCGCGCCCTGCGGGATGACGGGGCCCATCAATGTGGCGACGGCGATGTTCCGCGCGGCGCACCCGGAGATCAAGCTGGAGGTGGTCTTCGACAACGCGAACATCCTGGTGCGGAGGGTGCGCAAGGGCGAACAGCCGGACCTGTTCATCTCGCCCGGCGAGCTGGAGATGAAGCAGCTGGCGGATGAGAAGTACATAGACGCCAGCACCGTCACAGACTTCGGTTCGCTCGACATCGTGCTGTTCGCCCCGAGCAAGACGAAGGGCCTGAGCCAGCTTGGCGACATCACCAAGCCCGAGATCAAGTACATCAGCATGGGCGACCCGAAGTACAACTCGATCGGTTATTACGGCGAGCAGGCGCTGCGGTCGCTGAAGCTGTGGGATCGGGTTCAGGGGAAGCTGGTGCTGCGCGAGTACCCGCTGGAAGCGGTGAAGGCGGTGAGCGAGGGCCGAGTGGATGCGGGGGTGACGTATCTCACGTGCCCGCTCGAGACGGCGCCGGAGAAGGCCTCGAAGTCCGACCTGCGGGTGGTGGCGAAGTTCCCTCGCGAATCCTACCCGCCAGTGCGGCTTCAGGTGGCGATGCTGAAGACGACGAAGCAGCGGGAGCGGGGGCAGACGTTCGTTGACTTCCTGACGTCGGACCAGGCGCAGAAGGCGCTGGCCGGCGCGGGACTGCTGCCGATACCGGGGAAGAAAGCATGACGGAGGCAACGCCAAGCGGGAGCGACGGGACAGACGCGGCTTCGGCACTGAAGTACCGAAGCAACGGGCGGAGGAAGTCGAACGCGGCGTTCATCGTGATTGTGGTGGTGCTGATCGGGGCGCTCGGGGTGGAGGGGTTCATCCTGACGCGCCCGAAGCCGAAGGTGGACCGGCCGCAGGAAGCGCAGCGCGCGATCGCGGCGGCCTCGAACAGGATCGAGACCTTCGGTGAGAAGTCGGCGCCGACCAAAATCGAGTTCTATGCGCCGCTGACGCTGGAGTGGCACCAGAAGACGATCGGGCTGCTGCGGGAGTATGACAAGGCGCATCCGGGGACGATCTTCGTGACGCTGATGCCGATGGGGAATTCGGACTGCGACTTGGAGATGCTCAAGCACGGGCACA
>Ga0315293_10004435_pt1 | contig 13328 bp, 14 predicted proteins | sample YL17G13_20_MG_FD_203071 | JGI IMG/M metagenome (GOLD analysis project Ga0315293, IMG submission 203071) | Sediment microbial communities from Yellowstone Lake, YNP, Wyoming, USA - YL17G13_20 | ecosystem: Environmental > Aquatic > Freshwater > Lake > Sediment | place: USA: Wyoming | collected... | reverse complement strand
AATTCCGGTCATTAGCCCTGCGCTGGAATGGATTGTGAATTATTTTGCTGCATTTTTTGCCATGCGGGACTCTGTTCCCGCCCTGCAGAAAACCCCTGCATTTGAGCTGATGCAAAGCTACAATGCATTCATGGGAACAGAGAACAGCTGCCTGCAGAAATTCAGCGCAATCATGGAATCGGATGCATTGCACAGGGCTGAGCTTGAAAAAGAAAGCAATGAACTTGATTTGAAAGCAGAGCAAGGCCTGAGTGCAGTGCAGGAAAGCATTGATTCACTGCTTTCAAGCAATTACGCTTCTTTTGATGAAAATTTTTTCCAAAAGCTTTACGCAGGATTAAGCAATGAAAGCGGCATTGCAGCGCAGCAATACAGTATACAGGATTTTGGCGAGCTCAACAGCCAAGCAACTGCAAGGCTTTCGGATTTGAAGCAAACCCTGTTTGAAATAAGGCAAAAATCGGCATTAAAAGAAATCAGCCTTGGTGAAAAGCTTGCAGGGCTGAAGCAGCTCAATGCCGAAATAGAATTATTGCAGCAGAACATCGGCTACCTGAGCAATGAAGTGCTTGACGGCCTGCTTGTGCTATGCAATGAAAGAAGCGGCTTTATTGAAAAGCAGCTGCAGGAAGCAGTTCTCCCCGAAGACTATTTGTTAACCGCCTCTGATTTGAGGGCAAGGGCTGAATTCAAGCAAAATCTTTTTGACGAAGCCTCAAGCACGGAGGAAAAGCTTTTGCTCTGCAGCCAAATGGTAGAGGAATTTGAAAACTTTTCCCTTGCATTGAAGGACTTTGAGGAATACAAGCTGCAGGAACAGCTTTCCCTGCAGGGCTGTTTCTCCTCTGTTGAACTGCTTTTGCAATACAGCGAAGCCCCTGGCTTCCAGATTGATGATTTCAAGCTGCGCTATCTGGAAATGCAAAGCATTGAAAAGCCCTATCCTGATATTGCTGCAGTGCAAAGAATCTGCCTTTCGCTAAAAACAGGCCTTGAGGGTTTTATTAAAAGCCAGCCGATTGTGCGGGAAATTGAAACAGGTTTCCTTCTTTCAAAAAAGATTCTGGGCGCAATCCAGTCTGCTTCAATTGACCAGAATTTTTCCAGGGAAAAAATGGAATCGCTTGAGAAACAGCTTGCCGGCTTTGCCGAATATTTTTCAGGAAATGATATTCTGCTTGAAAGGGCATTGCCAGTGCTGCCTGATTTGGAAAAAGGCCTTTCTGAATTCAATTCTTCACTGCAGGAAGAGCTGGCAGGGCTTCCAAAGCAAAGCCAGCTTTTCTCCCTGCAAAATTCGCCCCCAAAAATCGCTGATGCAAACAACGAGGCAGAACAGGCAAACGCAACCCTGGAAAAAATTTCAGTGCTTGAATCAATTGTTTCACTAGCGGAAGAAAAGCAAAGCGCGCTGGCAAAGCTTTTTTCCTCTGTTTCCGATGAGCAGCTGATTTCGGCAAAGTATGTTGCGCCAATAAGCAAAACAGAGCTGAACAGCCTGAAGCTCAAGCTTGCTGCCCTGAGGGCTTTCCTCGGCAAAAAAAGCCTGCAGGATTTTGCACTGCTTGCAGGGCAGGGCGATTATGAGGGCGCCCTGAAAAAATCAAAGGATTTTGTTCAACAGCTTGATGAAAAATTGCCTGAAGCCGAAACCATTGGGGCAAGGCTTGATGAAGCTGCAGATGCACTAAAAGAAGACGCAGTTGTTGCATACAACAGTGCTGCAGGGATTTTCAACAACAGCAATGGAAGCCAGGAAGCCCAGGATGCGCTTGAAAAAGCCAAGCAGCAGCTTTTGGATAGCAGCTACCTTGAATCAATTGCAAGCAGCAAAAATGCCTTGGAATTGCTTTCCAAGCAGCCAGCCATTCAGCAGCAGCTTGACATCCCTGTTTTTGTCTGGCCGCTGGCAGGAAGCGCTGCCCTGATTGCAATAGTGCGCTACAAGAAAAACAAGGGCGAAAAGCAGCAAAAAGAATTATTGAAAATAATTGAAAAAAACTGGTAACCGGTTCAAAAAAATCGGCAAAAAAAGAATAGCTGAAAAAAACCGGCAACCGTCTGCAAACCGGTTATTTCCCGTGCATTATGTAAATGTATGCAATCAGCGCAACCCCTATCAGGATTATTCCCATGTATATTGCAGGGCTTATTCCCTGCTGCATTATTTCAACAAAGCTGCCAGGGCACTTGCTTTCAACAATGTTTGCGTCCTTGTATGTTACCGTGCATCCAATTGGATAGTTTCCTGCAATGCTGCCCATTGCAGTGAAAGGCAAATACTTGGTTTCCTTTGGCAGCAGTGTTCCGATTTCTGTTTCATCCTGGCTTAAGTCCATACTGCCCTGCATGTCAACGCTTAAATCATAAACAGGGTCTCTTCCCACATTTTTTATTGCAACCATCATTTGCATTGGCTGCCCAACCAAAGCGCTTTCAATGTTTTTCACAATGAATGCCTCCACTTTCCTTTCTGGTTCCCTGACGTTAAGTGTCACTTGGTTGCTGAATATTGATTCCTGCTCAAAAAACTCGTTTTCATAGTAAACTATTGCAGGCGGCAAGGTCATTGTTGCCGCAATCCTTGGCTTTACCACATAGCTTATTTCAATTTTTTCGCCTGCCTTTACAATGCCCCTGAAATAGGTGTCGCCCTCGACAACGGAAAAGGCGTTCTTGTCCTCTGCAAGAGGCCTGGCAAACTTTATTTCTGCTGCAGCCAAATCGCTTCCTTCATTATGTAGAATTATGCTTATTGTTGTTTTTTCACCGATAACAAGGCTTGTTTTTTCTGCAACCATCTGGAAATCGTTTTTGCCGCCGAAGTAAGCTGTCTTGTACAAGCCGATTTTTGATTCATCGCTCAGTATCATTCTTGTTATGCTGTTTCCTGTTTGCATGCAAACCTGCAATGAGTTTTCCTCTTCTTTCAGCAGCCTTTTTGGCAGCCAAACCCTTTCCCAGCAAATGCTTTCATTGCATTTGAAGTCTTTTGCAGCCAGTTTTGCAATATTTGAATTGTTCAGCAACACGTTAAGGTCTGCCTTTCCCTCCTGTATTGGGGAAAATTCCACTGCAATTGATGCAATAGGGTAAATCCCATTGCTTTCAACCTGCCCTTCGGGAAAAATGAAAGTTATTTGTGTGCAGCCTTTCTGCCCAGGGCCTTCAACCAGCAGGCTTTCATAGCCCATTTCATTAAAGCTTCTTTCAAAAACAGTTTCCCCATTTGAAAAGCCTGCAAAAAAAAGAGCAAGCAATGCAACAATCAGCCACTTATTCCTTAAAGGCACCACTGTCTTTCAACCCCTTAACTATCTTATCTAGCGTTTCTTTTAAATTCTTTCCACTCTGCACAGCCAAAAGCTTTTCATTGGAAAAGTTCCTTTGCAATGCCTTTTGGCAATAATCGTTTGCCTCGCAGAAAACATTGTCCTGCACTTTTTCCTCGCTGTAGCCCCTCTTCCTGAGCCTTTGCTCCAATTCCTCTGGCTGAACTTTAATCAAAACAGCAAAATCTGCGTTGAGCTTCAACTCGCACAAAAGATGCCCTTCAATAATAATGTTTTTTTCCTTTTCAAGCAGTTCATTCAATGCCTTTGCAAATTGCGGCAGGGGAATAACAAGCTCTTTGGCTTTTTCATCCCATTTTCCAATGCCTTTTTCCAAAGCAAAATCTTTTTCATTCACAACCCTGCACCGCATTTTTTTTGCAAGTACTTTTGCTGCGGAGGTTTTTCCTGTGCCAGGGCTGCCTGTAATAATAATGCGCATAGCAAATAATTGCCCGGAAAAAGTAATTTAAATGCTTAATTTTCCCGCTCCCCTAGTTTTTGGTTAATGGCCCAAGGAGGGGATTATTCAAGCATTTTCCCAGTCCTCGTCTTCCCTGTTGCCCCAAAGCTCTTTCATTTTTTCCTGCTGTATTCTGTGCAAAAACCCAAAGTACTGGTTTTTCATTTTGAAGGACTTTCCTTGCCAAACTTGCCTTTTTTCTGGCTTTAAAATAGGGGTGATGAGGGCATTACCGCCTGCACCTTTTGGGAAAAGCAGTCTCGCTGTCAGATCGGACAATGCCCCCTTTGCTTAGGGTTTTGCCTAGCTCAGATGCCTTTTCGGAACTAATTTCAATTCTCATTGCAAGGTCACTCTCTGCAAAACCGTTTAGTATAAAGGGCAATCCTATATAAATACTTTTCGGTGAAAATAAGCCCTATTCTTGCTCTTTTTTACCTTAATTGAGTTATTTGGTTATATTTTTCAAAAATAAGCCCTATAAACGCTTTTTTCTTATGTATATTTGTGTTTTTTTTGGAATTTTTGGAAATTGAAAAAAAGGCAAAAAAACGCGTTATGTAGAAATTGCTTTAATAAAGAATTCCACTGGCCTGTGGCCAGTGGTTTGAGATAGTGGTCTCTTTTTCTCTATTTTTTTGCTTATTTTTTCCAGAGAGCTGGGCTGTAACTTTTGTCGTCTTGGGTTACAGGGTCAAATCCAGCTCTCTGGAGGTTTTTTTTATGAAGGATAAAGACTTGTATAGGCGTAGCTCTGCAAACGGTCGCGCGTTGTTTCACTTTATGTTCAAAGTGAAATACTGCCACAATATTTTTGATGATGAACAGGTTAAAAACCGTTGTGAAACTATTTTCCGAAAAGTTGCTCAAGAGAAAGATTTTGTGATAATGGAAATCGGTTTCGATAGAAACCACGTGCATGTTCTAATAGAAATAGGCGTGTACAGTAGGCCACAGATAGCCAAGTTCCTCAAAGGAACAAGCGCAAAAAAAATACTGTGCGAGTTCCCGTACCTGAAGCAAGACTTCTTTTGGGGTTCAGGGCTATGGAATCCAAGTTACTGGGGCGACGCAGTAGGGGAAGATGAACAGAGAGTAACTCCTTATATAAAAAATCAAGGAGTGCCAAAAATCGCAATGCCAGTCGATGCACTACAAATGAAGCTGAGTGATTTCTTTAGTTCCTGAATCGCGAGCGAAGCGAGCCCCCAAATTCCCCCAGTCTGTGACTGGGGTTGTTTAATGGGCATATTCAATCACGCTGTCCGCCGGTTTCCTGTATTCTTCCGGTCCTGTTCCTGTGCCAAGTGATATAAGTCGTTCTGCCAGTTCCTTGTCGCTGACAATCATTCTTATTACTTTTTGGTTGAACTCAATGCGTTTCGTGAGCTCAATTTTGCCAGGCGGAATATTTTGTTCCGGGTAAGCAGGCGCCGGAAACCTTTTTGGGTAGCTTTTTGTAAGCCTTAAAATCCGCCAGGCTTTGATTCTTTTTCTCAGGCTCATAAGTAGTTTATGCCTTCAGCAGCTTATTATTTTTTTTCTTGGCGCTTTTCCTGCAAAATTCCCTTAAAAACCTTTTGGAACATTCTTTTTCCAAAGGAAAAACTTTCTTTCCAAGGGTTTGTCTTATGCCGCAGTTGCCAGAAGCAGAGCTTGTCAGGAAAACTTTTATAATAAAGAAAATGGACTTGCCTCCAAGCGTGCAGCTTACAAAGCGCTCTTTGCTGAGGTGGTTTGCCCTTTCTTTTGGGCTGCTTTCAGAGCAGGAGAGCAGGGACACTGTTTTGAATGTTCTGGATGCGCTTTTTAATTTTCTTTTGGCAAAAAAGCAAAATCCTTCCACTATTGACATCCAGTCTTACATAAGCAACAAGTTCCACAAGCAGGTCAGCGAAAAGCTTTTGCGCTACCATTTGAACAGGCTGATTGCTGTTGAATTGCTGCAGCGCAAGTCCAACAGGTATTTCCTGAACAACAGCCCAAGCGCAGAACCAAACAACATTGTGGAAAGCTTTAACTACTGGGTAAAGAAGCCAGTTGATGAAAGCCTGGAAGGCATTTCAAAAGTCCTTGAAAAAATAGCGGATTCTTACAGGAAGTGATTAATTCTGCATTTTGCAATAATTGTTTCAAAGCAGGATACAGCAGGCTTGAACATTGCCTCTTTTCTGGAGGGAAATTCCCCCTCCAATATGGCACTGCATTTTATTGAAGGAAACCAGTGCTTTGCAGATTCCGTGGATGAAATTTCTGCTGATTTTTTTGTGTTTGCTTCAAAGCACAAAAGCGAGTCAGGCAAGCCTGCTTTAACAGTGCATTCAATTGGAAACTGGGGCAAGGCTGAGATGGGCGGAAAAGACCATTCTTTAGTGCCAACAAATTCTTTCCTGCTGAAAAATTATCTCCTTGCACTGCAAAAGCAGAAAGGGCAAAGCCAGTTGCCTTATGATGTCTGCCTTGAATGCGCCCACCACGGTCCCTGGTTAAGCAAGCCAACTGTTTTCATTGAGCTAGGGAGCAGCGAAAAGCAATGGCGGGACAAGAAAGCGGCTGAAGCCATAGCCAAAACCATTATTTCCTCAACCTCAATTGAAGGCAATTTCAGGAGCGCAATTGGCATTGGCGGAACACACTATTGCCCGGAATTTACAAAGCTTGTTCTTAAAACAGATTGGGCTTTGGGGCACATTTGCCCTGAATATGCCCTGCCTTTTTTCAACGAGGAAATGCTGCAAAAAGCAATTGCCTTCACCAAGCCAAAGCCAGAGGCAATCATCCTTGACTGGAAAGGATTAGGCAAAGAAAAAGTCCGCCTTGTTGAATTGCTTGAAAGCCAGACCTTGCCTGTGTTGCGCATAAAAGCTCTCTTGGGTTAATTTTTATTCTTTTTCTCCCTGCATTCTTTCATGAACAAGAAGCTTGAAGACAGGGCAAGCCAAAAAATGCGCCTGGCCGATGCAAATGGCAAAGAAACAGGCGAAATTGCCGAGCGCTGGCTCTGCCATAAAAGCCCTGGAAAAAAGCACCTTGCCTTCATTATATTTGTAATCGATGGCAAAAACGAGTTTGCCTTGCACAGGCGGCATTCTTCAAAAGTAGGTGAAAACAAGCTTGACAGCCCTGTTTCGCATATTCTTGCAGAGGAAACACTTGAAGAAGCTGTTTTCCGCGGTTTGAAGCACGAGTATGGAATTGAACAAAAATTGCCTGTTGAGAACCACGGCGGCTTTTCCTATGAAAAAGATTATGGTGACGGCACCTGCGAAAACGAGTACTGCCTTGTTCTTTCAGTAGAATATTCCGGCTCAATAATTCCCAACCCGCAGGAAATCGAAGGCGAAATAACCCTGATGCCGGTAAAAAAAGCAGTCATTGAATCAAAACAAGCGCCGGAATTATTCGAAGCATGGTTCAACCACGCAATCCCAGTTTTTGAAAAAAGCAAAAAAGCGAAAAAATATTTACAATAACTTCACGAATTTTATGTCTTGCAGCAGCCAAGGGGTAAATTTCCTAGGGCTTTTTTCCATCTCCTCTAGCAAATCTTCTTTTGAAACCCATTTGCCTTCTTCTATTTCCGCTTTATCAATTTTTATTTTTCCCTCAAATCCGCATTGGAATACCTGCACTTTTCCATTATCATACAATTTCTCGAATTTATACCTTTGTTCCCTTTCGCCAATCTTTTCAATGCTGATTGGTTTTACACCAAGTTCTTCTTTCACCCCGCGTGCAGCGGTCTCTTCATAAGTCTCGCCAGGCTTCAAATGCTCTGCTGCGCTCACGTCCCACAAACCCGGGCCGATTAGCTTTTTGAAGCTGCGCTGCTGGATGAAAATCCTGCTTTTATCATCCAGAACAAATACATCGGACGTCCTGTGCAACAAACCCTTCTCGTGAACAACACTTCTCTTCTCGGTGCCAATAACCTTATCTGATTCATCTACAATCTCAAAGAGTTCATTTGCCGGGTCTGTTGCTTTTTTTTCATTGAAGTATTCTATTGTTTGCTGCCTTACCTGTTCAGCTAATTCAGGGTTTTTGAAAACCAATAGTTTTGTGTTTTCTTTGAGTTTGTAAATATTTTCATAAAGTTTGGGAATCTCAATTAGGGGGATATTTTTAGCTGAACTATACAGATTGTCAATAAACAATCTGCACTGCACAGGAACATAGGTTTGAACAACAACATTTCCAACTACCATTGTATCGCAATTTCTTGCCACATCCACGCCTGTTCTTATATCAACAAGATTGTTTCTATAGTAGTCTGCACACCACCCATCTATTTTTGTGTTGCCTCTAACCAGAAGATAGCACTTAGTTTGTGTTTTATTAATTAAATCTAGAATCTCCTTAGATTTTTCTGAGTAAAATACGGGCGATTTTAAGTGCCTTGATTGCCCAACATAAGGTGGTTTTGGCCCTGGGCTTTCGATGTATTGTTTTTGCAGGGTTTTTCTGTATTCTTCTGCTGTGCCAAAGGAGTCGAAGACAAATGTTTGCATTCCTGTTTCTTCCCTGAAATCGCTTAACCCCTCCAAGTAGAGTGGCTTGTGGGAGACAAGCATTGTTTTGAGGTCTTTGCTGAATTTTTCGATTTTTTCAGCCCATTTCATGCTGATGGAATACTTTTTGCCTTCTTTGGCTAAAACCCCTTGGTTTGCAAGCTGTTTCAGCATTTTGTGGACTGCCTGGTAAGTGGAATTCAAGCCGTATTTTCTTTTAGCCTTTGTGTATATTTCATTTGAAGAAAGCGGCCATTCTTCGCTAAGAACATGGATTATAATGTCCTTTACTCCCCTGCCTTCCTGCAAATCAGGCAAAGCCTGCTCTAATGGCATATTAAACCACGCGGTTGAAAAAGGTTAAAAAGGAAGTTGTTATGTAGAAGTTATCTTGTTAATGCTTTGTGGATTTGCATCTGCAGATTTTTCATGTATTTTCTGCCGCCAACTCTTGCGCCAATCATTCCTTGCAGCCATTCTTTTGATTGTCTTCCTTTCGGTTTCCAGCTTTGAAGTGCCGCATCTGGCGAGCCGGCTTGGTTGAAGTGCAATACAAGTTCTCCAGCACTGTATGCTGTATTGGAATCTATTGCGTCGATTTGCTTGTCTGAAGCGGCTTTTTCCACCTCAGCCTTTACTTTTGCGCCAAGCTTGTCAAACTTGGGGAAATTTATGCGCTGCATCTCCTGCACAAGGGTTGTTTCATTTAGCCCTAGGCATTTTAGCAGGCCGAAATAGAATTTTTCCTGCACTGCATGCAATGGCCTTGCTATTGGCTGCAATTCTTTCGGGTAATCAGCCAAAACGTTTATTGCCCTCAGCCTCATGCAAGATTCCATTGCAACAGCATACAATGGCGCTTTTTTCCCATAAAGCTGTTTAAGGTTTGCCAGGTCTTTTTCAAGCCTTTCTTTTCCTACAAAGAAAGCCCTTCTTTCCAATACCCTGTAGCCCGATGCCTCAAACAGCTTGTCTGCCACATGCACAGCCCTTGCGATTATTTTTTTTTCCGGAGAAAATGATTTTGTTGCATTTTCGAATTCGGCAAATTCAGTCTCATGGACTCTCGTTGCATCTGCAATCATTTCAAGCTCTGCTTGTGTGAACCACCCAAATGCTTTTGGGTGGCGTACCCTGAGGCTCATTATCATTTTTGCGCCTTTTGGTCCATGCGGCTTTCTTTCTGTTGCTCTTCTCACAATGTCGTGCGCTTCTCCAGCAGCCTGCGCAATTATTCCAATTCTTATTGCCTCTTTCCTTCCAAATCCTTGCCTTAAAGCAAGCTCTTCTGCAAGAATTCCTGCGTGGTTTGCAACAGATTCAACATGTGATATATCATGCACTTTGCTTAAAGTGCCCCTTTTTGCCCTTGTGCCAAACCACCCTCGCATTTGCTTCCTTGTCGTCCTGAGGCTTCTCTTTAATCTTATTTCCATGCGCTTATGCTCCTGTTGAGTTCACTCCTTTCTTGAAATTTTTATTTTTATTGGCATCAAGCCCTGCTTTTCCCATTCTGCTTCTATTTTTTTTCCAATTTTTTTGTCAAAGCTTACCGCAATGCCGCAGTCTCCGCCGCCAGCGCCGGAAAATTTTCCCGCCGCGCCATATTGCTGTGCTATGTCCGCTATCAATGCAAGTTCTTTTGTTTCAAGGTTGTTTTGCGATTCATTGCTGAGTTGCTGCAGCAGCTTCCTGTTTTCATTCAGCAGTTCGATTATTTTTTGTTTTTCTTCGGCTTTTATTGCTTCTATCAGCTGCTCTGTTATACTTTTTATGCCGTTTATTATTTGCCAGTATCTTTCTTTTTGCGTTTCCTTGAAAGAATTTAGCTTTAGTATGAGTTCTTTTGTTGAAGCGCTGTAACCCGTATAGCAGACGTTTAGATTAAAGCCTTTTGGCAGGGCAAGCTCTTCTGCCGAAAAGGCAGGCCATTCGCTGTCCATTATTTCGGAAATTTTTTTGCTGCTATTTATTTCCGCTATAAGCCAGTTTGGGTCAAATCGCTTGTAAACTATCGCGTTCCCGAATGTTGCTGCTGCAATGTCAAAAGCGCTTCCCACTTTGCCTTGGGCAAGATAGTGTGCCGTGGAAGCTATTTTGTAAATCAGTTCTTTTTGCTTTTTTTCTTTTATGCTAATGCCATGCTCTTTAAGCAATGCCGCAACTATTGCCGCGCTCACTGCTGCGCTGCTTCCAAAGCCTATTTTCGCCCCTTTCCCTGTTTTTGCAATTGCCTGGGAAGAATCCGTTTTTATGCAGAAGTTTTTGATTTTTTTTCCTTTTTGTGCCAAGTATTGCAGTGTCAGCTCAATAGCTTTTTCGCTTACGATTATTTTCCCTTTCTCTTCAGGGTTCAATTCTTTTTTCCAGTTAAGTTTTGTGCCATCAAATTCCGCTTCAATTTTATTCAATCCCACATCCGGCGCATCAAGTGTTATTGTTTTGCTTGCCTTAATGCTTGCGCTGCAATACCTGTCAACAGCCATAACTATGCAAGGGCAGCCAACTTCCAAAACACTCCATTCGCCTGAAAGCATTAGTTTGCCTGGTGCAGATACTTTCATTTTACCACCAGTTTCTTTTTCTTTTCATCAAATGTCGCTTTTCTTGGCTTCATTGTTTTTTGGTTAATCAGAGCGTCTTTTTCGTTCTCCAAAATTTTTGGCCCTTCTCCAACCTTGCAAATCATTGTTTTTTGCACTCCTTTTATGCCCTTCAGCATTTTCTGCACTTTTGCCAAATTTTCCACTGTAGTGTAAATGTGTGCATTTGGCCCTGCGTCAAAGGTGTATGCCGCAATTATTTTTCCCTCTGCATTGTTCAGGTCATGCACTGCATAAATTATTTCCTTTGAGATATCATTCAGGTACATTATTGGCGGCCAGGTATCAAGCATTACAGAATGCAGGTTGCTACTTTCCCTCATTGTTATCTCGCCGAATTTTGGAAAGTCTTTTGCAAGCACCACCTTTTTCATTTCTTCAACGGCATTTTCCACATAGCCGAGCCTTGCGGGGTATAAAACGCTTGTTGCAATTGTCTGCTTCATTCCAGCCCTGCTGCTTATTTTCTTTTTTCCAGCATCAACAACCGCGATAATATTTCGCAATTCCGGCCAGTGTGAAGCAGGCGCTATCTGCACTGCAATGCAATCGCTGCCGTCTGGGTTTTCGCCTTTTTTCCATTCAACAAAGCCGCCTAAAACGCTTCTTGAGGCTGAACCGCTGCCGAGCCTTGCAAGTATTGAAAGTTCGCTTCCTGAAAGGTTTAAGCCTGCCGCTTTTGATGCTGCAACTGCCAATGCTGCCAATCCTGCCGCGCTGCTTGCAAATCCTGCCGCTGTCGGAAAGCAGTTTACCGAAACAATCAGTGCTTTGTCCTGAATGCCTGCTTTTTTCCTAATCACATCAAGCTGCTGCATTCTCTCTGCAATTTCCTTTTCTTTCAAGTCCATTTTTTTGCCGTTTAGCCAGAATTCGTCTTCTTTCAATTTTGGCGAAAACATTACTGTTGTCCTTGTTTTCAATTGCTCATCCATTGTAAAGCTCAAATTTGAATTGTTTGGCAGAATCAATTTGTCGTCCCTTTTTCCCCAGTATTTTATTACTGCAATGTTTGCAGTAGCTTCACACGTAACCATTTTTTCCATTCACAAGCCCCCTATTTTTGTTTTCTGGCAGGCAAACCCTGCTTTTTCCAATGCCTTTGCAACCTTTTCCTGCAGTTCTTTTCCAGGTGTTAACGCTATCAGCAGGCCGCCTCTTCCTGTTCCGGTAAGCTTTGCGCCAAGTGCGCCTGCCTTTAACGCAATTTTTTGCATTTTGTCAAGTTCTTTGCATGAAACAGTTATTTTTTGCAGCAATTCATGGTTTTTGTTCATTAATTTGCCAACTTTTTTCCAGTCGCCTTTTTCCAGTGCCAAAAGTGCCGAATCAAAAATTTTTCTGTAATCTTTGAATATTTTTTCAAATTCCTTCGGTTTCTTCTCTTTTAATGCTTTTACATCTTCAAGGACACTTTTTAGTTCATGGGTTATACCACTGTTTGCCAGAACAATCTCCACTGGCTTTTCCACTTTTATTTTTCCAATTTTGTTTGGTCCGCCCTGAAGGTTTTTTTCAAAGGTTATAAAGCCACCAAAAACAGCACAAGTGTTGTCTATGCCGCTTGGTGTTCCGCTGCCAGCTTGTTCTGCAGCAAAAGCTGCTTGGTTTATTTGTTCGTCATTTAGATTCAGCTTTAATTCTTGGTTGATTGCCCTTGCTATGCTTGCAGCCAATGCTGCGCTTGCCCCTATCCCTGTTGCGCAAACAAGATTCCCCGCAAGTGTTATTTTCAAGGGCTTTTGGGCATCAAGTTTGAAATGTTTTTTTATTGCTTCAATCTGCCTGCTTATTTCTCCAACTTTTGTTTCCTTATATCCAGGCGTTTCAGGTCTGCTGTCAACAAAAGTGAACTCCTTTTCAGCCGGCTCAACAAGCGCTTCTGTATAATCACCCACGGCAGCGGCTATTCCAGGCAGCCCGTAGACCACAAAGTGCTCCCCGAAAAGGATTGTTTTTCCGAAGCCTTTGCCTTCAGCCATAAGATTACCAATTATTCTACTCCGTTACCTTGAATTTATACCCGTATGCGATTGGCCCTTCCGGGTCTATGTCCGAGATTTTTCTGAATACTTTTTCCACCCTGGCGCCGATTTTGATTTTTTCTTTTTTGCTGTCTACTACTTGTGAAAGCAGTTTTGCGCCATTTTCCAGTTCAATTATTGCAATGAAGTACGGTGTTTCGTGCTCAAATCCTGCCGGCCCTGAGAAAACCTCTGTGTAAGAAATGATTTTGCCTGTTTTCGGCATTTTCATTGGCTCAAGCTTTCCTTTTCTCCTGCAGTTTGGGCAGACCATTCTTGCTGGGAAAAAGCATGTGCCGCAGGTTTTGCAGCAGTTTCCATTAAGGTCATACCTTTCGCCGAATTTTCTCCAGATTAACGGCAATCCGGAATCAGTCATCGTTTTCCCTCCGCTG
>Ga0315293_10004434_pt1 | contig 13328 bp, 9 predicted proteins | sample YL17G13_20_MG_FD_203071 | JGI IMG/M metagenome (GOLD analysis project Ga0315293, IMG submission 203071) | Sediment microbial communities from Yellowstone Lake, YNP, Wyoming, USA - YL17G13_20 | ecosystem: Environmental > Aquatic > Freshwater > Lake > Sediment | place: USA: Wyoming | collected... | reverse complement strand
CTGATGGACATCAAAAGTTTAAGTGATTGGGTGACTTATGTTCTCATGCCTCTAGCCATAGCGGCCAATTTGTATTCAGCCTATTGGAGCAATAGAAGTCGGAAAAGATTTGAAGTCATGATGAGGCAAATTAATTATCAAGAGCATAAGAGTCGTCATATATTCAATGGAAAGATAGAGGTCAAACAGATGGATGATAGTATGCAGAGCATCAGTATCAGCCTATAGGACTTGGATTTGTCGCCAGTCCTCAAATTTACAGTTAGAACCTCCAAATCATCAGCCACTAAGAAAACCGCTATGGGCATTGTGGTTATTGATTTGAATCAAAAGGATCCGGTGCCAGGGTGGATTCCAGGCGTCTTTCAACTTCCTACTAAACTGGTGACCTGACAAGCAGCAGAGTCACCAAGTTTTTAGGTCAATGGGCCGGTGACTACCACGCTTGCGATATGGTGTGGTTAGACATCAAAGACGCCGGAGTCCTTAGTCCGCTAAATCAAGTGTTGGTGTTTAACAATTTGGCTATTCGCTCTCAGCAACTAACCAAGTCCAAAATTCTGTAGGGAGACTATTAACAGTATCGCGCCAAAAGGCGGCTAAGTTATTGGTTAGCGAGTTGTAATTCTCAAACCCCCATTCTTGTATAAAATCTGGGTGATCTTGTAGCCTGCCTGGTAGGCACACTTTGTTTACAAAATGCAGTGGTACCTGCATGGTTTTGTAATTAGTAAACAAATCAAAAACGTTTCCAAAATGATCGATCTGTTGCTTAACCATACGTACCAATACTCTCTCCAAAGCCAGCACAAACGCCTCCTCCAGGAGCAAATTTCGTTTGTCTTCGTAGGAAAGAAGGTCAAACTTATCCTTGACCGGGTTAGTAGCATGGGCCTCGTCTAGGATCAGCATAAAAGTTGGCGGGTTCTTGATCCACCTGTGCAGCTGGTCGTGGTCTATGTAGCGGTGAACATTGGGCTTAAAGAACTCCCTTTTCTGCAGTCGCCTTGCTGTCTCCTTTTGGCGCCGTACTGATAATTCAGTTTCATAGGCCGTTAGGCTTACATGGTCTAGTAACCTAAGGTCCAGTGTGTGCTTCGGAGACTCTAGTGGTAATGAGCCAATTTTTAGCATCTTCACAATAGCGAGGTCGGCCACCCTGAGTTCACCAATTGGTGTCACTATGGTTGGCAAGTCTTTTGATAAGCTATAATCAAGTATCTCGGAGTCAGAAGGATCATAGTTGTAAAAATCTATGCTATTTCCGCTGACACAGGTTTTATCGGTGGTCAGTATATCCCAGTCATGTGGACTGCGGGCAACCGGCAACCAATAAGCAAGAGCACGTGATCCAATCAATAGTTTACCCAAGACCATGCCCTCTGTCAATGCAGCGCATCACCACTCGTCAAAACCTTCTGAGCTGGCAGCTTTTTCAATTTTTTTGCGATTGGCCGGAGTGTCCAGAAAGTAGGCACAGTTTTGGTCTTCTAACGTTACTTTGATCAAAGGCTTGCCGCCGCCGAAATTCAGGCCAGCCTCAAATCCTTCGTCGCCCCTCGGAGAACCTTCTTCTACAAAGAAAACAGCACGTCCATGCAGTCCAGTAGTTTCATACTGTTCTTGTGTTAATTCGTATTCCTTTATTTTGGTCTTAGCGCCAAGTACCTTAATGGCCTCTGCCAGATTGGCAACTAGAATTTTGTCGCCACTTATCTTGACTCCGTGAGCCTGCAGTTTAGCTAGCATTTCTGACTTGTTCATTATTATCCCCTTAATTTACAGAGAGTTTGATAGCCGACAACAAATCGTTGGTCCTCTTCTTACCCAATGCCCAACACCATCTCGTAAACTGTATACTGCCTACAATACGAACATTTACATTAACATGTTCTTGGTCTGACGATAAGATAACCGTAAATTGGTCCTCGCCCCAATCCTCGACGAAGCCTACTGTTAGTACTTTGTACTCTTCCCTGAACGGATACATGAACGTGTTGCCGGAAAAAGACAAAACTTTCAAGCCTAGATAACTCCCGGCCATTGTGATATTGGCAGCGTAGAAGCCTTCCTCATCTTCTTCACGGACTTCGCTCAGATCTGGCTTATCCTTACTGAGCACCTTAATGGCCTCTGCCAGATTGGCAACGAGAATTTTGTCGCCGTTTATTTTGATTCCATGAGCTTGTAGCTTAGCTAACATTTCAGATTTGTTCATTATTCCTCCGTGACCACTTAGCGCGTTGGCACACACTGCCAACGTCATTCAAAGATAACTTTTATTGACCCTTTGGGTTACTTAGGCATAGCTTGGCTACGGCATTGACCGTTCGTTCGTAGGTTTTCTTGGCAGTAGACGGAAAATGGAGGTTCCTGTATGCGGTCATTGTTGCACCGTGTATGGCCACCGTAATAGAATCATCACGGATAAACAGCACTTCTTTTTCGCCATCAACACGCTTTGTGACGTCTACGTAGGTGTCGTTTTGTTCGTCCCAACAAACCGCGTGGCTTTCCATCTCCAAATAGTGGCTGTCCCAAACTATCCAACCAACGATGGGCGTTAGCTTGTGCTCGGCAGCGTAAGCGTTGACGTTGACGAAGCACTGCCTCGCAGGCATGTGGCAGTTGTCGTCTGGCAGCAGCATGGGCTCGTAGGGCGACACACCGGCAAACCAGTCTAGCTTTTCTTGTTCACTCCTCGGTCTTACTGGTGGCAATAGGTCAGTCACTCTGAAGCCGTCAATCATAAGTTCGCTGAGAAATTTGGACGCGTCGTGCTTAGCCGGTAACTTTTTCTTCTTTTTCTTGCTCACATCAGCTCCTGATTAACGCACATCAGCCATTCTGAGTTTTAGAAACGACGACACCTCCTTTTTGTTTACCGGAAACGAGTGCTTGCCGTCCAGGCGTTTGATAACTAACCCTTCGATTTGATCAGCAAAAGTTGGTGGCAGGTTGTGGTCTTGCAAAAACTGGTATATCAGCTTTGACTTACCTTGCAGCATGTTGGCAAACTCTTTGTGGAAGTTCCAGCAGACTGGCGGTGTCCAAACGGTCGGGTGCAGAGCTGGCACCAATGAGTCAAGAAGGTCACGTCTTTCCTTCCACGGCAACCGCACCTTTTCGCCTTTCCACACCAGCACGTCAAACAGCCACAGCCTAGAGCCGCCCAACTCTTTCCGGTAGAACTGGCCGCCATCCAAAACAGAGCAAGGTGGCATGCCCATCTGCTCTACCTCGCGCAACACCTCGCCCACGATGCCGCTGTTTGCCTTCGGTCCCCGGTAAGAGAAGAAGGTAGCCTTGCCCTTAGCATCGGTGGTTATAAAACCGCGATGCTCGTTAAGCTTAAGCTCCGCTGACCATTCGCCAGAGCTTTGGACTTCCAGGACATAGCCTTGTCCACCACGCCATGGCAGCGCGATTGGCTTTTCGATGCTGAAGGTTGGGAACCCTCCGGTGTATTTTGGCATGCTACACCCTCCTTTGGTTACTTTTCGGCGCTGAATGTCTATGACTTTAGTCCGCATGGTACCTCTTTCCGAGCAGCTTGGAGGCCCTGTTTTATGGCTCAGGTGGGTATGCCAGGAAAATGTATAAAGTTTTGACATTTCTTACCTGACGTAAGAAGGTGGGTCTGGCTAAAGTCTCAGCATTCCAACACCGAAAAGAACCCTGAAGATGGTTTTTTTAACAAGAGGTGCCAGATGGACAAGATACTAGACAAAATCAGAAAGCTGCTGAGCCTAGCCGACTCCGACAACGAGAACGAAGCCAAGTTGGCTATGGAACGCGCTAACGAGTTGTTGCTGCGCCATAACCTGTCCTTGTCTGACGTGAACACTAGCACCAACACCGTGACCGAAGGCTTTGCCGATGAAGAGGAACGGTTCTTTGCCCAAGTTGAGGACAAGTTTGTCCTGACTATTATCAGCAAGTTCTTCTTCGTGAAGCCAATACAAGTGCGCAGATACGACAGCATTAACAGCGCTGGACAACGCGTCTACAAGGTGCGGCTTCAGTTCATCGGAGAACCACTGAACATCGAGGTGGCTCGCTTTACATACTGGTACTTGGTCGTTAGCTTCAAACGTCTGTGGCTATCGTACAAGGCCGAAAATAGCGCCAGCGAAAAGCATCGCCAAGCTTACTACTTGGGACTGATGAACGGTATCGTAGAAAAGCTGACCAAGCAACGGCAAGCCGTGCAAACGGAGACTGGCCTAGTCTGGACTGGTGACCGCCAAATCGAGGAGTACCTGTCTGGTACTGCCTTGAAGAAAAGCAAAAGCAACGCCAAAATCGCCTATAACGGCCATGCAGAAGAATCTGGACGCCAAGCCGGTAAAGACTTGGAGATCCTGAAAGGTCTCAAGGCTAAACACGAGTCAACAGCGTCTGGCAAAATGCTCGGAGCCAAGTCATAATAAGTAGCCACCTAACAGGAGGTATATCATGTATTACCTAATCCAAACCGATTGTATCAGCGGGAAAGTTACGAAAGAAGATTTTTCAGACAAATATGTGGCCATAGAAACTGCTCAAGCAATGAACACTAAACAAGCGTTTGTCATACTTGTTATTGATTCCACTACCGGCAATGTGCTGTTTCAATACTATGGAACGGTGTCTAATCACCTTCACAGAGAAGATATCAAGTCCAGGCTCAGCATCATGGAGAGTTTATGAGTGAGAAGAAAAAGAGATCGGCCCACAAGCTGTTCTCTCGTTACAAGACCTACGAGGGCGAGCCTGGAAGCCCAGAGCAGTGGGCCAGCCAAGGCCAGGCGCTGCTGGTCAGCTTCTCGGCTCCCAACGCCCTGTCGTTACTTGGTCTTTCGCAGGTCCCAACAACAGTCGACGAGCTGAAAGCGGCTCGTCGTCGCGTGATGATGGCGGCTCACCCAGACTTGGGTGGCGATGCCGCCGAGGCTGTTCGTATAAACGAGGCCTATTTGGCCATGGAGCGGCTGATGAGCCTAGCGCAAAGACCGGCAAGATCTGCAAAAGAGCCAGTCGGGCTAGTCGTACCGCCACGCTGCACAGCCGCGCTCCCAAGTAACCTAGACGATCCGCAGTGGGCTTATGAGCTAAAGGTTGATGGCGAAAGGTTCGTCTTTTACATCGGCTTCGACCCTTATGGTCGCAACCTTCTGCCCAATACCTTGCTGTCTCGGCACAAGTCAACCGGCGACGGTTGTTACGTGGACCGCTCAGGCAATGCACAGCACCTTACCAACCGCTCTTATCCAGGATTGGACAAGACCGTGCTAGATACCGAAATCTTTCTTCGTAGCCTTGTCGTCACGCAGTCAATAATGGGCTCGTCCGAGGTGGAAGCGTCAGACAAGCAACGGCAAATAGGCAACGTTGACTGCTTGGTGTTCGATATTTCCTTCTATCGTGGCGAAGATGTTAGGCAGAAGCCGTACGAAGAGAGGCGAGTCCTACTTTTGTCAGTAGTAGCCGCAATGAGCAATCCGCATGTGAAGGCGATGCCAAGATACTCGGAAGGTAACGCGCAGGAGTTGTTCGACAGGCTTACCAGCGCTGGCGAAGAAGGTCTTATAGCCAAACGCAAAGACGGTAGCTACGGCCAGCATTGGGCAAAAATGAAGAAGGCTTGCAGCGTTAGCTGCGTTATAACAGGCTATCGACCAGGACAAAAGGCCTTGGCTGGTATGGTGGGCTCCCTAGCGTTGTCTGTCTATAAGGACGGAGTGCTTACCGAAGTTGGCTTTGCTTCTGGGATGACCAATAAGCAAAGAGAAGATATGACCGCCAATTTCTCTTCGTATCTTGGCCGGGTGGTTGACGTATTTTGCATGGAGCTTACGGCTGACGGCAGGCTACGCAGTCCGACCTACCACTGCATGAGGCAGGACGTCAATGCTGATGAGTGCTCGATGGCCAAGCTGCAAGATGACCTAACAAAGGTGTTTAGTAGTCGAAGCAAAGGGAAAGGTTGAGGCGGGCAGCGAGCCCGCCTCACGACCCAGGGTCAGATAGGCGTGTACTGATTCGACATTGCCGCCGATGATGTGTCTACAACGGCAATTCCCAAGGCTGAGTGACCTTGGTACGCCATAAAGTAGCCTATTACCACCAGCTTACCACCAACCAGTAGACACCCTGATGGCATGTTCTGTTGCTGTATGTCGTGGAAAGCCACGGCACCAGGAAGGAAAGTCCCATCGAGGGCACCTGTGGAGTTGTTCAACTTAGCAATGCCGATCCTTGAGGAGCCGTTGAACGATACAAAAATACCTGCTACGTACATATCACTACCCGACAGGGCTATCCCGGTCACCGTGTTATCGAAGCCGGTCCCGGCAGTAACAAAGGTCCCGTCAAGTGCCGACGAAGTAGCGTTAATCTTGGCCACATAAGTCCGTGCGGTGCCGTCGTAGGTGGTAAAGTAGCCACATGCGTAAAGGGCACTGCTGAAGATGGTCAGCTGCGTCGGAGGGCCATTAAACCCAGTGGTCGCGGCAAAGGTCGCATCCAAGGCTCCGGTTGCCTTATCTAACTTACAGACATAGCCCCTAGCCGACCCAGCGACGTTAGTGAACGAACCACCAACGTATAGTCCAGAAGAGTCGACAGCAAAGCAGTAGATTTGGTCGTCTGCCCCAGCGTCAAAAGAGGGCGTGGTCCATCCTCCCACCGCTGCTCCTGTGGTTAGGTTCAACGCTCTTAGCGGGTTAACCCCATAGCCGCCTACATAAAGAGTAGTTCCATCAGTAATCAATGCTTGGACAGCTGCGGACCCTGACATCGAGTACGAGAATGGAGCGACACGGGCAAACCCATAATCTATGTTCCCTGTGGTCAGACTCACCTTCCACACAGTCGAAGAGTTTACCGACAGGGCCTCCGAGGCCAGGACCTGCGGTACGCATTCGCCACCTCCTACGTACAAAGATACTCCATCAGACGTAAGAACCTGTGGAGAGTTGGCGTCTACCGTAGAAGCATTAACGAAGGAACACTGAAAGGTTCGGTCTAGTTCTCCTGTTGCCATCTTAATCTTAAGTATTTTTGTGCCTACCGGTTGGTAAACTACGTCTTTCGTACGATTGAAGGCGAATCCATACCCCACCCCACCTATCAGCACCGAGCCATCAGCCATAGCAGCTGCCGACAGTGGGTAGGTGGTAGAAAAGTCTGCTTGGTACCCAGATAGCTCCGCCCCGGTAGTCCAATCGAGGGCTCTTATCGAGGTATTCCTACTATAGAAGTTAAAGTTGTTACAGGCATGAGTAATCCAGAAGTCATTAAAGCCACCGTTGTCAGCAGAACCAATTCTAACTATGGAGTAAATCGGTTGGTTTTGACCAATACTTGTGGCATTGAAAGCCGTGTTAAGAGCGGCTGTGCCTGCATTTAATGATACTATGTGAGCCCTAGCGGTGCCGCCATAGGTGGTGAAATTACCAGCCACTATTAGATTTGACCCAGTAACATACAATGACGTTACCACTGCACTCCCGCCGGTTACTCCAGAAGCCGAGTTGAACCCAGCAACAACTGCACCAGTGGTTTGGTTAATCTGGGCCACCCCTTGACGAGTAGTGACTCCGTAGGTGGTAAAAGACCCACCACAGTAAAGAGACCCGTTGATGTTTAACACAACGTTGACAGTAGCATTGAACCCAGAAGAGGAGTTAAAGGTGGCGTCTACCACGGCGGTGGAGCCATTAAGTTTTGCTACGCGCTGCCGGGTGGTGGCATTATAGGTGGTAAACAATCCCCCGCACCAGATGTTGGTTCCATCGGAGGTGATACTATTGACGGTTCCATCGAAACCAGAAGCCGAGTTAAAGGTGGCGTCCAAGGCTCCTGTAAGTTTATTAAGCTTCAAAATACGCTGCCTGGTGGTGCCATTATAGGTGGTAAACGACCCTCCCACGTACAGACTATTGCCAACCACTAGGAGCGCTTGTACAGCTGAACCAGAGGAAAATCCTGTGCCGGTGGAAAACCCAGTGTCTAGATCCCCAGTTGGGACGTGAACCCGAACTAGGTTACTAATGGCATTGCCTTTATAGTAGGTTAACACGCCACCGAAATAAGCATAGTTACCGTCTACTGCAATGGCCCTGACTTGGACGCTACCACTGTCTCCATAGAAATGGCCAATAGCAGACGCCTTCGTCGACCCATTAGCGTCCACGCGAATGGCCGCCGAAGTGGGAGATCCTAGATGACCGTAACTATTAGCTAGGTAGTAGAGGTCAGTTCCCACTATGATTCGATCTTGGACTGCTTGCGCGATAGGAGCGCCATCCGTGTAGGTTCCACCAAGACGACTATAAGCTGGCGTCTGAGGAATGACAATGGAGGTGGTAGAAGTTAGGAACGTGATGAGGAAAGTGTGCATGTGACCATACTGAATTGGGAACGTACCGATACGATCAGGCACCGTGTAGCCGCCAGCGAAGGTGCACACATAGTTACCAATTGAGGATACGTACAGAGCCACCGTAATAGTTTTTCCTATGGTGACATTTGTGAACGTGATGTCAATGTTGGCCGAAATAGATTTGTAGAATACCGTTCCCGTGGATACGTCAACATTAGAACTGGCAATAGATATCACGCTTGGGCTGGCTCCGGCCAGACCAGTAGTACCCTGGACTCCTGTTTGGCCCTGTCCTGGCACTCCGGTCACGCCAACAAGTCCAGTAGCGCCAGTTGTACCAAGCCCTGTGGTGCCTTGGACGCCAGTGAAACCTTGGACGCCAGTAGCACCAGCAGTTCCTAATCCTGTGATGCCCTGAACGCCCGTATTGCCCTGAACCCCAGTCACTCCGACAGCGCCAAGCCCGGTAGTGCCTTGGATGCCTGTATTGCCCTGAACCCCAGTCACTCCGACAGCGCCAAGCCCGGTAGTGCCTTGGATGCCTGTATTGCCCTGGACACCTTGTACTCCGGTCACTCCGACAGTTCCTAAACCTGTAGTGCCCTGGACACCCGTATTGCCTTGGACTCCCTGAACACCAGTCGCTCCAACAGTGCCAAGACCAGTGATGCCCTGGACGCCCGTATTGCCCTGAACACCAGTAGCACCAGCAACTCCGAAGCCTGTATTGCCCTGGACGCCCGTATTGCCTTGTGCACCTTGGACCCCAGTGTTGCCTTGCACGCCAGTGAAGCCTTGGACCCCAGTCGCTCCATCAACACCGGTTTCACCTTGCACCCCAGTGGCACCTTGGACACCGGTAGTGCCGTCTATACCGGTCTGGCCAGCAACTCCGGTTTGACCGGCAACACCAGTAACGCCATCAACGCCAGTGGTTCCAGTAAGACCGGTGGCACCTTGGACACCAGTGGCACCAACGGTCACGCTAACCCAAACACCATTTTCCCTAAATCTAAAGGTACCAAGCGTTGAATCATAATAAACATCGCCGTTTACTGGACTGCTTGGTGGGGACGACAAAGACTGGATGTGAAAGCCATTACCTAAGACCAAGAAGTTAGTTGCCATATGTAAGCCCTTTCTTTTCTTAATTATTTGGTAGCGACAGCAGGGAGGGAGGCCACTAGGGCCTCCCTAGAAGTTAACTAAGCTAAGAACAGCTTCATATCAGCATGCATAACCTTGGCGTTTGCTGTTGTCGTGTACGTAAGTTCGACATTGGTTCCGTTAACAGCTGCCGTCCAGGTAACACCCACAGAGGCTGTCTCGGTGAATGTATCTGTGATCTGAGCAGTGGTGCCATCAGTAGCAACCATCAAAATACCAATTCTGACGTCGTTAGTAGTGGCCTCTTTGATTCTGTACTCTATCATTAGGCCGTTGTAAGAAGCGTGAGCAAAAGTAAGAGCAGCCAGTACCGCCGTTGTGGAAGCTGTAAGAGTCAAGCTACCTTTGTACTGCTCAAGGATCTTGCTAGAGCCGTCAACTCGGTACAGAAGATTGGTCTCTAATCCACCGGTAGCTGTGACTTCCAGTTTTTCCGAACCAGCTATTATCACCGATCCGTTCGTAAACGTAGTGGTAATAACGGCGTCAGGGTTGGCGTCATTCGTGTAAGCGTCATTCAGTGTGGTGGAGCCAGGGATAGAAATACCTGTGGTACCCTGGACCCCAGTCTCACCCTGATATCCAGTTTCGCCTTGACCAGTGTAGCCTTGGACGCCTGTGGCACCATCTACGCCGGTAGTACCTTGGACGCCTGTTTCGCCTTGGAGCCCAGTCTCGCCTTGGAGCCCAGTCTCGCCTTGGACGCCAGTTTCGCCTTGGACGCCAGTTTCGCCTTGGACACCGGTGGAGCCCTGGACACCAGTTACGCCTTGGACACCTGTGACACCGTGGAGGCCAGTGGAGCCTTGGACACCTGTGGTTCCTTGGACGCCAGTTTCACCCTGGACACCTGTGGTTCCTTGGACCCCAGTGGTTCCCTGAACGCCTGTGACACCGTGGAGGCCAGTGGAGCCTTGGACACCTGTGGTTCCTTGGACGCCAGTGGCTCCGACAACACCGGTCGCTCCTTGAACACCTGTTGGGCCGTCTACGCCGGTCTCACCTTGGACGCCAGTAGTTCCTTGGACACCAGTCTCGCCTTGGACACCGGTCTCACCCTGAACGCCGGTAGTTCCTTGAACGCCTGTGGAGCCCTGAACGCCGGTAGTTCCTTGAACGCCTGTGGAGCCCTGGACACCAGTGGTTCCCTGAACGCCTGTGGAGCCCTGGACACCAGTGGTTCCCTGAACGCCGGTAGTTCCTTGGACCCCAGTGGCTCCTTGAACGCCTGTTTCACCTTGGACACCAGTTTCACCCTGAACGCCGGTAGTTCCTTGGACCCCAGTGGCTCCTTGGACGCCTGTTTCACCTTGGACACCAGTGGTTCCCTGAACGCCGGTAGTTCCTTGGACCCCAGTGGCTCCTTGGACACCCGTTTCGCCTTGGACACCGGTCTCACCCTGAATACCAGTTTCACCCTGAATACCAGTATTTCCTTGGACACCAGTGGTTCCCTGAACGCCGGTAGTTCCTTGGACACCGGTTTCACCCTGGACACCAGTTTCACCCTGGACACCAGTTACGCCTTGGACGCCTGTGGAGCCTTGGACGCCTGTGGAGCCTTGGACGCCTGTGGAGCCTTGGACACCAGTTTCACCCTGAATACCAGTATTTCCTTGGACACCAGTGGTTCCCTGAACGCCGGTAGTTCCTTGGACACCGGTTTCACCCTGGACACCGGTTTCACCCTGGACACCTGTTTCACCCTGGACACCAGTTACGCCTTGGACGCCAGTTTCGCCTTGGACGCCTGTGGTTCCCTGAACACCAGTCTCGCCTTGGACACCAGTTTCACCCTGAATGCCAGTATTTCCTTGGACTCCAGTGGTTCCTTGAACGCCGGTAGTTCCTTGGACCCCAGTGGAGCCTTGAACACCAGTCTCACCTTGGGCTCCTGTGGTTCCTTGAACGCCTGTGGAGCCTTGGACGCCGGTGGTTCCTTGGACTCCAGTCTCACCTTGGACTCCAGTCTCGCCTTGGACACCAGTGGAGCCTTGGACACCCGTGGTTCCCTGGACGCCTGTTTCACCTTGGACACCAGTCTCGCCTTGGACCCCAGTGGCTCCCTGAAGGCCTGTTTCACCTTGAACACCGGTAGTTCCTTGGACACCAGTGGTTCCCTGAACGCCTGTTGTGCCCTGGACGCCTGTTGTGCCCTGGACGCCAGTGGTTCCCTGAACGCCTGTTTCACCCTGGACCCCAGTGGCTCCTTGAACGCCTGTTTCACCCTGGACACCAGTCTCGCCTTGGACACCGGTTTCACCCTGAATGCCAGTGGTTCCTTGAACGCCTGTGGAGCCCTGGACACCGGTCTCACCCTGGATGCCAGTATTTCCTTGGACTCCAGTGGTTCCCTGGACACCAGTGGTTCCCTGAATGCCGGTAGTTCCTTGGACCCCAGTCTCGCCTTGGACACCGGTTTCACCCTGGATGCCAGTGGTTCCCTGAACGCCTGTGGAGCCTTGGACACCAGTGGTTCCCTGGACACCGGTTTCACCTTGGACGCCAGTCTCGCCTTGGACGCCAGTGGAGCCTTGGACTCCTGTTTCGCCTTGGACGCCTGTTTCGCCTTGGACACCAGTTGTGCCCTGAACACCAGTCTGGCCGTCTACGCCTGTTTCACCTTGGACACCAGTGGTTCCCTGGACACCAGTCTGGCCGTCTACGCCTGTTTCGCCTTGGACACCAGTGGTTCCCTGGACACCAGTCACCCCTGTGGTTCCCTGGACGCCGGTGGTTCCCTGGACGCCGGTCGTTCCTTGGACACCTGTTTGGCCGTCCACACCCGTTTCACCTTGGATGCCTGTGGTTCCCTGAACTCCAGTGGAGCCTTGGACACCAGTCGTTCCTTGGGCACCAGTCTCGCCTTGGGCGCCTGTCTCACCCTGGCTGCCAGTAATGCCCTGAAGGCCTGTTGCGCCCTGGACGCCGGTATAACCCTGGGGACCAACCGAGATGATTGGTGTGTATATGTGGGAAGTGCGAACATTGCCGTCCAAATAGACAGTAACATTAACAGTAGTCGGATTGTCAGTAACCGCGTAAATCTTAGTAACAAGGCGGTCTGTCAGAGCCAAGTCAAATTCGAGAGCACTGTAGGAGAAGGTCACATTGGAAGGACTTGTTCCCAACAGTTCCTGGCTGGTCATAGACAAGAGCAGCGTTTCGCTTCCGCCAGAAGCTCTCTTGTAAACTTTCGCTACGAGTTGTGTAATGCCAGCCGCAGTATCCTGCTGAGCCCAAATATTAAAGTTGTACACGCCATTAAGGACAGTTTCTGTGTTAGGATCACCAACTGGCGAAGCAAAGGCCTTGGCCAATACCTCTCCGGTTCCAGAATCAACAGCAGCCGACACTGTTGTTTCCGCATCACCAGTGACATCTCTGGTCATATTGAAGTAGCCACTCACGTCTGATGCCGATTGGTGGAGGATATAAACCGCACCAGACAATGGACCAACTAGCCCAGTAGCTCCTTGGACACCCTGGACACCAGTCTCACCAGAAACGCCTGTTTGGCCTACGACACCGGTCTCACCAGAAACTCCCGTCTGGCCTACGACACCGGTCTCACCAGAAACGCCAGTCTGGCCTACGACACCTGTGGAGCCTGATACACCTGTTTGGCCTGCGACACCAGTCTCGCCTTGAATACCTGTTTCGCCTTGGACACCAGTTGTGCCCTGGACGCCAGTGGAGCCTTGAACACCAGTGGAGCCTTGAACACCAGTCTCACCTTGAACACCAGTGGAGCCTTGGACACCAGTGGAGCCTTGGACACCAGTGGAGCCTT
>Ga0315293_10004433_pt1 | contig 13329 bp, 9 predicted proteins | sample YL17G13_20_MG_FD_203071 | JGI IMG/M metagenome (GOLD analysis project Ga0315293, IMG submission 203071) | Sediment microbial communities from Yellowstone Lake, YNP, Wyoming, USA - YL17G13_20 | ecosystem: Environmental > Aquatic > Freshwater > Lake > Sediment | place: USA: Wyoming | collected... | reverse complement strand
CTACTAATACAGGAGGTTGCATGGCGCCCGAAAACGATGATTTGGCAGGGATCGGATTCTCCGACCTCGAGGCGGACGCCTACACCGCCCTGCTGCGAGACTCTCCCGGCACCGGGTACAGCGTGGCCCAATTGTTGCGCAAGCCCGTAAGCAACACGTACAAAGCCCTCGAGAGCCTCTGTAGAAAGGGCTGCGTCGTCGTGGACCGGACCCGCCAGCCGCGGCGATACTCGGCGCTGCCGCTCTGCGAATATTTCGACCAGCTGGAGCGCGAATTCAGCAAGAAGAGAGAGGCGGTCGAAGCGCGCCTGCGCTCCTTTGCCACGCCCGCAAGCTATCCCGGCATCTACCGGCTGGACAATCTCGACCAGGTCTACGAAAGAGCCGTGCGCGTGATCGAAGGCGCCCGCTCGTCAATTCTGCTGGACGCTTTCCCGGCGCAGGTGGAGAAGTTGCGCAAACCGTTGGCAAGGGCGGTCCGGCGTCATGTCCGGGTCATGATGAAGGCCTATGCACCGGTCACCATGCCGGGCGTTGATCTTGTCCTCTCCGACCTGGGCCCCGAGATTTCCTCCTGGCCCGGCGAGCTGCTCTTCGTTGTGGCCGATGGCAGCGATTACATGCTGGCGTTCGTGCACGATGCCTCCGGCCGGGTGCTCGAAGCGGTTTGGAGCCAGAACCTCTACCTGGCCATCATTGCCTACAACGGCCTTCTGGGAGAGTTGCTTTTGGGCCGGTTTCTCGGCCTGATCGGCGCTGACCCGAATTACGCCAAGCTACGGCGGATGATGGCGGCATACAAGCCGCTGCACACGCATGGCACGCCAGCATTCAAGGCGTTCGTCCGTAAATTCGAATCCAAAGGAGGTTGAATATGATCAACACATGGGTACGACATTTGGTTTTCTTTGTTCTTTTTTGCCTGTGGGCTCTGCCTGTAACGCCGCAAGAGGCACAGCAAACCCGGGTCGCTCTTAATGAAGATGCCCGCCAACTCCTCGCAGCCATCGAATCGGCGCATCCCGACCCCTACACGAGCGGAGGCGGGCGGATCGCTTTTCACCGGCGCTTCCACGAGATTCTGGCAAAGATCCCGGCGGACGGGATGACGGTTCCCGAGTTCTACCGACTTCTGCTCCCGTTCGTCGCCTCGGTCGGGGACGGGCACACGGCGATCCGTCTTCCCCGGAGCAGTTCTTCGACGCCGACCGGCCTGCCTCTGCGCTTCGGGATCGTGGAAGAATCAATGATTGTGCAAAACGAGATCAGCCTGGACAACGAATCGCTGCTCGGCGGCCGCCTTTGCAGCCTGGAGGGCATCGGATTTGCCGAGCTCATTAAGCGCCAGAACCGGCTGCGCGGTATTGAAAATATCTACGGGACTCTGGCCCTGCTGTGCCGCTCCCTGCTCAGCCGGGAGAGCCTTGGTGCCCTGCTGCCCGAATGGAACGGCCGCGACCGCCTCTTGTGCGAGCTGCTCCTTGCCGACGGCCGGCGGCACGAGTTCAGCATCCCCTTGGACGTGAAAACCGAGGCCAAGGCCGATTTCCCGAAATCACGCCTGACGATGCCGGCCCTCGAGCGTTCCGATGTCGCCTTCCGCTTCCTCGATCGAAACAAGGAGACCGCCCTACTGGCCGTGAAAGATATGATGGCCTACAGGGAAGGATGCGAGGGGTGGCTGACGGAAGGGTTCTCCGAGGCGGCCGAGCTCATCGGCGCGGCCTATGCCCGGTTCCATCCAGGAGTAGCGCCGAAAGATCCTCGCCAGGCCCTGCAGGGAATCCCCTCCGCGACCGAAACTTTCCGCGACCTGGTTCTGGCCATGAAAGCGGCGAAGACCCGGAACTTGATTGTGGACCTCCGGGGAAATGGCGGCGGCAACGGTTACATGTGCTGGATGCTTCTCTATTTCCTCTATGGCGACCGGGCGATGAAGGAATTTGGCGAAGGGTATTCGATCCCCCGCTACTCGGACCTCTACTTCCAACTTTACACAGAGGCCAGCCTTGAGGAGATCAACAAAGGAAGAGATGTCCCGCTCGAGAAGGGGGATTTCGATTTCCAAGAGGAAGAGCGCTACCGGACACGGCAGGGGACAGAGGAAAATGAGTCCGAAATAGCCAAGTCGCCAACTTTCATGGCGGTCTATCGCTCGGGCCGTTTCAACGGGATTTACACTCCCAAAACCGTTGTGGTTCTCTGTTCGCCGCTGACCTACAGTTCCGGCTTTAACCTGATGACGGTTCTCAGCCAGAAGGGGGCGACGATCGTCGGGACGCCGTCGGCGCAGCCGGGCAACAACTTCGGCGACTCGTTGATTCTCCAGCTGAAGAACACGGGGATCCAGGCGTTCGTCGCCTTCAAGCAGATCGTCTCCTTCCCCGATGATCCTGATAAAGGCCGTTTTTTCCCCATAGACCATCCTCTGACCTATGCGAAGCTCGCCTCATACGGCTTCGACCCGAACGCGGAGCTACTGCTGGCGCTCGAAGTCATCGCCTCCGGGACAAATAAAAGGCCCTGATTTTTTTGACTGCTGGCTTGATCGGGAAAGGACCGGCCATGAACGCCGGTCCTTTCTCGAAGACATGGAATTGAAGGTCTGGGACGAGATCCGCGACAAACTGAAAGAGATCGATATCTCCCGCTTGACGCCGCTGGAAGCCCTGAACATCCTGCAGTTCCTGAAAACCAAGAGCGATAAGTTCCAGTAGTATTGACATTGCAGTTAATAATCTCCACAATGCAAGCATAGCATCACTGGATGCCTCGGAAGACCTCGGCATAGTGATGCTATTTTCCTATCAATCTTAGCGGTGAACGGTCCGGGTTCGCGGCGAGGGAATGCCGCGAAGATCGTTCATCAGGGAGGAACCATTATGAAGAGATTCATCATCCTTTCCATCCTCGTTACCGCCGTTCTCGGCCTTCTTTGGCCAGGATCTCTCCAGGCGACGTCGGCTCCCAAGGTGACAACGCTGGCTGCCGCGGACGTTCAGGCAACCAGCGCCACGCTGAAGGGAACGGTCGATCCCGGCGGCCTGCGCACGGATTTGTATTTCATCTCCTGCGACCCGACCAGCTCCGCCTCGTTCTTCACCCAGACGCCCACTAAATGGACGGACGGAACGACGGTCAAGTCCGCCACCCAGGCCATGACCGGGCTGAAACCGAATACGACGTACCGCTATGCCTTTACGGCCATGAACAGCATGGGAAAAGTGACCGGGACCTGCGTCGCGTTCACCACGAAAACCTCCACAACGTCGCTCCCGCCCGCGGGATCGGCGCCGGCGGTCACGACACTCCCGGCCACGGAGGTGACCTCGGCAACCGCTACCCTAAATGCTACCGTAAATCCCAACGGCGTCGCGGCCAAGGTCAATTTCAAATCCTGCGCGGCGTCGTCCGCTCCGGCGTATTTTGCCCCGACCTCGATGAAGGATGTCGCTGCCGCGACGACCCCGCAGACCGTGGGCTATCGACTCAGCGGGTTGAAGCCTGGGCTGACCTACCGGTACGCTGTCCAAGCTTCCAGCGCCGGGGGCAACAAGGTCGGTGATTGCATCTCTTTTACCACGCCCGGCCAGGCGGCAGCGCAGTCGGCAGCGGGCAAACCCGACGTAACCACGATGCCCGCCAGCAACGTCGGGCCGTCGAGCGTCACGCTCAACGGCCGGGTGAATCCCAAGGGCTTGGCCACGACCTACTCCTTTGCTTCCGGCGGCATGGATGCCAATGACTCGCATTATTTTCCCGTGACGGCTAAAAGGGAAGCCGGATCGGGCAGCTCCTCCCTGAATGTCACGGCCAATATCTCCGGATTAATTCCCAACTTGTCTTATAAATACAGGATCCAAGCAAAAAACAGCGCCGGGGAGGTCGTCGGCGAGTTGGTCTCTTTTATTACGGCCAAGGCGTCGGGACCGCCATCGGCGGAGACGAATCCTGCCGTGGGAATTCTCGGAACGAGCGCGACGCTCGAGGGGATATTGAACCCCAACGGAACTAAAACGGACTGGTTTTTTATCTCCTGCGATGACATCTATGCTTCCAGCTATTTTGTGCCAACGCCGACCCGGACAGAGGCCCCGGTGACGACCCCTATCGGTGTTTATATTGAAATCAAGAATTTGAAACCAAAGACAACCTATCGCTACGCCCTCAAAGCGACCAACAGCCAGGGAAGCAAAACCGGCAAATGCGTGACCTTCACCACGCTGGCCGCCCAAGCCGCTCCACCGACGGTGACGGGGTCCCCGGCAAAAAATAAAACTTCGACTTCGGCGGTTGTCGAAGGATACGTGAACCCCCATGGCGTCGCCACGACAGCCTGGTTTGACGCCTGTGCCGCCGGCCCGAACGAGGCCGCTTTTTTTCCTCGCACGCCGGAACAAGCGGTCGGGAACGGGACCGAGCAGAAAAAAGTCAGCGCCTACCTGACGGGGTTGTTCCCGGGCCAAACCTACAAATTCCGCCTCGGGGCGAAAAACAGCGTTGGCGGCGCCTATGGAGAATGCTTTTATTTCACCACGACCGGACAGCAGGGGCTCGTCGTCCAGACCCAACCGGCCCAAAGCGTCACCCCGAGCAGCGCTTTGCTCGTCGCCAAAGCGAATCCCAATAAACAAAACGATATCAAGATCAAATTCGTCCAATCAGGAACTGGTTCCGGCCACTTCGATCCTACGTCGGCCCAAAGCCTGTACCCCTATCAAGGGCTGCAATCGGTCACCAAGATCGTCACGGGGTTGAACCCGGGCACGAGATACGGGTATTGTGCCGTAGGTTGGGGCCCTGACGGGAAAGAGGTGCGCGGGGCAACCGTCTGGTTTACAACGCTTTCCTCGGGCGTTACCGGCCCTCCCACCGCGATCACGGAAGCGGCCCAGAACATCGCCTGGAATGGCGCCGAATTGAGAGCCATCATCTCCCCGAACGGCCTGCCGACCACATATTATTTCGAGGCGTACAAGCCTTATCCGAACAGCACCCCTGCCTTCCCTTCGACGCAACCCACGGATTGCGGCAGCTCGGGGAGCAACCTCACCCGTTATGGAGGGATCTTGGGACTTGCCCCCAACACAACTTATCAATACCGGGTCGTGGCGAAAAACAGCAAAGGGACGGTCAGAGGAGAATACGTGACCTTTAAAACCACTTCTAACTCTCCGGCTGCCCCGTCGGGAACACGACGAAAGCGGAAGGGAAAATCCTGATCATCCGATCCATCATGGAAAGGAATAAATTCTAGGGGTCTCCAGAATCCAGAAATCAAGTTGATAAAACTGTTGAATATGATAAATTGAAATCATTGAATTTTCCTGGTGAAGTATGACGCGCAATATGAAGCTGATGATTTCCTTGGGCATTGTTTTCGCCTTGGCCTATTTGCTGGTCCTGTTCTATGCCGACTCCCGCCAAAACCTGGTCGTTGAAACGTCCTGTCAAAAGACCGGCGCTGATTATATCCTCTATTTCAAGCATTCCCAGCGCCCGAACCGAAAGTTAAATGTCTTGAATCTGCGACCGGGGCAAATCACCATCCGGACCCATCCAAAGATAAAAAGCTTGGAAATCGTGACCTACGATGATACGGTCGTAAAAGCTGAAAAAGTGAATGACAATCTTTTTAGAAAATACTTGAAAAAAAATCTGATCGTCAGTTCCATTCACCTGTTCCCCAAATCGAATTCCATCAACAGGATCGATGTCTCCATTCAGCGCAAGCCCGTTTACTCTGTTGCTCTTATCCTGTTGCAGTTTGTATTTCTTTTTTTGCTTTTTTGCATCGGCTGGCTGACGCTTTATTTTCTATATGCATTGGTCATTCAGAGGGAAGGCATGCAAAACCTTTCCCCCAAGATGCTGCTATTTCCGATTCTCACGCTTTTTCTGAGTTTGTTTGTCTATTTTGCTTTGCACCTTGGCGAATTCTTGAATCATTATAATGGCTATCGCCCATTCCAATTTCTCAGCAGGATAGTTTTATTCAATGCCGGGTTGGCCATAGCGCTGCTTTTTTTATTTTCTGTGTTTTCATTAAGGCGCCAGGGAGAAAAACTGCCGATTTACTTGCCGGTTATTATTGCACTGCCGGTATTTTTTATCAAAATCCCCTTTAGCATAACGGCCAGCGCAGACAGTTTACTTTGGGTCCTTAATTTGACTTTTAATCAAATGGAGATATCTTTCGCGGAATCGCTGAGTTTGCTGCTCAACAAGTTTTCTTTTTATCTTACCAAGTTGGTCACCCCGATTGGGGCGGAAACTTCATTGGTTTACACCGGCAAACTCATGGGCATCCTTTTCATATTTTCCTTGTTTTTTTTCATTAATTCTTTCACCGCCTTTTCTTACAAAAAAAAACTGTTGTTTTTTGTCCTTTTTTTAACTTTCGCTTTCAATATTTTGCTTTTTGGCTTTCCCGAATTCCGCTATTATTCGCTGCCCTTTCTCATGTTTTCCTTTTTGGCGGCAAAAAAATACGTGGATGATCGCGAAGGCGGTCTCAAATACTTGATCGTTTCGGCTTTCCTAGCCGTTTTGGCGGGATTATTTCACGGCACGGCATATTTTTCCTTTCCGGCAGTCCTTTTATTGCCGCTTTTTAAACGCCCAGATGGTGAAAATAAAAAAAGCGTCTTCTATTTAAAACAGTATTCGGCCATCTTCCTCAGCGTGGGAATCGTTTTCATTATCTTTTTTTCACTGATCAAAATATTCGGCTATGACCTTAGGTTCAATACGGCGGTTGGCGGATTTGACGGGCGCCAATTCATTTCGTTTCTTCCGCGTAATATCCATTTTCCCGATGCTGTCAATTTTTTGGAGATCGGCTACTTCAGCTCCAGGGGATGGATACTGTTCATTAGCGGATCGTTCACTTTTCTTTTGTTCATCAGCAACTGGAGAAAAAGAGTTTCATTGGCGACATCCGATTTCATATTTTTCCTTTTTGGCTTATCGCAATTTGTCATTGTCCTTTTCTGGGGATTTGACAATGGCATCAACGAGTTTGATCTCTATCTGGTACCGCCAACCCTGCTCTATCTGTTCCTGATTCGCTATTTATTGGCAACGATCACATCCGAAAAGAGTGCTTGGAAAACTATTTGTATTTTTTCCCTTTTCTCGCCGCTTTATCCGCTCTTGCTAAAAGTAATCGAACATTAAGTTGAAGCATTTTCTTGAAGAATTTGCGGATTTGTGATAAGCATACAAGTAGAAGAAAAAGGAGGGAGGGATGAGCACTCATTTTTGGAAATCGAAAATTTTAATTGCCGTCGTTATCGGGTTGTTCAGTTTGATGATGGTTGCGGAAACCATGCCGTCGACAAAGGATTCGTCTTCCCGCCGAACGGCGCAGGGCAACGGGCGGAATGGAAGCGAGGAGTTGAACCAGGCGGCCGCCGAACCACAGCCAACGCCAACCGCGGCCGCGAGCAAGGAAGAAACGGCCAAAGGAATGAAAAACGCCGAGTCCCATTCTCAACCCACGGTCAGGGAGTATGCGGCTCCGAAGCCGCCGCTGAAGAAGAAAAAAAGGTTTCCCTGGCTGTTGGCCGTCGCCGCGACGCTGGTAGTCGGTGCCGCCATTTATTATTTCGTGATGCTCAATAAAAAATACACCCTGACCACCACGGTGGGCACGGGGGTGAGCGGAACGCCGGCGGCAGGTTCGGTAAAATACAAAAAGAAAACCGTGGTCAATTACAACTATGCCGCGGCGGATGGCTACACCAATCTGGTCGTGACCCTGGATGGGGCGCCAGTGGCTGCCAGCGGCACGGTGACCATGGACAAAGACCACACCTTGTCGGCCTCGGCAACCCAAACCTATGTTTTGGCGGTGGCCAAATATATAGGGGTAAATGGAACCCCCGATACAGGGATGTATACGTATGCCAGCGGCACGGTAATCAATTACAACTACGTTCTGGCCAGTAATTATATCAATCTGGTAGTCAAATTGGATGATGCCGCGGTGGCTGCCAGCGGTACATTTGTCATGAACGGGAACCATGCGATGACTGCCAACGCGACTTACAATGGTCCCAATGTGACATACACGCTGACTGTTGAATTTTGGAATGGCCATGGAACCGGCACTCCCGCAGCGGGAACTTACTCTTATCCGAGCGGGACAATCGTGAACTATGACTATTATGGAACCGCATCCTATCCATATGTGTCGGTGTATATAGATATGGTGGACACCTGTTTTCAAAAGCTACCCACTCATTGCACCGGTACAATTTTGATGAATAAAAACAGGAGCGTCGGAGTTCAAGGCGGCCTTTAAAATATCGAGCCGATCTTAACACTCGTTCTTAGTAATTTTTATAACCAAACAAAGCGGAGAAAGATAAAGGAAACTTTTTCAATTTTTGAAAACCAAGAGCGTTAATTTCCAGTGAACCATTATGTGCCAGCGATGAAGATGAAATCGAAACCTGGCTTGAACCTGGGTGGGGTTTTTACTTGTTTATCAATTAATTGAAAAATAACCGGATTTATGTTAAGCCTGCAGTTAAAGGGATAGGAGGGAGATATGAATGGTCATTTTTGGAAATCAAAGATCTTGGTTGCGGTTGTGATCGGCCTTTTCAGTTTGATGGTGTTCACGGAGGTAGAGAAGGTGGCGGAGAAGGCGGCGCCATCCACCCAATTGAAAAATGCGGAATCCCTTTCTCAACCCACGGTCAGAGAACGCGAAGGCACTGCGCCGCAAGTGTTGCAGAAAAAAAGGTTTCCCTGGCTGCTGGTCATTGCCGTGACGCTGGTGGCTGGAGCCGCTGTTTATTACTTTGTAGTACTTAATAAAAAATATACCATGACAACCAATGTGGGAACTGGAGTAGATGGAACGCCGGCAACAGGTTCTGTGAAATATAAAAAAGGTTCCGTGATTAACTATAGCTATACTCCAGCCAGCGGTTACACCAGTTTGGTCGTAACCCTGGACGGAATCCCCGTAGCTGCCAACGGTACAGTGACGATGGACAAGGACCACACCCTCTCGGCAACCGCCGTCCAGCAGCATGCTTTAACGGTAATAACTTATTGGTTAGCTGGCAGCGGTTATCCTTTAGCCGGGACATACTATTTTGAAAAGGGATCGATTGTCAATTATTGGTACTCGTCAATCTCACACGAAGTACAGGTTAAACTTGATGGCGTAAAAATATGCGATCATGGAACGGTTAGTGATACATACGATGTCCCCTGCAGCGGCTCTTTCGTCATGAACGACAACCACACGCTGGAAGTTATATCTTATTGATTTTAAATCTGCTTCATAGGCATGAGCACCATTCAGTAAAAAAAAGATGGTGCTAATTGTCCGCTATGTACGATGCATCCTTACTTGGGCTTTTATTTTGGTTGGACTTATAATATAATGAAAACGAGTTAAATATCCGAAATTTTATCTGCTTTTAGACATGGCAAAAGGGCAGAAAAGTGCGGATGTTCAACGTTCAGGCAGCACAAATCATCCGCTAGGGAGTAACGATTCATGACGGCAAAGAAAGCGCAGCGTTCGCCAGGTAAGCCAACCGTGTTGCTGACCGGTATCGCCGGTTTCATCGGCTTTCATTGCGCCCGCAGATTCCTGGCCGAGGGGCTTCGGGTCATCGGCGTCGACAACATCAACAACTATTACGACGTCGAGCTCAAATACGCCCGCTTGCGGCAGCTGGGCCTAGCGGATGCCGATACCGACCGCTTGCGCCGGGAAAGCGATGCCAGGCTGGAGAAGGCAAACCTGGTGTTTTACAAGGCCGACCTGCAGGATCGGGAAAAGCTCGCCGCGATTTTTAAAAACGAGGCGCCGGATCTGGTCGTGCACCTGGCCGCCCAAGCCGGGGTCCGCTATTCGCTGCAGAACCCCTGGGCGTACATGGAAAGCAACATCCTCGGCTTCATGAATATCCTGGAAAATTGCCGCTGGCATCAGATCCGGCATTTGGTCTACGCCTCCTCGTCCTCGGTCTACGGCAGCAACCTGGCGCAACCTTTTTCAGTTCAGCACAACGTTGATCACCCCATCTCGCTGTACGCCGCCAGCAAGAAAGCCAACGAGCTGATGGCCCACAGTTATGCCCACCTTTTCCGCATCCCGGCCACCGGCCTGCGCTTTTTTACCGTGTATGGCCCGTGGGGACGCCCGGACATGGCCCTTTATATTTTTACCGAAAAGATCACGCGCGGCGAAGCGATCGAGGTCTACAATTCCGGCAACATGGAAAGGGATTTTACCTATATCGACGACATCGTGGAGGGAGTCTGGCTGGTGCTGAACAAGATTCCGGCCGGTGACGCCGGCTGGGACGGCAAAAAACCGAATCCGGCCACTTCGACGGCGCCGCACCTGCTTTTCAACATCGGCAGCCAGCGGCCGGTCAGCCTGCTCCATTTCATCGAACTGATTGAGAAGAACCTCGGCCGCAAAGCCGAAAAAGTACTCAAGCCGCTGCAGCCCGGGGACGTGGTATCGACCTGCGCCGATATTTCCGATCTGCGCCGCCATGTGGGCTACGCGCCGGCCACCACCATCGAAACGGGGGTGGAGCGCTTCAGCGAATGGTTCAAGGCCTATCATGGCAAGTGAAAACAAGCGGCAACGGTGAGCGAACCCCATAGGACCAAGGAGATGGAATGAAATTCAGCAAGAACATCTTATGCATCGGGGCCGGGTACGTGGGCGGTCCGACCATGACGATCATCGCCCTGAAATGCCCGGAATACAAGGTGACCGTGGTGGATATCAACGAGGAACGGATCAAGCGCTGGAATTCCGACGATCTGCCCATCTACGAACCCGGCCTGCTCGAGGCGGTCCGGGTCGCGCGCGGCCGGAACCTGTTCTTTTCCACCGACATCCCCGAGGGCATCCGCGCCGCCGACATCATTTTTGTCTCGGTCAACACTCCGACCAAAACTTTCGGGCACGGCGCCGGAATGGCTTCCGACCTGCAGCACTGGGAAAAGACCGCCCATCAGATCGTCGCCTATTCGGGAAAGCCCAAGCTCATTGTTGAAAAGAGCACCCTGCCGGTGCGAACCGCCGAAGCCATGGAGAGGATCCTTTCGGAAAACAAGAAAAACATCCATTTCGAAGTGGTGTCCAATCCTGAATTCCTAGCCGAAGGCTCGGCCGTCAAGGACCTGCTCGAACCCGACCGGGTACTGATCGGTTCGCAGCAGACCGAGTCGGGGCTGAAGGCGGCTCAGGTGATCGTCGACATCTACGCCCATTGGGTGCCGGCCGGGAAGATCATCACCACCAACCTATGGTCGGCCGAACTTTCCAAGCTGGTGGCCAACGCATTTCTGGCCCAGCGCATCTCTTCGATCAATGCTATTTCCGCCCTCTGTGAAAAAACCGACGCCGACGTCGCCGAGATCTCGTTTGCCGTCGGCAGCGATGCGCGCATCGGCTCCCGCTTCATGAAGGCCAGCGTCGGTTTCGGCGGTTCCTGCTTCAAGAAAGACATCCTCAACCTGGTATACATCTGCCGCAGCTACGGTTTGAACGAAGTGGCCGACTACTGGGAAAAGGTGATCACGATGAACGATTACCAGCAGGAACGCTTCGTGAAAAAGATCATCAAGGAGATGTTCAATACCATTGTTGGTAAAAAAATAACGCTGCTGGGCTTCGCTTTCAAAGCCAATACCGGCGATACCCGAGAATCACCGGGGATCTACGTGGCCAAGCAGCTGCTCGAAGAGCGAGCCGCCCTGGTGATCTGCGATCCCCAGGCGCTGGAAAACGCCCGCAAGGACCTGGCTGGCCTGGACCACGGGGTGACGTACGAGCTCGACCCCTACCGGGCCGTCGAGAAAGCCCAGGCCATCGCCGTCATCACCGAGTGGGAGGTTTTCAAAAAACTGGATTTCGAAAAAGTCTTTTCCGTCATGCAGAAGCCGGCTTTTATATTTGACGGCCGCAACATCCTGGATCACCAGCGGCTTTTCAAGATCGGTTTCAACGTTTTTCCGCTGGGAAAACCGAGCTTGACCCATTTTTAAGTTCATGGAAGAAGCGACGCGCAAGGAGCAGGCATGTGCGGCATAATCGCCTACTGCGGCACGAGGAGCGCCGAGCCTATTCTGCTCGACGGCCTGAAAAGGCTCGAATACCGGGGTTATGATTCGGCGGGGCTGGCTGTGGCCGAAAACAACCAGCTGGCCGTCATCCGCGCCGTGGGGAAGGTTTCCGACCTGGAAAAAAAGCGCTCCGGGCAGGCGTTCACTGGCCGGTATGGCATCGCCCACACGCGCTGGGCCACCCATGGCCGTCCTTCCGAGCAAAATGCCCATCCGCATTGCGACTGCCGGGCCAAAATCAGCATCGTTCACAACGGCATCATCGAGAATTTTCAGGACCTGAAAGAAGAACTGATCGCGCAGAAGCATGTCTTCGCCTCGGAAACGGACAGTGAAGTGCTGGCCCATTTGATCGAGGAGTATTTCAGCGGCGACCTGGAAACGGCGGTTCTGAAAACCGTCGAGCGCTTGCAGGGGACCTTCGGCCTGGCCGTCATGCACGCCGATATCGACCGGCAGATCGTCATGGTCAAGCGGGGCAGCCCGATCATCATCGGCATTGGTGAAGATGAATATTTCGCCGCCTCCGATCCCAGCGCCCTGCTGCCTTATACCCAGAAGATCATCTCCCTCAATGACGATGAAATGGCGGTCCTGAACGCGGACGGCTACTACATCAAGAATTTGAACAACGAGTTCTTGCAGAAGGAGATCGAGATCCATGCCGAGCGGGATTTCCTAGCCGATAAGAAAGGCTACGAGCACTTCATGCTCAAGGAGATCTTCGAGCAACCCGAAAGCATTGAAAATGCCTTTCGCGGCAGGATCAACGAAGCGGAAGGAGTTTCCAAGCTGGGCGGGCTTGAGCCGGTCATGGATCGGCTGCAGAACGTAAAAAAAATGATCATCGTCTCCTGCGGCACCAGTTATTATGCGGGCTTGCTGGGCCGCTGTATTTTTGAAAGCCTGACCGAGCTCCAAGTCGAAGTGGAAGTGGCTTCCGAGTTCAGGTACCGGAAATTGAAAATCAACGAAAATACCGTTGTTCTCGCCCTGTCGCAATCGGGAGAGACCGCCGACACCATCGCCGCCATCCGCGAGGCGAAACGAAAAGGAGCCCTCATTCTCGGCATCGTCAACGTGGTAGGGTCGGCCATCGCCCAGATCACCACCGCCGGCGTCTACAACCACGCCGGCCCAGAATTCGGCGTGGCTTCAACCAAGATCTACACGTCGCAGCTGGTGGTCCTAACCCTGATGGCCCTTTTG
>Ga0315293_10004427_pt1 | contig 13343 bp, 12 predicted proteins | sample YL17G13_20_MG_FD_203071 | JGI IMG/M metagenome (GOLD analysis project Ga0315293, IMG submission 203071) | Sediment microbial communities from Yellowstone Lake, YNP, Wyoming, USA - YL17G13_20 | ecosystem: Environmental > Aquatic > Freshwater > Lake > Sediment | place: USA: Wyoming | collected... | reverse complement strand
GGGACAGCTCATCGGTCGCAATCCAAAACTCTTGCTGCTGCTCCGTCTGCCAATGTCCCATCGCCATTCCCTGCTCCTCAGTCCCTCAAACGCGCAGATCATAGCGCCCTGTCACACACCTCAAGCCAACGACGGATTTTTCAACAGGATGCTAGTGGGCACAAGGTCGCCGCCCTAAACCTCGCTGCTTTGTGTGATCCGACTCCTGACTCGGCGCGTCTGAAAATCGATCTATCGAGCCCTCTCTCGGCCCGAGAAGCTCTTCGGTAACTGATCAAAACGAAGCGTAGACGCGTTCACAAAGACACCGTATCGAAATGATTTCCAATGCAGGGCATCCTGCGACACCGAAAATGGAATCGCGTTAGAAATAAAAATCCCCCCGCAAATGCAGGGGGATCAAAGGTGGAATTAAAAACTGCCGAAGGTGGGACTCGAACCCACACGAGGGGTAAACCTCACTGGATTTTGAATCCAGCGCGTCTGCCAGTTCCGCCACTCCGGCGACAGATGCATATTCATCACATCGCGAAAGTGCATCATGAAGCACATTTCGTATGTAGTCAAGTCTGGGCAAGTTGATAGGCACGCTCTGTTGCCACCTGAACGGCGGTCATCAAAGTGCCCCTTAGTCCTCCCTGTTCCAAGACATGCAGTCCGGCAATCGTAGTCCCCCCAGGACTTGTGACCGCATCCTTGAGCACGCCCGGATGCTTCCCCGTGGAAATGACCATTTGAGCGGCACCGAGAACGGTTTGAGCGGCCAAACTTGTCGCGATCTCCCTTGGCAGGCCGACTCGTACACCGCCGTCACTGAGTGCCTCGATGATCTGGTAAACAAAAGCAGGGCCACTTCCGGACAACCCTGTTACGGCATCAAGCAAATTCTCCGGAAGTTGAAACACCAATCCACAGCTGGAAAGCAAGCGACTTACAATCTCAACGTCCTGCGGTCGGGTTGCCGTCCCACAAGCAAACGCAATAGCTCCGCAGCCAACCAAACAGGGCGTATTCGGCATCACTCGGATAATCCGCGTATCGGGAAGTAACCCCTGTGTCAGACTCGTCAACGTCACGCCTGCCGCAATCGAAACAACAACATGTGTGGCCTTCAAAAATGGACGAATTTCAGAGAGCACACCACAAATATCCTTGGGCTTGACCGCAAGAAAGATCGTTTCCGACTGCTTCAAAACGTCGCACGGGTTGGCAACGACCGAACCGCCAGTCTGTTCAGTGAATTGAATCGCCGTATTGTGGTTCAGATCGCACGCAACGATCTTTTGCGGTGAGATTGCCGATGAATTGACGAATCCCTTGGCGAGTGCCGTTGCCATCTGACCGGCACCGATAAATCCGATTCGCAAATCGTGGTTCGTCACGGAAGACTCGTTTTTGGGCATTGCTCAGAAACTTAAAACAGATCGTCTCGCTTGTGGCAATCTTCTGATCCAGTTCAAGCCGAGATCACGCTGCCTCGAAGGGGAGGAACTAAATCGCTCTGATCACTGCCGCAGCGCTCTGTCCCAAGCGAGTACGATTCACGGACAGAGCGACTCCATTACTGATGTTCAGCGGTTCGCCACGCACGACGTTGAGCCGACACAACGGATCAGGTGTTCGATAATTTAGTGTCATCGGCAAGCGACCGTGTCTCATTGCCATCAAGCTGCCTGCAAGTTCAACAGCTCCAGCGCCCGCATCAAAATGACCAAAGTAGCTCTTCAAGGCTGTCACAGGGATCGTCTCAGCGACCATCCCCAGAGCCGTGTGGTACGCTCGTGCTTCAGCGATATCGTCTTTGCGGGTTCCTTTGCCGTGTGCGTTGATATGTCCGAGATCACTCGGCGACAAGTTCGACTGACGCAGAGCGGACTGAATCGCTCTTGCCAGCCCAAGCCCATTGGATCTGTTGGCGGGATCACGACCATCGCATCCCGCACCGACCCCTAAAATTTCGCAATAAATTCGCGCGTTGCGACGGATGGCATGTTCAAAACGTTCAATAACGAATGCCGCTGAACCCTCTCCGGCGACGGTTCCATCTCGATGCAGATCGAATGGTCGGCAGGCTTGATTGGGATCATCACCCCGCGACAAACTCTCGTACAAATTTAGTCGAGCAATATCAAGAGGATGAATATGCGAACTACAGGCACCAACGATCATCACATCTGCGGCATTTCGCTCGATCGCACGAACCCCCTCCGCCAGTGCCAGCAATGCTGAGGACTCGCAACTCGTGATTGTATTGTTTGGCCCGCGCGCGTCGTGCTCAATTGCGACATGGCAGGCTGGCATGTTTGGTAGTTGCCTTAGCAGCCAAAGCGGCGCGATTTGACCCATTCCATCCTCGGCCCATGTCGAAACCTGCTCCCCTTCCGCCATGAGTTTCAAGTGGAGAGCAGCGTCAGCCAACTCGTCAGGGGTTGTGGAAATATGACCGGCTCCGAATTCGACACCCAATCTTTCGGGGTCGACGTCCCCCCGTGAGAGTCCGGAGTCCTTCATCGCCATTGAAGCGCCGGCGACTCCGAGTTGGATGTCGCGAGACATGACTTTGAGGAGTTTTTTGTGGTAGATATGCTGGACGGGATCAAAATCACGAACTTCAGCCGCCAATTTCGACGGAAGATCTCCAACCGCAAAGGCAGAGAGCGGACGAATTCCCGAACGGCCAGAAATCACATTTTTCCAGAATGATTCCTGACCAATTCCAATCGGAGAAACAACCCCAACGCCCGTGACCACGACGCGAGGCAAATCATATGAAGCCTTCATAGCCTTACCCTGCCAACTTGAGTTCGCGGCTAACTGCCAACGCGACGCACACATCGAGAGCAGCAATCCCTAGGAGTCCACCCACCTTCAAAATATCGACTCAAGGACTTAAAATGCTCCATCAGAATCCACAAACCATTTCTTAGCTGATGAGCTTGCCGTTTGTGATCGTCAATTTTCCGGCCGAATAATCAGTCAAAGGCACCAATTTCAAAGTGTCTAGTCTGTCTTCTAATCGACGAACGGGAAAGATGCCGATCCAATCTGACGCAATTAACTTCGATCCCTAAATCACAAAAAAACGCTGAAACGGTCGAACGATAATTTGTATTGCAACGTCAGATTTTTAGTCACTTGCATTCTTGCTGACGAACCAATCAACCGCAGGAATTCGCGAAAAAACTTTTGACACTATCCTGATTGATTTTAAGAAATCCCCGTACGCAGCAGCACAAACGACAGCATTCTCTGTCGTACGGATTCGCGCGTCTGCGTTAATCCTTTTAACGAACTGAGGATTTCAACGGCAGAAAACCGAGGAAACACCATAGAATGCCGCGAATTCGGAATACATATCCCAAATTCATAACCGCAGGAGTACACCCAGAGCCAAAGGACCACACTTGCCCACGGATGAGGAATGACGAACTCAACAGCGACACACGACTGTGCAGCTGCCCCAGAGAATTCAGCTTCCTACATCGATATCGACAAGCCGCGATTCAAAACATATCGCCCAGCATTACACAGAAACAACGCCGGCTTGTCAACCACTAAAGGAATCGCTGGCCGCGGCCTGATCTCTTCGCGAACGATTGTCAAAAAAACGTGACGCAGCGTCATTGATTTGAGCAGCATTTTCCTCCTTGGAAAATTACGATTTGGCAATCTTTTCGAGGTTTGATGTTCAGTTTGTTCCGTTCCTAAAAGGGGTTGGGCGAGGCAGGCAGCCATTTCGCGCCGGCATGGACATTTTTTCGCAATCATTTGAGACGCTTTCTGAGTGGACGACACGCGATATCGCTGCCTTTGTGGATCTCGCACTTTATGAAAAGCCATTTCGGTTCCTCCGCCGCCGATGCTAGGTATTCGCCGCGGTTGGCGAACAGCTGGGACACTTTGTTCGTAATGCTGTCCCGGCACGAAGGCGGGGGCGAACAGCACTCTGAACAATGTCTAGAGGGAGGGCGAAACTCCCGCTGACCCCCGATCCATAAGCGACTGTCAATGCCTATCCGCCGAGGCTTTCCTCTTTCACTGGGGGGGGTAAGTTTGGCCGTGTCCCGCTGTTTGGGATCACTGCCGTTTGAAAAAAACATGGATGCTCAGTTCTATAGTCAATTTCGACACTGTTGCGGTCGTCGACAACGCCTCTAATTTGGGGGCGAACGTGGGGGGGGGGCTCGTGACTCGAAAGATTCAGCGTGGACTCCTATGCCGAAGGTGGGCCGCCATCGATTCCTGCGGGCGTCTCGTTTCGAATACTGCTCGTCGAGGATTTCGAGGACAGCCTTTCGCAATCGGGGATCGCTTGGCGATGCCAAGGCATTCTGTCGCCGCGGACTTTTTTGCGGTTCAACCGGACCTGGCGCGGTTGCAGCGGGTTGAGCGGCATGGCCTGCCTTCGCTGCGGACGATAGGCGCGGACTGAGGCCAACGTGGCAAGGACATCGATCGAGCGGAAGGAGTCGGGCGAGGGACTCGAACTGAAGACGCGAGAAGAACGGGCCCGCTTCGAGACAGTCGGTTTTGTGCTTCGAAACAGGCAGTACAAGCCTCTGGGATGCGATTCGAGGCTTCGCCATCCCTCCAAATCAAGAAATCCAAAGTTCAAAGGAAATCGACTGGCTCGGATAACTCAAACGCGACCGACAATCACTCGCCGCCAAAAACGCTATTTTTCAACAGGCAGGTGATCCCCGCTGCTCCGCTAAAACAGGATCATAGCAACTAAATAACCCGTAACGCCCCGGACGATCGACGATGGCCTGACGGTCACCCGAAAAGTTACTGGAAACAGCCTCAAACAACACGATTTCAAATTCGATGTCAGGTGAATCTAGCTTGCCTTTCAATCAAAGTGGTCCAAGCGGGAGGGCTATTTCTGGCCCTAAACACGGAATGGCCGCTCATTACTCGACGTCCATCGATGATGAGATCTCTCCTTATCGTTGAGCCGAATATCGAACTCTGGCAAAAAAAATAAAATTTTCTGAACAGAGAAAGTTTGACGGTCGCGATCTATGACCTAGGTTCAGTCTGTCGATGTGTTCGGTGCAACATTGAAAGCCGTCAAAATCAATCAATGCGTAACTATCGACCCGGCCGCAAGCCGGTAGCCAGTCGGTTCGGAGAATTTCGCGTTTGACGCAGTGTCGCGTTGAAAAGACGGGAATCTCGGTCAATAGTCGTCAGTGTCTCTGGTGTGGGGCACGGCAACGCTGAAACAAGGTGGAGATGATGAACAAATTAATGAACAGTGTTAAGCAGTTTTTGGTGTCCGAAGACGGTCCAACCGCAGTTGAGTATGCGATCATGCTTTCGCTGATCGTACTCGTCTGCATCAGCGCCGTGACCAGCATTGGTGTCACCACCGCAGCCAAATTCACTGCTGCCAATGCCGCATTGCAATAGTTTGGTCCACATCGTTTCGCGAGCGAAACGAAGAGTCATTCGTCCCACCGAAAGACGATTTCCGGTGGGGCGACGACTTTTCCTGTCTGGCTCCCGCATGGTGCGATTTCAGGAGTCTGTTCATGTTTCCGTTCTGGTATGAGTTGTCGAGTAGCCAGCTTCTCCAATGGATCAGCAGTGCTGTTGTGCTGTTCGTCTGTCTGGTGAACCTGGCCGCCGGACAGCGAGGCGGCTAATGAATCCGCCACAGACTCATAACACGTCAAACTGGTCGACGACCGGGATACTTCCAAAAAATTCCCCTCGCTCCTTCTGAAAAGGTTTTTTTGAATCATGGAATGTCAACAGTTCCTACTGTCGCACTGGGAAGTGAAGTTGGTTTCGGCTTTCCTCATCTTTGCGGCGTACATTGATGGCCGGCAACTGAAGGTACCGAACTGGATCACATTTCCGATGGTCTTGTCCGGGTTGTTTTATCACGCCGTTTCGTACGGCTGGGCTGGAGCGATCGATGGCTTGAACGGCATTCTCTGGGGATTGCTATGCCTGCTGCCGCTGTATGCGATCGGTGGGATGGGAGCCGGTGACGTGAAACTGATGGCTGGTATCGGTGCCTGGTTGGGCGCGACAACGACCTGTGGGGCATTTGCGGTGACCGTCGTAGTTGGTGCCCTCATGGCCATCGTCATGATTGGGTTCAGTGGTCGAGTTTCACATCACTTCCGACAATTTATTCACATTGCTCATGAGATTATGACCATCCGCAATCCGGAGACGCTCTTCGCGATCGCGAAAGATCGCAAACCAACAATGTTTCTCCTGCCTTACGGCATCCCGATTTGCATCGGTTCGATTGCTTACTTTTGTTATGCGGGACTGATCTGAACTGAAACTGAAAATCATCACCAGCAACGCGGAAAATTCAATCTCTGTGTCGTGTGAAACATTCCGAAATCCCGGTCAATAGTCGTCAGCATTCTGTCGTGCGGGACGCAGCAAAGCGGAATCAAGGGGGGGGCTGATGAGCAAATGGATTAACCGTGTTAAGAGATTTTTGGTGTCTGAAGACGGTCCAATGGCCGTTGAATATGCGATCCTGCTGTGGCAGGTTGTCCTCGTCAACACTTAGTGCCGTAACCTAGGTTGGCCTCGCCAAAACTGAATTCACGGCGGCCAACGCCGCATGGCAAGAGTCTAATGTCACTCAACGTTCTCTGATCCCGTTGTCGCGAGTGTCGCTGCATTGAAAAACTTGAGCCGATTTTCTTGAACTTTCTATAACCACAGAAAAACAGCCCCAAGGCCAATCATGTCGGTCGTTAGGTTTCTCGCGATATAACCGGCATAGTCGTTATAAGTTGAAGAGTTTGACTTCGGATGGCCGATTAAGGATTCAGGGTAATCGCGTTTTGGATCGCGATCACCCAGTCGGCTCGAGGTCAACTGCGATGAACCATTCTCAAGTGGGCAATCAGTGTTTGTCTACGGAACTCGTGATGACGAGTGGCTGTGGCGATTGGTCCCTTGACTGTGACACCACTGTTCCTGCGGAGCCGCAAAATGAAACCGAAATCGTTAGTGCTTTTAGTCGTCGCCGCTGGATGCGGTCTTGTAGCGATGCTGGGCGTGCAGCAGCTTCTTTCTGCCGGAAAACAAACGGCTCAGGTGAAGACTCGAATCCTGATTGCAAGAACGGATATTGATGCGGGTATCTCACTAGACAAATCAAACGTGACTTTCAAGGAATGGCCCGAGGACGCTTTGCCCGAAGGGGCGATTACTAAGCCAGAAGAATATGCGGAGCGAGCCCTCAAACATCGCGTTGGTCCAGGCCAACCGATCGTCGTGGCCTCACTAGGAAGCAAGGGAGATTTCGGCCTCAGTGCATTGATCCCCCAAGGAATGACCGTCGTGACTTATCCCGCGACAGCATCAATGACGCACAGTGGCTTATTGAAGCCTGGAACATATGTCGACGTGTCAGCGGCAATCGATTATCAGGAAAAGAGTGGGGCAAAACGGACGGAAGTCAGACTCGTACTCCAATGTGTCAAGGTCATCGCCGTGGGGAGCAAGACTGCAACGTCAGAACTGGGGATGGATGCTACTGCCAAAGACAGCCAAAATGTTTCATTCTGCGTTTTCCCGTTGCAAGGACAGATCCTCCAACTGGCGTACAAGAAGAGTAACGGCTCAATCCAATTGGCTTTGCGAGGGAAATCCGACAAGACGAATGCAAATGTGAGTGACCTGACCGAACAACAATTGAACAGTTTGTCTAACAAGTTGTTTGGTGATTTTGAAACGAACCCGTCGATCAATCGGACCGTGGAACTGGTCAGTACTCCGAAGTCAAAACCCAGTATTCACTCGTTTTTGAAGCGACAAATGAGATCCGCGGTGACCTCCGTTGGGGAACAGTCCGTGCGAAAGTCTTGGAAGATTGAAATCTACAACGGAGACAAGAAGGAAGTCCAAGAGATCGAAATTTCGGAATTGGAAGCGGCGAAGATGGACCTTCCTCATGGTTCCACCTCGGCCGGAGTCGGTTGGGCAGATCCAATCCTCAAATTCTTTTCTCAGCAGTCCAAGAAGATGTCCAATCCTTCGACATCCAAGGAAGCGGTGTTAAAAGATACCGTCAAGCGATCTGATTATGTTGATGATCACCGGACAAGTTCGTTGAACTGCTCTCCGGCCCATTCTGCGAAAAATGATGGAGGTCAGTGGCAAGCACGGATCCAAACAAAATCAAATAGGGCAGGTCGCGATTCGGTCTGCTCAACAACTTGTCGTATATCAATGCTCAAAATGCTGTGAACCGCCTGAGCGGTTGCTTCGAGGTGGATGCCTCGAACAGATTACAGAGATCTGGGTAGCCAATCTCGAGCTACTCGATTCCTGGGAAGTTGCAGGGATGCCGGTTATGATCGCCAGACATCAGAAGTCGCCCCACCCTTCATTCCCCCGAGTGATGATGTGTGCATTGTTATTAGTGGAATTATTTTCAACGTGTGGAGAAGCGCAGGACGAGCCAGAACGCATTTCTTACGGGGATGCCGTAAAAATAGTCGCTCCCATCACACACCTAGAAGTCACCGAACGGACCGCTAAAAACGTCGAGTTTACGGAATGGGTGACCCGCGTTGACGGCTTCGATCCAAAGGTCATCAGTGTGACCGCTCTGGACAAACAGGTCTTGAGAGTTCAGGGGTTGGAACAGGGATTGACGACGATGGTCGTCACCGACAAGACGGGAGCGACGCATACAATCGAGGTGTTTGTCAGTGGCGATGCGAGACTCTTACAGGCTATGTTGGCTCGTGCATTTCCGAACTCTGTCATTCAAGCAACAATGTTGCGGGGTAACGCTGTCCTGTTGAGAGGTTGGGTCACGGAAGCACAGCAGATCTCCAGCATCACCGAATTGGCGGAACTCTATTCGCCGAAAGTTGTGAATCAGGTTCGCGTTGGTGGCCCGCAGGAAGTTCAATTACGAGTCAAGATCATGGAGGTTCAGCGGTCCAAGATCAGAACCTTTGGCTTTAATTTTGCCGCGTCAGCGAGCAGCTTCGCATTGGCGAGCACGATCGGACAAATCGCCCCGTTATCGGCATTGACTGCGCCGATTGGCGGTCCGCCCACTGCGATCATCGGACCGAATGGACTGAATCCGCCCACACTGTCGGCCGGTATTACAGGAAAAAGTTTTGGGTTTGAAGGGTTTTTGCAAGCATTAAAAGAAGAAGGCTTGCTGAAGATTCAGGCGGAACCGGTGTTGGTCACCCGCAGTGGAGAGGCGGCGCAACTCGACAATGGCGGGGAGTTTCCCGTTCCCGTTCCACAAAGTCTCGGAACAGTGACTATTGAATGGCGGGAGTTCGGAGTCATTCTGAAGGCGCTTCCGATTGTCATTAGCCCGACGCGACTGCGGCAACAGGTGGAAGCGGAAGTCAGTGAGAGAGACGTGGCAAACGGTGTGACTCTTGCCGGAACATTTGTTCCGGGTCTGACCCGACGTCGAGTTGCATCGACGGTCGAAATGGAGTTCGGACAAACTCTGGTTCTCGGGGGACTGGTCTCCACAAGAACGCTGGCAAGTACCTCGAAAACGCCTTTTTTTGGTGAGTTGCCATTGATCGGTGCGGCGTTTAGCAAGAAAAAGATGGAGGTTACAGAAGTCGAACTGATCATCATGATCACTCCCGAGTACGTCAGTTCGATTAGCAGCGACCAACTGCCGCCACTCGGCCCAGGCTTATCCACCACAACTCCCACAGATCGAGAATTGTTTTGCACCGGTTTGATCGAAGTCCCGGCGGTTGGTCCCGAATGCCCAGTCGGCGACTCTTGGGATCCGTCGTTCTCCGTCAAAGTGAAATCCGCGGTACCCGAGTCGGGCAAATCCGGAGCATACGAGACCTTCCCGAATCCGGCGACAATTGCGCCTCCCGCAGTGCCGCTCCTTTCCACTCCCGAACTCTTTTTGCCTTCGGATAGCGGCGATTTACCGGAAACCGTGCCTTCGCCACCAGCAGCGGATCCGTCGCTTTCATCGGGTTCTGCCCCGAAACAAGGGCAAACCCCAGGCCCCCCGTCCGCGACGGCCAGCGACACGACATCAACTCTCTATCGTTCAAGGACAAATTTGCAGCCGATCAATCACACGACAGACCTGCCAGCCAGCAGGCGAGTGCAACCCGTATCGGCGAGAAAGTCTTCAGCATCAAAACCGCTTTCGCAGCCCGGTGACGTTTTTCGGTGAGTCGGTTTTCAACTTGGCGGGGAACGATCCAAACGTGTTGTCGCTGAACTCCGATCACGACGGCACATGAAACAAGATCCGATCGCAGTCTCCAACGAGACCATATTATTCCTACTGAAAACACAGAAACACCGGTCGAAAAAGCAGCCGGTATGAGGTCGACTACTATGAAAAACGTCATCCGGCTCGCCTTAGTCGATCCGAACGACGTCTCGCGCAATGCGTTGAAGACGGTGTTGCTCGACATCGAATCGGTTTGGCTGGAGGCGGAGTGTTCACGTTACGATGCTTTTGACGATGTGCTCAAAAAGACTCAGCCTGATATTGCACTCGTGGCACTCGATTCCAATACCGTGTCCGCATTGGAACTTGTGGGTTTGATCCATCAAAAATTTCCCGCCTGCAGCATACTGGCTTTGAGCAACTCTCAGGAAGGAAGCTTGATTCTGCAGGCCGTGCGACAGGGAGCAAAAGAGTTTCTGCCAAGTCCCCTGAAGCTCGAAGATTTTCTTGGAGCATTGGAACGCATTCGGCATATCGTTCACAAAAATACAAGTGATGGGACATTTCGTTCGAGTCAAATCATTAGCGTTGCCGGCGTTTCAGGGGGAATCGGCTGCACATCCTTGGCGATCAATTTGGGTTGCTGTTTTGCACAGATGCCGGAACACAGCGTTGCAATCATTGACCTCGACCTTGCGCTTGGCGATGCAGACGTCTGGCTGGATATTATTCCTGAATACACAATTCATGACGTGGCCGACAACATCAATCGCCTCGATTATTCGCTTCTGAAGCGTTCTTTGACAAAGCATGAGTGTGGTGCGTTTCTTCTACCACGTCCGGTGGATATGGAAGATCATCCACCACTCGGATCGGAAGAACTTCAACGGGTGATTTCGATGCTCAAGGCGACGTTCACACACTTGGTGATCGATTTGAGCAAAGCCTTCACGCCCTTGGATCAAGCCGCGATGGAGGTGTCCGATGTGGTTCTCATTGTCACTCAACTCGATCTCCCTGCAATTCGAAACGCCGGGCGTTTGCTGCAGTTTTTGAAGCGAAAACCGAATGTCTATGAAAAGGTACGCCTCGTTGTGAACCGGATGGGGCTCGATAAGAATCCCATCAGTTTGAGTAAGGCTCTCGAAACACTTGGGCAAGAGACCATTGCGCAGATTCCAAACGATTATGGGACGATGATTGAAGCACGCACCAACGGAGTGCCGTTGATTACACAAGCCCCCAAAGCCAAATTGACGAAGAGTATTAACCAATTGGCAATGGATCTTGATGGGCCGACTGCTTCAGATGAAAAACAGGAAGAGCGGAAGGCTCCGGCTCGCAAGAGCGGTTTGTTTGGTTTTCTCGGAGGAGCCGGGGGCCAATGAACCGGCGTTGACTGTGCTTTCCTTAGTCACGAGAATCAACAAAGAAAAACAACGAGTAGATTCCCAAGGATTCAATATTTGTCCGTGGGTTGAAACCCAATCGTGTTCGGCACTGCGCTTGCGGTAGCGGCTTATCGCGTGGAATTGTGGCGAATTCGATTGTCGGACGCGAGTCGCTGACCAGATTCGGCGACGTCAGCGGGGGGCCGTTTTCCAGAGCGCGCAGCAGCGAACATTCCGGCACGCAAAGTCGCGTGGGTGCCCTACTTTTTGGCAACTTTTAATTTTTCAATATGCCGTTCCAGTTCGTCCAGCGATGCCCAGCCTGACAGATTAAAGGCAGATCATTTCGAACGTACGCTTGGTCGGTGCGCGGCCCGTGTGAATTAGAATCAACAGGCACGCAATAATCGCCATGTACGTCTGGATTTCGACTCCATTCTGCTTTGTGCTCAGCAGATGGCGGCAACCCAGCAACTGTTTGAACATCCGAAAAAACAATTCGATCAGCCACTTCAAACGGTATGCCTCTGCGATCAGTTCGGCGGGAATATCCAGCAGATCAGCGGCGCGTCGCAGTTTGCCGTCACACGATGGCCCCGTGCTGGACCCCGTCGCACTGTTGCCGCGACTTGTGTGTTCAGATGCAGAAACGGTGACAAGTCGGACAACGTGATCCGGTGCCTGATCCGCTTTCGATCCCCCGAATTTCACAATCGGATCACGGATTACGCCCGCCTTGCGATCCGCCTCCGTCAGTTCCTTCTCTTCGATGATTTCGTAGACAGAGTTGTCGCGAACTCGGCAGACGTAACTGCTGTCGGCGGCGTGAATGTCGTTCCACTAATAGGAACTTGGCATGTCCGCGGCCCATCAGATAGCAACGATCGGCCTCGACTGTGTTCGCCATCACAGCACGTTCATTGGCTTCGCCTTTGGGCTTTGAGCCGGTGACGTCGACGCGGCTGACAGTGCCCCGATAGATCTCGAACTGCGTGTGCAGACGATAACCGCAATTCATCTTTCCGCCGGCTTTCCGCAGCCACGCCAGGCGGGTGACTCTGACGATCGTGTCCACCACAGAGCCATCGACAGCCATCATCGTCTTGCCGATCGAATCAAACCAGCCTTGGCCTGGTTGAGGAATCTGATCGGCCAGTTCGGCAGCAATCGGTTTCAACGGTTCCGGATCAAACACCCGGACGGATTCTGAAAATGATCCGAATGACGTTCGCCCGACACCCCGTTTTTTCTGAAATTTGTTCAGTTCCGATGCCTGCTGCAAGGCTCGCATCGATGTTAGACTGGGACTGAACATCCACATCAGGACCAGCAGGCACGATTGATCCATGTGCCGATCGCGATTGTTGGCTTTGTCACGTTCTGTACCAACGTCGTGCAACCGAGCGAGCAGGGGTTTGAGCTTGTCGAAATACTTGAGTCCCTAAATATCCGACGGCTCAATTGCAGGTTTCACTTTTGGCCCGCGTCGGGATTTTTCCTGAGCGGCGTGAGTCGGCGCAGCATCTTTGATGTCTGCGCCGGAGGGTGCATCATTGACCGGTTGGTCATCAGATTGTCTGGCATCCTTGGCCACAATCGTCGCTCGCTGTGTCACTCGGGCAGGACAGAAATTCCCGCAGAGTACCGGCGCAGTTAGCGTGCCAAAAGATTATTGTTTTTGTGCCCGAGAATTGTTGGTAACACGATGCAAGCGGAGTGCCGAACATTCTTGGGTCGGCCCTGAATTTTAGGGAAACAAATTTGACAAT